>ENA-USYR01000015-USYR01000015.1-human-gut-metagenome-genome-assembly--contig:-NODE-15-length-87893-cov-10.423818_pt1 | contig 87893 bp, 75 predicted proteins | sample MGYA00250064_ERZ773510 | MGnify/ENA primary metagenome ERZ773510 (study PRJEB29103, sample SAMN06112082) | human gut metagenome | biome: human gut; feature: ankylosing spondylitis patient; material... | reverse complement strand
CCTCGTAATCATCTGGAACATACAATGTATTCTCAACAAGTATGTCGCCTTCTGACATTTACCCTTCTGATAGCCATAGTAAAAGCGCCAGTGCTGCATAGCATTAGAAAGATATGATTTCTCTGCTTTGGAGGCTTCTTCTTTGGTAGGATAACTGCCTGTAAATATTTCAGTGTATCGCTCAACATCAAGTATGCCTATATAAGGGTACATGACAGAATCATTTTTTTTAACATCCAAAGAATAAACAGGTTCCAGATTCCGCACCTTGAACCAATGTCCTGAACCCTGCAGTCCATGTTTAGAGGGATCAAAATAACGTATGTGGACAGCATCTTTTTTATAGGTAGCGAGAACAGGCTGCATAATATCCTGCACATGCACTTTAAAAGAATCCACTACAACCTGCTCATCAGCTAAACAAGAAGCGCAGACCAAAAGCAATGCCATAATTAAAATCAGCAAACGTTTTGTCATTTCTCTCACCCTTTCAGCTTGATTATACAATGCTGAAATTTTACATTAAATCAAATTTACAATGCAACTTCTTTTATTTTCTGAACTGCTGTTACAAAAATCTCTGTCAACGCAGAGGTTTTTGCTTAGCTGTTTATATCAGAAATTACGCTGATAGCTGATACCGACAACTTTAGCATAGTTATCATGGCTGCGGGCGGTATCATAAGTATCACCAGCTGCTATATGTCCTTTGATGCTCAACCCATCAATATCGATAAAGCCCAAGGTCATGGCAAGTGTCTGTTTTTTATCGTGGTACTGGAAGCCCAGACTGTAGGTGCGGCGGGCACCGGTCGGCACGATAAAATCGGCGCCGTCAAAAGGTATTACCGATTCATCATAGGCATAACCGCCCATGATGGTATATTTATCGCTCAGTTTATGTTCTACGCCCAAAGCATAACGCCAGCCGTTGCTCCAGTTTTTCTGACTATAACTGCCTGGAATAGTCCCACCAGGTATACCCATAGGATCATCAAAACTGATATTCAAAGCATCATAGGTACTCCATTTGGTATAAGTACCGTTCAGTTCTACCCGGGTCCGATCATCGAATTTATGGTTGTAACCAATAGCCCAGCTGTCCGGCAAAGTAACTTTTCCATGCGCTTTGGTAAAATGATCACTTCCTGTAATGCCGCTGCTGTAACCTCTAAAATCTGCATCCATAGTATGGGTCACTTTGCTGCGGTAAACCAGTCCGATCTCATTTTTAGAATCAAAAGCATAATTGGCAGCCGCATTCCAGCCCAGGGCCCAGCTTTCTCCTTTTGTTTGTGTAGGAATAATGCCCAACGCGTTTTTTTGCAGTTCCAGACCCACATAATTGACTTCCGCCCCCACGGCCGCACTCCACTTGTTATCAAACTTGCGGGCATAGGTCGGCGTCAGGCTGGCGCCGTTCAAGCGAGAGAAAAAGGCATTAGATGCAACTTTAGAATCCCGTTCAAATTCTGAGATCATGCCGAAACGGCTGAACAACCCTATACCAATCCAGTCTTTGTCGTTGAGCTGTTTGACATAGTAATTGCCGGGAGCCCAACCGGCATGTACGACATTTTTACCTTCGTCAATAGACTTTCCTGTAGCGTCATAAGCCGTATATTTGCCATGCGGGCTGATATAAACCGCACTCTGTTTAAAAGCTTCGCCCCGCACTTTGGTGATCGACGCCGGATTGTAGGCAATATTGGCGGCGTCATTCTCAGCAAACATTCGCGCTCCGCCCATAGCCACGCCTTCAGCTGACCACTCGTTGATCGCAAAGCCTTCGGCCCCAGCATCGACAACCGGCACAGACAAAACACAGGCCAACCCTATTATCGTAAAATGTTTCTTTAAAAACAAAACAGACACCTCACAATTAACAAAATTTTCCAATATTAATAACAATATTTTAACAGCTTTTGCTTTTTATTGTGGAAAAAGTTTTAATCCAACAATTAAATTATTTTTTATAATATATTTAGCTTGCATTTTTCAACCTTTTACGTCATAATATTAGTTGAAAGTTCAACTAATATGGCGGTGAATATTATGACAAAACTGCATAATGACCTGCTGCGTGACATCGGCACGCTGGCGCGCACGATCCACTATCTTCACGATCTGCATTTTAAGGAACTGGCGCTGCAGCGGGGACAGTTTATTTTTCTGACCCGGATCTGCGAAAATACGGGTATCAATCAAAACGATTTATCGCTCTTATTAAAAGTCGATAAATCTACGACTGCCAAAGCTGTCCAAAAATTGACCGCTGCCGGTTATATAAACAGGCAGCGCAGCAGCGAAGACCAGCGGCACTGGCAGCTTTTCCCAACAGAAAAAGCTCTCCTGCTCTACGATCAAATCATCACTGAAGAAAACACCTGCCTGCAGTTGTGTCTGCAAAATTTTAAAGCGTCAGAACGCAAAGAACTGAACAGGCTGTTCAAAAAAATGTGTGCCAATCTGGAAACACACTGGCAAAAAACAAAGGGTCAAAAACAAAGAATCGAGGTGCAATGATGCTGCGTTTGGCAACTATGCAGGATTTAACACGGATCATGGCTATCGTGCAGGCTACGGTCAGGGAAATGCACGCTTACGGCAACTACCAGTGGGACGAGGTTTATCCAACTGAACAGGATTTTGCCGCAGACATCACCCAAGGCGATCTTTTTGTATCAGAAGCTGAAGGACAGATCTGCGGCCTGATCTGCATCAATCAGACCGAACCAGCTGTTTATGCTGATGCCGGCTGGACTTTGGCGGAAAAAGCCCTGGTCCTGCATCGCATGGCAGTTGACCCGGCCCTGCGCGGCCGCGGTACCGGCTCTGAATTGCTGCAGCAGGCTGAAACGCTCGCTCTCAGCCTGGGACTGCGTTATTTAAAAACAGATACCTACGCCCTGAACGAAAAAGCTCAGCAGCTATTTCTAAAGCACGGCTATCATTTCTGCGGTGAAATCCAGTTCCGTAAAATGGAGCACCAGTTTTACTGTTATGAAAAAGTACTGTAAAATAAAAACACACCCTTTAAAAAGGGTGTGTTTTTACTTATAAAGCAGGGTCGTCCACGCCGTTGGCCTTAAAGGCATTGGCCCTGTCGATGCAGGTGCCGCATTCGCCGCACGGCCTGTCGCCGCCTTCATAGCACGACCAGGTATATTGATAAGGAGCACCCAAATTCAGTCCCAGCTCCACTATCTGCGCTTTATTTTTATTCAGCAGCGGTGCTTCCAGATGACACAATTTACCGCTGCCTTCATAAATAGCAGTATCCATAGCCGCATAAAACTCCGGCGTACAATCCGGATAAGCCCGTCCAGCCGCATCGTCAGCATGAGCGCCATAACAGATCGCATCAGCTCCCAATGAAATGGCAATAGCGGCAGCAGCGCTGATCAAAAGGCCATTGCGAAACGGTACATAAGTCGCTACCGTACCTTCGCCATGCTCAGCCAGCTGCTGCGCGTAGCTTTTATGTTCGATGGCTTCACTGCTGGCTGCCAGCAGTGAGCAATTACTATAGGACATGATACCGGCAATATCCTGCTCCAGTAAACGTACACCATAATAAGCCGCAACCTTACGGGCTGCTGCCATTTCCCTGCTGTGCTTCTGCCCGTAAAAAACACACAGCGCCGTGACATTTTCCGCACCGCAGACCTGCACAGCCTGCGCCAGACAGGTGGTGCTGTCGATACCGCCGCTTAATAACACTACTTTTTTCATACTGCAACCTCCGTCACAGATCGCGCCTGATGATGGCAGGCGGTAATTCTTCCCAGGGCTTGTATTGAATCGTGCTGCAAAATACATAAGCCTTATAACGGTCGGCAGCTGTTTCAGCCGTTGCCGCTTTGGCCAGATCACGCTCACCGGCTTCACTGACCGGATAATACCTGAAAGCCTCCGCAAACAGCTGTGCCGCTTTTTCGTCATCACCATTATTATGTTCATGCTCAGCTAAAAATTTATAGGCAAAATAACGGTAAGGATTGATACCGTCGTTTCCAGCTTCCAGCTCCAGCATCTTTTCCGCTTCCTGTACAGCCTGCTCTTCTTTGCCTACCTCACGCAGGATCGCCAGCCGGCGATAAAACATATCGCCGCGGGAAGCGCTGCGGAAGGGATGTTTATAGGCCCGGCTCAATGCATAGGCCTGATCCAGATAATTCAAAGCAGCATCCTCATTACGGGCCAACTTCCAAACGATTTCAGCTATATCCCGCAGGCACAGCACTTTATGTTCAGCTTCGCTGAGGCCCATTTCCGGTGCATCCTCCATATCAGGCTCCACATCAAGTATCGTTGCCAGGACATGCATCGCGGCTTCTACCTCATCCATCCAATATAAAGCGCGCCCCACCGTCGAGCGGCAGCGCCAGTCGTTATAGTTGCTGATCATACCGCGGGGGACCGGATATTCACCGCCGGCCACATGGTTCACACACGCCTGCCATTCCTGTTCGTTCATAGTCAAGTCACACTCCTTACTGATTCTTATATTATTATTGTAGCATATTGCCGCCGCAGCGGCCTAAATAAAAATAACGCCCTCCTGCTTTTACAGCCTTTGCAAATAAAAAAGCGGCTGCCCGGCCGAAGCCAAAAGCAGCCATAAATAAGGGAAAGCGTTTTTAAAGCAGACTCACTTTTCGTTGCGCACATAACGGCGCGGCATCCGCGGACTGACGCTGCAGACCAGCTCGTAGCAGATAGTACCTGCCCACTGTGCAACCAGTTCCATCGGCAAATCTTTGCCGCCGAAAACGGTGACTTCGTCGCCCACTTTGACCGGAGGCAGGTCGGTAACATCAAGCATCACCTGATCCATACACACGCGGCCCACGATAGGAGCCCTGCCGCCGCCAACCAGCATATAGCCCACGTTGGAAAGACGTCTGTTGACGCCGTCGGCATAACCGACCGGCACCGTGGCAATAACACTGGGACGGCTCAATGTATAAGTACGCCCATAACCGATAGTCGCACCGGCAGGCAGGCTTTTGACAAAGCTTACCGTCGATTTGACCGTCATGACAGGCTCAAAATCTTTATAACAATCGCTCATATGCGCAGGATGCAAACCATACAAAGTAATACCCTGACGCACCATATCCATCTGATATTCACGCAGTTCTGTCAAAGCGGCACTGTTGGCGATATGTGCCAGCGGTACCCTGATACCCTTCTCCCTGATCAGCTCCAGCGCTTCCTGGAAGCGTTCAAACTGATGCGCGGCATAGGCTTTGTCATCAGCATCTGCCGTTGCAAAATGCGAGAACACTCCTTCGATCTCAATGCCAGGCAGCGCCGCGGCCTTAGCCGCAAATTCACCCGCATCGCGAACATGTACGCCGATCCGATGCATACCGGTATCAATAGCGATATGGATCCTGGCTTTTTTATTCAATTTAACAGCCGCTTCGTTAAGGGCATATAAACGTTCTTCGTCAAAAACGGCGTGACTGATATCAAACTGCACTACAACATTGGCAGCTCCCGGCTGCAGCGAACCCAGCACTAAAATAGGCAGCCTGATACCTGCTTCACGCAGCTCAAGACCTTCCTGCAGCAGCGCTACGGCCAGAAAATCAGCGCCGTTCTTTTCGGCTTCGCGGGCTACCGCTACCGCGCCATGTCCGTAAGCATCAGCCTTGACAACGGCACACAGCTTAGTATGGGGATCAAGATTGCTTTTGGCGATCTGCACGTTATGCGCCACGGCATCAAGATTGATCTCGGCCCACGCGCCCCGGTCGATATGATACATAAAACTAAACCCACCTTCACAAAAAAACGCAGGACACGTACGTTTGCGTGCGCCTGCGGCTGATACAAAATCCAATGACCTTATGGTCAAATTATATGCTTTTTAAAATGATTTGTCAATAATCTGCAAGGCTTCGACGCCGCAGACGTCTGCCATTCCACCGCTTATTTGGAGGCAGTTTCCTGATCCTGTCCGTGACAGCTGGGTCCGCAGCCATTACAGCCGCTGCAGCCGGCACAACCGCCGGAAGATGTTTTTTTGAAGACGCTGCGCAGTGCCAAAATTGCCAGAGCCACTAAAATACCGCCAATAATATAATCAGCCATTTTTACACCTGCTTTCGTTCACGCTGCGCCATTACGGCTTCTGCCGCAGACGCTTTATTGCACCATAAATTTAAATTCGCTTAGATTAGCTTTCGCTAACCACATTGTACTACGTTCCTGCTTTTTTGGCAAGCACTTAAAATATTTTTTACAGATAAGACAAATATTTTGAAACCAAAAAATTTAAAATATTTTACAGGAAAATCAAGCTGCAGCCACTTAAGCTTCTACTTTCCAGCGATCGAAAAAGCTCAGCCTGCTTTCATACAAATGTACAAACCGCCCTACTAAAACTGCGGCCACTACTGTACCGGCTCCAACTCCTTGTAATGTACCGAATTCCACCCAGGAAATAATAATCGCCAAAGTGACCAGCGATATATCGAAACAATTTTTGATCAGGCTGAACTTTTTTTGAGTAACAAACGCCAGTACACTGACCACACCTTCGCCCGCAACTAAAAAGATTTTAGCGCGCACCTCCAGAAAAACACCCAAAGCCAAGACAACAATGCTTAAAAGGCAAGCAAGCCATTGTTCCAGTGCACTGCCCGGTATAAACCAGTCCAACAGACCCATCGAAAAATCAATGCTGCAGCCAAAAGCCAGCGTCGTCAGCAGCTGGCCCACCAGCTCCCTTACATAAAGCGCCCTCAGAATAAGCGGCTGCGCCAGGATCATAACAATGTTCATCATGATCGTAATATCACCCAAACTAAAAGGTAAAAACATACTCATAACCCACGGTACACTGGAAATCGGCGATGTGCCTAAGTCGGCCTTACAGGACAGAGCGATACCAAAAGTCATTAAAAATATCCCCACGGCAAACATCGCCAGCCGCGGCTTAAAATGTTGATTATGGACTGATCCCAATTTACTTTTCCTTCTTTCAAAACATAACAGGCAAGCTCCAAATAAAAAAACGGTTCTCAGCATGCAAGAAACCGTACGCTCAAGCCATTGGATTGTATCTTTATTTTACCATAAATCATGCGAATATAAAATATGACCCGACATTTACAAATAAACGTCCGCATCAAAAGCAGAAAGCCTGCCGATAAAAGGCAGGCTTTCCACACAGGTACACAAAAGGGTGAACAGGAAAAAGAGATTTTGAAAAAGTTGTTTTTTAGAAACTGTAAGTTACATTGAGCATAAATTTGCTGTTCTGAGCATGACTGCCTTTCTGGCAGGCATAGCCTAAGCCATAAGTCCACTCACCTTTTTCAGCCTCCAGGCCCAGTTTGCCGACAAAGAACCCGCTGTCCATGATATCATAGCCAAGTCTGTCGGTTGCATTTACACCCGGAACGGTAATATCCATCGCAGTATTTTTATCACCCAAAATCCAAACATAAGCGATATCGGCTGTCGGACGCACCTTCCAGCCGCCGGCAGTAACGCTTTCATGGCTGATGCTGATGCCTACCGGCAGCAGCCACAGATCTGCTTTATCAGTGCTGTAATGAGCAGCCACTTCGCCGCCAATAGTCCCGTTATAACTGCCGCCGTCCACGTTCAGATAACGCAGGCCCGCATACGGTACATAGCTCGTTCCATGTCCATTGCTGATAACTTTTTCACCTTTGATGCCCATACTGATGACCTGCGTGTCAGGTTCGGCCTTGATTAAGCCTTTGACGTCGCTACTGGTTTTGCTGTAACCGACATCGAAAATCAGATTGGTATCGCCGTTTTGGATACCGCCATAGTAACTGAGGCCCCAGAAGTCAAATTCATTTTTAGAGGCGCTGCCGGTGCTGTCACCGCTGCCGTAACTGAAAGCTATGCCGCTGCTGTATTTGCCACGGTCTGCAAAGTCGCCGCCTATGATAACACCGTTGTATTGTCCGTCATAGCTGACGCCGCCCATGTTATCGACTTTATCCTTGTTGTTGATATATTGTGCCCAGATGCCGCCGTTGTCAGCAGTATCAACAGCAGCTTTGCCGAAACCGCCGCTCTGTTCTGCAGCCGCCTTGGCTAAGGACAGATGTTCCTGCACCGCCGTCCCCAGATCCAGGGCTGCTAAAGCACCCGTGCGGGTAGCGCCGCTGTTTTCCGCTCCCTGGGCGAAGGAGTTGACTGCAGCGATAAAACCCTCTTTATCAAGCTTATTGTCATTAGCCAAATCAGTTAGATATTTGATCCCGGCATATTCTGTCCTGCTTTGATCCATAGCCTGCAAAATGTTCGGCAATGCGATGCCATCATATTTCTTTTGGACGTCCGTCTGTCTGACAGTTACTGTAAAATCACCGTCAGCAGTATTTTTCTCGATTTTCTCGATTTCAGAAAGCTTATTTACACTGACGTCAACAGCTGCAGCATCTGCTGACCAGGACCAGCCATCAATCGTAGTATTGGCAAAACCTTTGGTGATCGTATAAGTTCCGGCATTAGTACTGGTCAGGTACAGCTTGGCTCCCTGATTGACTGTAAGCGTGGAACCTGATCCACCTGTCAACGCTGCAGTTCCACTTGTTCCTATACCAGAACCGTTAACGATCAGCAGCGAGCCGTCGGCAAAACTTGCTTTATTAGCTTCCGCTGATGCGGCGGTCTTAGTGCCGTCAAGCAATATGCCGCCCTGACCTTGCAGTTTCTGGGCCTGGTCAATGTATAACGCCGCACTCACACCAGTTTTCCCCCAGGTCAATTCAGATTCTGCAAAAGCCTGCTCGGCTTTACCTGTATCGTCCGTTCCCAGGCTCAAAACCGAATTGCGCCCTACTGTCATCAATCCATTGACATTATTATTTGTAAAAGCTAATGCCGCCTTAGAAGCATTCCCAATCGTATCATTACCCTGCCATACAGGGTCTAAAACTACAGCCGCGCCGTTGAGATCAGCATTACCGGCAACTAAACTGCCCGCGCTGTTACCAGTACCGACACTAATTATTGCATTGCTGTCATTTACCGTAAGAGTCCCTGCTTTAGCCGTACCTGTAACTTCTATCGTTCCTGTATTAACAGTCATACTCTTGGCCTCTAAAGCGCCTGTACCGCTTAACTTAACCGTACTTTCTGCTGAGCCAACAGTCAAACTATCGGTCTTGAGTTCCGCACCTTCGTTTACATTGATCGTGCCTTTATCAGCGCTGATTTCATTAACCTTAAAAGTTCCGGCATCGACATTTACTTTACTGTCATCATTGGCAATGGCAACTGCCGCATTAAGATTGCCGCCGCAGGCCGTTCCCGCGACTCCAAGATTTAAAGTGCCTGCATTAGTGCCGTCGCCAACTGCAACGGCAACATTAGTTTTCGCCGTACCACCAGATGTTTTTACCAAGGCATCATTTTCGCTGCCGCTGCCAACCAAAGTCAATTCTTTACCATCACCTACAGTTACTTTGCTTGCATCTGCAGCTGAACCGCCAAGAGCCAAATCTTTAACGCCCAGATTTTAAAGACCGCTACTGCCGATTGTTACATCATTAGTATCTACTTTACCTGTCACACCTGCATGTACCGCACCGGTATCAGCCAAATCACTGGCACTTGCTTCTGTTTGAATTTTTCCGTCAGTAGTGACTAAAGTCCCGGTAACAACTAGTCCCATTGTGCCGCTATCAGCGTTATTGAGTGCCGCTTTAGCTGTCTTTAACCAAGCCAAATTATATTTCTCATCGCTCAGGATCAGTTTACCACTTTCAAATTTAACGGCATTATTCACTACAGACAATACATCACCACTATCAATAGCAGTACCTGCCGCTGTTAAGCCACTGGTAAAAATGTCTTTGGATGCCGCTTTTAAGGAGCCACCATTCACCACAAAAGAATTACTGGCTAAATTTTGATTATTTAGCGTACCGAAATCCATCGTACCACCATTCAATTTGACGCTACCATTACTGCCAGTCCCTTGGGTAACGAAGCTGTTGATGTTGATATTATTATAAACAGCGTCACTAGCGCCACTCAGATTAACAGTGCCACCGTCAACCGCTTTGACTATACCGTTAATTGTATTAGTTTTACCAGCAATATTAATCACACCATCATTTTTAGCAACAATGTCCCCCGTCAAGTGAACGGTTTTACCGGTACTGCCAACGGTGATTTGTCCATCAGCTTCGGCATTCAGTGCGTAAGAAGAAGTTTTACCAGCAGCAACGATAGTCGTATCACCTAATAACTCTACAACAGAAGTAGCTGAAGCCGCATTTACTGCATACGCAGTGCCTAACCCTTCCTGTATAGTAATGTTAGTAACAGTACCTGTACCTACTGTAATATACCCACCATCCGGATCTATACCATAGGCTTCCTCAGTCGTATGATCTCCAGGCGATATATCTTCAACATTATCAGCAATATTCATTTTTATATTAAGGGTTGCAGAATTGATAAGAGCCTTAACATCTTTATCAAGAATGATGCCATAAGTTCCGGTAGAATAACTTGTACCATCATTATCCACACCAGCTCCCGACAAAGTAATATTAAAATCCTTTACTTTATCAGTAACTACTGTCTCTGCCCCGCTGCTCCCCGACTGAATACCCACTACATTAGTCTGAGCAGACTTATTACCAGGAACTATTGTGCCAACAATATCAATATTACCGCTATTATTAAAAGTAATATTACCCTGATTATCAACAGCAGTTACGCCGAAAGGACTTTTAGCACTAATAAGCACATTGCCAGTATTATTAAAAGTAATCTCCGAACCAGCTTTAGCCGTTACCGTTTGAGATGTATAGTGATCCTGATAGTTTTTAATCGCGACATTTTGCCCATTGAAAACAGCTGATCCTCCTACAGTACCATTAAGCAATAACCCAAATCCCCATTTTGAAGAACCGCCTACACCAGTAACATCTATTACAGTTTCTTTAGCGTTGAATTCTACTTTACCACCACTGGTAACCCAAACACCACGTGGATCATTTTCAGACTGTGAATTGATAATTATTTCCGTTTTATCACCATCGAATACTGCCGAACCGTTATTGGCAACATAAACGGCCGTACGGTCGTCAAGAGTAGGCGCAGAATACTTTATACTAATATTGTTGCCATTATATATACCGCCGTCAACTTTTAAAGCACCAATCTGATCAGCATTTTTGACAATTATCTGTCCGCCATTTTCAGCAACGACATTACCAGTAAGGCTGACTTTCGCCATACCCCTGTCACTGATTTTCACCAAAGCGTTAGAACCAGCATAGATAGCATTTTGGACCCCTGTAATATTAATTTCTTTGCCTGCATCAACGCTGACAAAAGCATCGCCTTTATCTCTGCCATTAGCAGCATAAATTCCATTTTTTCCAGCTTTAATATTAACTACATCGTCAGCGTTGAGAATAATGCTTGTTTTTCCTGTTTGAAAATCGTTAGACAGTAATCCTGTAGATTTTTCAGAAATCACATAAATATTTTTCCCCTGCAAATCCACTGTCACTTTGTTATCAGTAACATTACTATCCATATTAGCAGCACCTACTGCCGTAGAAGATGTCGACTGCAATGTTATATCACCAGAAGATTTAATTTTGACATCACTGGGATAATCTCCACTACAATTACTTAACTGTGCCCAAATAGCATTTTCATCTTTTGACTTTATTGAAACTGCATCAGCATCAATATAAATAAGTCCTCCTTGAGCATGTAAACCAATACTTTTTTCTGTTGTAATATTAAAAAGCCCCACTTTATCAAATATAATGGCACCATTAATATTACTATGAAGTAAACTGTCATTTATTACATTGCCTGTAATATCAACTTTTTTCACATTTGAAATCAATACCTTGGCATTGCTACTACTTTGTGCAGCGACAGCAAATTGAAGTCCTTCGCCATTTATAGTTAAATTTTCCATGTCTGTACCAATAATACTCAGCCCGGCATTATCAGCATTTAACATAACATTGCTTATAATATTATGCCCGTTCATCTCTATCGACGCTGGTATTTCACCAATAACATTATAAACAGTATCACTAGTCAGCTTTACCGTATTCTCAGCCCATACGTCCCCCCCAGATATACAAACAGACATTGTACCTGCCATAAGCAATGAAAGCATTACTTTTCTGCTTAAAGCTTTTTCCCTTGCACCATTCCTCAACATGAACCCGCACCTTCCTCTTTCTTTAGCCTCTCCCTGAAATCTGTCTGACAAATAAAAAATACCCGACCGTATAACGGGCAGGCATCAAAATTGTCCAAGTCGAGAATATCTCTGCTTGTGAGCAGCTGGCTGTCATTCCGTAAAGGTTTAGACCCTATAGCTTTGCGTCACTGCCTTTCGACAGTTTTGCCGTTTTATATTATTTAATATTCTTTTACTTATTAAAAGAATATCATACTTTCTATATATCTACAAGCATATTTATTTGTATTTTTAAATATTTTTCTGGCAAATATAAATAAATCAGAACGACAAAAAAGCTCCGTCAAAAAGACGGAGCTTTTGTTTATTGTTTTATTACAGCAGGCAGTTGCTTTCAATCATCAAAAACTGTATTACGGGTCTCCCAGCGTTTAAACTGGCAATAGCCCCAGGGAGCATAAATGCCAAAAGTAACAGCAGTCAGAAGCATAATGACCAGCCATTGAAAAAAGAACCCCAGCCCGGTGCCGTCGAAACGCAGCCGCCTGCCTTCAACGTAGGTATTAGCACAGATCCAGCGCTGCTGCGCTGAATAAGCCCATGGGAAAAACAAGCCCACAGTAATAATAGAAACGACAGTCGTCCAAATGAGCAACCACAAATAGCCCAAACCTGAACCAACAAAAACAAACGGTTTATTCATTGCGACACCCCCATTTACAGGATTTAAAATCAGCAGTCGTTTACTGCATTTTTTCTACTAATAATTTATTGACCATACCCGGGTTAGCTTTGCCGCGGGATTTTTTCATGACCTGACCGACCAGGAAGCCGATTGCACGGTCTTTACCGGCTTTAAAGTCGGCAATAGACTGCGGATTTTCGGCCAGCACTTCATCAACGATAGCGGCAATAGCGCCTTCGTCGCTGACCTGCTCCAAGCCCAGCTCTTTAACGAGGACTTTCGGAGATTTGTCGGCTTTGAGCATTTCGGCAAATACTTTTTTAGCAAGCTTGCTGGACAACACGCCGCCTTTGATCAGGGCAACCATTTCGCCCAGGTTTTCCGGTTTGATCGGGAAAGCATCGATTTCGATGCCTTCGTTGTTGAGATAGGCGGAAACATCGCCCAAAAGCCAGTTGGCTACAGCTTTGTCATCACCGGCATTTTTGCAGGCAGCATCAAAGTAGTCGGCCATAGCTTTGGTGGCAACGATCAATCCTGCATCATAAGCAGGCAGGCCATTTTCTGTCATCAACCGCTGCTGACGCTGAGCAGGAAGCTCTGGCAGTTCATTTTTAACGCGTTCGATCCAGGCGTCGTCTAATTCTACCGGCACCAGATCAGGTTCCGGGAAATAACGGTAGTCATGCGCTTCTTCTTTGCTGCGCATGGACAAGGTCATGCCCTGCGCGTCATCCCAGGTACGGGTCTCCTGCACAACATGGCCGCCGCTTTCAACAAGGTCGATCTGCCGCTCGACTTCGTACTCGATCGCGCGCACCAGAGCGCGGAAGGAGTTAAGGTTTTTGATCTCGGCGCGGGTACCGAACTCGGCAGCGCCTTCCGGCATGACAGAGATATTGGCATCACAGCGCAGACTGCCTTCCTGCATTTTGCAGTCGCAGACATCAGTATATTCCAAAATAGCTTTTAATTGTTCCAGGTAGGCGCGGGCTTCTTCGGAGCTGCGCATATCAGGCTCGGAGACAATCTCGATCAGAGGTACGCCGGCACGGTTGTAGTCTACTGCCGACGAGTCGGAGGTACTGATCGTAGCGCCGCTGTGGTTCAGCTTCCCGGCATCTTCTTCCATATGGATACGGGTCACGCCGATACGTTTTTTCCCGCCTTCCACTTCAATGTCGATATGGCCGCCCAGGCAAATAGGCTGATCGAATTGAGAGATCTGATAGTTTTTTGACAGATCGGGATAAAAATAGTTTTTACGGTCGAATTTATTGAATTTCTGGATATCGCAGTTCAGAGCCAGTCCCGCACGGATCGCAAATTCCACCACCTGTTTGTTGAGCACAGGCAAAGCGCCGGGCATCCCCAGGCAGACCGGGCAGACATGGGTGTTAGGCTCGCCGCCGAACTCAGTCGAGCAGGAGCAGAACGCTTTAGAATTTGTTTTGAGCTCGGCATGGACTTCCAGACCGATAACAGTAGTATATTTTTTCATTATTTGTTACCTCCTAACGGTGCCAGTACCTTGTGGTATTCGTTGGCTTGTTCAAAGGTATAGGCTGCACGCAGCACGGTTTCTTCGTCCAGCGGTTTGCCGATCAGCTGCATGCCCACAGGCATACCGTCCGCGAAGCCGCAGGGTACGGAAATACCCGGCAGGCCCGCCATATTGACCGGAATGGTGTAAACGTCGAGCATATAGATGGACAAAGGGTCCATTTTGCCGTCGATAGGATAAGCAACGACCGGAGAGGTCGGCGCCAGGATAACGTCACATTTTTCAAAAGCGCTGTCAAAGTCGCGGCGGATAAGCGTGCGCACCTGCATGGCTTTTTTATAGTAAGCATCGTAATAGCCGCTGCTCAAAACATAAGTTCCCAGCATGATACGGCGTTTTACTTCCGCGCCGAAGCCTTCTGTACGGCTGAGCGTAGTCATTTCGGGCGCGCTGGTGGCATTAGCCGCACGGAAACCGTACCGGACGCCGTCATAACGGGCCAGATTGGCGGAAGCCTCTGCCGGAGCAATGATGTAATAGGTAATGACCGCATATTCGGTATGAGGCAGGGAAATCTCAACGATCTCAGCGCCCATGGCTTCGTATTGAGCGATTGCTTTTTTCAGTTCGGCATGGACTTTGGGGTCCAGGCCTTCGCCGTAATATTCTTTCGGCAGACCGATACGCAGGCCTTTAACGTCCTGACGCAGAGCTTTGGTAAAGTCAGGCACTTCCACCGGCAGCGAAGTAGAATCATGCTCGTCCTTGCCGCAGATAGTATTGAGCACTGTAGCGGCATCGGTAACGTCGCGGGTGATCGGCCCGATCTGGTCGAGCGAAGACGCAAAAGCCACGCAGCCGTAACGGGAAACACGGCCATAGGTCGGTTTGATACCGACACAGCCGTTAAAAGAAGCAGGCTGACGAATGGAACCGCCGGTATCTGAACCCAGAGTCCAGATAGCTTCGCCGGCCGCGATAGCAGCGGCACTGCCGCCGGAGGAGCCGCCAGGTACGCGGTCCAGGTTCCATGGATTATGAGTAGCCTGGAAATAAGACGATTCAGTAGTAGAACCCATCGCAAATTCGTCCATATTTGTTTTGCCGAGGAAAATAGTTTCTTCGGCGCGAAGTTTTTTAATAACATGCGCATCATAAATCGGCACAACATTAGCCAGCATTTTGGACGAACAGGTCGTCAAAAGACCTTTAGTGCAGATATTATCTTTGATCGCGCCGGGGATGCCGGCCAGCGGAGCGATTTTTTCACCGGCGGCGATCATGGCGTCAACCTTGGCCGCCTGTGCCAAAGCATTTTCTTTATCCAGCGTCACATAGGCTTTGACCTGATCCTCGACAGCGTCGATGCGCTCATACAGAGCTTTAGTCAGTTCCACGGAGCTGATTTCTTTATTAACGAGTTTATCATGCAATTCATGAGCAGTGCTCTTGTAAAGATCCACAGTAGTTCCTCCCTCTCTTATTCGATAACGCGGGGCACTTTAAAGCCGCCGTTATGGACTGCCGGAGCATTTTTCAGCGCTTCTTCCTGAGTAACGCCGGGCAGAGCTACGTCCTCACGAAACGCGTTGCTGATCGGCAGCACGTACGGAGTCGGCTCGATGCCTGCGGTATCAAGCTTCTGCAAAATATCGGCATAATTGAGGATCTGATTGAACTGTTCCGTGAATTTTTCCATTTCACCCTCAGGAATAGTCAAACGGGAAAGCTGGGCGATGTATTCTACATCTTTGGTCGTGACCTTCATTTTTTCACCTTCCTATGATAAATGTTCTTCATTATATGCAATAAATCGGATATATTATATCACAAATTGTCCTATACTTCTATAATATCCATCATATACCGCTTTGCTTCAGCAACTGCCGCGGCAAAAAAATAAACCCGCCTTTAACGGCAGGTTTATTTTTTATTATTTCACTCTGAAATTAGTAACTTTACCTGTCTGGACATCGCCGGTAGAATAAGCATCTTTACGTTCACCTTTTACCGTAGCCGAAAAACTGAGAGTCTGCTTCCTGACATTGAAATTGATCATAATGCTGCTGCCCAGTGAAGCCTTTTCGATACCGTTTTCTTTTGCCAGTTTCTCTGTTTCAGCAATAAAAACAGGTATCGCATCCCAGTTGACGTCGTCAATATTGAATAAATTATCTTCAAGTTTACCGCCGCCGCTCAATTTTACGATTTTAGGTCCCTGCCAGCCTGTATTAGGCGTCCAGACAAAATTATCGACGTTTTCTTTATTCTTAGGGTCCTGTCGGGAAAAATTAATAAATTCCGGTCCGAAATGCATACTTTGAAAAATCATCAGCGGCGTACCGCCGCCTTTGGCTTTTATTTCAGTAACCGCCTTATTAATAGCTGCTTTGTCGCGGAAAAGATCCCCATACCCCTTGCTCATGACACCGTCACTACCGCCGCAGCCTGCCAGTGCCAGGGCAAACACCATGACCATAACTACTGCCGCCATACTTTTCTTCAACATAAAATGCCTCCTAAAGATATATTTTTACTTGCACCTAGTTTAATTTATTTCTTTTGCACTGTCAATCGATCTCTATTTGAATATTTTCACCTGGCTTCAATGCCTGTTTTCGCCAAATTTACAGCATTGTCACACAAAAGCGATTATAATAATAGTAGAAGGAGTGTGACAGCTATGCAAAATATCAACGCTTTCGACCATGCGGAAACTATTTTAAAGGTTTTGGCGAAGGGTGCTTTTCTTACTACTGCCGCAGGCGGCAGACACAATACGATGACGATTGGCTGGGGAGCGCTGGGAAATATTTGGGGCAAACCTGTTTTTACCGTAATGGTACGTCACTCACGCTATACGCACGAGCTGATCGAAGCCCATAACGAATTTACCGTCAGTTTTCCGCTGACAGCCGCTTTCAGTAAAGCACTGGGACTATGCGGCAGCAAATCAGGACGTGACATGGATAAATTCGCCGCGGCAGAAATCACCCCTGCTGAAGGGCAGACCGTTAAAGTGCCCGTCATCAAAGGCGCCGGGCTGCATCTGGAATGCCGCATCGTGGAAAAACGCGAAATGGCACCGGAAAATTTTGATAAGGCCCTGGCCGACAGATGGTATGCCGATAAGGATTGGCACACCTACTACACCGGCGAGATCACAGCCGCTTATCTGGACAAATAAAAATTTTAGCTTCATAAACGCCAAACGACTGCATAATTTTTATTATGCAGTCGTTTGTTTTTCTATTATATTTTTAAAAAAGCTTCTGTTCCTTTGTCGCTGTCCCCGATACTTCAGCTGCACCGCTTAGCAAGCGCAAAAATTCGGCTTCGTCGATAACAGTCACACCCAGCTGTTCCGCCTTCGTCAGCTTACTGCCTGCTTCGGCACCGGCGACGACATAGTCCGTTTTTTTACTGACGCTGCCGCTGACCTTAGCGCCCACGTCCTGCGCCATAGTCTGTGCTTCAGCACGTCCCAAAGTCGGCATCGTACCTGTAAAGACCATAGTTTTGCCATAAAAGGGATGCTCTTCGCTGACAGCCTGAACCTGCATTTCCATATTCAGACCCAGCTCTTTCAGACGGGCGAGCAAGTCGCGGTTCGACGGCGACGCCAAATAAGTAACGACGCTTTCAGCTATCTTCGGTCCAATATCGTCGATAGCGGCGATCTGCTCTGCATCGGCAGCCAGCAAATTCTCGACCGTACCAAAATGCACTGCCAGCAGCCTAGCCACCTTGGCCCCGACGTGACGGATGCCCAGGCCGAAAAGCAGCCGGTCGAAGCTCTGCTCCTTGCTGGCGGCAATAGCTTTCACTAAATTTTCCGCCGATTTTTCACCCATTCTATCCAGCACTACCAGCTGTTCTTTAGTCAGCAGATACAGGTCGCTGACGTCGCGGATCAGTTCCGCCTCCAGCAGCTGATTGATCACCGCCGGTCCGCAGCCTTCGATATCCATTGCTCCTTTAGAAGCAAAATGGATCAGCCCTTCGCGTCCCAAAGCCGGGCAATGCGGATTAGTGCAGCGCAAAGCTGCCTCACCGTCTTTACGTTCAACAGCCCAGCCGCACTCCGGGCATTCCTGCGGCATCGCATAAGGCTTCGTATCTTCCGGCCGTTTGCCCAGCACGACATACAGCACCTCCGGGATGATTTCACCGGCTTTATTGATGACCACCGTATCGCCGATCCTGATATCCTTCGCTTTAATAAAATCTTCATTGTGCAGCGTAGCCCTGCTTACCGTACTGCCCGACAGCCTTACCGGCGTCAGTACCGCCGTCGGCGTCAGCACGCCTGTGCGCCCAACCTGGATCACGATATCCTCCAGCCTGGTTTCAGCCTGCTCAGGCGGAAATTTAAAAGCGATCGCCCAGCGTGGGTCCTTGCCTGTCGCACCTAAAATATCCTGCTGATAAACAGCGTTGACTTTAAGTACTGCGCCGTCAGTATCATAAGCCAGACTTTTACGCCGGGAGTCAAAGTCCCTGATATATTCTATCGCCGCATCGATACTTTTTACGATACGGTAATTTTCGCTGACCTTAAAGCCATAATCAGCCAGCATCGCCAAAGAATCGGCATGCTTGTCCCTGGCTCCTTCGCCTACGGCATAAGCAAAAAAGCTTAACGACCGCTGCGCCGTTACGTTAGGGTCCAGCTGACGCAGACTGCCGGCAGCCGCATTACGCGGATTGGCAAATTCGCTCTCGCCGGCCTCCAGGCGCTGTTCGTTCAGCTGCATAAAAGCATGCCTTGGCATATAGATTTCACCGCGCACATCTAAAAGCTCCGGCGGCGCGGCGCCGTTTTTCATATTCAGCACCAAAGGGATCGACCGGATCGTGCGTACATTGGCTGTTACATTTTCGCCGGTCACACCGTCACCGCGCGTTGCCGCCCTTACCAAACGTCCATTTTCATAAATCAGGCTGCAGGCCAGTCCGTCGATTTTCGGCTCCATAACATATTCTACAGCGCTGCCTTCCGGCAGACCGCTGCGCACACGCTGATCAAAAGCTACCAGCTCTGCATCCGAAAAAGCATTGCCCAGACTCAAAAGCGGCGTCAGATGTCTGACCTCGGTAAATTCGGGATTCACCTTCCCGCCTACACGGCGCGTCGGAGAATCGGCAGGCACATCGTCAGGCCAGGCCGCTTCCAGCTCACGCAGGCGCACCAGCATCCGGTCATATTCTGCATCGGTGATCTCAGGTGCATCCAGCACATAATATAAAAATTCGTGATGGCGGATCTCTGCCCGCAAATGTTCGGCCTCGTTTTTAGCCTGTGCGCGTTCCAGTTCCATGACTGCCTCCTTTATTGTGCTGCCCTTCGGCGGCTTCTGTTTTTCAGGCTTTAGTCTCATTGTTTCAAAAATCAGAGTGTCAAATTTAATTTTACTATTCTATATATGGTACGGCACTTTGCCACCAAAACACTATTTAATTACAGCTTCTTCAATACTGCATACTTGGTCAGCAGGCTGCGGATACCGGCACCGGCAAACGCGATTTTCACTTCCTGCCCATCCTGCGAAGATGTCACACTGACGACTGTCCCCACGCCCCATTTAGCATGGCTCACCTTATCGCCGGCCTTAAAACTGCCGCCGGCAGCAGCTCCCGCAGTGCTCATTGCCTGCTTGGGAATAAAGCTTTCCTGCCCACCCAGGAACCAGTTCGTATCACGGCTGCGTTTCTGCGGTTTTGCTTCCACCATATTGATCGTCCTGCGTTCTAATGCCGGACGTTTGAAGACCGTAACCAGATTACGCGGCACTTCCTGTAAAAACCGTGACGGCGGGTAGGACACCGTATGCCCATAAATAGTCCGCATCTTTGCATTGCTCAAAAAGAGCTGTTTCTCTGCACGGGTGATGCCAACATAACACAAGCGGCGTTCTTCTTCCACTTCTTCCTCGTTCATCAGCGTCCGCGCATGTGGGAAAATACCTTCCTCCATGCCGGCCAAAAAGACGATCGGGAATTCCAGACCCTTCGAAGAATGCAGTGTCATCAGCGTAATAGCGTCCTCACCCAGCTCGGCATCATCGATATCCGACACCAGCGCCACATGCCCCAGGAAATTTTCCAGATTATTCTCTTCTTCCGTCTTGGCAAATTCCTGCCCGACCGACATCAATTCCATCAGGTTGTCAATGCGGCTCTGCGCCTGCGCTGTATGCTCATTCCGCAGTTCTTCCATATAACCGGTCTTATTCAGCACCTGTTCGATCAGTTCCTCTACCGGCAGGTTATCAGCCTGATTCATCAAATCAAAAATGATAGCCGCCAGTTCATCCAGCTTGCTGACGAAACGGATGCTCAGTCCTTCGACCTGCGCGGCATTCGATACCACGTCAAACAACGACATCCCATTTTCAGCGGCATGGGCCTGCAGCTTGGCCAGCGTTGCATCGCCGATACCGCGGCGCGGTACATTGATGATCCGCAGCAGACTCAGCGAATCTGCCGGGTTAAAAATCACGCGCAGATAAGCGATGATATCCTTGATCTCCTTACGGTCGTAGAATTTAAGTCCTCCGACCATATTATAGGTGATCCCGCTTTTGATAAGCATTTCCTCAAAAATACGCGACTGCGTATTCGTGCGGTACAAGACTGCCATCTCGCCCAGCTTCATATTCTGCTGGCCCTGCAGCTCTTGCAGTTTTTCGATCACAAAACGGGCCTCGTCGCGTTCGTCGATAGCCTGAAAATAAGTGATCGCCACACCATTATCATTATCCGTCCACAAATTTTTAGGTTTGCGGCCTGTATTATTTTCAATAACAGCATTCGCGGCATCCAAAATAACCTGCGTACTGCGGTAGTTCTGTTCCAGCTTGATGATTTTGGCTTCGGGATAATCCTTTTCAAAATCCAGAATGTTCTGGATATCAGCACCGCGCCAGCCGTAAATGCTCTGGTCGGCATCGCCTACGACACAGATATTACGATGTCTGGCCGCCAGAAGCTTGGTTAAAAGATATTGGGCATGGTTGGTATCCTGATATTCGTCTACCAGCAGATAATCAAAACGCTCCTGATACTTGGCGCGCACTTCTTCGCTTTCCTGCAGCAGCCGTATCGACAGTACCAGCAGATCGTCAAAATCCACCGCGTTATTGACCAGCAGTTTATTCTGATAACGTTCATATATCTCCGCCACTTTCTGATTGTAAAAATCCGAAGCAGCTTTACTGAAATCACTGACGCTCTGCAGCTGGTTTTTGGCATTGGAAATGCGCGACGCGATACCGGCCGGCTGAAAACGCTTTTCATCCAGATTCAGTTCTTTTAAAATCTGTTTAATCAGGTTCTGGCTGTCGCTGCTGTCATAGATAGCAAAATTACTGCCATAACCGCCTAATTTAGTTATTTCCATCCGCAAAAAACGGGCACAGAAAGCATGGAAGGTAAACAGCCAGACATCTTTAGCCGCAGCTCCCGCCATTTTATCGACGCGCTCGCGCATTTCGGCGGCCGCTTTATTGGTAAACGTAATTGCTAAAATACGGTAAGGACGTACGCCCTGCTGCAGCAAATGTGCGATCCGGCAAGTAAGCACCTTGGTCTTGCCGCTGCCGGCACCTGCCATGATCAACATGGGTCCGTTGGTTGTCTGTACTGCTTCGGCCTGTTCTGGATTAAGGCCTGCTAAGGTCTCTGTCATTGGTTCCTCCGTCTATTCGGCACTGCCTGTGCCGCATCTTTTTATTTTATCGTAACTTTAATATTATTCGCTTCTGATTCACTTTTTCCTGCTATTTTATTCGCAGCAGCCAAGAAAATAAATAAGCACTGAAAATAAATCCAGTGCTTTTACTTTATTCTCCTTGTGCCAGCCTGCTGACTATTTCTGTATCGGCAGGACAAAACTGATACTGCAGCAGTTCTGCCGGCCGTACCCATAAAATTTTCTGATGTACGCTTTTTTGCGGCACACCGCCGGTTATTTTGGCGGCAAAAAAAGAAAGCCCTATTTTATTATCCGGATAAGTGTAACTGGTTTGCTCAAGCAGAGCCACAATATCTATCTCTATCCCCAGCTCTTCCCGGCATTCACGTACTAAGCAGTCTGCAGCTGTTTCACCCGCTTCCTGCTTACCGCCCGGAAACTCCCATAAAAAGGCGCAGCTGCCGCCTGCACCGCGCTGGCAAATCAGTATTTCTCCTGCTGTATTGCGAATAATCGCCGCCGATACCAAAATCATAACCTTTACCCCGATCCTTATTGTTATAACAGCATTTTATCACAAAACAGGTTCTTCTTTCATAAAAAATACTCCGCCGCAGCGGAGTATTTTTTGACTGCCGCTCTTAATGGTCAAATAAACGTCTTACATCACGAAATAAAATCCTCAGCTATCGGCATTCAGGGCCATTACCAGCTCCAGACGCGTATCGACGCCTAATTTGCGGTAGATCCCCTGCAAAGCCTTTTTCACTGTTATCTCGGCAATAAACATTTCCGCGGCAATTTCCGCATTAGTCCTGCCCTGCACAACAAAGTTTGCGATCTCGGCCTCCCTGGCAGTCAAAGTTTTGCCGCCCATGATATACGAAGCTTTGTGCTTGATATTTTTTAAATTTTCCTGATATACTGCACCCAGCTCCAATATCTTTGCCAGCAGCTCCGGTTCACCGCTGTTTTGCTGTGCTGCTTTTTTGAGCAGCGGTTCCAGCACGTCAAAATTTTCCACAAAAGGCATCACGATCCCGTCTGCAGCCGCCAGCACCAGTGCCCGGTTCAATTCGCTCAAAGCTTCGTTTTCATGCTGCAGACCGTCCTGTGCCGCAGCACTGTATACCGCAGCATAAATACTCAGTAAAAAATTATTAAAACTCCGCGCCGCCGCTTCAAATTCACGCAGCTGCCCCAAAAGCGGCAGATAGTCCTTCTGCAGCAGTAAATAGCGTCCATAAACGATATATAAACAGCCCCAGGCTGAATAAAGCAGACCCGATTTCTGAAAATCGCCCTTCTGCAGCCAGCTAACGAGCAGTTTGCCCTTGTCCCCCAGCTGCAGATCGATCCAGGCGCGGCTGGCTTCGATAGTTTTGCGGTATAAATGCTCCTGCACTGCCGTCTGCAGAGCATCCAGCCGTCTGCTGATCTCACGGACACGTTTTTTATTACCCAAAGCTATACTGATACGCAGAGCAATAAATTCAGCACACAGCTCTACGCTGACCTGTTCGTTGCGCCGTGAAACATTCAGTGCTTCCGTTGCCAAAATAAACGCTTTTTCCCAATAACCGCGCTGAAAATACGCTTCCGATGCCAGTACATATTCAGAACCGGCGCCGTGATTCTGCACCAGACGGTAATAATATGCCATAGCCTGCGGAAAAACATCCAGGGTTTTCTGCAGCGTACCGGCCTGACGGTAAAACATAAACAAAATAGAATTGGCACCGCCGCCCCAGATAGTCTGCGGCGAGAAAAAGCGTACCGGCTGCCGCAGCAGCTGCAGCGACTTTTTAAAATAAGCCGCCATGGCTTCCACATCATTATACTGGGTCTCACCCAGCAAAAACTCCAGCTCGCCCAGACACTGCTCCCGTTCCTGTCTGTCCTCCAGCTGCCCAATATATTTCCGCAGCTTCCTGATTTCCTGCTGCAGCCGTTCGTTTTCCCCGCTCAAAAACAGCCACAGCGCATAAATCAATCCCGCTTTGATATGCTTTTGCCTGATCGTTTCAGGCGCTTCGCCAAAATAAGCCATAATTTTATTTTTATAATTGTTCTCAAAGCTGCAGCCGCGGTCTTTTTCAAAAACGGTCAGCATCTTGTCATAATCGCCGGCTGTATGATAGTAGCAAAAGGCTGTCAGAAAATCGTTCTGCAGCTCATACCACTGACCACTGCGCCGGCACAAACGACGCCGTTCTGTATCCGGCAGTTCTGCTCCCAGACGCTGCAGATAGACTTTGAATGCATTATGGATATGGTATTGTCCTCTCAGCAGCTCATAACTGATAAAGCCATGTCTGAGCGCCAGATTTTCCAGCAGAGCTGGCGCCGCATCATTTTCCGTTACATAAGCAGCCTGGCGTCCACTAAAATCCTCATTTAAAATAGACAGCTCTGTTAAAAGTGTTTTTTCCGCTTCGCTGCAGGAATTATAAGCCACGGCCTGTACCAGCCGCAGCAGTTCCTCGCCTGTTTGAGGGCTCTGCCCGTTGTGGTACTGCCGCAGATACAGATATAGGGCGCTGACCCAGCCTTCTGTAGCAGCCAGCAGATTTTCGGCGGCACGACGTTCTAAAACTATCCCGTTTTTACGATAATAAACAATAATATCACTCACTTCAAAAGCAAAATCCTTCGGCTGCAGATACAGACACTCACCTTTCAGGACCAGCTCATCCAAAGTGAAATCCGGCGGCCGCTGTGTCAGCAGCACAAAATGCCAGTTGGGCAGATCAGCTTTCGCCAGCGCCAGCAGCAGCTTATCACAGTCCTCGCTGCCCAGCAGATGATAATTGTTCCAGACGAAAACAACCGTTTTTTTCAAATTCGATGCCTGCAGCACTTCGATAACCCGCTGACGGGTCGCCGCATTACGCGGCAGTTCCTGCCAGGTCAGCGAAGCAGTATCTACACCAGCAGTCTGCAGCGATTTGACAAAGCAACGCCAAAAAGCCGCTTCCGCTCCTGTATAACAGGTATCCCACAGCATATCTACAGAAAGAGAAAGCAGCACTTTTTTCACAGCAGTCGTTTTACCATAACCGAAAGGGGCAGCCGCAACTGTCAGCGGCACTGCCAAAATCTGAGCCAGACGTTCTTCCAAAGCCGGCTTCAAATATATTTTTTTAGGAAAAGCTTCGGATTTTTTCTGCATCGCTTCTACCCCTTTAAAGATTACGATTATTCGTCAGCACAATTATTTATTATAGTTATATTGTACCGTAAATGCCAATTTAAATACAGGGTTTTCAATATTCAAAAACATATTTTCAAATAATTTATCCTCTTTTTTGAATAATTACATTATTTTTTTCTTTTTTTACAAAATCAGGGCAGAGTTTCTGCTTCCTTATGTTTCAGACATTCAGACACATCAGCGCTGCCTGAAAACAGCACTGTAAATTTTCAAAAAGATATTTTAACAAAAGCTTGACTTCCTGTTTCTGCCATGATAATATATAGAAGTATTCCGAATATACAAATTGTGCTCACATATTTTTGTAAGTCATTTGCTATTGAATGAGTTACAAAAATATGTGAGTTTTTTGCGTGTGGTCTGTGAATATAATAAAATTTAGGAGGTACTCGTTATGATGAACGGTACTGTAAAATGGTTTAACTCTGATAAAGGCTTTGGTTTCATTACTCCTGCTGACGGCAGCGAAGATGTATTTGTACATTTTTCCGCTATCGTAAGCGACGGCTTCAAAACTCTTGAAGAAGGTCAACCTGTAACATTTGATACAGAAGCTGATCCGAAAAACAGCCGCAGAATGCGCGCTGCTAACGTTCGCGTAGCTTAATCTAAACCATAAAAGCCTGCTCTTTTTGAGCAGGCTTTTTTTATTTGCACTACTAAACACCCTTATCGAACCTGGTGAGGGCACATACCATTGTGGTATCGTTTGAATGCTTAATGAAGTTTTTACGAATTTAGCACTCATACATACCCTTGTGGTATAATAACAACATCATATACCAGCACTGAAGGAGAATCTCCATGAGCCGTACACCCTTCGTTCCTGCTGAGCTTTTAAGCAAGCTCTGGCGGGCTGTAATCGAATTTGATATGCTGCAGGCAGGTGACAGGATCCTGATCGGACTTTCCGGCGGGAAGGACAGTATGTTTCTGACTGCCGCACTGGCCGAGATCCAAAAGTATGCCCCTGTGCCGTTTGAATTGGCCTGTTATACTGTTGACGCAATGTTCTCACCTGCTTTTCCCAAAGCAGAGCTGGAAGCTTTCTGCGGATACTATGGTCTGAAACATTACAGCGAAAAGGTCGATGTCAACTCTGCCTGGCAGAATAAAGGCAATACGCCCTGCTTCACCTGTGCTTATTTCCGCCGTGCCGCTACCAACCGTACGGCACTGGAGCTTGGTTTTAACAAAGTGGCCCTGGCCCACCACCACGATGATGCCGTAGAGACCTTTTTGATGAACGTGCTCACCTCCGGTCAGCTGCGTACCTTTTTACCGGTCACACCACTGTCCAGAACAGGTCTGACCGTACTGAGGCCGCTGCTGTATTACCGCGAAGCAGAAATCATCGACATGGTCAGGCAGCTTGACCTGCAGCCTCTGCGTAATCCCTGCCCTTACGACGGTCATACCAAACGCCAGGATATCAAAGAGCATATACGCGAACTGGAAAAGCTCAGCCCTGAAGTCTACGACCATCTGGCCGCCGCTATGCGCAATGCTCCCAATCAGGAGCTGTGGCCGGAACAGCTGAGTCAAAAACAGCTGGCCGATAAATTCCATAACTTTTGGCGTCAGAAAAGTAATTAAAATAATCCGACTTAAGCTGCTGTCTGTGTTATCATTAAGACAGCAACAGTGATATTTGTATTTATCTGACGTTATATAAAAGGAGGAATCTTTATGGATTTCCAGGAAATGTTTTTCAGTTTTGACGGCCGCCTGAACCGTAAGCCCTATATCCTGCGCTTTTTACTGCGTAATGCCATCATCTGGTGTCTGGGCTATCTGATCGGCAGTCTGTTTGCGCCAGACGGAACGATGTTCCAGATACTGGCCTTTGCTTTGACATTTATCGCCGCGCTCAGCTGCCTGTCGCTTTACGTCAGACGTCTGCATGACCTTGACCACGGCTCGCTCATGGTATTGCTGGCCTTCATTCCGCTGATCAGCTTTTTCTTTGCTGTCTACCTGATGTTCTTTCGCGGCACGATCGGTCCTAACAGCTACGGACCCGATCCGCTGGCTGACGGGCGCGGTATCGACGCTTGGTAAACAATGATATAAAATAAAAAGACGCAGCCTGAGCTGCGTCTTTTTTTATGCTGTTTTTCCGGCCGCAATACTGCGGGCCAGGCTGTTGATACTGTCCGTCAGTCTGTCCAGTCTGCCTTCCATGCGCACCAGCAGATACCACGACAGGACCATTGGGAAACCATAATTAGCGACCTGTGGCAGCAGCGTTTCCATATCCATCTTATGCTAAAACATTGACTTCCGTAGTGCGCACACGGGCTTCAACAGCTTCAGTCAGACCGATACCGTCCGTTGCAAAAATATCGGCAGCAATGACTGTCTCCATAGCTGTTTTTGCTTCGTCAGCAGTAACATTATCGCGGGGATCTGTCACGCTGAAAACTTTTTTACTGCCATCGGCTTTTTTAAATACCAATTGTAAAACTTTTTCCATTAATTCCAGCTCCTTTCTAATAAATATACGTTCTGTACCTGTGCCAGCTTTTATTGAGCAAGCTCGGCTTTTTCAGTCACAACAACGCCCATCAGTTCATGACTGATAAGAGTGCCAAAAGCAGCAGCAGCCTGCATGATAGCCGCAGGTTCTGCTTCCGGACGTACGCCGGCATAATTATGACCTTTAGTTTTTGCAGCCCCCTGACTGTTGACGCCGTCTTCAACATTCAGTGTCAGGGTCTGTTTGGTAACAGTTTTAGTGATCGCCATTTCTTTCACCTCCTTTGTCTTAAAATTTCGCTGAGATACCACAGGGCTTTACCACGGATAACATACCCTCCCGGTTTCAGAACGCTGTCCAGCGGCAGGTCAGGCAGATACCACAGATCCCAGCGCAGCTGCGGATCGCCGCTGTGCGGTCCGTAACCGTCAAACAAGGCCGCTTCGCAATGAGTCGTCACTGTCAGGACATTGATCTCCAACTCCAGACAGGCCGTCAATACCGCAACGGCTTTGGCCAGTGTTTCTATCTGCACTACTGTCGGCGGCTCGCCGCCAAAATCAGTATCCCGGCCGCTGCAGGCCTGCGCCTCGGAAGCGCAGCACAGCGCGATGCCGATACTGCCCGTATTACGGTGCCAGGTATGCTCCTTCACTTCTGTAAATGTTTTGCAAGTCAGATACATCTCACCGCCGGGACCGATGTTCAGGTGATAATCATCATAAACATCTTCGTAGTGACCTGCCGTCCAGTGCAGATAAATCCTGCTGATCCTGCCCTTAGCCTGCATGGCCAAAGCAGCTAGCTCACGGTTTGTAACAGTTTGCGGATTGACAACGATCATTTTTTCACGACCTTTCAGCCCTGTAGTCGCAGCCGCTGCAAAAAAACGGAACCGTGCCAAAGATCCCGGCCTCAGTTCCGCTTTCAAGTGCCGTCGCTGACTAAAGGTGTGACGATTCTTTTCTTGCTCTCTCTTTTTCTTGTTTTTCTCTCTCCTTCTTTTCTGGCGCTCTTAAAAACCTCCTTTGATTTGGGTTTTATCCTTTTATACAACACCTTATTTATACCGCTTTTATCATTTGACTTTGTTGGTATTTGTTTTATTAAAATTAATATTATATAATAAATATATATAATGTTTTACTCTTTAAAACAACAGGTATCAACAAACCATAACCTGGGAAAGCTGGTTTCTTAATGGATCACCTGCGCTCAATTTTCCAAAAGAACAAAAATCTGCTCGTTTTCTGCTGCTGCCTGTTCTTGCTGCTTTACCCTTTCAGCGCCGCTGCCACTGGCATGCGCCCTCATCCCATCAGGGTCGGCTACACCGACAGCCCCGGTTTTATCGAAAAAACCGCAGCCGGAACCGTCGACGGATACGGCGTTGCATATCTCAACGAAATCTCGCACTATACAGGCTGGCGTTATGAATATGTTTATGCCACCTGGCAGGAATGTCTGGAGCTTTTAGCCAAAGGCGAGCTTGATCTTTTAGGCATGGCCCAGTACACGCCTGAGCGTGCCGCCAGCTACGAATTTGCCTCGCTGCCCAGCGGCGTCGAATACATGGTCATGTACGTGCGCAATGACGATAACGAAGTTTACTATAACGATTACCAAAGCTTCAACGGTCTGCGGATCGGCGTTCTCAAGGGTAACTTCCAGACAGAAATTTTAAGCGATGTTGCCCGTAAAAATACATTTACCTATCAGCCTGTACTTTTTGATTCCAGCAAAGCTATGGTCGAAGCGCTGCAAAATAAACAGATCGATGCCGTAGTTACCGGCAGCATGCCCTTATATAAAGATCTGCGGTTAGTGGCCCGCTTTCAGGCCGACCCGATCTATTTTATTACGACTAAAGGCAATAAAGCCGTCCTGCAGCGCCTAAACGATGCTTTAATGAACATTCACGCCAATACGCCTGAATTTGAAAATACGACTTATGCCACCTATTACGAACAAAGTTCTCTGCTGACGCAGCCGCTGCTTACCAAAAAAGAACGAGACTTCCTGGCGCACCGCGGGCCGATCACCATCGGTTTTCTCCCTAACGACGAACCGCTTTCAGCATTCAGTTCCGAAACTAATCTGCCGGCAGGTATCCTGCCCGGAATAGCCAAAGAGCTGGGACGCTTATCCGGTGCCCAGGTCATTTTAAAGCTGCTGCCGGTCGGTGCCCGCCTGGACCAGAGCCTGCAGAAAGAAGGTTTTGACCTGATCGCTGGGATCACGGATTACGAGCCTTACCGAAACAACATTTCGATCCGGCTTTCCAAGCCCTTCTTTCAGGGGCGCGTTATGGCTGTCGCCAATAAAAATAATTTTATCGACATCACCAAACCGCAGAAGGTAGCTTTGCCCTTTAATTATGTTGCCTATAAAAATCTCATTTTAAATACCTATCCCCATTTTTCCATTATCAATAAAGCCAATACCAGAGACTGCCTGCTGGCAGTAGCGGACGGAGAGGCCGACATTGCTCTGCAGAACAGCCATATCATCAGCTATCATCTGCAAAATCCCCGCTTTACCGATTTAAAGATTTTATCTTTATTTAATTTCCCCGATAATCTCTGTCTGGCAGCAGCTAATAATGCCGACGGCAACCAGCTGCTGACTATTTTCAACAAATGTATCGACACGCTGAATCCTAAAACACTGGATAACATAGTGATGTACGAGACCGTACAATCGCCTTACCAGCCTTTACTGTCTGATCTGGCCTATAAATACAACTATCTGATCGCTGCTTTGCTGGCCGTGCTGATCATTCTTTTTACCGCCTGGCTTTATTTCACTTTGCAGCGGCAAAAATATCTGGAACTGCTGGAAGCTAAAAATCTGGAGCTGGAAACTGCTGCCAAACAGGCGCTGGCCGCCAGTGAAGCTAAAAGCAGCTTTCTGTCGCGAATGAGCCACGAAATCCGCACGCCGCTCAACGCTATCCTGGGCTTTACCAGACTGGCCCTGCAGCCGGAAAAACAAAGCCGCAGCACTGAATATCTGCAGAAAATCAGCTATTCGTCCGAGCTGCTTTTAGGTATCGTCAACGATGTTCTTGATATGTCCGCGATCGAAAACCAAAAACTCAAGCTGGACAATTCTCCCTTTAAACTTTCTCAAGTACTGCGTGAACTCCAGAGCCTTTACAGCATCCAATGCCGCGAAAAAAATATCAGTTTCATACTGAACAGCGAAGCCTTCAAACACGATATCCTGCTCGGCGACAGCCTGCGTCTGCAGCAGATTTTAAGCAATCTGCTGTCAAATGCCGTCAAATTCACTGCCACCGGAGGACAGATCACGCTTGACATCACTCAGCAGCAGGCCGACAGCGCTGATCAGACTGTCCTGACAATGGTCGTTACAGATACCGGCTGCGGTATGTCGGAACAAATGCTCGCTCAGGTCTTCCAGCCCTTTGAGCAGGAAGACGGCAGCACCGCCAGAAAATACGGCGGCAGCGGCCTTGGACTTTCTATCGTCAAATATTTAGTTGAATTGATGGGCGGCAGCATCAGCGTCAACAGTGCCAAAGGGAAAGGCAGTACGTTCACCGTACAGCTGACACTGCCTTACGCCGAAGAACTTGCTGAAAAAGACAGCACAACGGCTGAACAAAACCTGTATGATCTGCATCTGCTGCTGGCTGAAGATAATCCTCTCAATCAGGAGCTGTGTCTGGAGCTTTTAAAAAGCCGCGGCATCAGCAGCGACTGCGCCGTCAACGGCAAAGAAGCACTGGAACTGTTTACAAACAGCGCCCCCGGCACCTATGCTCTGATCCTGATGGATATTCAGATGCCGGTCCTGGACGGTTATCAGACGACGCAGGCGATCCGCAGCAGTACGCACCCGCAGGCACAGACGATCCCGATCATCTCGCTTTCGGCAGATGCTTTTACAGAAGATATCAGACGCGCTTACGCCAGCGGCATGAACGACCATGTCAGTAAACCCATCGTTCCTGAAGAGTTATTTGCTGCGATCACCCGCGTCCTTAAAACACTTAACTAAAAAGAAAACGCTCAGAGCCTAAGCCCTGAGCGTTTTTATTTTTAAACAGCACTACCTCAATAAGTCAGCACTTCGTTGCCGGTTTCCGTAATCAGCACCGTATATTCCCACTGAGCACTCATGCCGCCGTCCTGAGTATAAACAGTCCAGTCATTGCCGGCATCAACATAAACCTCGCGCTTCCCGGTATTGATCATCGGCTCGATCGTAAAGATCATGCCCGGTACAAGCAGCATTCCTGTCTTGCGTTTGCCCACATGGCAGATGAAAGGTTCCTCATGGAAATCGATACCCACACCATGACCGCCGAATTCAGTGACGACAGAATAACCATGCTTATGAGCAAAACCGGACACGGCTGCGCCGATATCGCCGACAAAGCTCCACGGCTGTGCTGCCTCAAGCCCGCGGCGCAGGCACTCTTTAGTGATCGCTACCAGATCCTGTTTCTTTTTATCGACTTTGCCGATCATAAACATTCTGGAAGCATCGGCATAGTAGCCGTTATAAATAGTTGAAACATCGACATTAACGATATCGCCGCTTTTCAAAACGTCCTGTGCCGACGGTATTCCGTGGCAAACCTGATCGTTGATTGAGGTACAGACACTTTTAGGAAATCCGCAGAAATTGAGCGGTGCCGGGATCGCACCATGACTAACGGTATATTCGTGTACGATAGTATTGATCTCTTCCGTTGTCATGCCTGTTTTGATATTTTTTTCTACTTCGTCCAAAACTGCCGTATTGATCTTACAGGCCTCTCGAATACCTGCGATCTGTTCCGGCGTTTTGATCATCTCCCGGTCAGGCACTTCGTGACCGGCCTTGCGGTACAATTCGATTTTAGCGTCTATTTCGCTGTGACAGTCGGCATAAGCTTTGCCGCTGCCGCACCAGCATAAATCAGTTGTCATAACTTCACTCCTCTTCCATAAAGAACTATAACCATTATCACAGATGTGCCCCGCTTCCTGCCTGCTGTAAAATGTAAGAGCAGGCTGTTTGTGACTGCAGGTCAGCATCAGGCGAGATCATTGCCGCACCTGCAGCTTAAATTCCCGTCGCTTTACGATATTGTCATTATACCATATCCATCTAATTTTCTCATATCAAATTCAGGTATTTTATGATAAAATAAACTTAGTTTTTTGCGAAAGGAAGTAACCTCTGACAATGGAAGCACTTTATTCTAATTTTTTCGATTACATCCTGCACTTTGACCGCTACCTGCCTCTCGTCATGGAGCAATACGGTCACTGGATCTACGCGATCCTCTTTACGATCGTTTTCTGCGAGACCGGACTTGTTGTGACTCCCTTTCTGCCCGGCGATTCACTGCTTTTTGCCTGCGGCGCTCTGGCAGCTACAGCAGGCGGCCTTGACCTGACGACGCTCGTGATCATCTTTCTGGTTTCCGCAATTTTAGGTGACGCCTGCAATTACATGATCGGCGAAGAATTCGGGCACCGGATCCTGCGGAATTATCCGAAACTCATCAAACCACAGCATATCCAGAAGGCTGAAGCCTTTTATGCCAAACATGGCCATAAAGCGATCTTCCTGGCCCGCTTTGCCCCTATCGTCCGTACGCTGGCGCCTTTCGTAGCCGGCATCGGCAGTATGCATTACCGTACTTTTGCTATCTATAATGTGACCGGTGCTGTGACCTGGGTCTTTTTATTCGTCGGCGGCGGTTATCTGTTCGGCAATATGCCCTGGGTCAAAAACAATTTTTCCCATGTTACGCTGGGCATCATTATTTTCTCCCTGCTGCCGATTTTTTACGAAACACACCTTAAAGGCTGGCTGGCCAAACGGAAAAACAAATAAAGGAAGTGGCGCGTTATGTATTATTTTACCAGCGACTACACAGAAGGCTGCACTCCTGAAATACTGGAAGCACTGGCAGCAACTAATTTTGAACAGACCGGCGGTTACGGGATCGACCCATACTGTGAAACAGCAGCCCTGCTGATCAAAAAAGAATGCGGCCGCAGCGATATCGATGTACATTTTATGACAGGCGGCACGCAAACCAACCTGACGATCATCTGCGCAGCACTGCGCCCCTTTCACGGCGTTTACGGTACTGTACAGAGCCATATCAACACGCACGAAGCCGGCGCGATCGAACGAACCGGCCATAAGGTAATCGACCTGCCGACATCTGACGGCAAAATCACAGCTGCCATGATCAGACAGCAGCACGAGCTGTATTTAGGCGACCCCAGCCGCGAACATCTGGTCCAGCCCAAAATGGTCTATATCTCACAGCCGACAGAGATCGGTTCCCTGTACCACAAAGAAGAGCTGGAAGCGCTGTATGCCGTCTGCCGGCATTACGGACTTTATCTTTTTATCGACGGGGCCCGTCTGGGCTACGGCCTGACAGCTCCTGACAATGACCTGACACTGGCGGATATCACAAACAACTGCGATGTCTTCTGCATCGGCGGCACCAAATGCGGCGCGCTTTTCGGCGAAGCGGCAGTTATCATCAATCCGGCTCTAAAAGACGATTTCCGCACGATCATGAAGCAGGGCGGCGCCGTACTGGCCAAAGGACGCCTCCTGGGCCTGCAATTTGAAACGCTTTTTACAGACGGACTTTATTATAAGATCTGCCGGCACGGCGTTGAACTGGCTCTGCAGATCAAAGCAGCTGTCCAGGAACGCGGCCTGGGCTTTGTGACCGATTCCACAACAAACCAGCAGTTCATCATTTTCCCGCAGGCAATGTACGACGAACTGAGTAAACAGTTTGCCCTTGCACCCTGGGAATACATGGACGACGGCAGGATCGCCGCCCGTATCTGCACCAGCTGGGCCACAGACCCAACTCAGGTCGACAGACTCTGCAGCATGATCAAAGCACTTTAAGACAAGCTTATAAACAAAATGACCCGTACGGATTTTATCGTACGGGTCATTTTTATTCGCTTTCCGCAGCGGTTATCTGCGACATGAACGGTTCATTTTCCAGCTCTTTACTGTAAATGACACAATTATTTTTGCCGCGCTTTTTCGCCTCATACAAAGCCTTATCTGCTTTATATAAAAGCACTGCATCATCTGTACCATCTACGGGATAAAACGATACGCCTACGGATATCGACAGCGGCACCCGGACATCAGCTTCAAGTCCCAGTTTTTCGATGCCTGCTCTCAGCTCATCCGCTTTCATCAGCGGCAGACGGCTATCCTTAATGTTACGCATAATGATCAGAAACTCATCGCCGCCGATGCGGCAGACGATGTCGTCGATCCGGAACTGCTTGCTGATCTCATTGGCGATCCGGCAGAGAACCTCGTCACCGAACAAATGTCCATGCCTGTCGTTGACCATCTTAAAATTATCAACATCCAGGAACATGACCGCAGCCTTTTCCTTCTGCGGTTCGCAGAGCATCTGCTGCAGCAGGCGCTCGCCATAAGCCCTGTTGCCAAGCTTGGTCAAAGCATCACTCTCAGCCTGCCTTTTCCAAAGTCCGATCTCACGTTTCATTTTATCGATACTGACCATCCTGCCCACGATACTGAGCATGACGCCATAATTTTCTTTATCCCAGATAGAATTTATATGGATCCTGTACCATTTTTCTTCGCCGAACTTATTGATCAGCCGGACATCTTTAACATAACCGCTGTTCTCTTCTGTCAATGCCTTGGTCAGCTCCGCCAGCAGCTGCAGATCCTCCTGTAAAATAGGCATACTGCTGTAAATGGCCTCTTTTGCGTTTGTAACAACACATTCACCGCCAAAAATATTTTTATATTCATCCGAGAAAATGATCAGGTCTTTTTCAAGATCATAGTCAAAAATTATATCGCCGCTCATGGCAAACAGCGCCTTCTGTTTTTCGCGTTCTATTTCCAGCAAACGCGCAACGCGGCTGTTTTTATCCATATCACAGCTATAGCATTTTTTACCGCTGAATTTCTCGGTATTGGGATGCTGATAGTGATACACTACCGCCGGCAGCCCGTCGTCTGACTGTAAAATTTCCGGCAGTCCCGGAGCGATTTTCAGAAAGCACTGCAGAAGATCGGGGCTGAATGCGCCGCATTCGCCTTTTTCAATCATTTGCACCGATTCTTCATGGGTAAAAGCACCTTTATAACAGCGGACACTGGTCAAAGCGTCATAACAGTCGGCCAGCGACACGATCTGCGCATAAATAGGTATCTCTTTGCCGATCAGTCCGTCAGGATAACCGCTGCCGTCCCATTTCTCATGGTGCCAGCGGCAAATATTGTAATGATAGCGGTACTGCTCTTTATTCTGCTTCAGACTGTCGATACTTTCCAGAATCTCACAGCCGTACAGCGTATGCTCCTTCATAATTGCAAATTCTTCTGCCGTCAGCCGACCGGGTTTATTCAGGATATAGTCCGGGATCGCGATCTTGCCTATGTCATGCAGTGCCGCCGCCATCGAAATATCCTCGATGGTCTTATCGCTCATTTTATATTCGGCATTCTGCCGTCCCAGCTCCTTCAGCATGATCTTGGTCAGCTGACGGATACGCTGGACATGCTGTCCTGATTCGCAGTCGCGGAATTCAACGATCGTACTCAGGGTATCGATCATAGCCACGTTGAAATTACGCAGCTGTTCATTCTGCTTTTCGATTTTCGTCATCTGTTCCTGGACCAGCTTTTCCAGTTTATAACGATAACGGTACAATTCGATGATATTATTAACGCGCTGGCAAATATTATCTGGGTTGAACGGTTTTAAAACGACATCAACCACACCCAGACGAAAGCCTTTGGAAATAGCATCGTTGGACGATTCGGCCGTGATCAGAAAAATAGGCGTTTTCTCAGTCAGGCCTTTGCCGTTCATAATTTCCAGAGCTTCCAACCCGTCCATGATCGGCATCACGATATCCATCAGCACGATCGCTATTTCCTCGTGATACTGCTCCATCAGATCTACAGCCGTTTTACCGTTATCTGCTTCCAGTATTTCATAGTCACCGGCAAAAAGCTCACACAGGATCGCCCGGTTAAGCTCAACGTCATCGACTATCAGGATTTTATCTTTCTGCCTCTCCAAGCCTGTCTGCCTCCTTTTGCGGTTACTTATATCACAGATTGCAAGCAACTGTAAAATTCATAATCATCACAATTCTATATGTTCTATTATATTATTTTTTTGTATTTTACACAATAAAAACTTCTTTTTATAAATAAAAGATCACTGTTCCTTCAATAATTGCTGCAGCTGCAGTACCTTCTGCCTCCAGTCATCGCTGTATGCTCCGCCGCCCTGAGCAAAATGCTGCGACCCGCCGCCCCTGCCGCCAAACAGCTCGCCTGCCTTTCTGCAAAGACTGCGGCAATCAGCCTGCGTCTGTTCCCCGCTTCCCAAAACGAAATTGATCCGCTCACCGGACCTGTACACGACCGCAGCTACAGTACGCCCGTCTGCCAGCAGTTTATTCAGCAGCAGTCTGGCATCGGCGGCGCTGCAATCCTCCTGTGCCGCCGCGACATATTTAATGCCGCCCTCATCGACAGCAGCCTGCGCTAAAAGCTGCGGCGCTAAAAATTCATATAATTTGGCAGACTGTGCTTTTAACCGTTCATTCAGTTCCGTTACTTCTTCCTGCAGCTTCCTCAGTCCCTGCGGTACGCCCTCCGGCTTCATGGAAAGCAGGCGCCCGGCCTGCCAGACGTATTCATTTTTGCGGCGTGCGTCTTCCAGTGCCCAGCGCCCGCATAAAAACTCTACTCTGATCCCATCCTTATGTTTATCAAAACGATTGATCCGGATCAGACCGATTATACCTGTACGTAACGGATGCGTACCGCAGCAGGTACAAATATCCCCGTCTGCCACCGTCACGATCCTCAGCGTGCCTGTCAGCTTTTCATTTTTCTTACGCATCACTAGCGCTGGCAGCTCCGTATGCGGCAAATAACTGACCGTGATCGGCTTATCCTCCCAGATCTGGCTGTTGGCATAATCCTCGGCCTGCTCCAGCTCAGCCGCTGTCAATTCTTTATCCAGGTCAATAGTCACCAAACGTTCGCCCATATGAAAACCAATATTATTAGCTCCGAACAGCTTCCAGACCGCATGCGAAAGAATATGCTCGCCGGCATGCTGCTGCATATGGTCCAGCCGGGCCTGCCAGTCCAGCACCGCTTCGACCTGCACCCCAACCGGCAAAGGCCGCTCACAATAATGCACTACTTCGCTGCCGCGCTGCGCAGCATAAGTCATCTTCACGCCGCCCAGCGTTCCGCGGTCACTCAGCTGACCGCCGCCCTCCGGAAAAAATACCGTCCTGTCCAGAACCACGGCATACCCGCGTTTATCTTCTGCACAGCTCAGCACCGTTGCCAGGCAACTTTTCAGCATCGAATCCTGTTCATACAATTTTTCTGTCATCTTAAAAACCCCTCGTCAATAAAATTTATATTTTTATTATAACACTGCCGCCGGCAACGGTTAAGCAATATCAGCCGCAGTTTTCTTCAGCATTTAATTTATGTTATAATGTGAACACAAAATCAAACTATCATAATACACTCAAAGGAGCAGGCAATGTATAAATATATCCTTTTCGACCTTGACGGCACCCTTACCGACTCGGCACCCGGCATCATCCGCTGCGTGCAGTATGCCCTGGAAAAATGCGGCAAAGGCACCTGCCCCGACCGCGAGCTGCTGCCATTTATCGGCCCGCCGCTGACAGAATCCTTCCAGAAAGTCTGCGGCATGACTGCCGCAGAAGCAAATACGGCCCTTGAATATTACCGCGAGCGCTTCGCACGCGTCGGTATGTACGAAAACTCCGTCTACGACGGTATTCCCGAATTACTGCAAAACCTGCGGCAGGCAGGCAAGACCCTTGCCGTAGCCACCAGCAAGCCGCAGCTTTACGCAGAAAAAATCCTGGAACACTTTGGCCTCGCCGCTCACTTCTCAACAATAGCAGGCCCCGGGTTCAACGGCGAGCTGCCAACCAAAGCCGACGTGATCAGCGAAGTGCTGCAGCGGCTGCACCTTACCGCTGCTGATAAGAACGCCGCCGTTATGCTGGGCGACCGCGAGCACGACGCTATCGGCGCACAGCAAAATAAAATCGCCATCATCGGCGCAGGCTACGGCTACAGCTCCCCGGGCGAACTGAGTGCCGCCGGTGTCAGACAAATCGTTTCTACTCCACAGGATTTTGCAGACTTTTTATTATGATTTATTTTTAAAGCAGTTACATCGATCATGATGTGGCTGCTTTTTTATTTTCCTCTGCGCCTTGAACTTTTAGCAGAACCATTGACATATAACGCTTCACACTGCATAGATAAAATTGATTTTTCAGACTATTATATATCATCAACTTATTGAGAACAGCTATGTTTTTTAACAAATTAATTTTAGCATAAATTATTACTTGTAATATAAAAAGTTAAATGTTATAATTCTATCTGATTTCAAAATTGAATACTTTATGATAATCAGGTGCATTATTGCCTAACAGAGAAATCGGTGCAATGCCGATGCGGTCCCGCCGCTGTAATGCCGAGCAAACCTCAAAACGTCACTGGGAAACTGGGAAGACGAGGTACGCGATGAAGCAGAGCCAGAAGAACTGCCTGATTATAGCCCATTACGATCCTGCGAAAGACAGGAATGGAGCGTTACAAGAGCTTTTTACGCTTTTCTGTCTTTATGCGCAGAAAAGCGTTTTTTATTTTGCTTTTATTTTTCTGACACGCGAAACCCGGTCAGCTCGGTCAGAAAAACTAAAGATATAAAAATTATTTGACGAGGTGTTTAAAAGATGGATGGGAAGAAAAAAATCTGGGCAACGGCCGTCTTATGCGCTGTTGCCAGCGTTGGCTTTGTAGTACCCGCTGGCGCCGAAGAAACCATGACGCATGATTTGGACGAAGTCATCGTCGAAGCCGACAGAAATACTCTGCCGGGGGGATTTGTAGCCAACAACGACAGAGTTGGCATTTTGGGCAATATCAAAGCAATCGATGTTCCTTTTACACAAAAAAAATATACTGAAAAAACTATTATGACCTTTTATGACCCCAATCAGCCTTTAAACGGTACTTTGGCTAATACCCCTTCTATTCGTATCGGCAGTACTTCTCCCATGTATACAGATTTCAGTATGCGCGGCGTCAATATGAATGCTTCTCATTACTACATCAACGGTATTCCCAATATGTTCAACCAGACCCGCAGCATCCCGGCATATATCCTCAGCAGCGTCGATATAGTCTCCGGCCCTAACACCGTGCTTAACGGCGCTACCTTTTCCAATAACGGTACTAATGGCACCGATGCGCCGGCAGGACTGCTGAACGGTACAACCAAACGCGCTGCTGCAGACCCTGTCACCCGCTATACACAGCGTTTTTCCGGACGCAGTACCTGGACCGAAGACCTTGATCTAGGCCGCCGCTTTGGTAAAAACAATGAATGGGGCATCAGAGTCAACGCCCATAATGAAGACGGAGGCCTTTCCATAAAAGATGCCGATGTACGTGATAAAAGTATTTATATCAACTTAGATCATCAGGACGCTAAAAGTATGACTAATATTTTCGGCGGTTATTATGACTGGAAGGTAAATGGAGGCCAGCGCTGGCTCAGCGCCAGCGGTGTTACCAAAGGCAATCTGGCAGAAGCCCCGAACGGTAAAACAGACCTCAGTTTTGACGGTCAGACCAAATATAATCACGGCATGCTGTTTACCTTAAACCATATCCAAAAATTCAGCGATAAATGGAGCGGCTTCATCAACGGTGGCTACGGGCATTATTCCGAGCATAAAAACGATCCCAACAGTGGTTCACTGACTCTCGGTGACAACGGCAAGCTCTCCGGTAAATTCCGCGACTATGTCTCTGACAGTAAAAGCAGTTACTGGCAGGTCGGCGTTTCTAACAAGGCCGCCATCGGTAATGTAAAAAATGACTTGTCTTTTGCCGTTGATTATTTCATGTATAAAAGTAAAGCCGTCAATTCCGGCAGTGCTGCAGGTCAGGCCACTATCGGCGGGGATCTGTGGAATGGCGTTCATATTATCGGCACTCCAATCGCTGCTGCTGACATCGATTCTGTTGGCTACAGCAAAGAATATGCTTATGCAGCAACCCTGGCCGACCGTTTTGAATTTGGCAAAGCTTCGTTATATGCAGCACTGCAATACCGCGATACAGAAACTGAAAGTGCTTCCGGCGCCAAAGTCAGCAAAGATTCCCTTAATCCTACCTTTGCTATCGCTTATAAGCCTGTCAAAAATTTATCAGTATATGCCAGCTACGCCCAATCCTATACCAAACCGGTAGAGGTAAGTAAGTCTTACGATAATGCCGGTGAAATTTTTAAACCTATCAAAAACAAACAAACTGAGGTCGGCATCAAATACCGCGGCGGCGAAATTTTACACAGTTTGGCCTTCTTCGAATTAAATCAGGGCAGCTATATCAAAGAAGATAATCCCGGCGGTAAAATAGGAGAAATCTACACGCAAAACGGCGAAAATAAATTCAAAGGCGTCGAATACTCTCTGACCGGTAAAGTTGCTCCTAAATGGAATGTTATGGGAGGCCTGATGTACCTTGACGGTAAACGTGAAAAACTTGCTAAAGGCAGTGAGCATCTCGAAGGCCGTTATGCTACCGGTACTCCTAAATGGAACGCCGTTTTGGCTACGGAATACGAAGCGGACCAGAATAATTCCGCTATTTTCCGTATGAACTACGTCGGCAAGTCCCACGTTAACGATAATGGTGTTATGGCCCCCGATTATATGACCTTCGATTTAGGTTATAAACATAAAACCAAAATCAATTCCACACCTGTTACTTTGACTGCTATGTGCTATAACGTTTTAGGCAAAGATTACTGGATCTCCCGCGGTACCTCCGTAGCTCTCGGCGCGCCGCGCACAATGATGCTGTCAGCACAGTTCGATATTTAGCAGAAAGCCACACTGCTTTTAGGAGTTAAGTCCAGATATACCATCAGCGTGCATAACTGGAAAATTTATTAATAAAATTATGAGGTGTTTACCAATGATAAATAAGCACAAGAAATTTTTAACAGCGGCTGTTTTCTGCGCCATTGCCAGCACTGGTTTTGTTCTGACGGCCAGTGCTGAAGAAACCATGACACACGACCTGGACGAAGTCGTTGTCGAAGCCGATAAAGACGCCCTGCCTGGCAGTTATGTAAAAACCAAAGGCAGTATCGGCATTTTAGGCGAAAAAAGCGTCCTGGACGTGCCTTTCAGCAATATGAACATCACGCAAAAAACCATTGAGACTTTCGGCGGCCCCAATCAGCCTTTACAAAGCATTTTAGCAAATAACCCGGCTGTGCGGATTCAAGGCACGACTTTGCACAACGATTTCTCTATCCGCGGCATCAAAGGCAACGGTACCAGTTCCTACCTAAACGGTATCCCCGGTCTAATGACTCAATTTGCCGCCCCTACCTTTATGATCGGCGACATTCAATTTATTTCCGGCCCTAACAGCGGCATTACCGGTATTCCCAGCACTTATGAAACCACGGCAGCCGGCGGTATAGTTAATTTTGTTTCCAAAAAAGCAACAGAGGCACCGCTTACACGTTACCGCCAAACTTTTTCAGGCAAAGGGTCTTTTGGTGAATACCTGGATGTCAGCCGTCGTTTCGGCAAAGACAAAGAATGGGGCGTACGTATCAACACAGAATTACTGAATGGCAATACGGCAATCAACAGCAATGATATGGAAGCCCAGGGTATTTTTGCCAACATCGACCACCGTGATAAAAAAAGCAACACCAATTTACTTGTTGGCTACCGGCATTTAAATATCGAAGGCGGTGCACGCTGGTTCTCATTAAAAGCAGCCGCGATCGGCAAAGAAATCACCAAAGTGCCAAGCGCTCCTGAAGCAAGCAAAAATTACGGTTTTGATGGATTGGCCAAAGAATCAGAAGGATACATCATTGCTTTAAACCATGAACAAAAAATGAACGAAGACTGGAAATGGTTTATGAACGCCGGTATGAACAGCAACAAACTGCAAAGAAACATCATCGGCGCCAGCAGTAATTTCGTTATCATCAATGACAAAGGCGATGTCAGTAATAATTTAATGTCCACACAAACTGTTACCAAAAACTACTATGCTCAGCTCGGTATCAACGGCAATATCAAAACCGGCGAGGTCAATCACGATCTGACTTTGGCCTTTGACAAAGCACAGTATCGAAGGCGCCAAAAACATGTATAACAATGGCAGTATGGGCAGTGTCAGCGGCAATATTTACAGCGGCCTGCAGGGCAACAATGTCTGGTATCCCTCAATAGAAACCGGTTTGAGCAGTAAAGATCAGTATTGGGGTATCTCTTTAGCTGACACTGTAAAATATAAAAAAGCCCAGCTTTTACTTGGTGTGCACAAGCATAATGCTTCGGTCGACAGCTATAATAAAATTACCGGACGAGTAACTCAAACCGTTGGCAGCGATGCTTTATGCCCCACTTATGGTTTTGTTTATCAGCCCGATGAGCATACTTCTTTGTATGCCAGTCATTCTGAAAATTTTGATAAGGGCACTATTGTTGCCAGCAAATATGCTAATGCCGGTGAAGTCTTGAATCCTGCCAAAACCAAACAAAATGAAATCGGCTTTAAATATGCCAATGCCGGCTTCCTTACCAGTTTAGGTATTTTTAACATCAAGCAAGCCAACAATATCGAAGTCTACAAAGGCAGCACGTATTTGCAGCAGGACGGCGAACAGGAATACCAGGGGATAGAATTGTCTGTGAATGGTAAACTCGCCGATAAGTGGAATTTCATGGGCGGTCTGATGTATTTGGATGCCACTCAAAACAAAACCCAAAACGGCACTAACGACGGTAAAACTGTCAATGGTGCGGCCAAATGGAATGCTGTGGCCGTACTGGAATATAATCCGGATGAAAAATTCAGTATTGTCGGACGGGCAATGTACACCGGTAAAGCCGATATTTATAATGAACAGCTGCAGACCCCTTCTTATATGACTTACGACTTGGGTGTCAATTATAAAACTGCTTTCAACAAAACTCCTGTTACCTTGACTGCAATGTGCTACAACCTTACTGATAAAAACTACTGGACTGCCTATGGTAATAATCTGATCTTATCCAGCCCTCGTACCCTGATGCTGTCCGCAACCTTCGACATTTAATTTTCACTTCCATTATCAAAGAGGGTATGTATGCCCTCTTTGATTTTGTAATAGCAGGAGGCAGTTACCGCTATGCTTAAATTCACCGATATCGACTTCAACGCAGTCTGGCAGGAAACCTTTGGCTGGAACGCTGCCGGCGATACCGACAACCGCAAATTCAATGACCAGGCAGAAAATGATTTTTGGGTCCGGCTGGCGCCGCGATATACACAGGAATATAATCTCAATCACGATACCGGCCTGATTGCCGATAAACTGGCCGGCCTTCTGGGCAGGAATAAAACCATCTTGGAAATAGGCTGCGGCAGCGGTAATTTCACTTTGCTGATGGCACAATATTCTCAGCAGATCCTCGGTCTTGATTTTTCACCTGCCATGCTGGCTGTGCTTGAAGAGAGGCGGCTTGCCGAAGGTATCGGCAATATTCGCACGCAGGCAGGCAAATGGGAAGATTTTACAACTGACGCTGTATTCGACTACATCGTCAGTGTCAATTCACTCTACCGTATCCGCGACATAAAAAGCGCTTTATTGAAAATGCACGCTTACAGTACCCAGGGCTTTATCATCGTCAGAACTATCCAGCGGCCGTTCTTTTACAGCCTTTATCAGAAAAACGGCGTGTCCTGTCCTGAATGTCTTGATTATCAGCTGCTGCCGCTGCTTTTATGGCGGCTTGGTCTGCAGGCCAACGTAGAATTTCTAACTTACCCCAAAAAGAAGTATTTCCTCGACTTGGCTGATGTAAGTCAGGAAATGCAGGCTGATTTGACTGCGCAAATCTTTCATGAGCAGCAGGCAAAGCTTTTGCAGGCTTTTACCGGACAGGCAGCTTTTACAGACGGACGATATACGATCAGCCAGCCGCGCACTACTGTTATTATTTCTGTAAAAAATAAATCTGGGATGAAAATATGAAACATTTTTATAAGCCCCTGTTACTGCTGCTTACGACAGCCGTGCTTTTGCTTGGCGGCTGCGGCGTGCAGCAAACTGCCTCAGAACAGGAAAAAAATATCACAGCTGAAAACAACGCCGTTGTTTTAGCTGCCGGCAGAAATTTGGCCCCAGGCGAAAAAGACGGTTACTATTGCAGCAAGATTTTAGGCGTTTGGGAACCACTGATCACCAAAGATGAAAACGGCCTGCCCAAACCCTGCCTGGCCACAGGCTGGGAGATGAAGGACGGCGGCAAAGAATGGATCTTCCATCTGCGCCGGGGCGTACAGTTCCACAACGGCAGCCCTTTTAATGCCGATGCCGTTATCAAAAACTTTGAGCGGATGAAATTAGGCGTAAAACGTTCCTCTTTTTATGGTCTGGATATCAAAACCTTTTATCCGTCGCTGATTCGTTACGAAAAAATCGACGATTACACCTTAAAATTCCTTTTTGCCGAGCCCAACGTCAACCAGCTGTATAAAATGATCGACTTCGGCAGCCCTGTCTATGCCCCGGAATGCTTTGCTCCCGACGGCAATTTTCAGGGCTTCGCTATAGGTACAGGGCCTTATAAGATCACTGAAAACGTACTGAACAAATATGTCCGCCTTACCCGCAGCGATACTTATTACGGCACTAAAGCAAAGGTGCCCGAAATCGTAGTCAGGAATATTCCCAATCCCGACGTCCGTTATGCGGCCTTAAAGGCCGGCGAAATTTTAGGAGTTCTGGACATCAACGCCATTCCGCCCTTTTTGGCTGAGGAAATCAAACAGGATGACCGTTTTGCAATATCGACCAATAAATCGACGATGATCCGCTTTTTGGCCCTGAACGGCAGCAGATTTCCTTTTAACGATGTACGTATGCGTCAGGCCGTCAGCCTGGCGATCGACAGAAAAGATCTGGTCCAGGCATTATATTTAAACTATGCCGAACCAACTGCCAATCTTTTGAACTACACCAGCCCTTATTATAAAGACTATCCGGTAGAATATGACCCCGAAAAGGCGCGAAAACTGGCCCGTGAAGTGTTAGGCGGACAACGCTGCGAAGTGGTCTACTGCATCAATGGCGGCGAACCGCTGCAGAAAGGCGAAGCAGAACTGATCTCATACTGGCTGCAAATCATTGGCCTCGATGTGACGATCCAATCGCTGGAATATGCCACCATGGCCCGGCAGATGCGCCGAGGCGACTATGACATTGCCCGCGTACAGCAGGGCTTGCCTAACGGCGACCCCTACAGTATTTTTTATACTTTTATGATGCCGGACGGCAGCCGCAATAAGATCAGCTGCCTGGCTTACCAAAATCATGAGGTCGCAGCTTTACTGCAGGAGGCCAAGCATTGCACAGATGAAAATAAACGCCGTGCCATTTATGATCGGTTGCAGCTTATTTCCATCGAAGACCAGCCTGTAGTACCGTTATTCAACGACCGCAGCATCGTTGCTTACAGCAAACGTTTAAAAAATTATGATGCGCTGGTTTACGGCGTTAATTTAGCAGAAATTGAGTTGATAGACTGATGATTAGTTATTGCTGTAAAAGAATCCTGACTGCTGTGCCCGTATTGCTGGGCATCAGCCTGCTGGCTTTTATACTGGGCGTCTTATCGCCCGGCGATCCGGCTGAATTTGTCCTGAATCAGGACGGATTATATGCCCCCAGCGAAGAACAGCTCGAAGCGATGCGCGAAGAACTTGGTTTGAATAAACCACTGTGGCTGCGCTACGGTCTGTGGCTGATGGGAGTTCTGCAGGGCGATCTTGGCAGCAGCTATATCACCGGCCGCGACATTGCCGCCGAGATCGCGCAGCGCCTGCCTGTGACGCTGGAGCTGGCTGCACTCGCACTGCTGATGGCAGGTGTGGGCGGTATCTTTTTAGGCAGCATCTGCGCAGTTTACCGCGGCAGCTTTTTTGATAACTTCGTCAAAAACCTTACTAATGTCATGCTCTCGATTCCCGGTTTCTGGCTGGCTTTGATCCTGATCCTTATTTTCAGCGAACAGCTGCGCTGGCTTCCCACCAGCGGTACGGGCAGCCTGAAATATTTTCTGCTGCCGGCTTTCGTTCTGGCTTTTGCCACCATGGCCACTGTCTGCCGCTTTATGCGCGGCGCACTGCTGACAGAATTTGGCCGTCAGTATTTTCTGGTCGCCAAAGTACGTGGCATCAATAAATTCAACCTGCTCACACGTTATGCCCTGCCTAATGCCATTATCCCCGTCATCGCTCTGCTGGGCAATTATTTTGCCAGCGTTCTGGGCGGTTCTGTAATAGCCGAAAGCATTTTTGCTATCCCCGGTATCAGCAGCATGGCACTGGAAGCCATCCGCTACCGTGACTATCCGGTGCTGCAGGCTTATGTTCTGGTCAGCGGCTGTACGCTGATCCTGGTGATGGTAACGGTCGATCTGCTGATCGCTTATCTCAATCCCAAGGTAAAGCTGGGTGAGCGGTCATGAAAAAATCAAACCTGCAATTTTACTGTGCGGCCAGTGTGCTGCTGCTCATTATCGGCGCCAGTATCCTGGCACCGCTCCTGGTTACACACAATCCCTTTGAACCCGATATGGCAAACCGTCTGCAGCCGCCCTCCTGGCAGCATTTTTTTGGTACTGACGCTCTGGGACGCGATATGTTCAGCCGCATTCTTTACGGTGGCCGTGCTTCGATCCTGCTTTCACTGGCTTCGGCAATTCTGTCGCTTGGTGTCGGCCTGGTAATCGGTCTCTTCTGCGGCTTTTACGGCGGCAAATTGGATATGCTGTGCACTATCGCCAGCAACATTTTCCAAGGCATTCCGGGCAGCTGCTTTATGATCGCCATTGCCGGCATTTTCGGTCCCAGCATCAAAAGTCTGGTACTGGCGCTGGTCATTACCTCCTGGGCCGGGTTTTCCCGTATCGTGCGCGCTGAAGTCATGCAGCTTAAAGAAGAACCTTTCATCGAAGGTCTGCGCTGTCTGGGATGCAGTGACAGTCGGCTGCTGCTGCATCACATCATTCCCAATATTGTCAACAAGCTGCTTATTCTGTTCACTATCCGTGTGGGACGCGGTATCCTGTCCATTGCCGGACTCAGCTTCCTCGGCCTGGGCGTTCAGCCGCCGACTCCCGACTGGAGCGTGATGGTCAGCGATGCTGTTTTGTATTACCGCAGTTCACCGCATCTGATTTTGATACCCGGAGCCTGCATCTTTTTTCTGATCTACGCTATCAATAATCTGGGCGAATTTATGCGTGACAAACTGGATGTACGCTTTAATGAGGTGCGTAAATGGTAACTTTAAACTCTGCAGCACTTGATCTGGTGCTGCATCAGCTTTACGTGCACTTTCCTGTCCCCGGTGGACTGGTTCGGGCCGTTGACGGTGTTGACATCTGCTTCCGTCACCAACAAATCACTGCTATCATCGGAGAAAGCGGCTGCGGTAAATCCGTTTTGGGGCAGGCTATTTTAGGCATTCTGCCCGATTATGTCGCTCGCAGCGGCAATATTTTCTACCGCAGTACAGATATTCTGGCATACAACACTTCCCTGCCCGGTTTTTACGGACAGCAAATCGCCCTGATACCTCAAAATCCCGGCGACTCGCTCAACCCGCTGCGCACAATAGGCAGGCAATTCGACGATATCCTGCAGACTGCCGGACTCAATGATAAAACCAACCAGCGCAAGCAACAGCTGCTGACCTTTTTCGGATTACCGGATGCAGAGCGCGTACTCGCCGCTTATCCGCATGAGCTTTCGGGCGGCATGCTGCAGCGCGTATTATGCGCGATGAGTATTTGCTGCTCGCCCCTGTGGCTTCTGGCCGACGAACCTACCAAAGGACTGGACGAAACAGCCTGCGGCGTTGTTTATGAAAATCTGCAGAAAATAAAAACCAGCCAGTCACTGGGTATGCTCATCATCACCCACGACTTACAGCTGGCACGTTCTATCTGCGCCGACATCGCCGTTATGTATGCCGGCCAGATCGTCGAATACGGTCCCCAAGTCCTTACCGGCCCACGCCATCCATATACCCAGGCTTTCTTGGCAGCACTGCCGGAAAACGGCTTTCAGCCGCTGCCTGGCCTGCCGCCATTACCGCAGGATCATTTGCCCGGCTGTCGGTTTGCGCCGCGCTGCCACAGCTGTCAAAAACGCTGTCTGCAGGAAGTCCCGCCTGTCTATGACAGCGGCACCGCGAAAGTGAGGTGCTTCCTCTATGCTTGAAGCTGTCGAAGTTTCTAAAAAATATTGGGACCGCAGCAGCGGCAGGCAATACGATGTTTTACAAAGCTGCAGTCTGCAGATCGCTGCCGGAGAAGCAGTCGGTATGATGGGACCCAGCGGCTGCGGCAAAAGTACTCTGGCACGTGTATTGCTGCGGCTTCTGCCGACAGACAGCGGCCGTATCATCTTTCAGACGCAGGACGTGACTCAGCTGTCTCAGAAACAGCTGAAACCCTTTCGCCAGCAAGTACAGTTCATATCGCAGCGTCCTGAAAGCTTTTTTGATCCGCTGCTGAAATTGGGTGCCAGCCTGCGTGAACCGCTGCAGATATTTGATCTGCCTGACAGCAGCGAGATTATCGAAGCCGCACTGGCCACAGTCAAACTGTCACCTGCCCTGCTGGACCGTTATCCGCATCAGGTCAGCGGCGGCGAAGTACAGCGCCTGAGTATCGCCCGTGCGCTTTTGCTTAAACCGAAACTGCTTATCCTGGACGAGCCGACATCAATGCTGGATATCTCCGTCCAGGCACAGATCCTACAGCTTTTAAAAAATATTCGCCGGCAGGAACAGATGGCGTTCCTCTTTATCTCCCATGACAAAGCCGTAATCAATTATATGTGCGACCGCCAGCTATATATGCAGGAAGGCAGGATCGCCTGACAAAAAAACACCCAACGCTATGCGTTGGGTGTTTTACTTTAATAAGAACATCAGTACCGCTTCTCCTGCCGTTACAGCCATTGTCCCAGTACTTCCTGCAGCCGTTCGATACTGACCGGCTTGCTCAGATGCTCGTTCATCCCGGCATTGAGCGCCATCTTGATATCTGAAGAAAATGCGTCGGCCGTCATTGCCACAATTGGTATCTGCCGCGCATCTTCACGCGCCAGCCTGCGAATCTCCCTGGTTGCTTCATAGCCGTTCATAACAGGCATCCGCACATCCATCAATATCATTTCATAATGACCGGGCGTAGATGCATTAAACATTTCCACTGCCCGCCGGCCATTTTCAGCACCCTCGCAGACTAACCCCAGGCTTTGCAGAAACTCCAGAGCGATCTCCATATTCAGGTCATTATCTTCAACTATCAGGACCCGATGTCCCGAAAAATCGCTCCTTCCCGCAGACTTTACTGCCGGCAGCGGTTTTACTGCATCATCGCCCAGCCAGCGCAGCGGCAGCGTTAAGGTAAACTTTGCGCCGCCTTCCGGCCTGTTGGCGGCTTCGATAGTGCCGGCCATCAAATTTGTCAGGTTCTTGCAGATTGCCAGCCCCAGTCCCGTACCCTCGATTTTACTTGTACGGCTGTCTTCACCGCGTTCAAACATATCAAAAATTTTCGGCAGCAGTTCTTCCGACAGCCCCGGACCGTTATCTCTGACAGTAAAAACATACTGCGAACGCTGCGGGATCACTGCGGAAAGCTCCTGCAGCCCCAAAACGATTTCTCCACCTTCCGGAGTATATTTGACCGCATTACCTAAAACATTAAGCAAAATCTGCTTGAGATGCGTACTGTCAGTCAGAACCTCCGCATGTTTCAGCTCTTCAAGCTCCAGCCGCAGATTTTGCATTTTTTTACCGGCCATCGGGCGGATGATATTTAGTACATCCTCCAGCAGCTGCGGCAGGCTCAGCTCATCATCTGTTAAAATAACTTTACCGCTTTCGATCTTCGACATACTTAAAATACTGTTGATCAGCTCCAGCAAATGGGCGGAGCTGCTGCCGATTTTATTAAGACAGTCCAGCGTTTTGACTTTATTCTCAATATTCTGCCTGGCGATAGTCGTCATTCCGATGATCGCATTCATGGGCGTACGGATATCATGGCTCATCTGCGACAAAAAAGCGCTTTTCGCCTCATTAGCAGTATGCGCCGCCACCAAAGCTTCCTTCAATTCCTGCTGCTGTTCCATCTCACGGCGGCGCTCATCATCAATAAAACGCGCCACCAGGACCGCCTGTTGTTTTTTCGAACCGCTGTAATCCGGCAGATATGAAACCATCAGACTGATCCATTTATAGACCCCGCCGTTTTTGCGACGCAGCTCCATTTCCAGCTTATCACCGGTTTTAGTCAAAACCCGGCGCATCTCCCGTAAATTAAAACGCTGCCTGAATTTATGCCAGTCCTCGCGCGGTACTACATCTCTGGTATAGGCCAGAAATTCCTCACACGTGCCGTTATACGGATAGTCCACGCATTTTTGCCCGGTCAGCTCAACAAAATGATAAGTACCTGCGTCCAGATCAAAATGCACTACGGCATAATAAATATCCCCCAGCACATGATTGATCTCATAATTAAGGCTTTCGACCAGCTGCTTTTCCTGCTGCATCCGTTTCCAGGCGTCGATATCGCGCATCGTACCCACAACGCGTACCGGCAGTCCCTGTTCATAAACAGTCGTTGCCTGCACTAAATACCACTTGTTATCTACCTGTTCGTCAATATAACGGCGCATCCTGATTTCCAGGGCTTCTTCGCTGCGTTCACCGCGCAACAGGCCCAGCCAAGCCTCCCGATCCGATGGATAGACAAGATTTTCTTTTATGACCACGGAAAGATAATCCGGGATATAACTGCGCCGTGTTTTTTCCTGAGAATTTTCAGAAGCTATATTGCTCCAGGAATGCATCACCTGTAATCTGATATCATATTCAAACAGCAGATCTATACTGGATTCCATCGCGACCCGGTAACGTTCTTTTTCCTCGTACAGCTGCCGTTCCATATCCCGGCGCTGGGTAACGTCGCGCATAAAACAGCCGCAGTAGCCGTACATCGGCTGATAGCAGTCGACCGACAGATATTTTTTTAAATTTTCGTTATAATCCTCGATATTTTGGGTCAGACCTTCCAACGCTGTTTTCGTATAGATATTCAGCCATTTGGCGCCGTTATCGCCCCAAATATCGCTGAAAGACATTCCCAAAAGATAATTTTTACCGTCGATACCCAAAAAAGAGGCACAGGCGCTGTTGGCATAAACAAAGATAAAATCCTGAGGCAGTCCGCTTGCATCGGCCTCTACCCTCAATACATATACTGGCAGCGGCAGCTTATCAAACTGCATCATCATACCACGCTGCATCGCGGCAAAATCTTTGTTGAATTGTTCTAATAAAAGCTTCTTTTCCAAGCTTTCTCACCCTTCCGCGGCCAAAGCCAAGGTTATCTTACAGCATGCCCGTACAAAAACCTGTCGACAATCAGATCCGCCAGTTCATCATCGGTAAATTCAGGCTGACCCACATAGTGCAGCACCGACATCGTTACCCCGCCGAATAAATGGTGAGCCGTGATCGTAGGCTGCCCCCGCTTCATAAAGCCAGTCTCCATGCCTTCGCTGATGATCGTCACCAGACATAGGACCTGCTCCCTGATCAGATTGCGGTACCGCAGGATACGGTTATATTCATCTTCAGACAGAGTATCACCGTACAAAGAACTCATTTCCCAGGAACCATCGTTTAAAAATACCGGATGAAAGCCGCGCTGATTGCCGCTCACCTCATACCATAAAATCCGATACAGATCCTTATTGTCCCGCAGAAACGGCAGCAGCGCCAGCATATAGCTTCTGATTTTTTCGCTGGTGCTTTTACCTGAAGCAACCACCTCCTGCAGGCATTGCAGGAAAGGCTCTATCTTACTGGCGACAAGCGTATAAAATAAGTTATCCTTATTGCCGAAATATTTATAGACCGTGCCCTTACCTGTATCCGCAAGCGCAATGATCTCGTCTAAAGTCGCCTGCACATAGCCGCGGCGGCTGAAAACTTCCTCTGCTGCCAGCAATATTCTCTGATCTTTAGGTAAGGTTTTGTCTATTTCGCGCATAAATCAAACTTCCTTTCAATAAATATTTCTATTTCTCCATTATTATATATTATTATAAGTTTTTTAGACAAACTTTACAAATTTATCTTTCCAAACTTCACTTTGTTTCATCAAAAAATTTTGCTATTTTATTTTTTCACAATTTTAGGGCTTTATATCGCCGATGCTTTCCTATATAATAGAGTTGAAATCACAGAAAACTATTATTTATTTTTTCTAATTATTTTTGTTCCGCTTAAGGCGGATAGTTTTTGAGAAAGAAGGAGGTCGCGATTATGAGTCTGAAGGTCCATACAAATCGCTGCAAAGGCTGCGGGATCTGCGTAGCATTTTGCCCCAAACAGGTTTTGGCAATCAGCGAGATCGAAAAAGTAGAGGTGGTCGCCGAGGATAAATGTATCCAATGCGGCCAGTGCGAAACACGCTGCCCTGACTTTGCGATTTTTGTAGAAAAGTAAAACGGAGGAGTTGAAATCATGTCCAAAATCCTTTTGTTACAAGGCAACCAGGCAGTGGTCGAAGGCGCCATCGCTGCCGGTGTAAAATTTTTCGGCGGCTACCCTATCACACCCTCTACCGAAGTTGCTGAATCTTTGGCTGAACGCCTGCCTCTCGTCGGCGGTAAATTCATCCAGATGGAAGACGAGATCGCTTCCATGGGCGCTATTATCGGCGCAGCGCTGACCGGCAAAAAAGTTATGACCGCGACCAGCGGACCCGGCTTTTCTTTAAAACAGGAGCTGATCGGTTATGCCTGCATGGCCGAGATTCCTTTGGTCATCGTCAACGTGCAGCGCGTAGGCCCGTCTACCGGCCAGCCTACCTCTCCTTCCCAGGGCGACCTGATGCAGGCCCGCTGGGGCACGCACGGCGATCACTGGCTCATTGCCCTGACCCCGGCCAGCGTGCCTGAATGCTTTGAACTGACGCTGCGCGCTTACGCTCTCAGCGAAAAATACCGTGTTCCCGTTGTACTGCTGATGGACGAAGTTATCGGCCATATGCGCGAGAAGATCGAACTGCCGGACGATTACAGCGAGATCCCGCAGGCAGAACGTAAACAGCCTGAATGCAGCCCCGAAGAATTTAAAGCCTACGCTACTGACGACAGCCTTGTACCCGCCATGCCCGCTTTCGGCAGCGGCTACCGCTGGCACGTCACCGGTCTGGTACACGACGAGACCGGTTTCCCGAAAGGTACACCGGCTGCTACTTTAGCCGCTACCAACCGTCAGCATGACAAACTTTACAACAATCTTGACGACATCGTCCAGGTAGAAAACTACCAGATGGAAGATGCCGAATATGCAGTTATCGCCTTCGGCGGCGGTGCCCGCACCGCTTACGAAGCTGTGGATATGGCACGCAGGGAAGGTCTCAAGGTCGGCCTGATGCGCCCGATCACGATCTGGCCGCTGGCTGACAGGCAGATCAAAGAACTGGCCTCCAAGGTCAAAGGTATTTTGGTGCACGAGCTCAACTACGGACAGTATGTACTGGAAGTAGAGCGCGTCGTCGCAGGACAGGTACCGGTTGCGCTGTACGCAAAATACGACAACGAACCGGCTACCCCCGCTCAGCTGCTGGCTGAGATCAAAAAGGCCATGGCCTAAGAAGGAGAGGAGATTTGATTATGAACATGGAAGCAATGATCGATAAATATTTCCGTCCGGGCCGCCTGCCTCATATCTGGTGCCCCGGCTGCGGCAACGGTGTCGTTACCGGCACCATCGTCAAGGCAGTTGCCAAGCTTGACCTTGATAAAGACAAAGTCGCAGTTATTTCCGGCATCGGCTGCAGCAGCCGTGCCTCCGGCTATTTAGATTTCAATACCGTCCATTCCGCACATGGACGCGCTTTGCCGGTAGCGACCGGCGTTAAACTGGCTGACCCCGGCCTGACTGTCATCGTCGTTACCGGCGACGGCGACGCTACAGCGATCGGCGGCAACCACCTGATCCACGCTGCCCGCCGCAACATCGATATGACCGTCGTACTTTACAACAACAGTATTTACGGTATGACCGGCGGCCAGTATTCGCCTTTGACACCGACAGGTTCCAAAGCGACGACGGCTCCTTATGCGACGATCGAACAGGACTTCAACGTAGCCGAGCTGGTCAAAGCGGCCGGCGCTACCTTTGTTGCCCGCGGCACCACTTTCCATGCCCAGATCCTGGCCGACCTGATCGCCAAGGGTATCGAACACAAAGGCTTCAGCCTGATCGAAGCTGTTACTGCCTGCCCCATCTCCTACGGACGCCAGAATAAAATGGGCGGTCCCGCCGACATGATGAAATGGCAGCGCGACCACGCAGTACCGCTGGCAGCCTGGGATAAAATGACCGAAGAACAAAAAGCGGGCAAATTCCCGATCGGCGTACTGTATCAGGTTGAAGGCAGACAGGAATATACAGCAGCCTACGACGAGCTGATCGCCAGAGCGCAGGGAGGTAAATAATCATGAAACAGGAATTACGTTTATCCGGTACCGGCGGTCAGGGCCTGATCACAGCCGGCATCATTCTGGCAGAGGCGGCGCTTTTAGACGGCAAGCTGGCGATCCAGTCCCAGTCTTATGGCCCGGAAGCCAGAGGCGGCGCCTCTAAAGCAGAGGTCATTATCTCTGATGAAGCGATCCACTTCCCGAAAGTGACCGACCCGAACCTGCTGCTGGCAATGAGCCAGGAAGCAGCTACCAAATATTCACACGACCTGACGGCAGGCAGCGTTATGATCACCGACAGTCTTTTCGTCAGCGACGTGCCGGACTTCGGCGGCAAGGTCTACGAGCTGCCGATCACCCACAGCGCCAAAGAAGTGCTTGGCAAAGCGCTTTTTGCCAACATCATCGCGCTGGGAGCTTTGGTGAAGCTGACCGGCATCGTCAGTGAAGAGTCGCTGGTAAAAGCTGTTTTGAACCGCGTACCGAAAGGCACTGAAGAAAAAAATAAACAGGCATTGCAGGTTGGTATGGATCTGATCAAATAAGCTGCTGTAATCCCCGGCATTATTAATAATGCCGGGGATTTTTGCGCATTCCGACCCCTTATGTGTTATAGTAGTAATATACACATCAACATTACGAGGTAAAAACATGTTAACCCAACAGCTTGCTGCATCCCGCAGCGAAGACGACGGACGTATCTCCGATATGTCTTTCCATGATGAAACTCTGAATAATGAAGACCTCAGCAAAATCATTTTTCACAATGTCCAGTTCAGCAAATGCCGCTTTACACGCTGTGATTTCTCACAATCACGCTTTTTGTCAGTCGCTGTAAAAAACTGTGATTTTTCCAACTGTAATTTCAGCGAAAGCTTTTGGAAACAAGTAACTATCACCGACAGCCGCGGCAACGGTGCCGATTTCTCACAAAGCTGCTGCAAGGAATTGACCTTGTGTGACAGTTCCTTTGCATACGCCAATTTCTCCAAATCACAATGGGAAAACTCTGCCGTCAGCAACTGCTCTTTCAAAGAGTCCTTCTGGGCTGAAGTACGCCTGAAGAAACTTACTTTAGCAGCTTCAGTTTTCAGCGGTGCCGACTTCTTTAAAACACCTCTTAAAGACCTTGATTTTTCAGACTGCAAAATCGATGGCATTACTGTTTCAGAAACTTTTAAAGAACTGCGGGGCATGCAGATCAATTTACTGCAATCCGCTGACATTGCCAGACTGCTGGGCATCAAAATAGTTTAAAATCCCGGCTGGCTTTATTTTAATTTTCACACACAACATATAAAACCTGGATTGCTGTTATCAAAAATAACAATAATCCAGGTTTTATATTTTTCTCGATTAATATATTTAACTTTTTATTTTTATATTCATTTAAAAAATGTTATAATTTTAATATAAAAAATTATTTATTATCGTCCTGTTTATCAGGGGGAGGATCTGCAATGAAACGCTTTGACAAAAAACTAAATGCCCAGGATATCATTAACGCTATTCCCGGCGGCGTCGCAATCTATAAAGTTTCCGACATCTTTGAAACGGTTTACTATTCTGACGGCGTACCCGCTCTTTCCGGCTATAGCCGCGATGAATATGACCTGCTCATAAAACAGGATGCTGCTGATCTTATCTATCAGGAAGATGCCGCTATGGTCATTCGGAAGATACGCCAGGTACTGGAAGCCGGAAAATCGGCAAGCTTTGAATTCCGCAAACAGCATCGCGACGGACACATCGTCTGGGTCAATGTTCACGCCCGGAAAATAGGCGAAGACGGCGGACATCCCCTTCTGCAATGTGTATTCCACAATATTTCCGCCTTCAAACAGGCCCGAGAAGAGCTGGCACACGTCATCAATTCTATTCCCGGCGGCATTGCTGCCTATGATTTTAATGATATGCAGAATCCCCGGCGTCTGTTTTGTTCCGATGGTGTTGCTAAACTTTTCGGCTGCAGTGACGCAGCTGATCTGCAGCATTATGCGGCCAATCCCTGGAGTATGGTTTTTAAAGAAGACTATCAGCGGGTCTACGATGCTTTCCAGCATATGTTCATCAGCAGTGACACTCTTGATCTTTCTTATCGTATCACCCGAAAAGATCAGGTACTGGAATGGGTCCATCTGAATGGCAAAGCTATCAACGGCATCTTTTATGCCGTTTTTACCGGTATGTCCGATGAAGCCAAATTATTCCAGCAGATCAGCAACGAAGCGGCCCAGGGTATCTATGTCATTGATAAAAAGAACCATGACCTGCTGTATTACAATGAAAACGTAGAACTTTTTTTAACAGGTAAAAACAATGCCTGGGGTAAAAAATGCTACACCGCCCTGCACGACAAACAGACTCCCTGTACCTTCTGCCCTTTATCAATGATCAAAAATATCGAAAAACCACAGGAGCTTACCTTCGCAAACGGCAAAAGCTACGAGATCCGTGCCAAAGAACTTGAATGGAACGGTCTGCCTGCTTACACGCTTTTTATTAACGACATTACCGATAAAATAACCAGTTCGCGCAAAACCGAGCAACTGGAACAGTTTTATCAGACCCTTGTCCAGAATCTTCCTGGCGGCATTGCAGTCATCCGTTTTGATATGGCAAAAAAACAAATGCTCCCCGAATATATTTCCGAGGGTTTCGCCGCCATGACAGGTATGTCCACTGACGAAGCTTACGCACTTTACAAAAACGATGCCACAGCTGGCGTCCATCCGGACGACCTTGACTATATCATTGGCCGATTGAATCAGCATCTCAAGAAGCACCTTGATACCTGCGAAAGTATCTACCGGCTGCGCAAAAAAGACGGCAGTTATATCTGGATCAAAAACAATTCTTCACTCATTTTAAGCCCAAACGAAATACCGCTTATTTATGCAGTTTACAGTGATATCACCAAAGAAATAGAAGCGCAGAACAAGCTGCGCCAAAAATACAATGATCTTTTACTTCGTCAGAAAAACTATCCGCTTTCTAACGAAATTCTCAGCGGTTACTGCGATATAACCGCCAACAGGATCCTGCGTATTTACGACAAAACAGGTATCGATCCCCTGCAAAAATTTGGTTTCGAGCGCCAGAACTTTTTCAAGGGGCTGGCCACTCTTATCGAAAGCCCGGAAGAACGACAGCACTTCCTTAATACCTTCCTCAATGCCCCGCTGCTGGAAAAATTTGCTCAGGGCATCAACAGTCAGGAACTAGAATGCTTTATCCGTATGCCTCATGATAACAGCGGTCATTACCTTAAATGTGTCATCAATATGATAGAATCACCGGATAACGGCCACACGATCGGCGTACTTTCCGTGCTCGATCTGACACAATTTAAGATCAACGACCAGATATCGATGCATCTGGCGCACGCCCATTATGATTTTATCGCTACCTGTGATTTCAACAGCGATAGCTATCAGCTTTTTTTCACAAACAGCAAAGCGAATCTAATGCCGCCTGAACAGGGAAGCTACAGCAAAAATATCGTCGCCTTCCTGCAGACCTTCACTGTCCCCAAAGATCGGGAATTTTGTATGGAAATGTTTGATCCCGCCAATATGCAGCGGCGGCTGTATCACGAAAATTCCTACTCCTTCCATTATTCACTGAAGGATGAACAAGGACATATCTATACTAAAAATATGATCGTATTCCTGATCGATCAGCGGCTGAATAAAGTCGGTATGGCCCGAGCCGATATCACAGACTACGTACGGGAACAGCGAGCGCTGCTGAATACGCTGGCCTATACCTTTGAGCAGCTCAGTATCATCAATCTGGTGACAAAAGAATTTACAATGTATACCCGCAAATCTGTACTGCAAAATCTGTCACCCTATAAATGCGCGGACTTTAACAGAGCACTGCACAAGCTCAGCCTTCCTTATACTAAACTGGCAGCGGATGAAACTGCGGCAGAAAAATTTTCTTTGCCGGTCATCCTCAGCAGGCTGGCAGAGAAACCGCAGGGTTACGAATTTACGCTGCCGTATCTTGCTAATGACGGCAGCGAAAAGAACAAACAGATCAACGTCCTTTGGGGCGACGAAGGTCATCATACGATTTGTCTTGTCCGATGTGATGTTACTGATATCATCAGCGCCGAAAAAAATTCCAGATCCGTACTGCAAAATGCCTTGGATCTGGCTCAGGAAGCCAACCGCGCCAAAACAGATTTTCTCTCCGCTATGAGCCACGACATCCGCACGCCCATGAACGCGATCATCGGTATGACGGATCTGGCCCTGGACGATCTGGATAACCGGCAGCATCTCAGCGAATATCTTGATATTATCAAAAGCTCTTCGTCACATCTGCTGACGCTGATCAATGACATTCTGGATATGAGCCGCATCGAAAAAGGCAAACTGAAACTGGCGCGTACCTCGTTCAACTTGTCCGTCGAAATAGACAGATTCTGCAGCCGTTACCAGCTGTTGATGGATAAAAACAGCCTTAACTTCCTGCATAACACAGAACTTCTTCACTGCAATTGTATCGGTGATACCGCACAGCTGCAGCGGATCTGGGATAACCTTGTCAGCAACGCCTGTAAATTCACACCTCCGGGTGGCACTGTTACCTTCAGCGCCTGCGAGCTCCCTTCAGACAATGAGCGGCTCGGCTGGTATAAATTTACGATCAGCGATACCGGTATCGGTATCGACAGCGAAAGCCTGCAGCATCTATTCGATCCTTTTTTCCGCAGCAGCGACGTCATCAGCAAGCATATCGAAGGTTCCGGACTGGGACTTGCCATCGTCAAAAATATCGTCGATTATAAAGGCGGTACGATTTCCGTAACCAGCAGGCAGGGTGAAGGTACGACTTTTACTGTTACACTGCCGCTGCACTTCGATACTGCAGCTGAACATCCTGTTGAAAAACCAACGCACACTTTTGGCAGTGCTGATTTTGATTTTTCAGGGAAATCGCTTCTGCTGGCAGAAGATCATCCGATCAATCAAAAGGTCGCCGAACTGATTTTGGAAAAAACGGGTGCGGCAGTCACGATCGTTGAAAACGGACTGCAGTGCACAGAGCTTTTCACTGGATCTGCAAAGGGCAGCTTCGATGCTATCCTGATGGATATCCAGATGCCTATCATGAACGGCTACGAAGCCGCCCAGGCTATCCGCAGCAGTACACATCCACAGTCAGCAACGATCCCTATTATTGCCATGACTGCCAACGCTTTTGCAGAAGATATTAAAAATGCGCTGTCAGCTGGTATGAACGCCCATATTGCCAAACCTATCGACCCGCAGAAGCTCTATGAAACTCTGGCAGCTTATATCAAATAACAAAAAACACTGTTACGTATATACGTAACAGTGTTTTTGCATTTTAACTACCGCTTGGCCCAGCTCCAGACCTCACGTGTCAGCCAGATAAAAAAGACCCCTGAAAAATCCAGGATCACGTCCGTAACCAAGGCACTGCGCCCCGGAGCATGCAGCTGGATATATTCATCGCTAACGGCTACTGCCAAACCTAAAAACAAAATATACCCTGTCGCTGTACGATGACTGACACCGAACGCCGCGTAAACATTGCACAGGATCACGCCCAGGATAGCAAACTCCAAAAAGTGTGCCAGCTTGCGGATATTATAATCCAGGTTCTGCTGCGGTACATCAATGCCGAACCATTTCCCCATACCGGTCAGAATCGAGCCGACCAGTTCACTGGCCCGGTGTGATTCTGCCGCCGGCATAGAAGAATTATAAAAAATAAAAGCTACAAAAACGATCAGTAAAAGCAGCCATACAAATCTTCTCACGGTCTTACTTACCTCGCCTTATAAATTTCTGCTTAACATATCCATGACCATCATATTGCTGACGATGCCAATACCGCCTGGAACAGGCGTAAAAGCGCTGGCTTTAGCGCTGACGGCAGGGTCAACGTCACCTACCAGACCGCCTTCGACAGCATTGATACCAACATCGACAATCACGACGCCTTCTTTGACCATTTCAGGTTTAATGAAAGCCGGTACACCCACAGCGGCAACGATGACATCAGCACCGCGCAGCACATCCGCAATATCCCTGGTCCGGGAATGGCAGACAGTGACCGTAGCATGCTCCTGCAGGAGCAGCAGCGCCACAGGCTTGCCAACTACATTACTGCGCCCGACAACAACGACGTTTTTCCCCTTTAACTCAATACCGTAATGAGACAGAGTCGCCATACAGGCCCGCGGAGTGCACGGTGCCCAGCGGCTGCGCCCTAAAAAGACTTCTCCGACGCTTTTAGGGTTTAAACAATCCACGTCTTTGCTCATAGTGATAGCGGCACCGACAGCATCGCCGTCGATATGCTTCGGCATCGGCATCATCGGCAGGATACCGGTAACATAGCGGTTATGATTAAGTTTTTTGATAGCGGCAATAACTTCTTCCTGTGTTGCTGTTTCCGGCATTGCCAGCACCTTGGCTTCACCGCCAAGACTTTCTACCAGTTTTACCAGACGGTCTTTATAAACATGCGAAGCAGGGTCATCTCCCACCACAATGATCGCCAGAGTAACTTTGATCCCTTTTTCCTTTGCGGCTGTGATCTTGGCTGAAACAGTTTCTCTATATGCATCGGCAACGGGCTTGCCCTTCATCAACAAAGTTTCCATTGCTACAACTCCCCTTAAAACAAGCCGCTGATGACGCCGTCATCACTGACATCGATTTTCTCTGCTGCCGGCACCTTCGGCAGGCCGGGCATCGTCATGATATCACCTGTCAGCACGACTACAAAGCCTGCGCCGGCAGAGATCCTGCAGTTTTTGATCGTCATGGTAAAACCGCTGGGACGACCAAGCAACGTCGGATCATCCGAAAACGAATACTGGGTCTTAGCCATACAGATCGGCAGATTGCCATAACCCAGACTTTCAAAATCCTTCAAAGCAGTTTCTGCTTCTTTAGCATAAACTACATCGCCGGCACCGTAAATCTCACGCGCCACAGTTGCGATTTTTTCCTTTAAGGTCAGCTCGGAAGCATAGATAGGAGCAAAATCAGCCTTGCCGCTTTCTGCCAGCGCAACAACCTCCTTAGCCAGCTCCACGCCCCCGGCGCCGCCTTTGGCAAAAACATCGGACAATGCAACATTGACGCCATGTGCAGCACAATGGGCACGTACAGCTTCCAGCTCTTCCGGTGTATCCTGAGCAAAAATATTGATGGCTACTACCAGAGGCAGACCGAATTTTTTAATATTTTCAATGTGTTTTTCCAGATTGACGATACCTTTTTTCACAGCGTCCACATTCGGCGCAGTCAAGTCCGTCTTCGGCACCCCGCCATGCATCTTCAATGCGCGCACTGTAGCAACCAGCACAACAGCATCCGGCTTCAACCCGGCATAACGGCATTTGATGTCAAAGAATTTTTCAGCGCCCAGATCAGCGCCGAAGCCTGCTTCTGTAATCGTATAATCAGCCAGCTTCATAGCCGTCTTAGTTGCCATCACGCTGTTGCAGCCGTGGGCGATATTGGCAAACGGGCCGCCGTGAATAATCGCCGGCACATTTTCCAGTGTCTGCACAAGATTAGGCTTCACAGCATCCTTCAAAAGGGCAGCCATAGCGCCGTGGGCTTTGATCTGCCCTGCGGTAACCGGTTTGCCGTTATAATCATAAGCAACAATGATCTTGCTTAAGCGTTCTTTTAGATCGTGCAGACTGCTGGCCAGGCACAAAATAGCCATGACCTCAGAAGCAACGGTAATATCAAAACCGTCCTGACGCGGTACGCCATGCGCTTTGCCGCCCAGTCCGACAACAATATTACGCAGCTCGCGGTCATTCATATCAACAACACGTTTCCAAACGATCCGGCGCGGGTCGATATTCAAAGCATTGCCCTGCTGCACATGGTTATCGACCATTGCCGAAAGCAGCATGTGTGCAGATGTGATCGCATGGAAATCACCTGTAAAATGCAGGTTGATATCTTCCATCGGCACCACCTGAGAATAACCGCCGCCGGCTGCGCCGCCCTTAACGCCCATGCAGGGTCCCAGAGAAGGTTCGCGCAAAGCTACGATAACGCTTTTATCAATTTTGGCCAGGCCCTGGGCCAGTCCTACGGTAGTAGTCGACTTGCCTTCGCCTGCCGGCGTAGGCGTAATAGCCGTTACTAAAACCAGCTTGCCTGCCGGTTTATCTTCCATGCGGCGGATCAGATCCATAGATAATTTAGCCTTGTAACGGCCATACATTTCAATGTCTTCTTCACCGATGCCGAGCTTAGCGGCAACCTCAGTGATCGGCAGCATCTTGGCCTGCTGAGCAATTTCAATATCTGATAACATAAATAAACGCCCTCCTCTTCACTTATACCTGTGAACCATCTTGTATATCTTCTGTGCCGACAGATTTTTTCCTGCTGCTCTGACAGCAACCTAATGTATACATTTAAATGTTTTTATTCAAACCAGATTTCCAGCTTCGTACCTTCGGCAACTACTGTTCCCGGAGGCTGCGACTGCTTCCGCGCCCGGCCGCTGCCATGCGGCACCAGTACCAGACGTCCCTGCTGGATCAGTTCAGCCGTCTGCCGCATATCCAGCCCGCTGAAATCAGGCAGTTTGATCTTACCGTCTGCCAGTATCTCCATCTGCGGCATCTTAGCCGGAGGCGGCACTGTCGAATTAACAGCGGGATTATTCCGTACATGCTGCTCAAATGACGGCAGTCCTTCACTGCTGCTGGGCTGAATGCCCTTAGCTACAAGGATCTGCTGCAATGTATCGCGGAATACCGGCGCCGAAACCTGCGAACCGTAAAAAGCTCCCTGCGGCGTATCCAGCATGATCAGCATCGCATACTGCGGCTTATCAGCAGGTACAAAGCCCACGAAAGAAGCAATATATTTACCGGCTGCATAACCGCCTGTTTCCGCAAGTTTTTCGGCGGTACCGGTCTTACCGGCAATACGGTAGCCTTTGATCCCTGCTGCTTTACCACCACCGGCGGCGACAACCTGCTCCATCATTCCGCGCATCTGTGCGGCAACTTCCTCACTCATCACCCGGCGCACCACTTTTTTCTGCCCCTGGCGCAGAACGCGTCCATCCGGCATCACGATCTTATCGATGATATACGGCTGCAAAAGCTCGCCGCCGTTAGCAATAGCGCAGATCGCACGCAGCATCTGCAGCGGCGTTACGGCAATGCCCTGACCGATAGACATGGTTGCAATATCCGGCTGATACATATGATCCGGATTATAAAGGATACCCTCTTCTTCACCCGGCAGCTCTATACCGGTCACACTGCCGAAACCGAACTTCTTGCTGTAATCGATCATCCGCTGTGCGCCCAGCTGCATCCCCAGCTGTACCATACCCGTATTGATAGAAAATTTTATAACATCCTGAAACGGTACCAGTCCCATGCCTTCCCCGTCCCAATTGCGTATCGTACGGTCGGCGATCTGAATACTGCCCGTATCATTGATCATCGTGGTCGGCGTAATAATTTTTTCCGTCAGTCCCATCACGCCCACAATCGGCTTGAAAACCGAGCCCGGTTCGTAAATAGTCGAAACCGCGCGATTAGTCCAGCTGGTAGCCGGATATTTATAAAAAGTATTAGGGTCAAAACTGGGCCGATTGGCCATGCCCAGAATCGCGCCCGTATTCGGGTCCATCAAGATGACCGCCGCACTGGCGGCTTTCGTATCCTTCATCGCCTTATCCAGCGCATCCTCCAGCACAAACTGGATCTTGCTGTCCAGTGTCAGATAGACTGAAGCCATCTTCTGCGGTCTGGCTTTATTGAAACCGCTGTCACCCATGGGGCGCCCCAGCGCATCGACGACCTCCTGCTGCTGTGTTTCCGCACCCTTGACTACCGAGTCCAAAGCCAGCTCGATACCGCTGAGACCGTTATCATCCGTACCGACAAAACCCAGCACCTGAGCCGCCATTGATTTTTTTGTATAATAGCGTTTACTTTCTTCTAAAAAATGCAGCCCCGGCAGCTTATTCTCACGAATGATCCGTTCTACTTCTGCCGCTTCCTTAGGCTCCATCGTTCGTTTGAGCCAGATGAAGCGGGCTTCTGTTGTAAAATCAGCATATAATTCGTCTGCTTTCATCTGCAGCACTCCGGCCAGCAAATCAGCGGCCAGCCGCTTGACGTCACGTTCCGGCTTCTCGCCCTTTTTCGTCGGGTTATCCTGCATCTCGACCGGGTCGACATACAGAGATTTAGACATAATGCTGACTGCCAGCTCCTCGCCGTTGCAGTCCAAAATGGCTCCGCGCGGCGAATATTTAGTTACCTTGCCGGTAACCTGATTGGCAGCACGTCTGGCCAGCTCTTCGTTTTGAATGACCTGCAGCCAGATCAGCCGCAGAAACACCGTTCCAAAACCAAAAAAGATCAGCAGGCCGATAATGGCAAAACGTTTTTTACCGTTTTGCAGCGAAAACTTCTTCATCAGCGCTGCCACCTCCCCTCAGCGGGTGAAACGACATGCATCTGCGTCCTGCGTGTATCGGGCGACAGCCGCTCCAGCTTTTCACGTTTACACTCGTCGCGATAAACTGAAAGCACCAGTCCGATCGAAGCCAGAGTTATCAGCATCGAAGTACCGCCATAACTGATAAAGGACAAAGGCACGCCGATTACAGGCAGCAGCCCGCACACCATTGCCATATTGGCAACCGCCTGTCCCACGATAAGCAGGCTGACGCCGGAAACAAGAATAAAGCCCCGTTCATCTTTAGTATTCATAGCAATACGGAAAAATGCCGCAGCCAGTAACACAAACACCGAAATCAGGATCGCCGCACCCAGCAGTCCCCATTCCTGACAAAAGATAGCAAATGCAAAATCTGTATGCGCCTCAGGCAGATAAAAGAACTTGCCGCTGCCCTGTCCCCACGGCAAACCTGTCAGACCGCCGCTGCCGATCGACATCAGCGACTGTACCATCTGATAGCCCGTATTAGCCTCATCGCTCCACGGGTCCAGCCATACTTTAACACGCTGTAGCCGATAAGGGGCCATGATCGCCCCTGCCACCGCCACTGCGCCTAAAATCCCCAGCAGGCCTACTACCTCACGCAGACGCAGACCTGCCAAAATATACAGACCCACCATCAGCGCTACGATAATAGCCGCCGTACCCATATCCGGCTGTTTCAAAACCAGAATGCCGTAGATCACCGTCCCCACAAAAGGCCAGACGGTATCCTTATTCAGCAGACTGATCGACTGACGCTTACGCAGCATTTCACCAAGCAGAGCTGCCCCCAGAAGGATCACGGCAATCTTCGCCAGCTCTGAAGGCTGAATAGAAATTCCGCCCACATACAACCAGCGCTGAGCACCCTTATTAGTCGTACCGATCAGATCTACTAAAAGCAGCAGGCTGCCGACACCAAAATAGATGGCTTTCAGCCAAAAATCGTTGAGCCACGTTTTATACGAAGGCGCACGAAATCCCAGCCACAGCATCAGCATCAGTCCGGCTGCGCCAAAAATCAAGTACCGCTTCAGATAATAATAACCATCCTCAAACATATCCCGCGCTTCGACAAAGCTGGCGCTGAACACATTGATGCAGCCCACGAGCATCAGCAGTAAAGTCAGGCTGATGATCGCATCCTTGGGATTATCCCAGATCAAAAATCGTTTCTTCATAACAGCCTCTCTTAAAATACCACTTCACAAAAATTTATCGGTGTTCCCAAAGAGCTGAATTTACGCTCATATTCCGTCTGCACTTCATTATCATAATCTGAGTTATGCAGATCATAGCTCAACGCAATGATCTCCAGGCCAAATTCCTTAAATTCCTCAACTGAAAAATCGAACAGCGCTCTGTTATCCGTTTTAAAACGCAGGTGTCCGCCTTTTCCTAAAAGTCTTTGATATTTCGCCAAGAAATTACGATGCGTCAGCCGGCGTTTGGCGTGACGCGCTTTCGGCCACGGATCGCTGAAATTCAAATATAATTCTTTGATCTCGCCCGGCTCGAACCAGTCCTCCATATGCTCTGCATTAGCGCAGATGACCTTGATATTATCCATCTTATTTTCTTTGGCAGTTTTACCGGGATAATAAGCAATATCGTGTTGCGTTTCCACACCAATAAAAGCCTTTTCCGGATGCAGCTCCGCCATCCCGATAATAAAGCGGCCTTTGCCGCAGCCAATCTCCAGACATAAACGCTTACCGGGAAACAGTTCCTGCCAGCGTCCTTTATAATTTTCCAAATCATGCATCAAAACATATTCACCTTTTAAATCCTGCATTGCTTCTTCGATCCATGGTTTTTTTCTTAGTCTCATACTGACCCGCCTTTGTAAAATCTAAATACAAATCCAATTTATATTATATAACATAATAGAGTTCTAATCATCATTTTTATAAAAAATTACCATTGTATTGTAACCAGAAAAACCTTTCACACCTGCTGCCAATACCCTGTACAAATAAAAAAAGCCTGCCGCGGCAGCAGCAGACTTTTCCTATTTCAACAATAAATTCATTTTACGCTGGCTATTTTTTCCCTGATCGCATCTAACTTTTCACGACTGACATCCAATTCATAAGCCACATAACTCCAGTCATGCGTCGGCGGACGATGAGCAGCCAAAATGCTCTCTGCCGTGCTGCCAGAAGCTTGTGCCAGAAGTGCGGCATGCAGCACATCATTCAGCGCGTAATTCTGACGCAGGTAAGGAAGGATGTCCCTTTCTTTCAAATCAAGTGCAGCCGCAAAATAACGGGCATCATTTCTGTCACGTGCCGCTTTAATATCGTTGGGCGTGATACCCGTTAAATATTCTACCCTCGGCCAGCTGTTGTTCTCTTTCAGACGCAGGATCTCATTGATATTTTTCCCGGAAGCCAGTGACAGCAGAGCAGCGTGGCGCAGCTCTTTAAAACCCCAGCCCCGGTCAAACTCCGTCTGCAGAACAGACGCATCAATATCAAAACGTTTACTGATCTTCTGCAGTTCTGCAGTTTCACGTACCTGCGGCGGAACCAGTACTTGTCCCGGAGCTGGCCGTACCGGTTTGGCTTCGGCCGTTTGAGCCGCAACAGAAAATGTTATGGCTGTGAAAACAGCCATAATAACGGCCGCTAATTTGTTCTTGAACATGTCAACACCTGCTTTCATACTTTAAGTTGACTTTATTATAATCGTTCAAATTTTACTTGGCAATAAAACTGTACTTTATAAACTTTCTTTTTTTATACTTAACCAGATTATTTTAAAAGTGCAATAGGACAGACCTTCTCTGCACCCTTTATAACTATTTTAAACCCTGCTTTTACCCAAGATTTACAATTTAATTTTCTAAGACATATTGACAAATTTGTGAAATGTGATATAAATATAAATTGTAGTTAGTCTATGCTAACTTAAGTATTATATTAGCTTTATCTAACTAACGAATGATGAGGGAGTGAAACCATGCAGAAATTTTCTAAAAAGAGCAGTCTGGCACTGACTCTTTGTATTTTAAGCGCTATAAGCAGCAGCGGTTATGCTGCAGAAAAAAGTGATATGATCACTTATAGTCTGGACGAAGTTGTAGTTACTGCTACCAAAACAGAACTGACGCAGAAAGAAAATCCCCGCAGTGTTGAAGTCATCACTAAAGAGGATATACAAAACACCGGCGCGATCAGTGTGAGGGATGCTTTACGTACTGCCACTAACATTGATATTGTCAGTGTAAACCACGGTGGCGGCGAAAATATCAGTATTCGCGGCGGCGATACCGATGGTGTATTAATTTTAGTAAACGGCCGCAGAGTTGCAGGAGAAAACTACTTTATGTCACAGGGCAGCAACGCTTATGCCTTAGACAGGTTGAACCTCAGTAACGTCGATCACATTGAGATCCTGCGTGGTCCGGCCAGTGCTATTTATGGTTCCGGTGCTATGTCCGGTGTTATCAATATCATCACCAAAAAATCCGAAAAGCCTGAATTTTCCGTTGGTGTCGCAACAGGAACAAACGAAATGAGCAATTACTACCATTACGATACTGGTAAAAATGGTAAAGTCAGTGTCAATTTCGATGTTAATTTCAGTAAGCTTCGTAATATTGACAGCAAAGCCGGGAAAAATCTCCTGCATGGCCCTAAGCAAGCTTATAATTTAAATCTTGATTACGAGATGGATGAAAATAACAACCTGAATTTAATGCTTGATTATGCCAAGGATAATCTGGAAACCAGGATGCGCGATTTTTCAGTCAGTTCATCAGCTCCTGATGATTTAAAATATCCCATCACTTCTTTTACTTCCGAACGAAAAACCATAGCCCTGACCTATGATGGTAAAAACAGTAACAGCGACTACAGCTTATCGGCATCATACAGCCAACTAAACAGAGACCCCTATGCTGCAGATACGCCTGGCACAAATGAAAAAAAATACAAAAGCTGGAACATAGAGGCACGCGATACAATTCGTACCTCTGACAATAACAAGCTTATTTTCGGCGGCGAATACCGAGGCGACAAAGCAAGCATCTACAGTGGTGACAACACTGTCAAAAATACTGACCAATATTCCCTGTATTTATATGATGAATACCGAGTAGATAATAAATTATTGCTTACACCAGCCATACGTTACGATTATCATAAATCCTTCGGCAGTCATACTTCACCAAATCTAGGAGCAACCTACTTCATCAGCGATAAGTCGCGTTTTAAAGCAAATTATGGTACCTCCTATCGGGCGCCTTCTGTTGATGAACTTTACGGAGCTTTCACGCACGGCGGAATTTGGGGCGGTATGGCCATAGTCGGTAATCCTGATCTGAAACCTGAGAAAAGCAAAGGCTGGGAAATTTCTTACGAGCAGGAATTCGGGGATACTACTTCTGCCAAATTAACCTATTTTGACAATAAAAAAGAAGACGCTATTTCTTACAAAATCGAAATGGCTCCCCCAAGCCAAATGGGTAAATTTTATAATATTGACAGCACATCTTCTAAAGGCGTTGAATTTGAAATCAAACACGACTTCGGCAAGGGCTTTACTTTGGTCGGCAACTACAACTGGCTTGATTCTGTTGACGATACCACCGGCGAACGTCTAAATTATAACGCCCGCAACACATATATGGCGAAGCTGATGTGGACAGAACCAATCAAAAAAGAATGGAACATCACGGCCTGGAATAAATGGTACACTGACTTCCAATACGACTCTGATACCGTTTACAGCGTTAACACCTTCAATTTTACAGTTACTAAACGCTGGGGTGATAAATACCGTGTTTTCGCCGGTATCGATAATGTCTTTAACAAAGATTTATCCGATATGGGATATTACGGACGTCTGTGGCGTGTCGGCGCAGAAATGAAATTCTAAAATTGCTTTCAATAAATAAAAAAACAGAGTGCAAATGCACTCTGTTTTTTATTTATTTTTCGAATTTTTATTAATCCTCTTTGCCGACTTTAGGTCCCAGTCCATATTTTTTCAAATAACGGTACAGGGTAACACGGCTGACATCAAGCATTCCTGCCAGTTTACTGATATTACCGCCGGCAGATTTCCAGGCCGCAATAAAAGCGTCTTTATCATATTTCCAGGATTTTTCAAGCGTCCGGTCACCAGGCAGCTTGATATTATCTGATTCAATGATCGCGCCGGGAGTATGGAAGAAAGCCTGTTCGATAACGCCCTGCAGCTGTTTGATATTACCGGGCCAGCTACAGCCTGTCAAAAGATTCAGCGCTTCCGGCGACAAACGTTTCGGCGGCAGATTATGCTGCGCCGACATTTCAGCCAGAATATGGGAAGCGATGACCTCAATATCTTTCACGCGCTCGCGCAAAGGCGGAACACGCATTGTCGTATCCAATACCAGCTCATATAAGGCTTTTGAGAAAAGTCCCTTATCAGACAAGCGTTTTAAATTAGAATCGCAGGCGGCGATCACACGCACGTTTAACTTCTTGCGAATACCGGTTTCACGGTTTACCAAACCATTTTTCAAGGCATCAGCCAGCTTATCGCCCATTTCCACAGGCAGCTTTTCGACTTCGTCCAGGAAGAGCGTACCACCCAGTGCCAGCTCCAGTTTACCGGCCATTGGCTGACGGTCACCGTCTACACTGCCGAAAAATTCTTCTTCCAACGCCTCGATCGGCGCATTCGAACACTTCACAACGATCAACGGCGCAGCCGCACGCGGACTGGCCTGGTGGATACCATGGGCCAAACGCTGCTTGCCGGTCCCCGGCTCGCCCTGAAGCAGGATATTATTATCGCTGCGGGCAATACGCGAAGCTTTATGCTGCAAAGCCAAAAATTCACTGGTCTCGCCCACCATGCTGTACAGACTGTAGCGGGAGCTGTAGCCGGTAGCATGGGCAATCGTAGTTTTCAGATCTTCGATCGACATCGACATCACCAAAGCGCTTTCGACCTCACTGCCAACTTTGATCGGCATGACTGTAGTAATATCTTCATAGGTACGGTCCTGCGTGATCCAGGTGATCTCACGACGATGCGTTGGTACACCCTGCAGGGCTTTTTTGATGGGAATATGCTCATAATTCAAAAATACGTCTTCCAGGTTCTTTTTGCCATCCAGACGCTTTTGCGCATTGTTATTACAGTATTTCAGCTGCTCGTCCTGACCGATCCAGTACACGGCCACCGGCAGTTCATTCATCATCAGCTGATAAATGCTCCAGTATTCCAGCATGGAAAGATGCTGCTCGATAGAATATTTCATTGTCAAAAGCAGCGACAGCAGCAGGTCATAAGGCAGATCGTTCTGATCCAGCGAAAAGAAAGAAATAATGTAGCGGATCTTACCGTTGACACAGATCGGCGCACTGCAGGCATCGCCGGAATGACTGTCTTTGATCCACATTTCCGGGCCAAACATTAAAAACGGTACATTATGCTCACGCGCAATACTGATGCTCGAGGTGCCTACGTCCTCTTCCAGTACGCGCATCCCCTGGATATCTTCGATCACTCTCTGAAAAAAGGGCAGTGCATAATTTTTGATCACATAACCGTCTTCATCAATCAGCAGCATGCTCAGATTATGAATATTGAAATGCTGTTTGCTTTGTTCATACAAACCGTCGACATACTTTACGATAAACTCATGGGTCTTCTGATGTTCAACGATCTCCTCACGGCTCAGTTTATTGAGCTTAGGCATCGTTTCATGGGGCAGTTTCATCGCCCGGCAGCGCTGCCAGGACTCAGCCACCCAGGGATGGACGTTCGGATCGATGACACCGTCTTCCATAAACTTACGATAATAGGAAGCCAGTTTTTCCTTGTTACGTTTTTCACGGATCATTATTCAGACCCCTCCTCGATTTCATCAAATATCATAAAAGCACCTGTTGAATATTACACTTCACCGTTATCGACAAGAATACGGCGCGCCCCGTAATAATGGGATTTCCAATAAGTATTGTCCAGTGAATCGAGTACTACGCCGCGAGACGTCGATGCATTCCAGAACATGCCTTTTCCGGCATAAATTCCAACATGAGATGCGCCCGGCTCATAAGTCGAGAAAAAGACCAGATCGCCTTCCTTCAGCTGGTTTTTAAGGACAAAAACACCCTCTAAGACCTGCACATCCGCAGTACGCGGCAGCTGCGCCCTGTGCTTGCCAAAAACATACTGCACATAGGCCGAGCAGTCAAAGCCTTTAGGCGTTGTCCCTCCAAATTTATAAGGAGTACCTTTATATTTAGAAGCCGTTTTCACGACATCCCTGCCCTTGACATTGGTAATTCCTTCCTTTTTAAAGGCTTCCCATGTGACCTTTTTATAGGTTTTATCGTCCAGGCGTCCATTCGCTTTCAGTTTATGCTTTTTCTGAAAGTTTTTCAAACTGTCGGCAGTTGCTTTACTGAACTTACCGTCGGTACGGTCAGTAGCATATCCCAAAGTTTTCAGCTTCTGCTGAGTGACCATGATTTTCCAGTCCTTGTCACCCTCTTTAAAGGTTTTGGCAAAAGCTGCGGCAGGCAGCAGACAGATTATCAGCACAAAGGTCAGCAATGCGGTCATTTTCCTCATTACCATCGATCCCCTTCCTTGCACACTCAATATCTCGTATTGTTATAAACGTCCCAGTCCTTGATCTTACCCAATTCGGAAGCGCTCCAGGCAATCTCGCCCAGCAGCCTCTCCTTGTCTTTCGGCAGGGTCCCTGCCAGCTGAACATAATTAGAAACATGGTTACTGCGGAAAATGCACGGATGATCTTCCGGCAGTTCGACAGCAGCTAAAATACTATACAATTCTTCCATTAAACCCTGTGGTGGCAGCGGTTCAAATTCTCCGCGTTCAAACTGATCCAGCAGCTCGCTGCCGCGGTACAGCATCAAACACAACGCGCTCAGCATCGTCGGCTTGATAGCATTGATCGCTTTGGCAGTTTCCGCCGCATGGCGCTTGCTGCCTGGTTTGCCCGCCAGGCCCAGAATAATCATCATCGACAGCTTCATGCCTGCCGCAATAACCTTCCGGCCTGCTTCAACAGCCTCTTCGCCGCTGACGCCTTTCTTCACGGCCTGCAAGGTAATGTCATCACCTGTCTCCATGCCGTAATAAAGCAGCTTCAAACCTGCTTCGCGCAGCTCGACCAGCTCTTCATGCGATTTACGCAGGATATCCTTTGGAGCGGAATAAGCCGCTACCCTCTGGAGCTTCGGAAAAGTTTTATATAACGCGTCTAAAATTTTTAAAAGACGCGGCGTCGACAGTACCAAAGCGTCACCGTCGGCTAAAAACACTCTGCGAACCGAATTTCTGCCGTGAACGGCAGCAGCCTCGATCTGTCTGGCGACCTCGTCCTCAGTCAGTACCTGAAACGGCACGCCTCTGTACATATTACAGTAAGTACATTTGTTATGGGCGCAGCCGCGGGTCACACGCAGGATAAAACTGCGGGCTTCACTGGGCGGACGGAAGACAGGAGTGTCATAAGAGTCAAAAAACATGTATACCTCCCGGTATCCTAAATTGTACCGGCAGTATCAAAAATACTCAACTTGATGACTGCCAGGATTACAGTAAAGCGATTTTAAGCTCGTAATAAGCAACTTATAATACACTTTACGATACCTATTATAACTTATTTTACAGTATTCCGCAGTAGTTTTTCGTGAATTTTTTGAGAAAATATGGCTAAAGTGTAAAATAAATCTGCTTTTTTTGTTAAATTTATAGCAAATATTCAGTGTATTATCAGGAAAAATGCACTTTTTTCAGCTACTTCACATTTTTTGTAGACAATCGTTTTTCTCTGCATTGTATTTACAACAAATATAGTTGACTTGCATTTTATTACATTCTTTACTATTTTTCTGATACCTGGCAATATTACTTGAAAATGTTGCTGAAACAATTGCTATTTCTGCAGTTACGCCTTATAATATATGTTAAATCTTTATTAGTATACACTATTTGTTTTTAACGAGGTGACAACATGTTTTCCCGTCTACATACCTTTATAGGCGGCACTCATATCGATGCTGCTAAAAATTTAACTGCGGAACTGCCGATCGAGGCTATCCCCGCACCCGAGAAAGTCGTGCTGCCGCTCTCGATGCATATCGGAGCTCCTGCCAAACCATTGGTACAGCCTGGCGAAAAGGTATATCTTGGACAAAAGATCGCCGAAGCCCAGGGAGCAGTCAGCAGCAATATCCATGCCAGTGTCAGTGGCATGGTCGTTGGCAGCGAAAGACGCTTTCTTCCCAACGGCACCGTCGCGGCCTGTATGGTCATCAAAAATGACGGCCAGGACACGCTCGACCCCACGATCACACCGCGTGAAAGCGGCCTGGTACTTCCGCCTGATGAGATCAGACAGCTTCTGGCAGAAAAAGGGATCGTCGGTATGGGCGGCGCAACCTTCCCGACACATGTCAAATACGCGCCGCAGAGCAGCGGCCGCATCATTGACACAGTTATCCTAAACGGTATCGAATGTGAACCCTTTATTACCGCCGACTACCGTATTCTTATCGAACATGCCGATGAAGTAATTCGCGGCCTGAAATATTTCCTGAAAGCATCTTTAGCCAACAAAGGCATCATTGCCATCGAAGATAATAAACCACGGGCTATCGAGCTTTTTAATCAGCTTACTGCTGACGATCCTAATATCAGCGTCGTTGTCTGTCCCGAAAAATATCCTCAGGGCAGCGAACGCCATCTGATCTATGCCGTTACCGGCCGCGTTGTCCCTGAGAGAGCCCTTCCCTCGGCTGTTGGCGTGATCGTCGATAATGTAGCCACTGCAATGCAGGCGGCTCTGGCAGTTAAAGACGACCTGCCCTGTTATGAGCGTATCGTCACTGTCAGCGGCAACGCCGTTCATAAACCGGGTAATTATCGTGTCCGCATCGGGACACTTTACAGCCACCTTGTCGAGCAGGGTGCCCAGGGCCTGAAAAACGATCCGGCCCGCATCATTTCCGGCGGTCCGATGATGGGCTTTTCCCTGCATTCGCTTGATTTTCCTGTTCTCAAGGGCACTGGCGGGCTGCTGCTTTTTGATCACCAGTCTGAACTGGCCAAGCTGCCGCCTGAAAATCCCTGTGTTCGCTGCGGAAAATGTGTCGATACCTGTCCGATGTTTTTAGAACCGACCCAGCTTTTCAAAGCAGTCAAACATCGTGATTGGCCGGCAGCTTTGGCCGGCCACGTTGGTACCTGTATCGAATGCGGCTCCTGCGCCTATAACTGTCCAGCCCATATCCCCCTGGTCCAGTATATCCGCATGGGCAAACAGTTTATCCTTACTGACGGCTTCGGCGGTCATAACCCTTACTATAAAAAATAAGTATCTTGTGCACGTATAGAAAGGAAGACTCTTATGGAACCGGTCAAAGCTCCTGCGCCTTTAGTCATTATATCGTCATCGCCATATATCCATTGCGGCAGTACTATCAGCGCCGCTATGCGCGATGTTTTACTATCACTTCTGCCAGCTCTGGTCGCCGCTGTTTACTTTTTCGGCTGGCCGGCGCTCAGCGTTATCCTTACCTGCTGCCTCTCGGCTGTCATCTGTGAAGCGTTATGTCAAAAGCTCATGCAGAGGCCGATTACCGTCGGTGACGGCAGTGCCCTTTTAACCGGCCTGCTGCTGGCATTTTGCCTGCCGCCCGAATTATCACTGGGTCTGGCTGCCTTCGGCAGCTTCTGTGCTGTCGTTATCGGTAAGCAGATCTTTGGCGGCTTGGGCAGCAATATCTTTAACCCTGCCCACTTAGGCCGCGCCATCCTGCTCGCTTCCTTCCCGGCACAGATGACGACCTGGACCATGCCCTGGAACACTGCCGCCGCAGAAGCAGTTACTAAAGCCACACCTTATACCGACGCTGTCAGCAGCGCTACACCGCTGGCAGCTCTGCGCCTGGCCGAAAGCGCCTGGCAGCGCGGGCTTAATGTCGACCTGCCCTCACTGAGCGCACTGTTTTGGGGTAATGTCGGCGGTTCCTTAGGCGAAACATGTGTCCCGGCGCTGCTTTTAGGCGGAATTTATCTGCTCTGGCGAGGACACATCGACTGGCGTATCCCTGCTGGCTATATCGGCACGGTTGTCGTTATTACTGCTATTTACGGCTGGCTGCGCGAATATCCGACCTGGTTTGCCATTTATCATCTGCTTTCCGGCGGGCTGATCATCGGCGCCTTTTTTATGGCTACTGACTGGGTCACCAGCCCGATCACCAAAAAAGGCCGGCTGATCTACGCACTCGGTCTTGGCATCCTTACAGCATTGATCCGCCTGCGCGGCGGTTATGTAGAAGGCGTCTGCTATTCGATCCTGATCATGAATATGGTCACTCCTTTGATTGACCGTTATGTAACTAACGTCCCCTTCGGAGGAGGTGCCCGCCATGAGTAAAGATATTCTGCGGCTGGCGGCTATCCTGCTCGTTATCTGCGGTATTGCCGCAGCCTGCGTCGGTACTGCCCACGACCAGACAGCACCTTTGATCGAAGCCCGCAAAGCAGACGCTGTCCGCGAAGGTTATAAGCAAGTACTGCCAGACGCCGGTCAGCTCACTGATGAACCGGCAGCAGGAAAGCATATCGTCGCTGTCAAACGTTCTGAAACAGACGGCCAGACCAACGGCTATATCTACACAGTCAATCCGGACGGCTACAGCGGTAAAGTAGTTATCATGCTGGGTATCGAATATCCCAGCGCCCGCATCAGCGGTGTAAAAATCCTGCAGCAAAATGAAACTCCCGGTCTGGGAGCAAAATGTACAGAACCGGCTTTTATAGACCAATTTTTGGGTAAGGAGCTCAGCCATGATCTGACTGTCAGCAAAAATGCTTCCCAACCGCAGGAGATCCAGGCTATTACTGCTTCCACCATCACCTCCAAAGCAGTTGTCAAAGGCATCAATTCTGCCCGCAAACATTATCAGGAACATTTCGGCGTGAGCAAAGCCGCCGCAGGGAAAGGAGTGTAACCATGCTGCCAGAATTTACAAAAGGTATTATCAGGGAAAATCCGCTTTTTGTTCAGCTTTTAGGCGTCTGCCCGGCCCTGGCGACCACTTCTTCTTTAACTAATGCTCTTGGCATGGGCGCGGCTTTTACTGCGGTTCTGATCGGTTCTAACCTGATTATTTCCGCACTGAAAAAATTTATCCCCGCCAACATCAGGATACCAGCCTATATCGTCGTCATCGCCTCTCTGGTTACCGTGACCGAAATGCTGATGAATGCTTATGTGCCGGCGATCTATGAATCTTTAGGTATTTTTATTCCGCTGATCGTCGTTAACTGTATCATTCTAGGACGGGCCGAAGCTTTCGCTTCTAAAAACGGCCTGTGGCTTTCCTTTCAGGACGCTGTCGGTATGGGTATCGGCTTTACGCTTGCTCTCAGCGCTATCGGTGCCTGCCGTGAATTTTTCGGAGCCGGTACCCTGCTCGGACATGCCGTAGCACTGCCTGGAACGCAGCCCGTACTGCTGCTGATCCTGCCTGCCGGCGCCTTTCTGACCATGGGGCTGCTGTTTGGGGCACTCAACTATATCAAAGCCAGGCGGGAGGTAAACCATGGACAGTAATTTCGCCATTATCTTTTCTGCAGTTTTTATTTCCAATATCGTTTTATCACAATTCCTGGGCATCTGTTCCTTTCTGGGTGTTTCCAAAAGCCTGCGTAACGCGCTGGGGATGAGCGCTGCCGTTGCCTTCGTTATGGTACTGGCTTCACTGATCTCCTGGCTGGTTTATTATCTGTTCCTGGCTCCCTATGACCTGACCTATTTAAAGACCATCGTCTTTATTCTGGCGATCGCGTCTTTAGTGCAGCTGGTAGAAATGTTCATCAAGAAAATGCTGCCGGCACTGCATAAAAGCATGGGCGTATTTCTGCCGCTCATAACTACTAACTGTGCTATTTTAGGCGTTGCCCTTATCAATATCCAAAAAAACTATACACTCTGGCAAAGTCTGCTTAACGCTGTCAGCACCGCTGTCGGTTATACTCTGGCTTTGGTACTGTTTTCCTGCATCCGCGAACGGCTGGAAGACAGCGACGCTCCGGAATGTATGAAAAACCTGCCCCTTGCCCTGATCACGGCCAGCTGTATGTCGATCGCTATCATGGGCTTTGCCGGCATACACTAAAAGGAGAACACCATGTGGAAATCTGTTGCTTTAGTAGCAGGCCTGGGCGGCATGTTCGGCGCTATTCTCGCTGTGGCAGGCCGCAAGCTGGCCGTACATACCGATCCCCGTATCGAAGAGATCACCAATCTGCTGCCAGGCGCCAACTGCGGCTCCTGCGGTTATCCCGGCTGCGGCGGACTGGCTGAAGCCATCGTTGCCGGACGCGACGGTGTTTCACCCTGTTTGGCCTGCTCGCCTGATTCTAAAAAGAAAATAGCGCGCATCATGGGCTTTACCGGCGATATACCTTTATCGCCCGACCTGCGTAAGGTCGCCCGCGTCGCCTGCAACGGCTGCAAAGAAAATGCACCCAAGCTGTACAATTATACCGGCATCAAAGACTGCCACCTGGTAGCCAAATACTACGGCGGACCGGGCAAGTGTAACTTTGGCTGTCTTGGTTTTGGTTCCTGCGTAAAAATGTGTCCCTTTCATGCCATTTCCATGAGCGAAAACGGTCTGCCTGTTATCGACTATGGTAAATGCAGCGGCTGCGGTATCTGCGCGCGGCAATGCCCGCAGATGGTATTGTATATTACCAGCGCCAGTACTAAGATCCATCTAAAATGCAATAACCGCGACAAAGGGAAAGCCGCTATGGTAGACTGCAGCGTTTCCTGCATCAGCTGCGGCATGTGCGCAAAAGTCTGCCCCGTGCAGGCCATTACCATGCGCGAAGATGCCAACGGCAGTCTGCCGGTTATCGACCACAGTAAATGTATAGAATGCGGCCTTTGTGTTCAGAAATGTCCGCGTCATTGCCTGCATAAATTAGATCCCATTACTACCGAACACGAGCACGGCACCGTTGCTACGAATAAAAAAAGCAACTGCACATCCTGCCCGCTCGGAGAAAGCTGCGGCCAGAAACAATGAAAAGTTACTGCAAAAAATATCTGCTCTTTCTGATACTGCTTTTAACATTCAGCATCAGCGGCTGCGGCGAAGAAGAACAGATCAAAGTCACCGACACCCGCTTTTCTATGGATACCTTCGTCAAAATAGACGCCTACAGCGATAAACCCGGAGAAGCCCGCTTGGCTATAGACGACGCGATGCAGACCTTCCAAAAAACAGCCCAGGTCACGGACCGTTTTAACGACGGCGGCCCCGGTTCCTTATACGAAGCCAACAGCAAAGCTGCAGCGGCCCCGGTTACGCTGGCTCCACAGCTTGCCGGACTGCTGAACTATCTGGACCATCAACCGGATGCGCAGCTCGATATTGCCATCGCTCCTGTCGTTGACCTCTGGCAGCTGGCCCGCAGCCAGAACAGACTGCCCGCTCCGGAAAAACTACAGGAATCCTTACGCCATACAGGTAAAGACAAATATCATTTTGACGCTGCCGCACAAACACTAAGCTACAATGATCCTGACGTCAAACTTGACTTGGGTTCTGTAGCTAAAGGTTATGCCGTTGACGCGTCGGCGGCAACGCTGAAAAAACATTCTGGTATTACCTGCGCCCTGATCAACGCCGGCGGTAATATTAAAGCAATTGGTAATAAACCCGGCAACATGCCCTGGCGCGTTGCCATCCAGCACCCCCGTGATCCTGAAGCCTTTTTAGGTACGGTGATGCTCCATGACGGCCAGTCCGCCGCAACTTCCGGAGATTATCAGCGGTACTACGAACTGAACGGCATTCGCTACCATCATATTTTAGATCCGCAAACAGGGCAGCCGTCCCGTCTGCATCAATCTGTAACAGTGATCGCGCCATCGGCGCTGGACGCTGATTATCATTCTACACTGTTCTTTTTACTGCCAACAACGGAAATCAAAAACAGGCTTACTGCTGCCAAAGATTTGGCCGTAGTCATTGTCGAAAATGACGGCAGTATTTTCGTCTCCGAAAATCTGCAGCAAACCTGGCAGCCTGCCAAAGGAATATGATTATGCGCCGTAATGATTATCTGCTTTGTTTAGTCATCATAACAGCAGCACTGTGCGGGTTCTGGTATTCAGGCAGCACTGCTGCGGACAGCAATGCCGTTGTACGCATCACCCGGCACCACGAGCTTATCCTGCAGCAAACACTGCGTGATTTTCCCGATCAGTATCTTTTGCCAACTGAACACGGCAGCCTGACGATCACCAAAGCAAACAGCAGCCTTCGCGTCAGCGAGGCCCCCTGCCCTGATAAGCTCTGCGAAAAGCAGGGCCCAATTACCGGCAGCGGTTCTATCGTCTGCATTCCCGAAGGCGTTATTATTGAAATAATAACTTCCAAAGAAGGAGACTCTCCTGATGCGCTCCTCCACTGATACGACAACTAAAACCATGCTTGTCCTGGCACTGCTGGCAGCGCTGGCAGTTTTGCTGCGTCTGGGCGAAAACCTGCTGCCACTGCCTGTCCAATTGGGAGCAATTCGTCCGGGGCTGGTCAATACTATTACTATTTTATGTTTATATTTGTTCGGTCTGCGCCTGACCGGGCTTTTTTTGACTGTCCGCGTTCTTCTGGTCGGACTTTTGAGCACAGGCCTTTTTACACCTGGTTTTCTTATCGGCCTTGGAGGAACGCTTTTAAGCCTGCTGCTGATGGAGGCAGGACGGCGCAGTCAGCTTTTTTCACCCTATGGTATCGGCATCCTGGGGGCTGCCGCACATAATACAGGTCAGATCCTGACTGCTTCCCTGATAATGCAAAGTTCCGCTTTATTCTCCCTGCTGCCGTTACTGCTCCTTTTATCATTACCTTTCGGATTGCTGACCGGTGCTGTTGCCGCAAAAACATTACCGTTCCTGAAACAATATCTGCATTGAATTCACCGATCCTTCACTTTTACTAAGTTTCAGCTTATGATATAGTAAAAGATGATATCAGATAACGAAGGAAGTTTTTACATGAAAAAATTACTGCTTTTATTCTGCAGCCTGCTGCTTGTGGCCGGCTGCGGTAAACCGGCTGCTACCCTGCCCACTGTTATCGGCAGCGGCAGTGTCGATATCCCAGCTTATAAAATAACAGCGCCTGCCGCCGGAAAAATCTTAGGACTGATCCTTGAATCTGGCGAACGTATCGGTAAAGGGCAGCCTTTATTTGCAATTGAACAGCCGGAGCTTGACGCCGCTGTTGAAGACGCTGCTACCGAAGCGGCCCGCGCCGATGCTGAGCTTACTAACCTGGAAAGCGGAAGCGGTGAACAGGCCATAGCCGCTGCTGATTATTCACTGCAGAGTGCCGAGAGCTCTTATCAGGCGGCGGAGCAGAACTATCAAAAAATGGCCTCTCTTTACGCTCAAAACGCTATCGCCAGAATCAAAGTGGAACAGGCACAGGCAGCACTGGCGGCAGCAGAAGCCAACCTGGAAGCCGCCAAAGCGCATCAGACACGTTTGACTGCCAAAGCTTCACCCGAAGCTATCGAACAGCAAAAGCAAGCAGCACTCCAGGCACAACAGCACTATCAACAGCTGCTGCAAAAACAGCAGGCCAACGAAGCCCAGAGCCCCTGTACCGGCATAGTGACGGAAAAACTGCTAAGCAGCGGAGATACAGCTGCTCAGGGACAACATATCCTGACTATCCGCGCAACCGAACAATGCCAGGTAAATCTGAAAATGCAGCCGCAGCAGGCCGCAGCTTTAAAAACAGGTCAGGAAGTAATTGCCGAGGCCGCTGTACTCAAAAAAACTTTCCCCGGTACTATCACAGCCATTGATAACGGTACTGTCACCATCATGCTGGAAAACAAACTGGAAGAACTAAAGGCAGCAATGGAAGTCAGCATCAGCCTGAAAAAATAAAACTTCCAAATAAAACATAATAATAAAACCTTCAGCACAGAAACTTAACGCTCTGTACTGAAGGTTTTACTTTTTCATCGATTCTGATATCAATAACGCTCTACCGCCACATCATGCGCCAGTTTGTACTTAAACTGCATCCCCGGTTTACAGCTGACATTTTTGCCTTTAAAAGCCAGACCTGCAAAAGGAACAGCCACACCTGCCGCCAGCGAAGTATAATTCATATCTCCTGAAAATTTTATTTCCTCATTATTCAATCTGAGCAGATAACCATTGGGCAGATAATAATCTTTAAGCCGCATCCTGATCACGCCCTTTTGTGACAGCAGCTTGCCTTTCTGCACTTTTTTCAGGTACCCTTCCAAAACAGTTCCTTTAGGAATGATGACCTCATCAGCAACACTGACAGCTTCCAATAATTTTACAGAAACAGTATCGCCGACTTTATTTCTCTTACTTTCCAGAAAATTCATCAGCTCTAACTGCAGCACAGTATCCTCTGAAATAGTAATGCCGGTTCTAGATATCTGCTGCTCTGCGGCCACCGAACTTCCGATCGGCAGGCAGACCGCGGCAACAGCCAGCAACCCGGACAGTAAACAACACAAAAATTTATGCACTTTTTTTGCCTTCTTTCACCAGCTGTAATTATTGTTTTTTCAGATCGTCGCTGCCTTTAACGCCTGACAGCCACAAGCCGATCGCTACAACATTAATAAACTGCCCTAAAAAACCCTCCAGCAAAACCAGCATTTTTAAAAACCGCGACTCCGGCACAATATCACCGTAACCGATAGTCAAGATACTGACGCCGCTGAAATACAGGCAATCAAGATATCCATTCAGACGATTAACAGTACGCGGCAGCAATTGTTCGTTGCCGCCACTGTCCTTATGCGGCACCAACTCCCAAAAATGCGGAACATTACGCAAAACTGTACTTTCCTGCAGTTCAGTAACATGCATATCGCCGTCCCACTCCTTCACCAATCCTTCGACACTGGTCGTATTAGTAGCCACAAAATTTTCGGTGTCGCTGAAAAAATAATATAAATTGCCGAAGGCCAGCCAAATCATCAGATAGGCGCTGATAATAAGCATCATACGCCGCTGACCCGTAGTATTGCTGTTGATTGCCGCCCAGATCGCAATACTGATAAAACTCAATAACAAGAACAGCAGCAGCAGAACGATGCCCAACAGCAGACCTGCCTTGAAGCGGCCATTGCCGTAAATAACTATATAATCAAATAATACACTGGCGATCACGGGCGCGCTGGCCAAAAGACCCAGTGAGATCAAAAATTTATAAAAATTTTCGTCAAGCAGCTGCTTGTACCATTTTTTCAAACCAAAAACATCGATTTTTATTTTCATTCTGCTCATCTCTTTTCTTGCTGACTCTCTTTGCATTGTATCACGATTACAGGTATTTAAGAAAGTATCCTAAGAATTTTTTTATTTAAAAACCGGGCTTCAATATTATCGTAAATATATTATCTGCACGCTTTCTATGCTATAATAAATATGAACAACAAAAATTTATGTATCAGGAGGCAAATATCATGGCACTTTTAAACAAACTTGGCGAAATAGTTAAATCCGCCGCTGAAAAAACTGAAGAACTCACTAAAACTCTTGGTGAGAAAGCAGAAGCTGCCCTCGAAATCCAGCGCCTGAACTCTCAAGTCAATAAAGAACGCAGTAAAATCAGCGATACCCACAAAAAAATCGGTGAGATCCTGTGGGCTAAATTTGAAGCAGGCGAAGAAATACCTGAAGAATTCAAGGAACACTGCACTGCTATCAGTGAAGCTTTGACCAAAATCGATGAACACAAAGTCGCTATTGCCAAAATCAAAGCAACTGCCTTTGCCGGAGAAGAACCGAAAACATCCTGCCCGTCCTGTGGCGCTCAGGTGACGCTCAACTCAAAATTCTGCGGCGAATGCGGCGGTAAAATGCCGGTCCATGAACCGGAACCCGTTGAAGAAGAAGCTGCGCCTCTGACAGAGACAATCGACGAAACCAAAGCAGAAACTGCTGAAGTTGTGGATACTCCTGCCGAAGCAGAAGCTGCTGAAACTGAAAAAACAGAAACCAAAGCATAACTGTTATAAGAAAAACCAGTCCATATGGACTGGTTTTTTTATCTGTTCAAGATTTTACCTATATTTTTTATAGAAATAGAAATCTTTCCATCAGGGTTGCTGACAAATTCGATATAATCGTTATTTTCCAGGCATTCAGCCGGCACGATGATCTCGATCCCAGTATCGGTTTTGATCTTCATTGACTTACTCATGCGCAGAGCATAATTTTTATCAACCGGTACCTGCTCAGGAAGCTTCGCTTCTTCCAGGCCTTTTTGCAGCTCCTGCTGCAGAACCTCTGAATCAGAAAACACCTCTTTTACCAACGCTGCTGTTTCCAGTTTACTGTCAGTTTCAGCTGTTTCCGCCAGATAGCTTTTGACCTTAGCAACGGCTTCTGTGCTGCTGTACCCGTAGTTTTCAGCGATCTGTCCTGCCATTTCCGTTACTAGCTTCACTGTTTCCCTCGTTGAGGTATTAGTGCTGCACTGCAAAATACGCTGCGGCAAAATATAGACATCTTCTCCGCCTATACTGCGTTTTTTATCAGCAAAACGCAGCTCGCCGCTGGCAACATTAACTAAAGCAAAGGTATTGACCTTCTGCACCGGATTAGGCAGGATTGCATAGTGGCGAATGATCTCATTGCGTACGGCAGTGCCATCGTTGACTACCTGATGGGTATACGCGGGCCGGCTGCCATAAAGCATCACTCCCAAATAACGCTCCGTTTCGATCGTAAAATCGCAAACTACGACATCGACTATATCTGTCTCACCAGCATCTGTAAGGCAGGTATCCAGATCCTTGCAGATGCCGGCGCTGAAATCAGAGAAAGTGATATGCTCATCCAAATAATTTGATGCCGTTTGACTGAAAATGCTCTCAGGCAGGAACTGACCCGTTTTAGCCGAGGCGTCCTTGAATAATTTATCGATATGCCCCGCCAGAAAATCATAAGTACCAGGCGCGCCCATATCCAGCTCTGCACCGGAATAGATGGTAGCCCCTGAATTAAAATCCATAATATGCAAAATCGCTTTGCTGATAACTATCATTTTTTCACCAACTTTTTTAAACTCGTAGTGCTATTATACCACAAGGGTATGTATTTCCACTAGGCTCGAAAACACCTCGCCAAGTGTTCAAACGATACCACAAGGGTATGTATTCTCACCAGGCTCGAAACTTTGCCAAATGTTCACAATACTAAGACAAATGCCCTTTATAGCCTGCCGGTTATGTGATAAAATAAAAGCAGTTTATAAATATTATACGGGAGCAAAAACAATGGAACGTCAACGATTCCTGCCGTTGCTGGCAGTCATTATCTTTATCTGGGTCCTCTGGCGTTATGAAGCGGCGCTGGCCCTGCTCGGCTTCTTCTGCAATTTAATCATGCCTTTTATCATCGGCGGCTGCCTGGCATTTATCGTCAATGTTCCTTTGGTGCATATCGAACGCCTCTGGCAAAAACTGTTTGCACGCTTTTCTTCAGACTGGCCCCAAAAAATCAAACGTCCGGTCTGTCTGATCTTCACCCTGACTCTTATTATTGGCATCGTTCTGATCGGCGGGCTCAAAATTGGCCCCGATCTGCACCAAAGCTTTAATATGATCGTAAAAACACTGCCTAAAGCATCTGCCGAACTGACCGTCTCCCTTAAAGAAAGATGGTCCGAACTTGCCCTTTCGCCTGACACACTGGATTACCTGCAATCGCAATGGTCAGAACTGCTGCGTGCTGTAGACAGCTACTGGGAAAATAATAAAACAACTTTATTCTATAATACATTAAATATCACGACATCCCTGATCTCACTGGTCAGCAATATTGTTATCGGCGTCGTTTTTGCGGTTTACCTGTTGCTGAATAAAGAAACAATCTCCCGGCAAACCCGTAATATGATTTTAGCATTCTGCAGCGGTAAACGCGCGGCTTACCTGCTTGATCTAGGCAGTGCCGCTCATACTATTTTCTCCGGTTACATCGGCGGTCAGCTGCTCGAAGCTTTCTGCCTGGGATTATTATGCCTCGCCGGGATGCTGCTTTTAGGGCTGCCCTATGCTCTGTCAATTTCGGTCATCGTTGGCTTTCTGGCTATTATCCCGATCATCGGCACTATCATCAGCGCCCTTTTAGGTCTTATTCTTATTGGGCTCGCCGCCCCCGGCAAAATCTGGCTGTTTATTCTTTTCTTCTTCGTGCTGCAGCGTATCGAAGGTGATATCCTTTATCCTAAAATCGTCGGCAAATCTGTTGGTTTATCCGAGATCTGGGTTTTGGCAGCAATTACTGTCGGCGGCAGTCTTTACGGTGTTTTAGGCATCATCGTCAGCGTGCCTGTTGCTTCGGTTATAGCCTACATATTATCTGACAGTGTGCAAAAGCGTCTGCAGCAGAAAAACATTGACTTTGAACAGCAAAATCCATAAATATCAGTTTTTTTCTTTAAGTGACTTTGCAACAAACATCGTTTGTGCTATAATAATCTAGTAATCATGCGGGTGTAGCTCAGTGGTAGAGCAGCGGCTTCCCAAGCCGCGTGTCGCGAGTTCGAATCTCGTCTCCCGCTCCATAACGAAAACAAGACGCAGACTTCGTTCTGCGTCTTTTCTATTTCTCGGGTGCAATAAAACCGTGTGTCTTTGGGTGCAATGCGGGTGCAATTGCGTTTTTCCCATATAAAAAATAAGCTATCTACAACATAAAGTAGATAGCTTATTTTGTCATAACATGGCAATACTACATTCTTCTAATTCGTTCTATATTTAATTAGAATTCCCATCTAATACCTGTATTTACCTGCCATTCCTTTTTCGTGTCGCCGCCAAAGCTGCGTTCAATATCAC
>ENA-USYR01000011-USYR01000011.1-human-gut-metagenome-genome-assembly--contig:-NODE-11-length-96253-cov-12.065671_pt1 | contig 96253 bp, 86 predicted proteins | sample MGYA00250064_ERZ773510 | MGnify/ENA primary metagenome ERZ773510 (study PRJEB29103, sample SAMN06112082) | human gut metagenome | biome: human gut; feature: ankylosing spondylitis patient; material... | reverse complement strand
CGTCAAGGAGATCGGCGAGGATCTGCAGGGCAAGATCGACCTGAAGGTGGGCGACAAGATCGCATCTCTGGTCTCCCTGTCCCTGACTCCTCTGAAGATCAACAAGATCAAGGCCATCCACCCCGAGATCGACCGCGTGGACGTGGAGGCCCAGGCCATCCTGTTCGAGTCCGGCCTGTACGCCAAGCTGCCCGACGACATGAGCGAGGAGCTGGCCCTGGCCGCCCTGGACGTGGCCGGCGCTCCCGCCCAGACCGCCAAGCTGGTCAAGCCCGGCGACTCCGTGCTGATCCTGGGCGGCGCAGGCAAGGGCGGCATGATGTGCTGCTACGAGGCCATGAAGCGCGTCGGCCCCACCGGCAACGTGGTGGCCCTGGTCATCTGCCAGGAGGACGCCGACCTGCTTAAGAGCATGAACCTGTGCCACCACGCCATCGTGGGCTCCGCCACCAACCCCACCGAGGTGCTGGAGAAGTCCCTGGCCGTCAACGGCGGCAAGGAGTACGACGTGTCCATCCTGATCGTCAATGTTCCCGCCTGTGAGATGGCCGCCATCCTGCCCGTCCGTGACAACGGCACCGTCTACTTCTTCTCCATGGCCACCGACTTCGCCAAGGCGGCGCTGGGCGCTGAGGGCTGCGGCAAGGATGTCACCATGATTGTCGGCAACGGCTACACCAAGGATCACGCCGAGATCACCCTCTCCGAGCTGCGTGAGAATGCCCAGCTCAAGGAGTACTTCGAGAAGAAGTACCTGTAAGGTATCCCACAGGCCGTCTCAGCTCGGACGCCGGCGGATGCCGGCCGCGCCTTTTGGCGCGCAGAACGCGCAGCGTTCCCGCAGGGGCAATTCACTCGCCCCGAGGAGGTCAAATCCCGGGGTCCCCGCACAATGGAACATTGTGTGGGGCGCTGCGTGAGAATGCCCAGCTCAAGGAGTACTTCGAGAAGAAGTACCTGTAATTGAACCACTGTCCCAATCATCTGTGACATTTCCGCTCCTGTGCGGCTCTGCCGCAGGCGGACCGGGGGACTCTCTCCTCCCCAACCCTTCCCCCCCGCCGCTGTCTCCGCCGCACGGCCCGCGGTTTCCATGTCTCCCCAATCTGATTTAGAAAGGATGACCTTGTTTATGGTAGAGTCTCGCCGTAAAATCCTGTTCCCCAACGTCACCGACGAGGAGTGGAACGACTGGCACTGGCAGGTCAAGAACCGCATCGAGACCCTGGAGGATCTGAAGAAGTACATTGAGCTGACTCCCGAGGAAGAGGAAGGCGTCAAGGCCTGCCTGGGCACCCTGCGCATGGCCATCACCCCCTACTACCTGTCCCTGATTCAGCCCGGCGATCCCCACGATCCCGTCCGGCTGCAGGCCATCCCCACCGCCAAGGAGCTGCATCAGGCCGACTCCGACCTGCTGGACCCCCTGCACGAGGATGAGGACTCCCCCGCTCCCGGCCTGACCCACCGCTATCCCGACCGCTGCCTGCTGCTGATCACCGACCAGTGCTCCATGTACTGCCGCCACTGCACCCGCCGCCGCTTCGCCGGCCAGAACGACGCCGGCCTGCCCGTGGATCAGGTCGACCAGGCCATCGAGTACATCCGCAATACGCCCCAGATCCGCGACGTGCTGCTATCCGGCGGCGACGCCCTGCTGGTGAGCGACGAGCGCCTGGAGTACATCATCTCCAAGCTGCGCGAGATCCCCCACGTGGAGATCGTCCGCATCGGCTCCCGCACCCCCGTCGTGCTGCCCCAGCGCATCACTCCCGCGCTGTGCAACATGCTGAAGAAGTATCACCCCGTGTGGCTGAACACCCACTTCAACCACCCCAACGAGATCACCCCCGAGTCCGCCAAGGCCTGTGCCATGCTGGCCGACGCCGGTATCCCCCTGGGCAACCAGAGCGTGCTGCTGGCCGGCATCAACGACTGTGTTTTCACCATGAAGAAGCTTGTCAACGAGCTGGTCAAGATCCGCGTGCGCCCCTACTACATCTATCAGTGCGACCTGTCCATGGGCCTGGAGCATTTCCGCACCCCCGTCAGCAAGGGCATCGAGATCATCGAGGGCCTGCGCGGCCACACCTCCGGCTTCTGCGTGCCCACCTTCGTGGTGGACGCCCCGGGCGGCGGCGGCAAGACTCCTGTCATGCCCCAGTACATCATCTCCCAGACCCCCAAGAAGGTCATCCTGCGCAACTACGAGGGCGTCATCACCACCTACACCGAGCCCGAGCACTACACCGACTGCCAGTGCGACTACTGCACCGGCAAGAAGAAGAAGGAGCTCATGGGTGTGGCCGGCCTGGAGCGCGGCCAGGCGCTGTCCATGGAGCCCGCCAACCTGGAGCGGCATAAGCGCTCCCATCACGAGGAATAATCGGGGAATATTCCCAAGCGGGCCGCTGCTTTGACAGCGGTCCGCTTCCCCCTGCTTTTGACTGAAACCGAGAATGGAAGTGATTATTGTTGGAATCCAAGCTGAATCTTGATTTCAAGCTGGTGGAGCAGGCCCGGGCCCACGCCGCCCGCGTGGCCGATGACACCCAGCGCTTTATCGACGGCTGCACCACCGTGGCTGTCGAGCGCACCATCTGCCGCCTGCTGGGCATTGACGGTGTGGACGCCTCCGATGTCCCCCTGCCCAGCGTCGTGGTGGACCACCTGATGGACAAGGGCGCGCTGCCCCAGGGCGCCGCCTTCTGGATCGGCAACGCCATGGTGGAGACCGGCAAGGGTCCCCAGGCCATCGCCGAGGACGTTGCCGCCGACAAGCTGGAGCTGACCGAGCTGCCCGTCCACAGCGAGGCGGACATCCACGCCGCCCTGGCTCCTATCGTGGAGGAGAGCCTGGCCAAGATCCGCGCCCGCCGCAAGCGCCGCGAGGACTTCATTGCCGCCCACGGCGGCGAGAAGCAGGGCCCCTGGGTCTACCTGATCGTGGCTACCGGCAACATCTATGAGGATGTGGTGCAGGCCACCGCCGCCGCCCGCCAGGGCGCCGATGTCATCGCCGTCATCCGCACCACCGGCCAGTCCCTGCTGGACTACGTGCCCTACGGCGCCACCACCGAGGGCTTCGGCGGCACCTACGCCACCCAGGAGAACTTCCGCCTGATGCGTGAGGCCATGGACAAGGTGGGCGAGGAGCTGGGCCGCTACATCCGCGTGTGCAACTACTGCTCCGGCCTGTGCATGCCCGAGATCGCCGCCATGGGCGCCTTCGAGGGCCTGGACGTCATGCTGAACGACGCCCTGTACGGCATCCTGTTCCGCGACATCAACATGCAGCGCACCCTGGTGGACCAGTCCTTCTCCCGCGCCATCAACGCCTATGCGGGCGTGGTCATCAACACCGGTGAGGACAACTACCTGACCACCGCCGACGCAGTGGAGGAGGCCCACACCGTGCTGGCCTCCCAGTTCCTCAATGAGGCCTTCGCCCTGCGGGCCGGCCTGCCCGAGGAGCAGCAGGGTCTGGGCCACGCCTTCGAGATTGACCCCGATGTGGAGAACGGCTTCCTGTACGAGCTGGCGCAGGCCGAAATGGCCCGCGAGATCTTCCCCAAGGCCCCCCTCAAATACATGCCTCCCACCAAGTTTATGACCGGCAATATCTTCCGCGGCCAGGTGCAGGACGCACTGTTTAACATGGTGACCATCCTGACCGGCCAGAAGATCCACCTGCTGGGCATGATGACCGAGGCCATCCACACCCCCTTCCTGTCCGACCGCTTCCTGGCCATCCAGAACGCCCAGTACATCTTCCGCACCATGCACGACCTGGGCAGCGAAATTGTCTTCAAGGACGGCGGCATCATGCAGAACCGCGCCGCCGACGTTCTGAAGAAGGCCACCGATCTGCTGGCCCAGATCGAGCAGCTCGGCATCTTCGAGACCCTGGAGCGGGGCATCTTTGCCGACATCAAGCGCCCCCGCGACGGCGGCAAGGGCCTGGATGGCGTTGTCAACAAGGCTGCTGGGTACTTCAACCCCTTCCTTGAGCCCATGATGAAAGGGGGTGCCGGCAAATGAGCTCCGGACTGTATCAGATTCGCGATAAAAACCTCGACACAACCCTGGACCTGACCCGCCTGAAGCCCTATGGCGACACCATGAACGACGGCAAGGTCCAGACCTCCTTCACCCTGCCGGTGAAGGACGACGACAAGGGCGCAGCCGCGGCCGTCATGCTGGCCCAGAAGATGGGCCTGGCCGACCCCAACGTGGCCCTGCGCCAGAAGCTGGACGAGAACTTCACCTTCTACGTGGTCTACGGCTCCCTGACCCACTCCATCAACTACAATGAGATCGTGGTGCAGACCGTCACCGACGAGACCATGGACATGCACGAGAACGACGAGTTCCTCAAGGAGCGCCTGGGCCGCAAGATGGTGGTCATCGGCGCCTCCACCGGCACCGACGCCCACACCGTAGGCATCGACGCTATCATGAACCGCAAGGGCTTCGCCGGCCACTACGGCCTGGAGCGCTACGACATGATCGAGGCGTACAACCTGGGCTCCCAGGTGCCCAACGAGGAGTTCCTGCGCAAAGCCGCCGAGGTCAACGCCGACGTGCTGCTGGTCTCCCAGACCGTCACCCAGAAGGATGTGCACATCCAGAACCTGACCGAGCTCATCGAGCTGGCCGAGGCCGAGGGTGTCCGCGACAAGTATATCTTCTGCTGCGGCGGCGCCCGCATCACCCACGCCCTGGCCAAGGAGCTGGGCTATGACGCCGGCTTCGGAGCGGGCACCTACGCCGACGACGTGGCCACCTTCTGCTCCAAGGAGCTGGTCCGCCGCCTGGGCAAGTAAGACGTATTCTCCTCTCTTTCCTCTTTTTCCCAAGCGCACAGCCGCCGGAACTTTACAGTTCCGGCGGCTGTCTTTTATGCTCCCTTTTTGTCGCCCATCTTTAAGGATTTTTAAGAAGTTCTTCCGCCTTTCTTTTCTCCGCCCTGTTATCCTTCTTGTTATATAAGGTAAGGAGGCATTGGATATGCACATTGGAACCCGTCTTGGGGCGGCCGGTCTGGCCGCCGCGCTTCTGCTCCCCACCGGGGCTCTGGCGGCCGGACCGGATCAGACCCAAGCCCGCCAGGAGGATCTGGACACGCTGTACGCGGCCCTGCAGGAGCACCACCCCGACCTGTACGCCAACACCCCCCAGGAGGCATTTGAGGCGAAAAAGGCGGAGATTGAGGGCCGTCTGGCGTAGGAGAGCGACGTGGACTTTGCCCTGGATCTCCAGAGTCTGGTGGCCCTCATCGGCGACTCCCACACCACCACCAATATCGGCTCCGTTCTGAACAGCACCGGCCTGTACCCCTTCGGCGCGGAGTGGTATGACGGAAGCTGGGTGCTCACTGGGGCGGAAGAGGAGGATGCCGCCCTGCTGGGCCAAACCGTTACCGCCCTCAACGGCGTGCCCATGGACGAGATCTGCACCCGTTTCGGCACCCTGGTGAGCGCCGACAACCCCGTGAAGCTCCGCCGACAGACCGAGCAGCTCCTCTACTCGGAGGCCTGTCTGGACTATCTGGGCATCGCGGAGTCCGGCGAACCGCTGGAGGTGACCACCTCCGGAGGCTCCTTCACCGTGGAGGCCCTGCCCATGGAGGGCTTCGGGGACGCCGCCCTGTCCAGCCTGTCCCAGCAGCGGGAGAGCACGCCTGCCACCGCCTACCGGAAGGGCACCTACTACTTTGCCCAGTCCCTGGATGACACCACCTATTACATTCAATTTAACCAGTGCATGGAGGACCCCAAGCAGCCCATGGACGGCTTTGCCGCCCAGGTGGAGGCCGAGCTGGAGGCGGGAGACTACCGCCAGGTGCTGCTGGATCTCCGCAACAACGGCGGCGGCTCCGACGGCGTGCTGGTCCCCATCCTTATGCTGGTGCCCGGCCTGGTGGAGGAGGGCGTGAAGGTCTACGGTCTGGTGGGCGAGGCCACGTACTCCTCCGCCATCATCAACGCCGTAGAGCTGGTGGACGCCGGCGGCGTGCTGGCGGGCAGTCCCACCAGCGGCAGCGTCAACCACTTCGGCTCCACCGGCTCCTTCACCCTGTCCAACTCCGGCATCCGGGTGAGCTGCTCCAGCAAATACATCGACCTGGGCACACTGCTGGAGGCCGGGCTGGGGGCCCAAGTGGAGCCCCTGGTCCCCACGGTCCGGGTGGAGCAGACCCTGGACGACTATCTGGCCGGGCGGGACACCCTGGTGGACTGGCTGCTGGCCAACGGCGCGGACTATACCGCCCCCGAGCAGCCCGACGCCCCTCTCACCCGGGGCCGCCTGGCCTGGATGCTCTGGCAGGCCGCCGGCGCCCCGGAGGCCGAGCCCGCCCCCTTCTCCGATCTAATGCCCTTCGCCTATTATGCCCCCGGCGTGGGCTGGTGCGACCAGACCGGCGTAGCCAACGGCGTGCCCGGCGGGGCCTTCCGTGCCTCCTGCGCCGTCACCCTGGAGGAGGCCGCCCAGATGCTGGTCCGTTTCGTCCGGCAGCAGGGGCTGACCCCGGCAGAGGTGCGCTCTGGTGCCCCCGTCCTCGCCTCCGATCCCGCCCCCTGGGCATCGGAGTCCGTGGCGCAGGCGTGGCGCTGGGGACTGGTGGCGGAGGGGGCCGATCCCACCGGGGTCCTCACCCGCGCCCAGGGCGAGGCGCTGCTGGCACGGCTCACCTCCTGAAAGGGCAGTCAAATTTCTGGAAACAGCGTCGACTTTTTCCGTTCCCTGTGGTATGATAAGGATATCCACGGCAGGCACGCTCCGGCGTACCTATGCCCTTCGGAATGGGAAAGGAGATCATGTGATATGAGGAACAAACGGTTCGGCAAGCTGCTGTCCGCCGCTCTGGCGGCAGCCATGGCGCTCTCCCTCTCCTCTGCCGCCCTGGCGGCCGGGAACGGCGAGACCCATCTGACCATCATCGGCACCTCGGATACCCACGGCAATATCTGGGGCTACTCCTACGAGGACATGAAGGAGAGCACCGGAGACGGTCTGGCCCGGGTATCCACCTACGTCAACCAGGTGCGCTCGGAGAACCCCAACACCATCCTGGTGGACGCGGGCGACACCATCCAGGGCACCATCATGACCGACGACCTCTACTCCAAGGACACCGCCAGCCACCCGGTGGCCGCCGCCCTCAACTACATGGACTATGATGCCTGGACCCTGGGCAACCATGAGTTTAATTTCGGTGTGGACACTCTCAAGTCCATTCTGGAGCAGGTGGACATGCCGGTGCTGGCGGCCAACATCAAGAACGCCGACGGCAGCTACTTCACCGGCGCGGGCTACACCATCGTGGAGCGGGGCGGCGTGAAGGTGGCCATTATCGGTGTCACCACTCCCAACATTCCCCGCTGGGACGGCACCAAGCAGGGCGTGGCTGACCTGACCTTTGAGCCTATGGCCAACGCCGTGGCCGCTTGTATCCAGGAGATCGGCGGCCAGGCCGACGTCATCATGGTGTCCACCCATGCCGGCCTGGGAGCCGAGTACTCCGCCGACGGCTCCGATGCAGCCCAGACCATCCTGGACAAGTGCCCCGAGGTGGACGTGCTCCAGTTGGGCCACACCCACACCACTTACATCAACAGCGCGCCCATCCCTGTGGGTGAGGCCAAGAACAATGCCGGCGAGGTGGTGCGCTACGACCTGACCCTCAACGCCGACAAGGAGATCACCTCCGCCACCGTGGAGACCGTCTCCATGGCGGGCATCGAGCCCGACCAGGGCCTGCGTGAGCTGCCCGCCGTCAAGAGCGCCCAGGAAAAGACCGTCTCCTTCATTCAGGACAACGTGCTGGGCCATGCCTCCGCCGACTTCCAGCCGGTGGACGAGATCAAGGGCATCCCCTCCGGCCGCATCGAGGACACCGCTGTCATCGATCTCATCGGCACCGTCCAACTGGAGAACTCCGGCGCCGACGTGACCGCTGTTGCGTTGTTCAAGGACACCAGCGACCTGAAAAAGGGCGATCTCAACTACGGAAACCTGTTCGACATCTACAAGTACCCCAATGTGCTCTACACCGTCAAGGTGTCCGGCGCGGAGATGAAGGCTTACATGGAGTGGGCCGCCGCGTGCTGGAACCAGTGGAAAGAAGGGGATGTATCCATCTCCTTTAACCCGCAGAAGCCCGGCTATCTCCACGACCACTTCATCGGCCTGAACTATGAGGTCAACCTGTCCAAGCCCGCCGGGGAGCGCATCGAGAATGTGACTTTCCAGGGCAAGCCCCTCACCGACGACATGACCCTCACCCTCTGTGTCAACGACTACCGCTACACCGGCCTGAAGAACGAGGGCATCATCTCCGGCGAGAAGGAGTGGGAGTCCTCCGCCTCCGTCCGCGACATGCTGGTGGCCTATCTGGCCGAGCACGACCCCCTGGAGCCCGCGGTGGACCACAACTGGAAGATCACCGGCGTGGATCTCCAGAAGGACAACCCGGACCGGGCCACCCTAATTGAGCTGGTCAATACCGGCCGCCTGGAGTCCCCCTATAACCAGAGTCTCAACCTGGACACCTACTCCGAGGTGCTGGGCATGGTGGACAACGTAAAGGTCAGCGATCTGGACAAGACCGGTACCGCCGCCTCCTTTGTAGGCGCCGACGGAGCCCCCTACTTCCGTATGCGGGATCTGGCATACACCTTTAATGGCTCCAAGAACCAGTTCAACGTATCCTGGGCCGAGGGTAAGGTGGCCATTACCACCAGCACGGCCTATGACGGAGAGCTGTTCCCCCTGCCCGTGCGCATCCCCGCTGCGGTTCAGGAGCAAATCCCTGCGGACATCACCGTATCTGTGGACGGTACGGACATCACCGTGCCCGCCATTCTCTTTGACGGCCACTACTACCTGACCGTGGACGGCATGAACGCCCTGCTGGGCACCAACGCCACCATCCAGGAGAAGGCCGCCTGATCCTGTTCCTCCCCAAGTTCCCCGGCGGCATTGCCGCCGGGGAACTTTTCTGTTACAATGACAGGGACACGAGTGAAGAAAGGATGTGACGCCCATGGCGCTGCCCAAGCTGATTGTGGTGCTGGGTACCACCGCCTGCGGCAAGAGCGGGCTAGGGGTGGAGCTGGCCAAGCACTTCGGCGGGGAGATCGTCTCCGCCGACTCCCGGCAGGTGTACCGGGGCCTGGATCTGGGCACCGGCAAGGTGACGGAGGAGGAGATGGAGGGGGTGCCCCACCACATGCTGGACGTGGTGGAGCCCAACCAGCCCTATTCGGTGGCCGAGTTCCAGGCCGGGGCCTATGCCGCCATCGACGGCATCCTGTCCCGGGGAAACACCCCCTTCCTGGTGGGGGGAACCGGGCTGTACGTCCGGGCGGTGACCGAGGGCTTCACCTTCACCGACGCCCGGCCCGACCCGGCCCTCCGGGCGGAGCTGGAGGGAAAGACCACAGCGGAGCTCTACGCCCTGCTGCGGGAAAAGACCGGCGTCACCCTCACCGACGGGGAGGAGTTCAACCGCCAGCGGCTTATGCGCTCGGTGGAGAAGGCCCTCTCCGGCCAGTGGGAGAGCCCCCCGCCCCGCCCCCGGTACGACTGCCTGCTGCTGGGGGTGACCTTCCCCCGGGACGTGGTGTGCCGCCGCATTGACGAGCGGCTCCAGGCCCGCCTGGACGCCGGAATGGTGGAGGAGGTGGCCGCCCTCCGCGCCGGCGGGGCCGACGACTCCTTTTTGGAGGGGCTGGGACTGGAGTACCGCTATATCCTCTGGTACCTCACGGGGAAAATCCCCACCCTGGACGCGCTGAAGGACGAGCTGGGCCGGGCCATCAAGCGCTTTGCCAAGCGGCAGATGGTGTGGTTTCAGAAGGATCGGGACGTGCTTTGGCTGGACATGGAGGGGGACTTTCTCACCCAGGCCGTCCGGGCAGTGGAGGATTTTCTGGCGTAATGGTTTCGCCTTTTATCAGAAAATCTTTACCAAATCGTAATCTTCTCTCCATGGACTCTTTCGCTTTTCACGGTATACTAAGAGGCAGATACCAAGCAAAGGAGTCCCGGCCATGTGGAATTTCAAATACAAGAACCAATATCTCAACTACGTCTCCGATCTGATGCAGGACACCGCCGTGCAGTCCATGCGCCTGTTGCCCCAGCACCGGGCCGGGGTGAGCTGCTACCACCACAGCGTGCTGGTGAGCTACGCCAGTTGGCGGGTGTGCGACTGGCTGGGACTGGACGCCCGGGCCGCCGCCCGTGGCGGCCTGCTCCACGATTTCTACCTCTACAACTGGAGGGACGCCGCCTCCCATCCGGGTATCCGCCACGGCTCCCAGCACCCGGAGGTGGCCCTGCGCAACGCCAGGGCCCGCTTCTCCCTCACCTGGCGGGAGGAGGACATCATCCGCTCCCACATGTTTCCCTATACCCCCACCAAGGTGTACCGCTGCCTGGAATCGGCGGTGGTAAGTACCATGGACAAGCTGTGTGCCGCCGCCGAGCTGGTAGGGCTGGTGCCCCTGCTCACCCGCTTCCGCCGGGAGACCCCCTTCTGGCTGGACGCCGACTGGGCTCCTACCCCGCTGCGCAAGGCCGGCTGATTCCAAGGCGCATGTCCTCGGAAATGACGGATTTTCATTCGATTCCTGCGGCTGCGGCCGCAGGAGCTCTGCGAGGCTTTCCTTCGGGGAAGGTTTTTCGACAGACTGAGCGCCGCCCAATGGGCGGCGCTTTTTTCACCCTTTTATGGAAAGTGCACTTGACATACAGACTCTGCTGTGCTATAACATAGATGTAAAGTCAGCTTTCCAAAGGAGGTGCACGCTTGAAGAACCGGCTGGAGGAACTGCGCAGGGAGCGGGGGATCACCCAGGAGGAGCTGGCCGCCATTCTGGAGGTCTCCCGGCAGACCATCAGCTCCCTGGAGAAAGGCCGGTACAACCCCTCGATCCTGCTGGCCTTTAAAATCGCCCGCTGCTTCGGGCAGAGCATCGAGGAGGTCTTTTTGTATGAGGAGGATGCGCAATGACCAAACGGAGACGGCAGGGCTGGATGCTCTTTCTGGCGGGGCTGCTCCTGCTGGCCGGGGCCTGGCTGCTGCTGAAGCTGCTGCCCGGCCTGGATACCACCCCCTGGCGGGCGGTCCCCTTTCTATGCCTGGGGGTGGGCTGCGGCCTGTTCGGCGGCGGTACAGGGGAGCTGCTGGCCGTTCAGGCCATGAAGAAGCACCCGGAGCTCCAGAAACAGAACGAGATTGCGGAGCGGGACGAGCGCAACGTGGCCATCGGCAATGCCGCAAAAGCCAAGGGGTACGACGTGATGACCTTCGCCTTCGGGGCCATGCTCCTCTTCTCCGTCCTCATGGAGGCGGATCTGGCCCTCACCCTGGTGATGGTGGCGGTCTATCTGTTCATTCAGTTCTACTCCCTGTGGTGGCGCTTCAAGCTGGAAAAGGAGATGTAAGGATGGAACCCAAGGAATTTCTGGCCTTCCTGGCCAGGCTGGAGAAGCTCAAGTGCAACACCCGCCACTCCTGGACCTCCTCCGGGCGGCACGAGTCGGTGGCAGAGCACTCCTGGCGGCTGGCCATGCTGGCCCTGCTGCTGCGGGACGCGCTGCCGGAGGTGGATATGGACAAGGTGCTGCGCATGTGCCTCATCCACGACGTTGGGGAGGCGGTCACCGGAGACATCCCCTCCTTCCAGAAGACCGACGCCAACGAGGAAACCGAGCGCCAGGCCATCGCAGAGCTGCTCTCCCCCCTGCCCGACGGGCTGCGGGGGGAACTGACCGCCCTCTTTGCCGAGATGGACGCCCTGGCCACGCCGGAAGCCCGGGTCTACAAGGCTCTGGACAAGCTGGAGGTGGTGGTGCAGCACAACGAGGCCCCCCTGGACACCTGGCTGCCCCTGGAGTACGAGCTCAACCAGACCTATGGCATTCCTGAGACCGCCCCCTTCCCGCCCCTGGCGGCCCTGCGGGAGCAGGCCCGACTGGATACCCTGGCCAAGCTGGCAGAAAAACCCGGCGGATGCTGACGCATCCGCCGGGTTTCGCGCTATTCCGCTCCGCCGGCGGGCGGCAGCAGCTTGCCCAGTTCCCCCACCGCGCTCTCCAGCAGCCGGGCCACGGGCAGCTCCGCCACTCCAGCCACCAGATTGTCACACTGGTTCAGGGGGATGAGGATCCGCCGGGCCCGGGCCTGCCCCACCGCTACCGCCATGGCCGGGGAGATCTCCCCCATCAGGGCGTCGGCGATGACGATGCCCAGGGGGCCCAAAATCACATCCGCCCGGCGGCAGGCCACCAGCAGGGCGTTCTCTCCCGTGGCCCCCTGAGACGCGCCGCCCTTGAGCATGGCGGAGGTGGCCAGGCTGTTGGTACCGATGGCGGTCACCTCCACCTGGGGATAACGGGTTAGAATCGCCTTGATGAGCTGCTGCCCGATCCGGCCGCCCTGGCCGTCAATTACTAAAATCTCCATCGTTTGACCCCTTCTCTCTGTCTCCATTGGCCTTATTATAATCTACCCGGGGGCAGGCCGCAAGCGCCGGGAGGAAAAAAGTGCATTCCCTTTTTCCCCAGGCTGTGGTTTAATAAGAACAGGAACTTTCATCCGGGGGGAATGGAGATGCTGTCCAATCTGCTGACGGTCACCGGACAGGTGGCCACTTTGTTTTTGATGATGGCGGTGGGTTTTGTGCTGGGCCGGGCGGGAAAGATAACTGAGGCGGGCCGCAGCCAGATGTCGTACCTGCTGCTCTACATCGTCTGTCCCTGTGTGATGGTGGACTGCTTTCTGGTGAAGCGGACCCCCGCCTTGACGCAGGAGGTTGCGGTCGGCTCTGCGGCGGCGCTGGCCTGCTATCTGCTCTTTTTCGCCGTCTCCCTGTTGTTCTTCCGGCGGCAGCCGGCGGATGCCCGGGACACCCTGCGTTTTGCCGCCGTCTACGGCAACATCGGCTTCATGGGGCTCCCCCTGGTCCAGTCCATCCTCGGGGAGGAGGCGCTGGTCTACGGCGCGCTGGCCCTGCTGGCCTTCAACCTGACCAGTTGGACGCTGGGCGTGCTGATCATGGGAGGCCGGGCGGCCTTCTCCCTGCGCAGGGCGGTGCTCAACCCAGGTGTTGTCGGCATTGGGCTCGGGCTGCTTTGCTTTCTCAGCGGCCTGCGCTTTCCTTCCCCCGTGGGAGCGGCCCTCTCCTTCCTGAGCGACCTGAACACCCCCCTGGCCATGGTGGTCATCGGTACCCAGCTCGCCGAAGCCGACCTGCCCAGCACCTTCCGCCAACCCAGGAACTACCTGGCTTCCTTCCTGCGCCTGGCCCTGTTCCCCGCCCTGACTGCCCTGCTGCTGCTCCCCCTCCGCTCCTCCTCCGGCCTCTACTGCGCCCTGGTGCTATTGTCCGCCACGCCTGTGGCCGGTATGACCAGCCTCTTTGCTCAGCAGTTCGGCCGGGAAACCGCCCCTGCGGCGGAGTCCATCACCCTGTCAACCCTGCTCTCCATCCTCACCCTGCCCCTCTTCGCCGTGCTGGCCAGAGGGATCAGCATGTTCTAACCGTAAGCGCAGACGCGGCCGCCCCAGAGGGGGCGGCCGCGTTTCTATTTGCGCAAAAACTTCATGCGCCTAAACCTTTGCACAGTTTCGTGGTGCCCCCTGTTCACATGAAGTTTAATACCTAAAACAGGAGTCCCCAGAGCAGGAATCCGCCGCAGGCCACCAGGCCAGTAAAGATCGTAATGATGACCAGATAGCCCATGATATTGCGGGCAGACAATCCGGCAATCCCCAGAGCGGGCAAGGCCCAGAATGGCTGGATCATGTTGGTCCACTGGTCGCCCCAGGCAATGGCCATGGCGGCCCGGCCGTACTCAATGCCCATCTCAGTAGCCGCAGGCATAACAATTGGGGCCTGCACCGCCCACTGCCCGCCGCCGGAGGGGACAAAGAAATTGATGATGCCGGCGGAAAGGAATGTCAGCACCGGGAAGGTGACATTATCGGAGATTTGGGTGAAGAAGTTGGCGATAATTCCGGCCAGGGACACCCCTGCATCGTTCTGCGCCACCATCAGTCCCATGATGCCGGCATAGAAGGGGAACTGGAGCAGAATGCCTGCCGCTCCGGAGGCGGCATCGGCGATGGCATCCACATACCTGCGCAGATCACCGTGGAGCAAAATACCCAGGAACAGAAAAATCATATTGACGATGTTCAGATCCAGGTTGAACCCCTTCTGCACAAAGTAATACACGATGTACGCAAAGCCCAGCACAAGAGTAATAAACCACAGGACCTTATTGTGCTCAATTTTCTCCGCCGGGGTATTCATGGTATAAGTCTTCTCCGCCTCGTCCACCAGTAAGGCTGGATCCACCGCAATGGTATGGTCGGTATCCGGATGCATGGCATAGTTGACGAAGGGCATGAGCACCAGGATGACAAGTACCATGACCAGGTTCATCGGGTGAAATATAGTGGCAGTAACCGGGGCCTGGTATACAACTCCAAGCACCTCGGAGCCCGTGCCGCCAATTTGCAGAGGGATGGACCCCGACAGGCCGGCGTGCCAGATCACAAAGCCGGAATAGGCGGAGGCAATCAGCAGGGGATAATCCACATCCCGTACCCGGCGGGCCACAGCCTTGGCCAGCAGGGCGCCGGCAATCAGGCCAAAGCCCCAGTTGAGCCAGCAGCAGATGGTGGACACGAAGGTGGTAACCAGGATTGCGCTCTTTTTGTCGTGAGCCAAGGTGGCAATCGCTGCCAGCGCCTTCTTGCACGCCTTGGCGGAGGCCATGGCGGAGCCCAGCACCAGCACCAGGGCCATCTGCATGGCGAAGGACAGCAGGCTCCAGAAGCCATCCTTGACTTCGCCCTGGCCCCCCCAGGACCACACCAATTCCAGGGGACCCTGCTGCGTACCGATCATGGCAGCGATAAAGACCACGATGGTCAGGATGATGGCGAACAGGAATGGATCCGGAAGCCACCGGTTCACAACCTGCACGCAGCCATTGGTAAAGCGTTTGAACATGAAACAACCTCCTCTGTATCTCTCTCCGCCACACACACTCCATGGCAGGAACTGTCTAAATCATAGCAACCTACTTCTGTCGTGTCAATAAAAACCTATAAGTCTAGTATAAATTCTACAGAGCCGTATTGAGAACCGGCAGGTTTCCTTCTCCTACCATCCTCATTTCTTCATGGACATACCCAGGCCCCCACCGTCTTCTACGGGCGGTGAGGGCCTGGGTATGGGGTTTGCAGTTATTCGAAGGGCGCCATCTCCCAGCGGATAAAGTAGCCCTGTGGATGCTTGCAGACGGGGCACACGGCGGGAGCCATGGTGGCGTCGATAATTTGGCCGCAGTTGAGGCACATCCACTTGACCTGAACATCGGACACAAACAGCTTGTCCTGCTCCAGCAGCTCAGCAAACTTGCCGAAGCGGTCGCCATGGGTCTTTTCAATTCCGGCAATCATGGAAAAAATGTGGGCAATCTCCGGGAACCCCTCCTCCTGGGCGGTTCTGGAAAAGCCCGCGTAGTCGTGGTCCCACTCCTGGTACTCATTGTGCTGGGCCGAGCGAAGGTGGTCCAGAATGTCGGGAAACAGCTCTACGGGGTAGGTGCCGTCCACCTGAAGGTTCTGACCGGACACCTGCTCCAGCAGGTTGTAGAACACCTTGGCGTGGGCCCGTTCCTGGTCCGCGGTGAAGGTGAACACGCTCTCCAGTACATACAGGTTCTTCCTCCGGGCCAGTCCGGCTGCGAAGGTGTAGCGGTTGCGGGCCTGACTCTCGCCGGCAAAGGCCCGCATGAGATTGAGTCTGGTTTCACTTTGTGCAAAATCAGCGGACATAAAAATCCCTCCTGTTTTATGGATACCGTAAGCATATCCACAACCAGAAAAAACCATACAAAAAAGTGCAGCAAAGTTCTCCGGCGGTTACCACAGTACAGAGCATGCGGACTCGAAACCCCTGAGCGGGATGTTCCTTTGCTCTCAAACCGTGTTCTGTTTCGGCAGGTCTTCTGATTCATCGGATTCCCTGTGGTAATTTTTCCATTCCTATGGTATACTGAAAACTGATTTAATCCACGAAACAGGTAGGGATACACGGTGAAAGAGCGCAATGTAATGTTTACCGAGACTGATTTTAGAATTCTGGACTCTTATAAATCGGTGCTGGATGGTCTGGCTGCTTACCTTGGGGATGGATACGAGATCGTATTGCACAGCCTTCACGATTTGGACCATTCCGTAATCAAAATTATAAACGGTCACTATACTGGCCGACGCGAGGGCTTCCCCATCACAGACCTGGCTCTGTCCATGCTGGCAAAAATCGAGGAACGGCCCGACACAAACTGCATCACTTACTTTAACCGAAACCAGAAAGGCGAACCCCTTAAATCGGCCACCATTGTAATTCGCAATCATAGCCGCATGGCTATCGGCCTGCTGTGCATCAACTTTTACATGAACACCTCGGTGTTTCAATTTCTGCAGAGTATGACTCCGCCCGCCGCACAGACTCCGGATTCTCCCGTGGAGGAGAGCTATGTAGAGAATGTGGATGAACTGATTGTCCAGGCGGTGACCGAAGCCAGCCAAAAGGTTCAGAACGACAGCGCCATTTCAAACGCCAACAAAAACAAAGAGATTGTCAGTATCCTTTACCAGAGGGGAATCTTCAACCTGAAAGATGCGGTCGTCAAGGTCGCTGGCCTCATGGGTATCTCCAAGAACACGGTTTATATGCATGTACGCAATCTCAATCACGGCTGAAAAAGGCTGGAACCGGTTTGGTTCCAGCCTTTTTTATAATCAGGGCTTTTTGTGGAGAATCGCGCCGTCCGGGCCCTCATAAATCCGGTCCCACCCGGTCAGGATCGATACGGTCAGCACAACAAAGAGGACCATGGGATAGAACGCCCCACTGAAAATCTGCAGCGGGGTCACCGCAGGCAGATAGGAGTACTCCTCCAGCAGCGGCTCAATGGACGAGGCCGAGATGAAGATGAAGGCGCTGATAAAAGGGAGGATTGCGGGGAAGGTGTTGGCATAGCCTGTCAGGAAATTGGCGCGCCGGTAGGGGTGAATCTGGTGTCTGGCGCCCAGCTCATCAGCCACGGAGCCGAAGGTAAGTACCGAGGCGCTGGTCACACCTCCCACCAACAGGGTGGTAAGCATGGAGCCCAGCCCAATGAGCAGCTCAGCCCCGCGGGCCGTGCGTGCAAACCGGCTGTTGCAGATGCCTTGAATCATGCGCTCCATCGTGCCGCTCTCGTTGAGTACGCCCATGGCGCCGAACAGGGCCATGCAGAACAGGCAGATACCGATCATGCCGGTAAAGCCGTTATAGATAAAGCCGGTGGCCGCGCCGTTCTCCACCCCCAGGATGTCAGAGGGACCGAAGGTGCCGGAGAGCAGGCCCACGGCAATGCCCGAGACGAGGCCCGCCGTGACGGCCTTGAAGATATCGCGGGTGCGGATCGACACAAACAGGAGGACGGCCACTGGGATGAGCATGATGAGGCCCTTGGGATCCATGTTGGCCTGAAGGATCTCATCCGCCCCTTCCATGACTGCGCCGCTGCCGCCGCCGAATACGGCGAAGAGCACCAACGCGATGCCGCCGGCGATCAGGGCATATTTCAGTCGGTAACCCACCGTGCCGGCGATATCGGCATAACCCTCCTTGGTTCGGAACCGTTGGTTGGTTGTGGATGCAATGGTCACATCAGAGATGGGGGCCAGGTTATCGCCGAAAATTGCACCGGAGAGGATCGCGCCCGCCAGGATTGCGGGGTGACTGCCCAGCAGGATTCCCGCCGGATACAGGATGGGAAACACCGTGGTCAGGGTCCCGATGGAGGAGCCGGTAGCCGTGGTAATCAGACAGGCGGCCAGGAATGTAAAGGCCGTAAAGATGCTGCCCGGCATACCGACCATGTGTGCCATCCAGACAAAGCCCTGGGATACCCCGCTGATGGCCATCAGCTTGGTAAACATACCAATGACCAGCAGGATCACCACAATACTTACGGAGGTGGAGCTTCCGATTCCACGCAGCACCGCATCCCAGTAGGCACCATAGGTTTTGCAAAACAGCGCGCCTATCAGCAGCCCCAGGAAGCCGCCCACCGCCAGGGCGTTCATATCAAAGACCTTGAAGCCCACAAAATAGACCACACAGAATACCAGGAAAATAAGCATGGGTACAACGGACCACCACTGTCCGCCCCGGAACTCAACCGGATATCTCTTTCTCTCTTCCATTGCTCAGGAAACCCCCTTCTCCTTCCCCAGCTTCATGAGTGCGGCTTTGACACGCTCCAGCGCCGCCACCATCTGCGCGTCCTCCCGGAAGGCTCCGAATACAATCCGCAGGTGTCCCTCCCCTTGTGCGCCGTACGGGGTGCCGGCGTTCACCACCACGTTGGCCTCCTTGATGATGTAGGCGTTGACCTCATCGGCGGTGCCGAGCCGGGACACGTTCACCCAGCAGAGGAAGGTGCTCTCCGGCATGGCCATGGACACACCGGGAATGGAGTTGAAGATCTCATAAACGATTTTGCGGCGGCGGTCAAAGATGCGGTTGTACTCCTCCAGGAAAGAGGCATCCTTCAACGCAGCAATGGCTCCCAGTTGAGAGGCGGTGTTGGTGGCTCCGATCACGCTTACGGCGCTGCCATAGTACACATCCATGATGTGGTCGTCCGCCACGATGTAAGCCACCCGGTAGCCGCTGAGCGCCATTCCCTTGGAGATGGAGCATACCGTGACGGTGCGTTCCCACATGCCTGGCAGGGACGCAAGGGTGACAAACTCCACCCCGTCGTACACCGAGTCCTCAAACGCTTGGTCGCACACCACAATCAGGTCGTTCTTAACTGCAAATTGGGCCAGCTTCTCCAGACTCTCTCTGCGCATAACGGTAGTGGTGGGGTTGTTGGGGTTGGTAAGGACAATCATTTTGGTGTTTGGCGTCAGGCGTTTTTCGAACTCCTCGATCTCCAGTTGGTATCCGTTCTCCTCCCGCAGGGGGACCGGCACCGTTACACCGCCGAGGATTCTGGCGTTCAGGAAGTTGTTTGGATAGCTGGGGTCGGGCACCATGACCTCATCGCCTGGGTCAATGAAGGGCATCATTGCAAACATCAGGCCGGCATCTGAACCGGGCGTAATAATTATGTTGCGCTCCGGGTCCACATCCAGGTGGTTGAATGCCTTGAGCTTTTTCGCCAGTTCCATTTTCAGCTCCATGTTGCCAATGGGCATGGTGTAATGGGCGGATGTCCCGTCCTCCAGCCCCGCCAGAGTAGCCCTTTTCACGTGCTCCGGGATCGCCGGGTCGGGATAGAAGGGGTCGGCCCAGCACATCAGAGCCGCGCCGTTGGCAATGAGGTCGTTCAATGCCGTTCCCACATCGGCTTTGGAGACTTTTTCAAACAGTCCCCCCTGAATTCCCCGGAACTTTTTGCTGATCTTATCCTGGACGCTCATATTCCATACTCCTTTCTCTTCTGCTTTACGGCAAATTCCGGTCCCCAATCATATATAAGCGGCTGTCAGTCCAGTTCGGCAACCGCCTCAATCTCACACAGGGCTCCCTTGGGCAGATCCTTCACCGCCACACAGGAGCGGGCAGGCTTGGAGGTAAAATACCTGGCATATACCTCGTTGAAAGCGGCAAAGTCGGCAATGTCGGCCAGAAAGCAGGTGGTCTTGACCACCTTTTCAAAACCGGAGCCAGCAGCCTCCAGAATAGCGCCCACATTTTTGCAGCTCCACTCTGCCTGGGCGGCGATGCCTTCGGGCATGGCCCCGTCGGCGGGATTCACCGGAAGCTGGCCGGAGGTAAACAGAAGCTTTCCGGTGGAAATCCCCTGGGAATAGGGTCCAATGGCGGCGGGCGCCCCTTTTGTCTGGATAATGTTCATAAGAAATCGTCCTCCTCTATTTTTGATTCTGTGCAGATTATATCACTAAAATTTATTTTAGTCAATGTATTTTTCTTTATTTCAAAAAACCGTCCTCCCTCGTACGAGGGAAGACGGTTTCGGGAACGCTCCCGCGATTTGAATTACAGCATTTTCTCCAGCTCGGTCCGGATGGCCCGGATGAACTCCAGGGAGGTGACACCCCTGGCGGGGATCTCCCCATCCCACAGGCCCACCAGATCCTTTGTCATGGTGCCCCCCTCGATGGTGGCGATGGCAGCCGCCTCCAGCTTGTCGGCAAACTGCCCCAGAGCGTCAATGCCGTCCAGCTCTCCCCGCTTGCGCAGGGCGCCGGTCCAGGCAAAGAGGGTGGCCACCGGGTTGGTGGAGGTCTCCTCCCCCTTCAAATACTTGTAGTAGTGGCGGGTGACGGTGCCGTGGGCGGCCTCATACTCATATTTGCCGTCGGGGCTCACCAGCACAGAGGTCATCATGGCCAGGGAGCCGAAGGCGGTGGAAACCATGTCGCTCATCACGTCGCCGTCGTAGTTCTTGCAGGCCCAGATGAAGCCGCCCTGGGAGCGGATCACCCGCGCCACCGCGTCGTCGATGAGCGTATAAAAGTACTCGATGCCCAAGGCATCGAAGGCGGCCTTATACTCGGCGTCGAAGATGGCCTGGAAGATGTCCTTGAAGGTGTGGTCGTACTGCTTGGAGATGGTGTCCTTGGTGGCGAACCACAGGTCCTGTTTGGTGTCAATGGCGTACTGGAAGCAGGAACGGGCGAAGGAGGCGATGGAGCTGTCCTTGTTGTACTGCCCCTGGAGCACGCCGGAGCACTCAAAGTCGTAGACGGTCTGGCGGAATTCCTCCTTCCCGTCCGCGCCGGTGAACACCAGCTCGGCCCTGCCGGGGCCGGGCACCCGGTACTCGGTGCACCTATAAACGTCGCCGTAGGCGTGGCGTGCGATGGTGATGGGATGCTTCCAGGTCTTGACCACCGGGGAGATGCCCCTGACCATGATAGGGGCGCGGAACACGGTGCCGTCCAGGATGGCGCGGATGGTGCCGTTGGGAGACTTCCACATCTGGGAGAGCCGGTACTCCTCCACCCGCTGGGCGTTGGGGGTGATGGTGGCGCACTTGACCGCCACGCCGTACTTCTTGGTGGCCTCGGCGGAGTCCACAGTCACCTGGTCCTTCGTCCGCTCCCGCTCGGGCAGGCCCAGGTCGTAATACTCGGTTTTCAGGTCGATGTAGGGCAGGAGCAGCTCGTCCTTGATCTGCTGCCACAGCACGCGGGTCATCTCGTCCCCGTCCATCTCCACCAGCGGGGTAGTCATCTGAATCTTTTCCATGGTCTCCTCCTCGGTTGGTTTTATCGCATTTCCTGGGCCAAATTATACCCCCATCCGTCAAAAATGGCAAGGGATTCCGTGTGTTTTGCCTCTTGTCCCGCCCGGGTTGGATCGGCTATACTGGAACACAGCCACAAAGAGAAAAGAGGATTGTCCCGTGTTCAGCAAGCAGGCCCTGCGCAGGCTTATTCTGCCCTTAATTATCGAACAGTTTCTGGCCGTCATGGTGGGCATGGCGGACATCATGATGGTCTCCTCCGCCGGAGAGGCCGCAGTCTCCAGCGTGGCGCTGGTGGATCTCATCAACGTCCTGATCATCAACATCTTTGCCGCCCTGGCCACCGGGGGCGCGGTGGTGTGCGCCCAGTCCATCGGCGCCCAAAACCTGGAGCGGGCCAACCGGGCAGCCAACCAACTTCTGTATATCGTCACCGCCGCTGCCCTGGGGATCATGGTTCTGGTGCTTTTCTGCAAGGCAGGGCTGCTGGGCCTGCTGTTCGGCCAAGTGGAGCCGGAGGTGATGGAGGGGGGCATCACCTACTTTGTCATCTCCGCCCTCTCCTACCCCTTCATCGCCGTCTACAACGGCTGCGCCGCCCTGCTGCGGGCCATGGGCAACTCCAAGGCCTCCATGTGCGTCTCCGCCTACATGAACGGGCAGAACATTGCGGGCAACGCTGTCTTTGTGTTCGTGTTCCACCAGGGTGTGGCGGGCGTGGCCCTCTCCTCCCTGCTGTCCCGCATCGCGGCCGCCGGACTCATGCTGGCCCTGCTCCACGGCCGGCGCAACCCCGTGCGGGTGTCCGGCCTGCTCCGCTTCCGATTCGAGCCGGCGGTCATGGCCCAGATTCTCCGCATCGGCGTGCCCAACGGCCTGGAAAACAGCTTCTTTCAACTGGGCCGGGTGCTGCTGGTGAGCCTGATCTCCACCTTCGGCACGGCCCAGACCGCCGCCAACGCCGTGGCTAACAACATCGACAATTTCGGCGTCATTCCCGGCCAGGCCCTGGGCCTTGCTCTCATCACCGTGGTGGGCCAGTGCGTGGGGGCCGGAGACTGGGATCAGGTGCGCGCCTACACCAAGCGGCTGGTCAAGCTCACCTACCTGTGTACCTGGGGGCTCAACGCTGCGCTGCTGCTGGGTCTGCCCCTCATCCTGCGCCTCTACAGCCTGACGCCGGAAACCCAGTGGTACGCCGCGGTGCTCATCTTCATCCACAACGGCTGCGCAATGCTGTTTTGGCCCCTGGCCTTCACCATGCCCAACGCCCTGCGGGCCGCCGGTGACGTGAGGGTGCCCATGGTCATTTCCATCACCTCCATGCTTGTGGTGCGTGTGGGGGGCAGCTATCTGCTGGGCCTCCACTTCGGCCTGGGCGCCATCGGCGTGTGGCTGGCCATGGTGGGGGACTGGGTCGTTCGGCTCATCTGCTTCGTGCTCCGCGCCCGAAAAAAGCTGTGGCTGGAGCACCGCTGAATACGCGCACCCGAAGCCATTCGGGTGCGCGTTTTCTTTACCAGAGGTCCAGCGCGTACTGCATGCCCAGGCTCACTGCCGTGATGGCCGCCCAGCAGCACAAGCCCATCAGAATGGGTCTGCCGCCGGTCCTGACGAGTTTGATCAGATCGGTATTGAGCCCAATGGCCGCCATGGCCATGATGATGAAGAACTTGGACAACTCCTTAAAAGGAGCAAAAGCCGCTGCGTCCACTCCTGCCAGGGACGCCCCCGTAGTAATCAGGGAGGCCAGCATGAAGAACAGGAGGAAGAAGGGGAACACCCGCCGGAGAGAGAAGCTTCCCTCCCCCGTGCCGCCTGCCCGCCTGGCCCGGGCGGTGCGCCGGAGAGCCAGCGCCAGGGTGATGGGGATGATGGCCAGAGTGCGGGTGAGCTTGACAATGGTGGCGGTGTCCAGGGTGTTGGCCCCGGGGTGCATTCCGTCCCAGGCCGCGGCAGCGGCCGTGACGGAGGAGGTATCATTCACCGCCGTGCCGGCAAAGAGTCCGAAGCCCTCGTTCCCTAGACCCAGCAGGCCGCCCAGGGTGGGGAACAGGAGGGCGGCCGCCACATTGAACAGGAAGATGACCGAGATGGACTGGGCGATCTCCTCGTCGTCCGCGCCGATGACCGGGGCGGTGGCCGCGATGGCGGAGCCGCCGCAGACGGATGAGCCCACCCCCACAAGGGTGGAGATGTTGGAGGGGATATGCAGCAGCCTGTGCAGAAGGAAGGACACCACCAGGGAGGTGGTGATGGTGGACAGGATGATGGGCAGGGACTGAACGCCCACCTTGGCGACCTCCGACAGATTCAGTCCGAAGCCAAGCAGGATCACGGCATATTGCAGGATTGTTTTTGATGTGTAGGCGATGCCCGCCTGAGCCCGGCCCTTATCCCGGACAAGCAGGGCGATGGCCATGCCCGCCAGGATGGCGAACACCGGCCCGCCGATGACCGGGAGCGCCCGGCCCAGCATCCAGCAGGGAATGGCGATGCACAGGCACAGCAGCAGCCCGGTCCCTCTCTCGTTCCAGTGCTTCATGTCATACTTCCTCTCTTTCTGATGGGTGCCCCTATCATACCGTAAAATTTCCATCACGTAAAATGATACTTATTTATTTTTCTATAAGAAATATTTATTGCTTCTTTCCCCCGTTTCCTCCCTTGCCCCCGGAGCGCTTTTCCTGTATAATGTGGTACAGTATTGCGCAACTGCGTGGAAAGGGAGCCTTTTTATGCTGCAAACGGTCATTCCACAGGGGTACGCCCCCTGTCTGAACCTCTATGACACTCAAAAGGCCATTGGCCTGCTCAAGCGCCTGTTTGAGGATACGCTGGGCGGCGCGCTGCACCTGCGCCGGGTCTCCGCCCCCCTGTTTGTGGAGGCCTCCACCGGCCTGAACGACGATCTCAACGGCGTGGAGCGGGCCGTCTCCTTCGACATTCCCGACGCCGGGCGGGACGCACAGGTGGTCCACTCCCTGGCCAAGTGGAAGCGGATGGCCCTCTACCGCTACCAGTTCTCCGTGGGTGAGGGCCTCTACACCGACATGAACGCCATCCGCCGGGACGAGGAGCTGGACAACCTGCACTCCGTCTATGTGGATCAGTGGGACTGGGAGAAGATCATTGCCCCCCGGGACCGGAACGCCGACTATCTCCGGCAAACCGTGCGCACCATTGTCTCTGCCATGGCAGAGACCCAGCACACCCTGCGCTCGGTCTTTCCCCAACTCACCGCTCTTCCTCCGCTGGGGACGGAGGTCTCCTTCGTCACCACCCAGGAGCTGGAGGAGCTCTGGCCCGACCGCTCCCCCAAGGAGCGGGAGGATGCCTGGGTGAAAGAGCATCCCGTCACCTTCCTGATGGGCATCGGCGGCGCGCTCAAGTCGGGCCGCCCACACGACGGTCGGGCCCCCGACTACGACGACTGGACCCTCAACGGGGATATCCTGGTGTGGAACCCAGTGCTGGAGCGGGCTTTTGAGCTGTCCTCCATGGGCGTCCGGGTGGACGCCGCCGCCCTGGACCGTCAGCTCACCCTCGCCGGGTGCGAGGCACGGCGGGAGCTTCCCTTCCACAAGCTGCTGCTGGAGGGCAAGCTGCCCCTCACCATCGGCGGCGGCATCGGCCAGTCCCGCCTGTGCATGCTCCTGCTGGGCAAGGCCCACATCGGCGAGGTGCAGGCCAGTGTCTGGGATGAACAGACCATCCAGGCCTGCCGCGACGCCGGGGTGATTCTGCTGTAACGCCGCGTCCGGCTTTTGGTAAAAGTGGAACACGGGGCGGCCTATGAGTGGGCCGCCCCGCGTCTGCCTGCGGTGCAAAAGTGCTTGCACGCTCTCCTCCGGCTATGGTACACTAGCAGGCGAACCGAATCTTTGCACACGGAAAGGACCACCATGGATATTTTGGAGCAAATCAGGGCCAATTACGGCTCCTTCAGCCGCCCCAGGCAGCGTATCTCCGACTTTATCCTGAATTACCCGGAGCAGTGCTGCTTTCTCTCCCTCAGAAGCTTTGCCCAGCAGGTCGGGACCACGGAGGTCACGGTCCTGAACTTCTGCCGCGGCCTGGGACTGGGCAGCTATATGGACCTCAAGAAGGCGCTTCAGGACTACCTGATCGTGCGCGTCAACGCTGGAGACCGGCTGAAGCTGGCGGTGGCGGGCAGCGGCAGTGCCCAGGATCTGTACCAGCGGGTCTGCCGCGCCGAGCGGGAGGCCCTCCAGAGCACCCTGGACGGCAACTCCGTGGAGCTGCTGCTGGCCTTCACCCAAGCCCTGCGCCGGGCCAAGCGTATTTTCATCGCCGCCCATGACTTCAGCCGTTTTCCCGCCGGATACCTGGAGCACCGGCTGCTCTCACTGGAGCTGGACTGCTGCATCCTGGATCTGCAGGCCCGGCAGGATATGTTCCGGCGGCTCTCCGCCCAGCCGCCCCAGGATGGGCTGCTGATTGCCATCACTGTGCCCCCGTACGGCAACGACACCATCGCCCTGACCCGCTACTGCGCTTCCATCGGCATGCCCGTGGCAGCCCTTACGGACCGGCCCGATTCCCCCGTGGCCCGATGCGCCCAGACTACCCTGCTCTGCCATGTGGAGCTGATGGGTATGACCAACTCCTTTACCTCCATGGTCGGCCTGGTGGACACCCTGGCTATGCTCTATACCTTTACCAGCGGCGCTCCCACCCAGGAGGAGAAGACCTGCCGTGACACACTGCACCGAAAGTTTGACAGTTGTTTTTCCGACCCAAACACTTCAATATGAATTTAATCCTGCACAAAATCCCCTCTTTTTATGAAAAGAGGGGATTTTTCTATCAATTTGCCTGGCGATCCGTCGCGAAAAACAGTTGCAATTGACAAAAGCATTTGCTATAATTTAGTTTATCTTACTACAGTAAACGCTGTAGTAGAAAACATTAGTAAGGAGGAGTATGCATGAATCCTACCGCACGGAAACTGACGGCCCTGTCTCTTGCCGCGGTGATGGGCCTGGGCCTGGCCGCCTGCTCTGGCGGCAGCGGAAATGGGGACGCCACCGGCACCGCATCCCCTACCCCCGGCACCACCGCAGAGCCGACATCCTACGCCGACCAGATCGTGGTCGGCATTACCGCCGAGCCCAAGTACATTGAGCCCAATGCCCCCGGTATGGGCCCTGCCGAGGTTCAGGTGTCCCAGCAGATTTTCGAGGGCCTGGTCCGCACCGGCGACGACGGCTCCATCGAGCCCGTCCTGGCCACCGACTGGACCATCAGCGACGACGGCCTGACCTATACCTTCAATCTGGTGCAGGGCGTCAAGTTCTCCAACGGCGAGGATGTGGAGCCCAGCGACTGGGTCTGGTCCTTCTACCGCGCCCGCGACTACGAAACCTCCAACTACCGCTATATCGCCGAGGCCATCGACACCGTGGAGGCCACCGACGAGCAGGTGGTCATCACCCTCACCGAACCCAACGCCGCCTTTCTGGCCGAGCTGGGCTGCTTCAACATGGTGCTGGGCGACCAGTCCTATGCCGAGAGCATGAGCGACGAGGAGTACCTGAAGAACCCGGTCGGCACCGGCCCCTACATGCTGAAGGACTGGACCCAGGGCAGCAGCCTGACTCTGGAGGCCAACCCCTACTACCGCGTGGAGGGCATGCCCAAGACCAAGGAGATCAAGTACGTCCTGATCGCCGACGACAATACCCGCCTGATGCAGCTCCAGTCCGGCCAGATCGACGTAGCCCCCACCTTCCCCTTCTCTCTCGCCCAGGGCGTGGAGAGCAACGAGGCCCTGGCGCTGGACATCTTCCCCTCCACCCAGATCTACTATCTGACCGTCAACACCACGAAGCCTCCCTTTGACGATGTCAAGGTGCGCCAGGCCCTGTATTACGCGCTGAACAAGTCCGAGCTGGCCAGCGCCATCGCCGGCGAGTACGGCACCCCTGTGGCCGCCATTGTCTCCGAGACCCAGGGCGACTGGTGCAACACCGATCTGCAGGTGACCGAGTACGCTCCCGACACCGCCAAGCAGATGCTGGCCGATGCCGGCTACACCGAGCCCGTGGAGTTTACCCTGTCCATCCGCACCGGCTCCACCTTCTATGAGCAGATTGCCACCCTCATCAAGTCCGAGGTGGACCAGGCCGGCTTCTCCTGCAACATCGAGCTTCTGGAGTCCGCCACCCTGACCGACAAGTACAGCTCTCAGAGCCACCAGGCCACCATTCTCCAGTGGGTGGACGACTACCAGGATCCCTCCGGCGTCGTGGGCTGGACCGTGGACTACGATCAGGCCCAGTGCTTCTACACCGGCCTGAACGACGAGGAGCTGGACGCCCTCTACATGGCCGCCCAGACGGAGATGGACCACGATAAGCGCGTGGAGATGTACCGCGACATTCAGCAGCAGGTGTATGACAACGCCAACGTCATCCCCCTGTACCGGAATGACTTCGCCTTCGCCCGCTCCGCCAAGGTAGACGGCCTGCAGGTCAACCCCTTCTACGTGTACCAGGCCATGTACTGGACCAAGGCCAACTGAGCCGCGCCCTCCCGTTCGCCCGGACGGCGGGGCCCCAGCCGCGGGGGGTGGAGCATACGGCTCCATCCCCCGGCTCTTTTTGCGGGACGCTCTGTCCATGGGGAAGGCGCGGCTTCCCCGTGGACAAGGCGTTCCGCAGTTCCCCGGGAACGGGACGCGCGGTCCCACGAACTGACAGAGGCAGGTGTAACTTCTTGAATCGACTCAACTACATCCTCAAACGGATCCTTCAGATGATTCCGGTTCTGTTTGTGGTCACCATCCTGGTGTTTTCCATCATCCGCTTCATCCCCGGTGAGCCAGCCCGCCTGATTCTGGGCGAGAAAGCCACAGAGGAGGCTGTGGCCGCCCTGACGGAGAAGCTGGGCCTGAATGAGCCCCTGCTCACCCAATACCTCCTGTTCTTGAAGCAGATTTTCACTCTGGACTTCGGCAACTCCTTCACCTACCAGATGCCGGTATCCGAGCTTCTGGCCTCCCGCTTTCCGGTGACCCTGGCGCTGACCCTGATGAGCACGGTGATCTCTCTGGTCATCAGCCTGCCCCTGGGCTATTTTGCCGGCGTCCACAAGGACCGTCTGGGCGACCAGGTGGTGCGCACCACCTCCCTGGTGGCCATCTCCATGCCCTCCTTCTGGGTGGGCCTGCTGCTGATGATCGTCTTTGCCCTGAAGCTGAAATGGCTGCCGGCCGGCGGCTGGTCGGACACCCTTCTGGGACAGTTCCGCTGCCTGATCCTGCCCGCCGTCACCCAGTCCCTCATGACCTCCGCCCTGCTGCTGCGCAACACCCGCAACTCGGTGGTGGACATCACCCGCATGGATTATGTGGACTTTGCCCGCAGCAAGGGCATCACCAGCGGCGAGGTGCGCACCCGCCATGTGATGCGCAACGCCATGATCTCCACCGTCACCCTTCTGAGCATGCGCATGGCGGCCATGCTGGGCGGCTCGGTCATCATCGAGACGGTGTTCTCCGTGCCCGGCATCGGCAAGCTGGCCAGCGACGCCATCTTCGGCCGGGACTATGCGGTGGTGCAGTATGTGGTGCTGCTCTTTGCGGTGCTGGTGCTGGTCATCAATCTGATCACCGATATCCTCTATTCCTTCCTGGATCCCCGGGTCAATCTGTAGAAAGGGGTGTACGAATGAAACGTTATCACGGCGTCAGTCCGCTGGAGCAGAAGCGCTCCATGCCGGCGTGGCTGGCCAAGCCCTCTTTCGTGATCGGCCTGCTGATTGTGCTGGTGGTCATCCTCATGGCCCTGTTCCCCCAGTTCATCGCCCCCTACGACCCCATCGCCACCGACGTCACCGTGTCCAACCAGGCCCCCAGTGCGGCCCACTGGTTCGGCACGGACTTCTACGGCCGCGACATCTTCTCCCGCGTCATCTGGGGCACCCGCATCGATCTGCTCATCGGCGTGCTGGGCGTGGTGATCCCCTTTCTGGTGGGCGGCATGATCGGACTGCTGGCCGGCTACTACGGCGGCTTCCTGGACAGCCTGCTCATGCGCATCACCGATATCATGATGGCCTTCCCCTTCACCATTCTGGTCATCACCATCATGGCCATCCTGGGCCAGGGACTGATCAACCTGTTTATCGCCCTGTGGCTGGTGGGGTGGATGAGCTACGCCAAGCTGGTGCGCAGCGAGGTACTGGTGCTCAAGGACTCAGAGTTCATCCAGGCCGCGCGGGTGGCCGGCTTCTCCGACGCCCGGATTCTGTTCCGCCACCTGCTGCCCAACGTCATCAGCTCGGCGGTGGTCTTCGCCGCCTCCGACGTGGTCATGTGCATGCTCACGGGCGCGTCCATGAGCTTCCTGGGCCTGGGTGTTTCACCCCCCACACCGGAGTGGGGCTCCATTCTCAACGAGGGCCGCAATTTCATCACCTTCGCCTGGTGGCCCACCCTGTTCCCCGGCCTGTTCCTGGCCGTCAGCGGCGTCGGCTTCTCCCTGCTGGGGGACGGCCTGACCGACTTCCTGCGCACGAAAGGACGGTGAGCCCGGCATGGAAAAACTACTTGAAGTCAGTGATCTCCACGTGGCCTTCCCCAGCAAGCGGGAGACCGTCCGCGCCGTGGACGGCGTCTCCTTCCAGGTCTTCCAGGGGGAGACCTTCGGCCTGGTGGGCGAGTCGGGCTGCGGCAAGAGCCAGACCCTCCGCTCCATCCTGGGCCTGCTGAAGCAGCCCGGCCGGATCACCGGCGGCGAAATCCGCTACAAGGGGGCGGACATCGCCAAAATGAGCCAGCGGGAGCTGCAAAAAATCCGGGGCAAGGAAATCTCCATGATCTTCCAGGAGCCCATGACCGCCCTCAATCCGGTGCTGCGCATCCGCAGCCAGATGTACGAGGCCTTTGAGGGGGAGAAGCTGTCCAAGGAGGAGAAGCGCCGGCGGGCCATTGAATTGCTCAAGCTGGTGGGCATCCCCTCCCCTGAGACCCGTCTGGATGAGTATCCCCACCAGTTCTCCGGCGGCATGCGCCAGCGCGCCATGATTGCCATCGCCCTGGGCGCCCGGCCCAAGCTGCTGCTGGCCGACGAGCCCACCACCGCGCTGGATGTAACCATCCAGGACCAGATCATGAAGCTGCTCAACCAGCTCAAGCAAGAGCTGGGTATGAGCATCATCCTGGTGACCCATGATCTGGGCGTCATCGCCCAGATGTGCGACCGGGTGGCCGTCATGTATGCCGGCCAGATCGTGGAGATGACCGACACGGTCACGCTCTTCAGCCGCCCCCGCCACCCCTATACCTACGGCCTGATGGGCTCCCTGCCAAACGAGGAGACCGCCGGTACCACGCTGGAGGCCATCAAGGGTTCGCCCCCCAACCTGGCCCACCTGCCGGAGGGCTGCCCCTTCTCCCCACGGTGCAAATACGCCTGCGACCTCTGCCGCAGGGAGCGGCCCGCGCTCACCGAGGTGGAGCCGGGCCACCTGGCCCGCTGTCACCGCCTGGACGTGACCGCGTCCTTCCAGGGCCTGATCGAGGTGCCGGACGGCGCCGGACGAAAGGAGGACACCCCCCATGGCTGATTCCCGTCCCCTGCTGCTGGAGGTGGAACACCTGTGCAAATGGTTTCCGCTGAAGCGGACGGCCGGCGACGTGCTCCAGCGGAAGGAGAAACGCTACCTCAAGGCCGTCAACGACGTGTCCTTCCAGCTCTTCAAGGGGGAAAACCTGGGTCTGGTGGGCGAGTCGGGCTGCGGCAAGTCCACCCTGGCCCGCACCATTCTCCGGCTGTATGAGCCCACCAGCGGCACCATCCTCCTCAACGGCACGGACATCTCCCACATGAAGGGCGATGCGCTCCGCAGGCTCCGCCCCCAGATGCAGATGATCTTCCAGGACCCTTACTCCTCCCTCAACCCCCGTATGTCGGTATATGACACCATCGCCGAGATGCTGCGGGTACACAAGGTGGTGCCGGCCGAGGAGCTCCCCGCCCGGGTGGAGCAGCTCCTCACCATGAGCGGACTGACCATGGACATCGCCGAGCGCTTTCCCGGCGAGTTCTCCGGCGGCCAGCGCCAGCGCATCGGCATTGCCCGGGCCCTCTCCCTCAATCCCGCCTTTATTGTGGCGGACGAGCCCGTGTCCGCCCTGGACGTATCCATCCAGGCCCAGATCATCAATCTGCTTGCCCAGCTCCAGCGGGAGCTGGAGCTGACGGTGCTGTTCATCTCCCACGATCTGCGGGTGGTGCGCCACATCACCCACCGGGTGATGGTGATGTACCTGGGCAGCAATGTGGAGGTGGGTCCCACCGAGGCCATCTTCCAGCACCCCGCCCACCCCTATACCCAGGTGCTGACCAAGGCGGCCCCCAAGCTGGATCCCCTGAACCGCCAGCGGGACTACGCCATCGAGGGTGAACCCCCCAGCCCCATCCACACCCCCACCGGCTGCAAATTCCACCCCCGCTGCCCCTACTGCACGGACAAGTGCCGCAGCGAAGTCCCCGAGTTAAAGGAGATCGCCCCCGGCCACCTGTGCGCCTGCCACTATCCACTCTGAAGCCAGCCCGACCGGACTGCGCTCCGCACAATACAAGGAGGTAATACCATGCGTTTATCCAACCTGACCTGGCCCAAGGCAGAGGAATATTTCCGCGCTCACGATACCGTCCTCATCGGCATCGGCTCCATCGAGTGCCACGGCCGCCACATGCCCCTGGGCACCGACACCCTCATCCCCGACTTCCTGCTGGACAAGATCGAGCAGAAGAGCGACGTGCTCATCTGCCCCACCATCCCCTACGGCGCCACTGAGAGCCTGTGCGACTATCCCGGCACCATCAACCTGGGCACCGAGCTGCTCTATCAGGTGCTCGGCCGGGTGTGCGACAGCCTGTTCCAGCACGGCGCCCGCCGCTTCGTCATCCTCAACGGCCACGGCGGCAACATCAAGTCCATCGACCGGGTGGGCTATGACATCCAGCGCAAGGGCGGTATCCTGGCTGAACTGAACTGGTGGCTCATGGCCTGGGACATGGACCCGGCCTGGAAGGGCGGCCACGGCGGCGGCGAAGAGACGGCGGCCATCCTGGGTATTGACCCCTCCCTGGTGGATCAGAGCGAGGTGGCCGGCCCCATGAAGCTCCACGACGTATCCGATACCCTGAAGGCCACCGGCTTCACCTCCATTGAATACAAGGGCGTCACCGTCAACATTCCCCGCCTGACCCCCTCCGTCACCCACAACGGATGGATTGGTCCCGACCACCCCGAGACCGCCACCGAGGAGTGGGGCCGGAAGATGCTCCAGACCACCGCCGACTACATCGTGGACTTCATGGAGGAGTTCAAGAAGGTGGACATCGCCAAGGCCTGCGGCACCGAATTTTAATTGGTTAGAATGTGGGGATAGACACGAATGGATAAAAAGCAATCACTGGAACTGTGCGCCGCCCTCTCCAACGCCAAGGGCGCGCCCGGCTTTGAGGACGAGGTTCTCGCGGTTCTGCGCCGCTACGGCGAGGGGCTGGGCTCCTTCCGGGAGGACAGCCTGCGCAACCTCTACCTCTCCCGCAGCGGGAACCAGGGCGGACGGCCCATGGTTCAACTGGACGCCCACACCGACGAGGTGGCCTTCATGGTGCAGGCCGTCAAGCCCAACGGCACCCTGCGCTTCACCACCCTGGGCGGCTGGGTTCCCTCCAACATCCCCGCCCACCGGGTTTGGGTTCAGACGGCCGCCGGGGACTATATCCCCGGCGTCACCGCCAGCAAGCCCCCCCACTTTATGAGCGAGGCCGAGCGCAAGGCCCAGCCCGCCGTAGAGGACATGAGCATCGACATCGGCGCCTCCTCCCGGGAGGAGGTACTGCGGGACTTCCGCGTGCGCATGGCCGCCCCGGTGGTGCCCGACGTGACCTTCGAGTACCAGGAGAAACACGATCTGATGATTGGCAAGGCCTTTGACTGCCGCCTGGGCTGCGCCTCCATTCTGCGCACCCTGGACAATCTGCGGGACAAGACGCTGAATGTGGACGTGACCGGCGCGTTCGCCGTCCAGGAGGAGATGGGGACCCGCGGCGCCACTGTCACCGCCAACACCGTGAAACCCGACCTGGCCATCGTCTTTGAAGGCTGCCCCGCCGACGACACCGTGGCCGAACCCTATATGATACAGACCGCCATCCACAAGGGGCCCATGCTGCGCCACATCGACGCCCGCATGATCACCAACCCCCGCTTCCAGCGCTATGCCCTGGATCTGGCGGAGGAGCTGGGCATCCCCGTGCAGGAGAGCGTGCGCACCGGCGGCTCTACCAACGGCGCGCCCATCCATCTGTCCAACCAGGGCGTGCCCGTCATCGTCATCGGCATCCCTGTGCGTTACATCCATACCCACTACGGCATCGCCGCCCACAGCGACGTGGAGAACGCCGCTCGGCTGGCCGCCGCCATTTTGGAGCGGATGGACGCCGCGCAGATCAGCCGCTTCTGAGTCCCAAAGCTGCGCCCCCATGGGGGCGCAGCTTTTTTGTTGATCCCATAAAAACCGTACCATACGCTCTCTATACTTCTGCTAAAATCCGCTGTCCCTCCTGGCTATTTGCAGTTGATCTTTCTCCTTTTCCACACATACAGCCGTAAAATCGCCCAATGATTCTCCTTGACATTTTGTCTATATTGTGCAAAAATGTAGATACAGCATTTCCCATATTAAAATCTGCACGCTTTCTTGCAGAAGGGGGGCTCATGGACCTGTCCCAAGCCGAGGCCGGCTGAATTCAAAAAAAGGTGAGGTAATCAAACATGAAAAAATCCCTTCGCGTCTTATCCGTCACACTGGCGGGCGCGATGCTCCTCAGCACCAGCGCTCTGGCGTGTACCGGCGTGTACGTAGGCAAGGATGTCAGCGACCAGGGGACCTATCTCATTGCACGCAGCGAGGACCAGGGCCAGGGCGACTACAACAAAATGTTTCAGGTACAGCCCCGGGTGGAAAATGTGCCCGGCCGCTTCATCACCGATACCGCCACCGGGTTCCAGATCCCCCTGCCCGCCACCACCTATAAGTACACCTATGTCCCCGACTACACCCGGGGCGACGACGGCATGTACCCCGGTTCCTGCACCAATGAGTACGGTGTGAGCATCACCGCCACCGTTTCCACCTCCACCTGCGAGGCCTGGGAGGCTGAGGATCCCTTTGTGGAGCCCGGCCTGCGTGAGGCCATTCTGGCCGCCTCGGTAGCCGCCGTCTCCACCACCGCCCGGGAGGCCGTGGATGTGCTGCTGGGCTATGTGGACGAGTACGGCTCCGAAGAGGGCAACACCGTCATGATCACCGACCAGGACGAGGCCTGGATCGTGGAGATCTACGGCGGGCACCAGTACTGCGCCATGAAGATGCCCGACGACAAGGTGGCCGTGTTCGGCAACCACAACATGATCGGGCTGGTGGACCCCAAGGCCACTCCCGAGGACGGCTACATCTACTCTGACGGTCTGTTCGACACCATCGACAAGCTGGGCCTGGCCGTCAAGGAGGGCGAGCTGTACCACCTGGCCAAATCGGTGACCAACAACACCCGCGAGGACTACAACAACATGCGCAACTGGGCCGGCATGACCATCCTGGCCCCCTCCCTGGCGGGCGAGTACGACTCCGATGAATTCTATCCTCTGTTCTACTCCCCCGACGAGAAGGTCAGCGTTCTGACCGTCATGGATATCTACCGCAACCGGTACGAGGGCACTCCCCTGGACGTGACCCTGCCCGGCAATGAGGAGAACCGCGTCATCGGCACCGAGCGTTCCTCCCAGATCCATATCCTCCAGACCTTCCCCGACTGGCCCGCGGAGTGCTCCTCCATCGACTGGCTGGCCCTGGGCAACACGGAGCACTCCGTGTTCATTCCCTTCTTCTCCGGCATTACCGACACCGCCCCGGCCTATCATCTGGACGGCGACACCTACAACCCCGACGGCGCCTTCTGGAAGTTCAAGAGCATCTGCACCATTGCTGAACAGAACCGCTCCCTGTATAGCCAGGGTGTAAAGGACTTCTGGAAGCTCCAGGAGGAGCTGATGTACCAGGAGATGCTGGATGCCGCCCCCGCCATGCTGGCCAAGTACTCCGAGAGCCGCGCCGCAGGCGACGCCTATGTAACCCAGCTCGGCATTGATATGGCGGAGCGGGAGATGCTTCTGGCGGATAACCTGTACGCCAAGTTGCTGACCACCATGATGCACAACACAGGCCTGTCCTCCAGCAAGACACCCACCACCTTCCTCTCCGACGTTCCCCTGCGCCAGGTGGCCGAGAGCCGCGGCTACACCGTCACCTGGAACAAGGCCGACGGTTCCACCACCATCGCCAAGGGCGATGTCACCTATACCTTTACCCCTGAGAGCTATGAATGTGTCACCGGCACTGGTGAAACCATTGAGCTGACCCACTACTGCTATGTGCGGGACGGCTTCACCTATATCCCCATGGATTTTGCCAAAACCCTGTAAACAATCACAAAAACACACCGCCCCCGGCTACGCCGGGGGCGGTGTGTTTTTTAATCCGCCTCCTGCGGTCCAAGCAGCACGGGCTGGAGCTGGCGGCCCTCCAGCGCCGCGTCGATAGCGGCTGGGACCAGGGAAAAGTCGGCCACCAGGGAGGTGGGCTTCTTGGCGGGATCGTCCTGCCGGAAGGGGACGAAATAGACGTTTTTCTTGTCCAGCAGTACGCCGATATTCCTGGCCGAGGCCGCCAGACCGTCGTTGGTGGCAGGGCAGAGCACCACCGGCCCCCCGTTGCGCAGGTGAGCCTTGGCCGCCATGGTAACCGTGGTGTCCGTGACGCCGTTTGCCAGCTTGGCCAGGGTGTTGCCCGTGCAGGGACAGATGACCAGCACATCCAGCAGATGCCTGGGCCCAATGGGCTCGGCCTTGGCGATGCTGTCCACCACCCTCCGGCCGCAGATGCGCTCCATCTCCCGCATAAAGTCGTGGGCCGCCCCGAAGCGGGTATCAGTGGCGGCGCCGGCCTCCGAGACGATGGGGAGTACGTCGCCGTACCTGGACTGTACCCGCTCCAGCACCTCCATGGCCTGGCTGTACGTACAGAAGGAGCCGCAGAAGGCGAATCCAATCTTCCTATGTTCCATGTTCACACTCCTAATTCGGTGAGGATGTTATAGATGGTTGTCTTGATGCTCTTGCCCGCTGTGACCGGGGCCACCTTGCCGGGCAGAGACAGGGCCCAGAAGGCCTTGACCCCCAGCCGGGCCGCCGCGTCGAAGTCTACCCCTCCAGGCTTGGAGGCCAGGTCAATGACCAGGCAGCCCGGCTTCAGATCTGCCAGCTCCGCCTCCCGCAGAACGCGGACAGGGACGGTATTGACCACCAGATCATAGCCGCACAGCCAGCCCTCCAACTGCCCGGTGTGCTCCACGCCGTAGCCGCAGTTCTCTGCCCAGGCCAGGTCGGCATACCGGCGGGCCGCCACGCTGACCCTGGCCTTCAGGCCCGCCAGCCGGTCGGCCAGCACCCGGCCCAGACGGCCGTAGCCGATCACCAGAACCCGGGCGCCGTGGAGGGTAATGGGCAGCTCCTCCATAGCCAGCTGGATGGCCCCCTCTGCGGTGGGCACCGCCTTTCCGAAAGGACACCGCTGTTCAGCGCGGGAGGGGGGTACACTCGGTCACCTCAACCCGCCGCGCCGCCCCCCGCCCGCCGGCCTGCGCCCGGACACGGAAGCACAGGGGCAGCTCCTCCAGCTCAACCAGCAGGGCGTCGGCCTGGACCGTGACCCGCTTTACCGCCGCGTCCAGCACCGCCTCGCCCCCGGCCAGCTCTCCCGCCAGCCAGTCCAGCAGGGCGGCGCGGCGCTCCGGCCGTTCCGCCCCCGCCATTTCCAGGTCGGCCAGCCGCCGGGCCAGCCGGGACCGCTCCGCCTCGCTCCGGGCAGTGAGCGCCGCCAGCTCTTCCCGGCTGAGGGTCCCGTCCAGAAAGGCGTCCAGTGCCCTGGCCCGGCGGGCCTCCTGACGGCGGAGGGCCTGCCGCAGAGCCGCCGCCCCGCACTCCGCCCCCGCCGGCCGGGCCGACGCCAGTACCTCCGCGGCCATCGCCCCCAGAGGCAGTCCCACCTCGCCCAGCACGTGGCGGACACAGGCGGTCAGCACGTCTCCCGGTACCGCCCTCATGGCGCATCCCGTTCCCCGTCCCCGGCAAACGAAGCGCAGGTACTCCCGCCCATCGGGACGCCGGGTGCGCTTGGCGGTGAGGCGCCCGCCGCACGCCCCACACACCAGCTTGCCGGAATACCAGTAGCGGGCGGAAAAGCGGCTCCTCTCCCCCGCCAACCCCGCGCGCCGGGCCAGCTCGGCCTGGACGGCGGCAAACTGGGCCCGGCTGACAATGGCCGGGTGGTGGTTTTCCAGGCGGAACTGCTCCTCCGCCCCGCGGTTGACCACCTTCCGGTGGGTCAGATGGTCCACGGTGCGGTACTTTTTCTGGAGCAGGTCGCCGCAATACTTCTCGTTGTGGAGCAGCCGCAGTATCATGGCGGCCGACCACGCCCCGTCCGCCCGGAGGGGCGGGGCCACCCCCGCCTCGGTGAGCTCCCGGGCAATGGTGTGGGCCCCTTTACCCTCCTCCAGACACTTGCGGTACACCTCCCGCACCACCTCCGCCTGTTCCGGCCGGATGGTGAGCGCCCCGCCCCGCAGCGCATAGCCGTACACCGTGTCGTTGCCGAAGGCCACCCCCCGCCGCATGGCCTGGAGCTGCCCCCAGCGGGTGCGCTCGGAGATCTTACGGCTCTCCTCCTGGGCCACGCTGGCCATGATGGTAAGGCGGAACTCCCCGTCGTTGTCCCGGGTGTCAATGCCGTCGCTGAGGAAAATTACCCCCACCCCCTGTTCCCTCAGCCGCCGGGTCACCTGGAGGGCGTCCACCGTGTTGCGGGCGAAGCGGGACACCTCCTTGGTGAGAATCAGATCCACCGCCCCCGACCGGGCCAGCCGGAGCAGCTCGGCGAATCTGGGCCGGCGGAGGGTGGTGCCTGACAGGCCCTCGTCGGCGAAAATGCCCGCGCAGCGCCAGCCGTGCCGGGCGATGTACCCCTCAAAGTAGGCCTGCTGGGCGGCCAGGGAGTGAAGCTGATCCTCCTTGTCCGTGGATACCCGGCAGTAGGCCGCCACCCGCAGCGCATGTTCCATCCTTCCATGCCCCCTTTCCACCTACTCTATGCGCGGGTTTTCCCCCGTCTGCCTGAAATGTGTGGAAAACAAAGCGGCGGCAGGAGCGTCCGCTCCTGCCGCCGCTGGGGCCAGGAAATTCAGTTAGTCAATGCCCAGGGCGGCGCGCACCCGGCCGCCGTCGAAGGCGGGGATGCCCAGCATCCGGCGGGCCTCGTCGGGGGTGGCGGGGGTATTGCCGAAGGCCTTGACGGCGTTGACGGCCCGCTCCACCAGCATGTGGTTGGTGGCCATGACCTTCTCGCCGTTCTCCTTCACCTCATACACCACGTTGTCCTCCATGCCCACGCGGATGTGGCCGCCCAGGGCCAGGGAGGCGAACAGGATGGGCAGGTGGCCCTTGCCCACGCCGAAGGCCGACCAGGTGGAACCGGCGGGGATGTGCTGCACCAGGTAGAGCAGGTTCTCCACCGTGGCGGGCATGCCGCCCAGCACGCCCAGGCAGAACTGGTAGTGGCAGGGGGTGGACAGGTGGCCCTTCTTCACGAAGTAGCTGGCCACGCCCAGCATGCCAGCGTCAAAGATCTCCAGCTCCGGCTTGATGCCCTTCTCCATGTAAAGATCGCCCAGCTTCTCGAGGAACTGGGGGGAGTTGACGAACACGCCGCCGGGCATCCAGTTGAAGGAGCCCGCGTCGTAGGAGCCCATCTCGATGCCGGGCAGCTCCCTGTGGTGGGCCATGCGCTCGTCGTCGGTGGCGGGGTGCTCCGGGGAGGCGCCGGAGGAGGTGCAGTTGATGATCACGTCGCAGTCCTTGTGGCTGCGGATGAGGCGGATGGTCTCGCGGAACTTCTCCTTGTCCATGGCGCCCAGGCCGTCGTCGGCCCGCATATGCAGGTGCACTACGGCGGCGCCCAGCTTCCAGGCGTCGTAGGCCTCGTCGGCGATCTGCTGGGGCGTCTCGGGGATCTTGTAGCCCGCGGGGGTGACCGCGCCGGTCAGCGCGGCGGTGATGATGGTCTTTGCCATAGCTGTGACACTCCTTTATAAGCAATGCACAGGAAGAAGGGACGTACCGGCCGCCCCTTCTTCCGCGCTTGTAAAATTAAAACTCGTAGTCCTCCGGCTCGTTGCTGTGCTCGAAGACATAGGGGTTCTCGATCTCCCCGGCCTCCACCTTCTTCCACCACTCGGCGGCCTTGAGGGGCATGGTGCGCCAGGATTCGGCGGTCTGGGGCTCCTCCATGTCGCGGGTGGCGTAGCGCCAGTCGTTGACGCGGCTGATGTACTTCTCGTCCTGCTGGGCGGAGTGCTCGTCGCCCAGATCCCCGGCGGCGATGCGCAGCAGGGAGCCGTACTGCTCGCTGACGGTGTGCAGCTTCAGATCCTCCACCAGCAGCTTCTTCAGCGGCCGCTTGGCCAGGTTGGACATGATGGTGCGGTTCTCGTAGGGCATGGTCTTCCACATGCGGGCGATCTCCCAGGCCCGCTCCAGCACCTTGCCCTTGGGCAGCACCTCGTTGACCATGCCCCACTCCAGCATCTGCCGGGCGGTGAACTGGCGGGAGGTCATCATGTAGTAGTTGCCCCGCTTGGTGCCGAAGTAGTGCTGGCACATCAGGCCCATACCGTCGCCGGGCACCAGCCCCCCCTGAGCGTGGGGCACCTCCATCTTGGTGTCCTCGGAGCACAGGGTAATGTCGCACAGCATGGCGGAATCCCAGTGGAAGCCGGGGCCGGGGATGGCGCCGATGGTGGGCACATCCAGGTCAAACACCATGTTCTTGATGAGGTTGGTGTCATCGAAATACTGGTGCTGGAACCGCTGGGTGGGCAGCTCGGAGTAGGTCTCCCAGCCGTTGGCGTCGGACTCGATCATCCAGTTGTCGCCGATGTGGGTGTAGATGATGATCTCGTTTTTAAAGTCCAGGCTCAGCCAGCGGGTGAGCTGGCTCATGGCCCGGTGGGACATGCCGCTGTGGTGCATGGGGCCGTCCAGGGTCTTCCAGGTCACCTGCACGATGCCGTCTTCCCGCTTGAGGTCGGCGAAGTCCCTGAACCACTCCTTGTACTCGTCAAACTCGGGCAGCTTGACGTAATCCGCCATTGGTTTTCCCATGGTAACTACCTCCTGATTCCATACAGTGCCTTACTCGCCATCGGGGCGGTAGGGCTTCACGGGGCGGGTGGGGTCGCAGGGGTTGACCGCCTCGCCGGCCTCCACCTTCTTGAACCACTCGATGGGCTCGGTGCGGAAGGCGGCCCAGCTCTCACGGGTGGGTGCCTGCTGCATGTGGGGGAAGGTGTAGCGCCAGTCGTTGGTCTGGCTGATGTACTTCTCATCCTGCTGTGCGGCATTGCGGTCGCCCATGTCACCGGCGGCGATGCGCAGCAGGGAGCCGTACTGCTCGGAGACGGTGTGCAGCTTCAGATCCTCCACCAGCAGCTTCTTCAGCGGCCGCTTGGCCAGGTTGGACATGATGGTGCGGTTCTCATAGGGCATCGTCTTCCACATGCGGGCGATCTCCCAGGCGCGGGCCATGACCTGATCCTTGGGTACCACCTCGCTGACCATGCCCCAGTCCAGCATCTGCTGGGCGGTCCACTGGCGGGCGGTCATCATGTAGTAGTTGCCCCGCTTGGTGCCGAAGTAGTGCTGGGCCATCAGGCCCATGCCATCGCCGGGCACCAGGCCGCCGTGGGCGTGGGGCACCTCCATCCAGGTATCCTCGGAGCAGATAGTGATGTCGCTGAGCATGGCGGAGTCCCAGTGGAAGCCGGAGCCGGGGATGGCGCCGATGGTGGGCACGTCCAGGTCGAACACCATGTTCTTGATGAGGTTGGTGTCGTCAAAATACTGGTGCTGGAACCGCTGGGTGGGCAGCTCGGAGTAAGTCTCCCAGCCGTTGGGGTCGGACTCGGTCATCCAGTGGTCGCCGATGTGGGTGAAGATGATGATCTCGTTCTTGTAGTCCAGGCTCAGCACGCGGACCAGTTGGCTGACGGCCCGGTGGGACATGCCGCTGTGGTGCATGGGACCGTCCAGGGTCTTCCAGGTTACCTGAAGGATGCCGTCCTCCCGGTACAGATCCGCGAAGTCCTTGAACCACTCCTTGTACTCCTCCAGCTCGGGGAGCTTGACATAATCGGCCATAGGTTTTCCCATAATGCATACCTCCAAATTTCATTTGATATACGGATTGGATTGATTTTTCACTTTCAGAAGAGCACGACCGCCATAAGCACAGCCAGCAGCCCCGCCAGCAGGTTGACCAGCACGCTCATCATGAACTGCTGGAAGTAGCCGTCCTTATAGGAGAGCTTGAACACGGATAGCTGGAAGGCAATGGCCCCGTTGTGGGGCAGGGAGTCAAAGCCCGCACCGGAGATGGCGGCGATGCGGTGCAGAGCTCCCACATTGATGGCGGGGTTGCCAAGAATCGTGGCGCCGAAATTCTCCATAAACAGGGTCACGCCGCCGGTGCCGTTGGCCGTCATACCGGCCAGCAGGTTGACCGCCACAAAGGTGAGCAGGTAGGGGTTCATATCCAGGGAGAGCACCTGCTCCACCAGCCAGCCGAACACCGGGGTGGCCTGCACGGCGGTGCCGTAGCCCACCACGATGGAAATAAAGACGACAGGGATCAGAGAGCCCTGAATGCCGCGCACGCAGGTCTGGAAGGGATGGGCCAGCCCCTTGCGGCCCACCAGCAGGAAAAGCAGGGCGATGGAGAGCACCTGAGCGTAGGTCGTGGCCTGGATGGCGGTGATGCCGAACCACTGGAACAGCAGGCTCAGGCCGATGATGGCCGCCACGCAGAGGTATCCCTTCCAGGCGGGGGGCAGGGATGCCTCGTCCTTATCGTTTTTAGGGTCGTCCTCGTAGGTCACAAAGCCCTCCCCCCTGGCCTTCAGGCGCTTGCTCAGGAGAATCAGGTAGCCCACGATGAACGCCACGGAAAAGGCGGTACACACCAGGCTGATGACGGGACCGGCCATGGTGGTGGTGCCCAGGTAGGTGGTTGGGGCGATGTTCAGGGCGTTTGGCATGCCAATGAGGGTACCGTAGGCCACAGAGCCGGCGCCGGCGGACATGGCCGCCAGGGCCACCTTCCGGGACATATTCAGCTTTTTCAGTACGGGCAGGGAGATGGCCAGGACAGCGTACTGGTAGGAGGCCACGCCGGCGGCCATCATCAGGCAGGTGATGACGAATAGGGCCACGGCGATCCACTTCTCACCGAAGATTTTGATCATGTGGGTGGCCATGGCATCGCCCAGGCCACTCTCCATCAGACAGAAGCCGAACGCGCCGCCGATGGTGTAGAGCAGGAAGAACTGCTGAAACATGTTGCCCATGGAGGGCAGGAACGTGGTGAAGATGGAGGTCAGGCCGTCCGGGGTGCACAGGCACACCAGCACAGTGCAGGCAAAGACGGTCAGAAACAGGTTGACGCCACGGAAACTGAGAAAGAAAAACAGCACGAAAGCAATGATGACCACCATCAAGGAAACTAGTACGCTAGCTGACATTAAAATCTTCTCCTCTCTATTTATTTACTTTTTCCGTGCCCTCTTCTTTTTCACCTCCTCACAAACGGGCAGAATAAGGCCGTCTACTCTGTCTGGAAAATGCCTGCCGCGCCCATGCCGCCGGCGATACACATGGTAACCATAGCATACTTGCCGCCGGTGCGGCGCAGCTCCGAGATGGCCTTGCAGCTCAGCACCGCGCCGGTAGCACCCAGGGGGTGGCCCAGGGCCATGGCGCCGCCGTTGGGGTTGACCCTGGCGGGATCCATGCCCAGCTCCTTGATGCAGGGGCTGACCTGGGCGGCGAAGGCCTCGTTGAGCTCAATCACGTCCATGTCGTCCATGGTCAGGCCGGTGTACTCCAGCACCTTGGGCGCGGCGTAGATGGGGCCCAGGCCCATGTAGGCCGGGTCCAGGCCGCCCACACAGAAGCCCAGGAAAGAGGCCAGGGGCCGGATGCCCATCTCGGCGGCCTTGTCCCGGCTCATCAGCACCAGGAAAGCCGCGCCGTCGCTGGTCTGGGAGGAGGTGGCGGCGGTGACCCGGCCGTTCTCCCGGAAGCAGGGCTTCATGGACGCCATCTTTTCCAGGGTGGTGTCACGGCGGATACCCTGGTCCTTGTGAAAGACGATCTCGTTGCCCTCGGCGTCTGCGCCGGGCAGGGGGATGATCTGCTCGTCAAAATACCCCGCGTCCTGGGCGGCGGCCGCCTTTCGGTGGCTCTCCAGAGCCAGGCGGTCCATCTCCTCCCGGGTGACGTTGTACTTCTCCGCCACGTTCTCGGCGGTCTCGCCATTGGAGATGTACTGGGCGGGGTCGTGCTCCAGCAGCCAGGGGTCCATGTCGCCGCTGCGGTCCAGGGTCATGGGCAGGGCGGTCATGGACTCGATACCTCCGGCCACGATGCAGTCGGCCTGTCCGGCCTCGATCTGCCAGGCGGCCAGGGCCACGGCCTGGAGAGAGGATGAACAGAAGCGGTCCACGGTAAGGCCGCAGGCGGTGTAGGGCAGGCCGGCCCGGGCGGCCACCAGCCGGGCGGGGTTGAGGCCCTGCTTGGCCTCCGGGATGGCGCAGCCCAGAATCACATCCTCCACCAGGGCGGGGTCCAACTTGGGGATTTTCTCCATCACGCCCTTGAGCACCAGCCCGCCCATGTCGATGGGGTGCAGATTGCGCAGGGCGCCCTTCTTGCCAGACTTGGCCACGGCGGAGCGGCCATAGGCCACCACGACCGTCTTGCTCAGCGGTTTTGCCATATCAATCTTCCTCCATTTCCTTCAAGTCGGGGGACACCAGGAGCACGGGCTCCACCGCGGCCTGGATCTCCTCCACGGTGTGGCCCTTCCGGATCTCGGAGAGGACCAGCCCCTCCTCCGTCACGTCGATGACGCAGCGGTCGGTGACGATGTGGTTGACGCACTTTACAGCGGTGAGGGGCAGGGTGCACCGGCTGACCACCTTAGGGGAGCCGTCCTTGGCCACCAGCTCCATGGCCACAATGACCTTCCGGGCGCCGTTGCACAGATCCATGGCGCCCCCCATGCCGAAGGCCCGGCCGGGGGTGGCCCAGTTAGCCAGATCCCCCTGTGCCGACACCTGGAGTCCGCCCAGCACCGTGGCGGCGAGACGTCCGCAGCGGATGACGTTGAAGGACATGGCCACATCGAAGGCGCTGCTCCCCGGCACGGGGACGAAGGGCACTCCGCCCGCATTGACGAAGCGCTCGTTTTTCATCAGTCCCTCCTGCACCGTGGGGCCGATGCCGATGAAGCCGTTCTCGCTCTGGAAGAGTACGCCGTCCACGGCGTAGCTGCCGCAGAGGCTTGGGATGCCGATGCCCAGGTTGACCACGTCGCCGGGCTGGAAGTAGGCAGCCGCCCGCTTGGCGATAAAGTTTCTGTTGTCCATTGTCCCGCCTCCTTACGCCAGAATCATGTCCACGAACATGCCGGGCACCTTGATCTCGTCGGGGCCGAGCTCCCCCAGGTCGCAGAAGTGGTCGCACTCCACGATGGACAGCGCGCCGCAGGTGGCGATCACCGGGTGGGAGGCGTGGCCGCTGCTGCCGCTGTAGGCCAGGTTGCCCAGGGGGTCGGCCCGGCGGCAGCGGGTGAGGGCGATGTCGGCGCGGAGGGCGGTCTCCAGCAGATAGCTCTCGCCATTGACCTCAATGATCTGTTTGCCCTCCTCCACCACGGTGCCCAGGCCGGTTTTGGTGAGCACGCCGCCCAGCCCCGCGCCGCCGCAGCGGATGCGCTCGATGAAGGTGCCCATGGGGTTGAATTCCGCCTTCAGCGCCCCGGACTGGATTTTGGCGTTGGTCAGGGGGTTGGTGCCCACGTGGGTGGTGATCATGGCGTCCACCCGGCCGGCCTCCACCAGCAGGCTGACGCCGTGGCCCGGGTCGCTGGAGTCGATGGAGTAGATGGTCAGATGCCTGGCGCCGCTCTCCAGCACGCAGTCGATCAGGCGGTCGGGCATGTACTGGTTGGTCTGTCCGCCGATGGCGATGATCTGCCCATCCTTGAACCGGGCGATGATCTCCTCGGCCGTTCTCACTTTACTCAGTTTCATATCATTCTCCTTTGCAGGACGGGGCTTTCAGGAAGCGGGAGAGCGCCAGGCCGATGACGGCCAGCGCCGCGGCGGTCACATAGGCGCCGGTGTAGCTGCCGCCTCCCGCGGTCTTGAAGGTGGTGGCCAGGCTGGGGCCGATGAGGCTGGCCAGGCCGAACACCACGTACATGACGCCGTAGTTCTCCGTAATGTAGCGGGGGCCGAACATGCGGGCGGTGAGGGGGGTGAGGAGGGAGGCCAGTCCGCCGTAGCAGGAGGCGGCCACCCCCATGAAGAGGAGCACCAGCCCCTCCGTCCCCGTCACGGCCAGGGCGGCCATGGACAGGATGCACAGCAGGAACACCGCCCCGGCGGTGTTAACCAGGCCCAGCCGGTCGGAGAGGCTGCCCCACACGAAGCGGCCGGCCATGTTGCAGGCGGAGAACACGCTGACGAAGAGGGCGGCCCGGGCGGGGGCGTAGCCCAGGGTCTGCTGGAGGATGGGGGAGGCCTGGCTGATGACGATCACCCCGGCCACCAGGCCGCAGGTAAATACCGCCACCATCCGGTAGAAGGCCCCGGTGCGCACCATCTGTCCCCGGTTCAGGTCGGCGCCGCTCCCCTGCCCACCGCTGGCGGCGGGGGCCATGGCGGCGTGGAATCCCTCCGGCGGCTCGGCCAGCAGCAGGGAGCCCAGCAGAATCACCGCGGCGAAGAGCACCCCCAGCACCCGGAAGGCGCTGCCCAGGCCCACCTTCTCCATCAGCGCGGCGGCGGTGGGGGCCCACAGGATGGCGCCGGAGCCGTAGGCAGCGGTGCCCAGGCCGGAGGCCATGCCGGAGCGGTCGGGAAAGAGGCGCACCACATAGGCCATCATGCTGGGATAGATGAAGCCCACCCCCAGGCCGGAAATCACGCCGTAGAACAGGTAGAGCTGCCAGAGCTGGCTCATCAGGCCGGCGGCGAAGAGGCCGGCGCCAAAGAGGACGGCCCCCACGGCCACGCAAAGGCGGCTGGACATGCGGCGGATCAGCCCGCCGAAGAGGAGGGGGGCCATGGTGGAGCACACCACCGTGATGGTGTAGGCCAGGGCCACCCCGGAGTCGGCCCAGCCGAACCGGGCGATAATGGGGGTCTGGAGCACGCTCCAGGCGTAGCCGAAGCCGGCGCACACGCAGATCACCATGGCGGAGATCAGGCACAGCCAGCGGCGGCCGGCGAAGGCCCGGACGGATGCGGTCGTATTGGCGGTCACCCGGTTTCCTCCTTTACAGCTTCTTGTGGAGCTTGAGCAGCTCAATGAGCATCTGGTCGCGGTAGGCCGCGCACGCCTCGTTGGTGTGGCCGATGTGGTCGGGGAAGTGCTTCATCTCCTCGTCCACGCCGGGCTGGGCCACCTCGGCCCAGTTGTCGGGCTGGTGGGTCCAGGAGGCCATGTCGGCCAGCCAGCGGTCGCCGGAGTTGCCCAGCATATTCACCATGCCGGTCAGGCCGCCGGGGTTGCCCAGCTGCATGATCATGTTGTGGCCGAAGATGGCCCAGCGCAGGCCGGGGCCGTAGACCAGGGCCTTGTCCGCGTCCTCCACGGAGCACACCCCCCGCATCACCAGATCCTGCACCTCCCGGTAGAGGGCCAGCTGGAGCCGGTTGGCGATGAAGCCGGGGCACTCCCGGCGCAGGAGGACGGCCTCCTTGCCGATGGACTGGTAGAAGTCGTAGGCCAGCCGGAGCAGGGCGGGGTCGGTCTTGTCGCCAGAGGTCAGCTCCACCAGGGGGATGAGGTGGGGCGGATTGTAGGGGTGGGCCCCCACGCAGCGCTCCGGGTGGGCCGCCTTGGCGGCAATGTCGGAGATGAGCAGGCCGGAGGTGGAGCTGGCATAGAGGGCGTCCGCCGCGGCGCAGGCCTCCACCTGGGCCAGAATGGACTGCTTGATCTCCAGGCGCTCCGGGCCGCTCTCCTGGATGAACTGGGCGTCCGCCACGGCCTCCTCCATGGAGGTGGTCAGGCGGATGGCCGCCACGATCTCCCCCCGGCGCTCCGGGGTAATGGCGTTAAATTGCTCCAGAGCATCCAGGCTCTTGTGCATCTGGGCCTCGCTCCTTTTGAGCTGTTCGTCGTTGATGTCGTACAGGGTCACGGCCAGCCCGCGCATGGCGAACTGGATGGCCCAGCTGGAGCCAATCACGCCGCCGCCCACGCAGGCGGCGCGCTTGATATCTGCAACCTTCATAATGACATATCTCCTTATTGCCGGGGTGGCAGGTGTCCCGGCGGGGGCGTTGCTCCGCCCCAGCCGGGATATGGCGAGCCGCCAGGCGTTGTGGGGACAAGCGTCTGGCGGCCTCGTTCTGGTTCAGCATTCCGAAGGGTCGTCCGGTAGAGGCCCGGAGGGGTCTCGCAGGCTGTGCTGAAAAGCCGCGGACAGGCGTTATCTGTGGTAGCGCAGGCCGGTGGCGGAGCGCACCATCTCGTCCCAGGTGGCGAAGTCGGTGCTCTCCTTCACAAAGGCGTCCAGCAGCGGCGGGGCGTAGATCAGGGTATCCGCCTTCCAGTTGACCATCACGGCGCTGGAATACCGGAAGCCCTCAAAGCTCTCGAAGCGGGTATACTCCTGCATGAAGTCGTCGGTGAAGATGTCCTCCAGCAGGCGCATCAGCTCTGGGGCGTTTTCCAGAAAGACAAAGCCCTTACTTATCGTCTGATCCATAGAACTTCTCCGCCTCTTTTTCCACGTAGGAGCGCCAAGCGGGGGCGTCGATCTCCATCCGCTCGCGGATCCAGTGCATCTGCTCGGGCTTTCCGGTCATGGCCTCCTTGCGCAGCACGGACATGTAGAGGGAGCCCTCTCCAGGGGGGCACCCCTGGAGGAAGAAGGCGTTGGGATGCTCCTTCAGGTGCTTGCGGGCGCAGTTGCCGTGGAGCAGGATCTTCTCGTCCGGGGTATCGGGGGACAGGGTGTTCCGGCCGCCGGCCACCACCACCATGTCGGTGTTGTCATCATAGACGCCGATGGCCTTCAGCGTCTCCATGTTGAGGGTCAGCAAGGCCTGACAGCTGGAGCAGGCGCCCTCACAGTGGACCACATACTCGGGCCAGCGGTTGCGGATGTCCTCCAGGTAGGGGACCCACATCTTCTTGTAGCAGTCGGCCACCTTGTCGCCCACCACCTCGATGTCGTCGCGGTTGGTGGTGCCCAGGCCGGCCTCCTGGGCCACGCGGAAGTAGTCCACGCCGTCGGGATCAATGCCCACCAGCTCGCAGGCGATGCGGTCCAGCGCCACGGGGTCATAGGAGCCCATGATGCAGTCCACCTCGATGGGCACGGGGGTGTGGGGAGAGTAGCCGCTGGCGGCGTGCATCACGTCCATGATGTTGATGTCGGCGCGGCAGGCCCACCACACGTCCATCATGGCCATGGTCAGGTTCTGCTGGTGCATCTGAACATGGACCTGATCCTGCACCACGCCCTTGATGTTCTTCAGCGCTCCGGAGAACACCATGCTGGCGTGGGCCTTGAGGATGGGCAGGTTGATGATGTGCTCGGCCTCCAGCAGCAGGCGGGGCAGCTTGACGTGGCTGATGTTGGAGCGGTAGCCCCGCACGGCTACATTGATGAGGTCCTTGTCCTTCTTGATGTCCACCAGCTCGACGCCCTCCTCCCGGGCGACGGCGGCGATGCCGCAGGCCTCATAGCACTCGTCGGTGTCGCAGCCCACGGCGGCGGCCTCGGCGATGACAATGCGCTTGGGGTTGGCCTTTTTTACCTCACGGATGACGGCGCGGACGGTCTCGGGGTGGGTGCACACGGCGAACTCCGGGGGAGCCGCGTGCCCCGCGTTGGGCTTGAGCACAACGGTAGAGTTGGGCTCAATCATTTTGGCAGCGCCGCCCATCATGTCAAAGACGCGGGTGACATTCTCCTGCACGTCCAGGCCATGAGCCAGCGCCACAAGGGACTTCTTGCTCATTGCGTTTACCTCCTTCTAAAGATTGACTATTTATGGGCCCGGCCGCTTACTGCTTGTGCGCGGCCATGTAATCCTGGTCATACTTGTGATCCTGCAGGGCGAGAATCAGCAGAATCGAAAGGAACGCCAGCCCGGCAAACACGATGTAAGCCACGCTCAGGCTGTTGAACAGCTTCTTGATGAGGCCGTTGACGGCGAAGTTGCACATGAAGATGATGTTGGTCAGGGGGAACACCACGCTGTTGACCTTGGCGTAGCCCACCCGGCCGAACACAGAGCCGGGGACGGAGTTCATCAGGGCGGGGGCTGCGGCGCCCAGGAAGCCGATAACCACCAGGGACACCCACACCAGAGGCATCACGCCGCTGATGTTGAAGAGCATGGCCACAATATACAGCACGCCGGTGAGCACGCCGGCCTTCTTGATGCCCAGCCTGAACAGGATGCGGCCGAAGATGACCGCGCCAATAATTCCGATGACGGCGATAGCGCTCATAACACTGATCGCCAGATCGTGGGCAATGCCCACCTCAATGTTGCGGGCCACCAGCTGGGTCATGATGCCCATCTGGGCCAGCATCAGAAAGCCGGTGGACAGAGCGCACAGCCAGGTCTCCTTGGTGCGCAGCAGCTTGCCGGTGGTCCAGCCGGAGTTGTCCAGCTCGGGGGGCGCGGAGGAGTAGTTGGCCTTGAACTCGGCCTCGGTGACGTTATCGGGATAGAGGCCCCGCTCCTTGGGGGTATCGCGCAGAAGCGCCATGCCGATCACACCCACCACGGCGGCCACGCCGCCGCAGATCACAGAGCCCATGGGCATGCCGATCGAGCCCGCCAGGACGTTGAGCAGCGGGACAAAGAGCATGGTTCCAAAGTTGGAGCCCATTGCCACGATGCTCATGGCCTGTCCCTGTCTCTTGGGGAACCACATGGCCACCAGAGTACCCACGCCCACAAAGGAGCCGGAGCTGAGGCCGCCGCCCACAAAGCACATGGCGATTAAGTACATGGGGACATTGACGGCGTTGCAGGCCGCGATATGGCCCAAGCCCGCCAGAATGAGGCAGCCGGCGGCCACTTTGCTGGGGCCGATGCGCTGGTTCACCTGCCCTGCTGCGACGGCGATCAGCACGCCGACGATGCCGGCCACGGAGTTCATGGTCAGGATGATGCTTTGATCCACGTTCAGCCGTTCCGCCACAGCGGGAGAAATGATGTTGGTTCCGTCTGCAAAGAAGCCGCCATTGCTGAAAAACACCAGCAGCCCAAAGATCAGCAATAACCAGCCCCAGGGTCCAAATCCTCTTTTTTCTCTCATAATACGCAATCCTCCTGAGTGGGGAGCGGATGCCCGCCCGTCATTTCATGAATTGAGTGCGCCGCGCCGTATAGTCCTGAACCGCCCCTTTCCGCGTTCTCTCCTTTTTGTGATTTTTTTAACGCAGGCCCAGTATATCCTTTACAGCCGCGTTTGAAAAATATATAATCTTTAGAACGGTATAAGCAATTTATATACTTACCGGGAGGGAAGTTGGCATGGAACTTTCACAGTTGAGATACTTCATCGCCGTAGCCAAACTGGGCAATATGTCCAAGGCCGCCGAGACCCTGTTTGTCTCCCAGCCCAATCTGAGCACCAGCATCTCCCGGTTGGAGGAGGAGGTGGGCGTCCCCCTCTTTGAGCGGCGGCGGGGCAAGATCGCCCTCAATCAGAACGGCGAGCTGCTGCTGAAAAGCGTGGAGCAGGCCGTTTCACTCCTGGACGCCGGCGTCCAGGCTGTGCGGAACCAGCACAGCGGGCGGCCCGAGCCCCTCTCCATCGTCTGCATGACGGACGACACCACCCTCCTGGAGCATTTTCTGCTGGAGCACCCCGAGGTCAACCTGATCCACCAGCGGGCCGACCTGCCCAACGTCACCAGTCTGCTGGACCGGTGCGAGGTGGATCTGGCCATGACGGTGCTCCCGCCCCCGTCGGAAGAGGTGGTCTATGAGCGCATCTATGCGTGCAACTTCGGCATGCTCATGCGCCGGGAGCATCCACTGGCCGCCCTGCCTGCGGTAGCCCACCGGGAGCTGGCAGGGGTACACCTGGCCATCGACGGCTCCCGGGTCAACAAGGAGACCTTCTGCGCCGCGGAGAACAGCAAGTTCGGCCTGACTCCCATCATCGACTACGACGTACGGCACCTGGACCTTCTCACCTCCCTGGTGGAGTCCAACAACTGTGTCTCCATTGTCCCCGCCGTCAAGTACAAGGAGCTCTCTCTTCAGGGCAAACACCCCGACCTGGTGTTCCGGGAGTATGCCGACGGCGCGCCCACCGCCTACTGGGGCATCGCCTATAACAAGCGCCGTCCCCTGACGGAGCTGGGCCAGTGCTTCCGCGCCTTTGTCCAGAGCTACTTCACCTCCATCGACACCCGCTACGCTGACGCCCAGGAGCCTTCCGCCGGCTAACAGTTCAGCCCCGCCCCTGGCATGGCCAGGGGCGGGGCTGTGTGTTCCCGGCGGGCGGGATAGTGTCCTACCGGCAAGGCGGTGGGCACCGCATTGGCCACCGCCAGTTCCTCCCGGGCAAAGTAGTCGTGGAGTGTGAGTCCCCGGTCCGCCGCCAGCGCCGCCGTCTGGGGGCCCACCATACCGGCGCAGATCACCTGCCCCGGCCGCAAAGCGTCCAGCACCAGGGCCAGGGGGTGCTTCCGCCCGGACAGGGGCGCGTTGAGCAGGCTGCCCTCCCCCGCCGCCGGCAGGGGGAGCACCACACAGTCCGCCAGGGCGGCCCCCTCCAGGCTCTCCTCCATCTCCACCCCGTCCAGCGCGCCCAGCCGCTCCAGCGCATAGGCGTGCACCGTGTGCCCGTCTGCGGCCAGCAGCTCGGCCAGCTTGGCCTGCCTCATATCGCCCCCCGCCACCCACAAATTCAGTTCATTCCGCATGGAATGCGCCTCCCTTCAACGTGACTACTCCCATCGTATTCCCGCGCCGGAAAAGGGTGCGTCCGCCCCGGGCGGACATTCCCCTTGAAAAAAGGCGAATTCTGCGGTATAGTAGATGGGATTCTGTTGAAATGAGGAGGAACGGATTTATGACGGAAAAGAGGCACCAGTGGGCCTCCAACCTGGGCTTCATCCTGGCCGCAGCCGGCTCTGCGGTGGGCCTGGGCAACATCTGGAAATTCCCCGGCAAGGTGGGCGCCTACGGCGGCGGCGCCTTCCTGCTGTGTTATCTGCTGATCGTGTTCCTGGTGGGCTTTCCGGTCATGCTGGCGGAGCTGTCCATCGGCCGGGCCACCCAGAAGAATGTGGTGGGGGCCTTCCGCACTTTGAACCCCCGGTGGCGGTTCGCGGGATACATCGGCATCGTCACCCTGTTTGTCATCCTGTCCTACTACTGTGTGGTGGGGGGCTGGGTGCTCAAGTATGTCCAGATCTACGCCGCCGGCGCCCACTTCGGCGCCGGGCCGGGCGCCTATGCCGACTACTTCTCCGCCTTCAGTGCCCGTCCGGTGGAGCCCCTGCTGTGGGGCCTGGGCTTTCTGGTGCTGTGCATTGTAGTGGTGGTGCGGGGCGTGTCCCAGGGCATTGAGAAGGTGAGCAAGGTGCTCATGCCCCTGCTCTTCCTGCTGCTGGCGGGCCTGGTGGTCTACTCAGTCACCCGCCCCGGCGCGGGGGAGGGCCTGCGCTTCCTGTTTGGAATCGACCCCGCCAGGCTCAGCGGCGACACCCTGGTGGGCGCATTGGGACAGGCCTTTTTTCCCTGTCCGTGGGCATGGGCATCATGGTGACCTACGGCTCCTACGTGCCCAAGTCGGAGAACCTGGCCAAAAGCGCCGGTTGGATCTGCGCGCTGGACACCCTGGTGGCCGTCATGGCCGCCCTGGCCATCGTCCCGGTGGTGATGATCACCCAGGGAGAGGAGGGACTGGGCATGGGCGGCGGCTTCGCCTTCATCAGCCTGCCTGCCATGTTTGCCGAGCTGCCCGGCGGCCGCTTTTTCGGCATGGCCTTCTTCGCCCTGCTCTTCCTGGCCGCCCTCACCAGCGCCATCAGCATCCTGGAGAGCCTGGTGGCCTTTCTCACCGAGGAATTCCACCTCTCCCGGGCCAGGGCGGCCATCGGCCTGTCGGTGCCCATGGCGCTGCTCAGCGCGGGCTACTCCCTCTCCCAGTCCGCCGGGCGGGGCATCAACCTGCCCTGGTTCGACTTCAAAAACGGGATGCAGATGCTCCCCATGAACGCGGTGATGGAGAAGTTCACCGACAATCTGATGATCCCTCTGGGGGCGCTGTGCTTCTGCCTCTTTGTGGGCTGGGTGTGGGGCACCAAAGCCGCCGGGCAGGAAATCGCCGGCGGGCACGGCCTCCGGCGGATGCAGAAGCCCTGGGCCTTCGCGGTGCGCTTTCTCGCCCCTCTGGTCATCGTGGTCATCCTGTACTTCACCCTCGGCATGGGCGAGGGCCTCTCCTGACAAAAAAAGCGCGGACCGTTGTACGGTCCGCGCTTTTTTGCGGGAATACTAGCTCACAGGGTGTCCGCCCGGTAGGCCAGGGTGCGGCTCTCGCCGGGGGCCAGGACGATGCAGTGGGCTTTATTGGTGAATTCCGGCCCCTCCGCCGTCCCGGCGGAGCAGCCGTGCCACGGCTCAATGCACAGGTAAGGGGCCTTCTTCCCCGGCATGGTCCAGAAGGCCAGCATGGGGAAGCCGTCGAAGGACACCCGCACCCCGCTGCCGCTTTTTCGGCTGCGCAGGGCGACGGAGCGGGAGCGCAGGCCCTCGAAGATCAGGGTATCCAGCGCGTCAAACCAGCGGTAGTCCAGGGGCAGGGTGTCGGTGTCCTCCAGGCAGGGCAGGGCCGCCGGCCGGTCCAGCAATCCGTCCCGCAGCAGCAGGGTGGGACAGCTCTCCCGCTCGGGGAACACCAGCTCGTAGTCCTCGAACCGCTCCCCCGCCTCCAGGGGACAGCGGAAGCCGGTGTGGGCCCCCAGGCAGAAGGGCAACGGCCCCTCCCCCGGGTTGGCCACCGTCACCGCCGTGGAAAAGCCCGTGTCGGTCAGCCGCTGCTCCACCGCCAGCCGGAAGGGATAGGGATACAGCGCCAGGGTCTCGGCGCTCTCCCGCAGCTCCAGGCGCACCCAGTCCTCCCCCCGCGCCGCCGGGGTGAACTCCCGCCGCCGGGCAAAGCCGTGGCGCTCCATGGCGTATTCCCTGCCGTCAAAGCGGATCTTTCCCTCCTTCAGCGTCCCCACAATGGGAAACAGCAGGGGATTGCGCCCCGGCCAGTAGGCCGGATCGCCCCCCCAGATGTACTCCAGCCCCCTCTCGTCCCGGTAGGATACCAGCTCGCCGCCCAGGGTCTCCACCCGGGCGGTGCGGCCGCCCCGCTTCAGCTCCAGTTCCATGGTCTCCGCCTCCTTTGTGTATTGTCTGCATTATACCGCCCCAATTCTCCATTTGCAAGGTGGAATGGTTTGACAGATCGCCCATTCCGGGCTACAATAGAACCGATCGAAAAACAGGAAGGAGCAGCCCACTATGCTGTTTGCACCATACGAACGCTATCAGTACGCCCGCGCCCCGCTGGTGGAGGTGATCTGCCAGCTCCGCTTCCCCACCATCCTGTCCATCGGCGCCAAGGAGCCCGCCGAGTTTCAGGAGGCCATCCGCAAGGACTTCCCCCAGTATGCGGCCCGTCAGGAGCAGCTCCCCCCCAAGGTGGTCAAGAAGGGGAACGCCACCGCGCTGGAGCCTCAGAAGCCCATTACCAACTACAACTTCATCTCGGAGGACGGCCGCTGGAAGCTCAACCTGACCCAGGGCTTCATCGCCCTGTCCACCCTGAGCTACACCCGGTGGGAGGACTTCGCCACCCGGCTGGACCGCCCCCTGGCCCAGTTTATCCAGCTCTACCAGCCCGCCTTCTTCGAGCGCATCGGCCTGCGGTATGTCAACGCCGTCTCCCGCCAGCGTTTGGGCCTGGAGGGGGAACTCTGGGACGATCTGATCCGCAGCCAGTATATCGGCATACTCGGCGAGCCTGACGTGGAGGAGAGCGAGATCGCCAAGTGCTCCCTGGACGTGGAGACTCCCCTGGTGGGGGACTACCGGATGAAGCTCCACGCCGGTCCCGGCCTCATCGGCGGCGGCAAGACCGACAAGGAGGTCAAGTTCATTCTGGACGGCGACTTCTCCACCGCGGGCAAGCATAACCCCGACGCGGTGCCCGAAAAGCTGGAGCGGATGCACCGGTTCGCCGTCTGCCTGTTCCAGGGCGCCATCACCAAGGAGCTTCACGAGGCCATGGGGCCCACCCCTCTGGCCGAGTAAATCACACCGCCCGCCGGTTCCCCGGCGGGCGGCCTGATATCCCGGCGCGGCAAGACTGCTCTTGCATTTTGGTAAAAAACTGCTTATAATACAGGTGTCTTGACAGAAAGGTGGTGGACGCGGTGAAGCGGTTGCTTCTCGTAGTGGACTATCAAAAGGACTTTGTAGACGGAGCACTGGGCTTTCCCGGTGCGGAGGCACTGGACGGGCCCATCGCGGCCAAAATCGCCGCCTGCCGCGCCGCCGGAGATGACGTGGCCTTCACCCTGGACACCCATGGCCCGGACTACCTGGACACCCAGGAGGGGCGGAAGCTGCCGGTGCCCCACTGCCTGCTGAACTCGGAGGGCTGGCAGCTCTACGGCCAGACGGGACAGGCCATGGAGCGCAGCCGGGATATGGTCATCGGCAAGGGCGCCTTCCCCTCCCTGTGGCTGGCCAACTGGCTGAAGGAGCAGGGCTATGACCGGGTGGAGCTGGCTGGACTGGTATCCTACCTTTGCGTACTCTCCAACGCCATCATGGTCAAGGCCGCCCTGCCCGAGGCGGAGATCGTGGTGGACGCCTCCTGTACCGCCGGACCCGATCCGGCGCTCCACGCCAAGGGCCTCGACGTGATGGAGGCCCTCCAGATCACGGTACTGAACCGATAAAGGTTGTGAAACAGATGAAGGAACACATGAACTACACACTCCTGTGTGATTTTTACGAATTGACCATGGGCAACGGCTACTTTCAGACGGAGGGGTATGCCGACCAGATCTGCTACTTCGACGTGTTCTTCCGCAATGTGCCCGACGGAGGCGGCTTCGCCATCGCGGCCGGTCTGGAGCAGGTCATCGACTATATCGAAAACCTCCGCTTCACCGAGGAGGACATCGCCTACCTGCGGGGAAAGGGCTGCTTCTGCGAGGGCTTTCTGGACTATCTGCGCACCTTCCGCTTCACGGGCGACCTGTGGGCTGTGCCGGAGGGCACTCCCATCTTCCCCCGGGAGCCCTTCCTCACCGTCCGCGCCCCCGCCATTGAGGCCCAGTTCATCGAGACCTTCCTGCTGCTCACCCTCAACCACCAGTCCCTCATCGCCACCAAGACCAACCGCATCGTCCGGGCCGCCGACGGCCGCCCGGTGAGCGAGTTCGGGTCCCGCCGGGCCCAGGGCCCCGACGCCGCTGTGCTGGGTGCCAGGGCGTCCTATATCGCCGGCTGCGCCGGCACCGCCTGCACCCTGGCCGACGAGATGTATGGCTCCCCCGCCGGGGGCACCATGGCCCACTCCTGGGTGCAGATGTTCCCCGACGAGTACACCGCCTTCAAGACCTATTGCCAGCTCTATCCCCACTCGGCCACCCTGCTGGTGGACACCTACAACGTGCTCAAGTCCGGCGTGCCCAACGCCATCAAAGCGTTCAAGGATATTTTGCTCCCTCAGGGCATTACCAACTGCGCCATCCGGCTGGACAGCGGCGACCTCACCTATCTGTCCCGCAAGGCCCGCAAGATGCTGGATGCGGCGGGGCTTACCGAGTGCAAGATTGTGGCTTCCAACTCCCTGGACGAGTACATCATCCGGGATCTGCTGCTTCAGGGGGCCAAGATCGACTCCTTCGGCGTGGGTGAGCGGCTCATCACCTCCAAGAGTGAGCCGGTGTTCGGCGGCGTTTACAAGCTGGCCGCCGTGGAGGACAAGCAGGGCAATATCATTCCCAAGATCAAGATCAGCGCCAACCCGGACAAGATCACCAACCCCCACTTCAAGAAGGTGTACCGCCTGTTCGACAAGGAGAGCGGCAAGGCTTTCGCCGACCTCATCACCCTCCACGACGAGGCGGTGGACGAGAGCCAGCCCCTGGAGCTCTTTGACCCCGACGCCACCTGGAAGCGCAGCCGTGTCACCAACTTCACCGCCAAGGAGCTGCTCGCTCCCATCTTCCTGGGGGGCAGGCGGGTATACGACTCCCCCCCCATCGCCGAGATGCGGGCCTACTGCGCCGGACAGATCGACCTGTTGTGGGACGAGGTTAAGCGCTTTGAGAACCCCCATAACTACTACGTGGACCTGTCTCAGAAGCTCTGGGACATCAAGCAGTCCCTTCTGGAGCAGAAGGGCTGACCGGTCTGCCCACTGCAAAACAATAAATACCGGGCCGCACGGCGTGCGGCCCGGTATTTTGTTTGCTTTCTCACTCGGCCAAGATCAGCTTGGCCACTTCCAGAAGCATCTTCCTCTGTCGTCCGTCCATCTGATCCACCAGTTGTGCCAGCTCTCCCTCCAGGTAGCGCCCCTGGAGCACCGACACCCCGGTTACCAGCTCGGAAAGTTCACAGTTGAGGTGCGCCGCCACCGCAGCCAGCGTGTCCAGATTGATTTTGGTCACGCCGCGCTCTATCTGGCTGATATAGCCCACTGACACGGAGAGGGCCTCTGCCAGACGCTCCTGCGTCATGTCGCGGCTCCTGCGCACCTGCTTGATGCGCTGTCCAATTGCACCATAATCCACGTTCATCCGATCACCCGTTTCTTAGTGTATCGGGAATCGGCTTTGGTATACAGACATTGTATGCTAAAGTTTGAGTTATCCTTGCGGTTTCCGTGTCGAAATCTGTCGAGGAAAATCTTTCCTGCCCAAATACTGGCTTTTTTCACCGATTCCCGCAAGATTCAGCACGAAACCGGCTGTTTCTCCCATGCCTCCAGCAGCAGCCGGGCGTTATGCCGGTAGCGCTCCATGGCCCGGCAGAGCGCCCCGGAGGCCGGCAGACCTTCCAGCCCCAACTCCGCCAGTGCGGGCCAGGGCGGGTCCAGCAGCTCCTGAATTTCTCCGGCCAGGCGGCTCAGAACAGGGTACTCCTCCTCCCCCAGCTCCCCGGTCAGTACCAGGCACTCCACCTGCTCCACATGGGCGAACAGGTTCCACAGGGTGAGCAGCACCGTCCGGTACCGCTCCGCCTCTCCCGCCGGCAGGGCCGCCGCATACTGGGCCGCCTCGTGGTACACCAGATGAAAGCAGGCCAGAATCTCGCCGGAGCGCTCCGGCCGGCCGGGCGCGTGGAGGCTGCGCTGCACCAGCTCCCAGTAGGAGGCCTGGAGGCGGCACAAGGTACGCAGGTTGTGTCGGAACTGGGTAGCCCTCCGGGTGGGCACCAGGAAACGGTTTACCACCAACACCAACGCCACTGCCAGCAGCAAGTAGAATAGGCGCAGTTGGATGGCCTGGCCCTCCTTTACCGTGAGGGTGGCCAGGGCAAGGGCGAAGGAGGTGGAAAAGATGGGGTGTACCCAGGAGCCCGGAGTACAGCAATACATCAGGGAGATCATGGCCAGGGCAAAGGCGAAGACGCCGGTCAGGCCGGGCAGCCATGGATAGACCAGATGTACCACCAGGCATCCGATGGCGGTGCCCACCGGCCGGGTGATCATCCGGTGGGCGCTCTCCTCATAGCTGGGCTGGAGCAAAAGAAAGGCGTGGAGCGGGAACCAGTAGGTGTGCTCAAATTCCCACAAAAGGCTGACGGTTGTGCTGATGGTCATGACCACGGCCAGGCGCAGGGCAAAGCGCACCTCAAAATTGTTGAGATTCAGCCGCCGGCGGCCGCTGGCAAATACCTCCCGCCAGGGCACCCGGGGCCACCGGGTCCGGGGCTCTCCCTCCGCCAGCAGCAGGAGCAGGCGGTGGAGAAAGCTGCGGTAGAAGATACGCAGCCGCCCCTGAGGCAGGGCGTCCTCTGCCAGCAGGATCTGGAGCCGTTCTGTCAGCGCTCCCCGTGCCTCCGGCGAAGCGGCGTTCTGGAGCTGCCGCACCAGCCCCGCCAGCGTAACCAGCACCTTCCCGCAGGCGGGGCCAGCCTGGAGCCGCCCCCAATCCTCGTCCGCCAGGAGGTAGCTCAGGCGCTGAAACAGCAGTGCAAACAGGTAATAAAACCGCCGTTGCCCATCTGGCAGGTGGAAGTGGCTGCGGCGGGCATAGCCCAGCCGCCGGAACCGCTGGGCCAGCCCCTCCAGCTCCCTGCGCGCCCCGTACGCCCCGCCGCCCCCGGCCAGTTCCTCCAGCAGCTCCGCCAGGCGGGTCAGGCCCCGGGTGATCTCCTCCTCCGGCGGGGCGGACGGGGCAGACAGCCGGGCATAGAGGAGCAGCGCCCCGATGAGCACCAGCGTACAGAACAGCAGGCACAGCATCTGAACCGGAAATTCCTCCGGCGTGGGCGGCCGGAGCTCCAGGAACACGAAAGTCATGGCGTAGCCGAAGTAGCCCTTCGGCGCGAACTGGTCGCTCTGGAAAAACACCAGCGCAAAGGGAACCGTGAAGTTCAAAAGCACACAGAGCACCACATTCCGGCTGGCCAGATAGGCGAGCATACCCAGCAGGAGGGTGATGAACAGCAGCTTGATGTAATATGTACCGGTGTTGTTGCGTTGCCGCCGGATCTGAAACAGGGTGGTGGTGCTGGACACCACCATGGCGTTCCGGCTCCCGAATAGGAGTGAAACCGTCAAAAAAAGAACCACAAAAAACAGAATGGTGGGAAACGCTGCCCTCCACCGGCTCCGGAACTGTGCCGCGAAAGCTCTGCATATTCCACAGAAATCCACTCTTTTCCACTCCCTTCGCCCTTTTTTCCCATTATACCCCGATCCCCTCCCGCCTGCAAGCTGATACGCTTGACGGCTCCCCAGCGTTTTGGTAGGATGGATCGTGGACAGAAAGGAGCGCATGTGATGACCGAGTGTATTTCGGAGGGCCTGTACCGGATTCCGGTGCCCCTGCCCGGCAACCCTCTCCGGGAACTGAACAGCTACCTGCTCCGCGGGCGGGAGCGCAGCCTGCTTATCGATACCGGCTTCCGGCAGGAGGAGGGCCGCCACGCTCTGTTTGCCGGGCTGGCGGAGCTGGATGTGGACCCCAGGGATATAGATGTGGCCCTCACCCATCTCCACTCCGACCACTCCGGCCTGGCCCCGGAGCTCGTTGGGGAAACCGGCTGGATTTACGTCAGCGGGCCCGACCGGGCCTATCTGGAGCAGCCGGAGGAGGCCAAATGGGCCCACACCGATGCCTTTTATATCTCTGAGGGCTTTCCGCCGGAGCTGTTGGCACAAAACAGGGCCAACCCCGCCCGCGCTCTGGCCCCCGTCCCCACCGGCCGCTACCGCACGCTGGAACCCGGCGCTGTGCTGGAGGCGGGCGGCCGCCGGCTCACCTGCCTGCCCGCGCCCGGTCACACCCCTGGCCAGCTCTGCTTCTGGGACGAGTCGGACGGCATTCTCTTTACCGGCGACCACGTGCTCTTTGACATCAGCCCCAATATCACGCCTTGGAACGGCATGGAGGACGCCCTGGGATGCTATCTGGACAGCTTGCGGGCCGTGCGGGAGCTGCCCGCCCGCCTGGCTCTGCCCGGCCACCGCCGCCCCGGTGCGCTGGCCCCCCGGGTGGACGCCCTGCTGGAGCACCACGCCCGCCGCCTGGACGAGCTGACCGCCATCCTCCGCGCCCGCCCCGGCAGCACCGCCTATGAAGCCGCCGCCCACATGACCTGGAACATCCGCTCCAGGAGCTGGGACGACTTTCCCCTGGCCCAGAAGTGGTTTGCCGTGGGCGAGTGCATCGCCCACCTGGACCATCTGCGCCGGCAGGGACGGCTCCAGCGCGAGCAGCAGGACGGTGTGTGGCATGCCTGGGCCCTTTAACCGCGTCCGCCGGGCGGCAGCGGTACATTTTCCTCTTTTTTATCTTCTCTTTTATTCTATTTCTGATGTTCTTTCCAAAACCGACACAGTTTACTTCAATTTTATCTATCTGTATTATTATTCCCCTTTTTTCGCAGACCCGACCAGCAAAAAATGGCGCACATAGAAATCCGCCCTGGGGCAAAGCTATGTCTGGATTCACCGAATCCAACAAATTTGTCACCAAAGGAGATGCGCTATTATGTCTAGCTCTAACAATTCCAATTCCAACCAGCCCGTGGTTCCCAGCGCCCGTGAGGCCCTGAACAAGTTCAAGATGGAGGCCGCCCAGGAGGTTGGCGTCAACCTGAAGCAGGGCTACAATGGCGATCTGACCAGCCGTGAGGCCGGTTCCGTTGGCGGCCAGATGGTCAAGAAGATGATCCAGGCGTACGAGAACAGCATGCAGTAACCAGTCTGCCCGGATCGGCTGATAAAAACAGAAGTGGGGCGGAGGAAATTCCTCCGCCCCGCTTCTGCCTGCCGAAAAAGTCGGCGGCATCAGGAAACGTTTCGTTGCCGCCTCACCCATGCACGGGGTACACATCGTTCTCCACCACGTCCCGGATTTCCGTAAAGCGGCCGTTTTCGTCAAAACAATACCACGCGGTGCCCTCATGGAGCTGTCCCTCCGTGTCCGCCCAGGCCCAGGAATACTGGAGGGACAGGCCGTCCTCTGACCAGGCCAGGGGAACGCACCGGGGATAGCCGACGGCATCTCCCATCTGGTACTCCGGGTTCAGGGCGGCAAAGGTGAGGCCCGCCAGGCCCCTGTGCCCTTATGAAGCTCGTCCGGGTACAAATCATCCAGCGGGAAAGAGAATGTCATCGCCTCTGTAGCAATGTCGGTAGCCGTCACCGCCGCCCGAGCGCCGTCGGGCGACCAGAGGGGAGCGGAGAGGATGCCGCCGCCGAAGTCGGCAATCTGCCCCAGCGGGACAGGATACTCCCCGCCGGTGTCATAGAGCAGATACCCACGGCCGCTGGGGGTAATTGAAATCAGCCGGCTTCCGTCGGGACTCTCCGTGCGGTCGCGGCCCAGCACCAGGGTGTTCCGGACAGCCTCCGCCTCCTCCCGGCTCACCTGGGACAGATCGAACCACAGGTCATAGACGCCGTTTCCCGCGGCTGCCTGATCCATCACATAAAAGGTGTGCAGCTCCTCCCGGCCGTCGGCCCGCTCCACCAGCACTTCATAGGTATAGAGAGGCCACTGGAATCCCTGCATGTTCTCTCCCTTGTCCAGATATGGAAGATCATCGGTCACGGTCAGCTCCACCGCCTCCGCCGGGAGGATGGGATTGCCGTCCTCATCGGACAGCTCCACGCCATAGCCGGTCACCAGGGATGCAAAGTCAGGCCGCCGGTTCCCCTCGGCATACCACAGAAAGTCGGTGGGGCTGACGATCAGGCCGCCGGCAGGCGGTGAACCGCTCAAAATCAGGGACTCGCCGCCGCTGGAGTAGGTGCCGCTCAGTCCGCTGGGACACCGGAAGGAGTAGTTTTCTCCATAGATTTCTACGTCGGAAGCTGAACTCCCTCTCTCCCCCAGAGAACAGGCAGCGGCCCCGGCGGAGATCACCAGGGCGGCGGCGCAGACCAGGGCCACGCCCTTTTTCCGCGTTCCGCCCGACGCGATGGACAGCAGGCGCTCCTTCATGGCCGCCTTGCCGCCCCGGAAGTGGGTGGTCAGGGGGGCGCGGGCCTCGATGCCCTCCTCCACCGCGTCCAGCATGGCCGCCCCGTAGGCCGCCCGGAAGGCGGCGTCCCGCCCCGCCACCGCCGCCTCGTCGCAGGAGCGCTCCAGATCCCGGCTGGCGACCGCGGCCATCCAGTGTACCAGAGGGTTGAACCAGTGGAGGGAGCGGGAGAGCAGCAGGAGCAGCTTGTACCACAGATCCCGGCGGCGGGTGTGGATCAGCTCATGCCGGAGCACCCCGTCGGACACGGTCTCCCGGGGCAGGAGGAGCGCTGGGTTCACAAAGCCCGTCACCAGGGGCGCGCCCACGGCGGGACAGACCAGCAGGGCCAGGTTCTTCACCCCCAGCTCCGCCTTTGCGGCCTCAAACCGCGCCAGCAGGGCGGCGTCCTCCGCCGGAGCCCCCCAGCGGCGCACCCGCAGGCGGAAGCGGACGTATTTTGCCAGATGCCAAGCCAGGAATGCCCCCGCCCCGGCCAGCCACAGGGCGGCTACGGCCCCCTCCAGGGGGAAGAGCGGGGTATAGACATCCTGAATGGAACCGCCATCCACCGGCCTGTTTTCTGCCGCTACCTCTTCCGATGCCGCCTCCTCTTCTGTCAGGGCCGCATAGTGATGGTTTCCGGGATTGCTGTTAACCGTGTCCACCCGGTAGACGGCCCTGGGAACCGCCTCCACCGTCACCGGGGCCTGGGGCAGGCTCAGGTTGAAGGGGATGCACAGGCGGAGGGCGGCCAGCAGCCACACCCAGTAAAAGGCCCCGGCCCGCAGCCGCTTCTTCAAAAGGGGCCGCAGGGCCAGCAGTACGGCCAGCACCACGGACATGGCCAGGGAGATCTCCAGCACGTCGGCAAAGCGGGCGGTCATACGTCTCCCTCCTTCCCCATGGCCTCGTCCAGGAAGGCCCGCAGCTCGGCCAGCTCCTCCCGGCTGACGGAGCGGCTGTCATACAGGGCGGCCACCAGGCCGGGCAGGCCCCTCCCCTCCAGGAAGGGGGCGTTCTCAAACGCCAGGTACTCCCCCTCGTCCACCAGGGGGGTATAGACGTTCTGCCGCCCCTCCTTCCCCACGGACAGGAAGCCCCGCTCGGTCAGCCGGGCCAGCAGGGTCTGAAGGGCGGACAGATTCCACGGCCGCTCCTTCTCCAGCCGGGCGCGAATGGCCCCGGTGGGGACGGGCGGCTCCAGCCGCCACACGGCCCGCATGACGGTCAGCTCCGCCTCGGGCAGGCGGTTGAGCTTCTTCATCCCATTCACCTCCTACAAATGTATGTCTTGCTCAAGCTGAGCATACATCTGTAGGTTTTATTTGTCAAGACAAATGTTGTTTTTTTCCTCCCGGACGGCTATAATGGGAGAAAAGACCCACAAAAGGAGTGTTTACGATGTCAAATATCTGGCATGATATCAGCCCCAGCCGCATCCAGCCCGAGGACTTCGTGGCGGTCATTGAGATTCCCAAGGGCAGCAAGAAGAAGTACGAGCTGGATAAGGAAACCGGGCTTATCATCCTGGACCGGGTGCTCCACACCTCCACCCACTACCCCGCCAACTACGGCTTCATTCCCCGCACCTACGGCGACGACGGCGATCCGCTGGACGTGCTGGTGCTCTGTTCGGAGGAAATCGACCCCCTCACCCTGGTGCGCTGCTACCCCATCGGCTACATCTCCATGCTGGACGGCGGCAAGAACGACGAGAAGATCATCGCCATCCCCTTCTCCGACCCCACCTACAACCCCTACCACGACCTGATGGATCTGCCCCCCCACCTCTTTGACGAGATGAAGCACTTCTTCTCTGTCTACAAGGCCCTGGAGGGCAAGCAGGCCGTGGCCAAGGATGTGAACGACCGGGCCGCCGCCGTGCAGGTCATCCGGCAGGCCATGGACCACTATGCCGAGTGCTTTCTAGGCGGCCCCTCCGCCAAAGTGGGCCTCTACCCCACCGAGCCGGATAAGCCAACCGCTCCCGAGGGGAAAGGGAAGTAATTTTAAGAATATCTTAATGGGATGTTTACCCCTTTTTCCCGAAACCTGTGGTACACTGTGTTTGACACCAGAGAAGAGAGGACGATTCCCCATGAATCATCAATATGACTGCCTTGTCATCGGAGCCGGCCTGGCCGGTTCCGTGGCGGCCAGGGAGCTGGCCGAGCGGGGCGGCAAGCGGGTACTGGTGCTGGAGCGCCGGAACCATGTGGGCGGCAACGCCTATGATTGCTTCGACGAGGCGGGGGTGCTGATCCACCAGTACGGCCCCCATATCTTCCACACCAACAGCACCCGCGTGTTTGACTATCTCTCCCGCTTCACCCGCTGGCGGCCCTACGAGCACCAGGTGGTGGCCAATCTCCCCGACGGGGACGGGCGGCTGGAGTACCCGGTGCCCTTCAACCTGGTCTCCCTGCGGGCCGCCTTTCCGCCGGAGAAGGCCCGCGCCCTGGCGGAGAAGCTGGTATCCGCCTATGGCATGGAGAAAAAGGTCACCATTCTGGAGCTGCGGCAGAATCCCGACCCGGAGCTGTCCGCCCTGGCCGACTATGTGTATGGCCACGTCTTTGTCCGCTACACCATGAAGCAGTGGGGGCAGACGCCGGAGGAGATCGACCCCAACACCACCGCCCGGGTGCCGGTCTTTCTGTCGGAGGACTGCCGCTACTTTCAGGACGCCTACCAGGGCATGCCTCTGGAGGGCTACACCCCCATGTTCCAGTCCCTGCTGGACCACCCGGACATCACGGTGGAGCTGGGGGTGGACGCGGCCAGCCGCCTGACCCTGGACGGCGGGCAGGTGCGGCTGGACGGCGCCCCCTTCTCCGGGACGGTGATCTACACCGGCGCGGCGGACGAGCTGTTCGGCTGCAAATACGGCCGCCTGCCCTACCGCACCCTGGACTTCCGCTTTGAGACCCACCCGGTGGACTTCTGGCAGAGCCACGGAACGGTAAACTATACCGTGGATCAGGACTACACCCGCATCACCGAGTTCAAGTACCTGACTGGGCAGGAGCTGCCCGGCCAAACCACCATCATGAAGGAGTACTCCCGCGCCTACACCGGAGCGAAGGGGGAGATCCCCTACTACGCCATCATCAACGCCGGGAACAACGCCCTGTACGCCAAATACCGGGCGGAGGCAGACCGCTATCCGAATTTCCACCTGCTGGGCCGGCTGGCGGAGTACAAATACTACAACATGGACGCCATCGCCGCACGGGCGCTGGAGCTGTGTGACGACCTATTGAAGTGAGGAGACTGCCCATGTCAAAGCTCATCACATTCGCGGTGCCCTGCTACAACTCCGCGGCCTACATGGATCACTGCGTGCGCACCCTGCTCACCGGCGGGGACGACATCGAGATCATCCTGGTGGACGACGGCTCCACCAAGGACGACACCCCCGCCATCTGCGACCGCTATCAAGCGGAGTACCCGGACATCGTGCGGGCCATCCACCAGGAGAACGGCGGCCACGGCGAAGGGGTCAACCAGGGCCTGCGCCACGCCCAAGGGATGTACTATAAGGTGGTGGACTCCGACGACTGGCTGGACGAGGCGGCCCTGAAGGCCGTTCTGGACAAGCTGAGGGCGTTCGCCGGGGCGGAGCAGCCGCTGGACCTCTTTATCGCCAACTACGTCTATGAGCACGTGGAGGACAACACGCAGAAGGTGATGAAGTACACCAACGTGTTCCCCGAGGGCCGCGTGTTCACCTGGAACGAGATCGGCCGCTTCCGGCCCTCCCAGTACCTGCTGATGCACTCGGTCATCTACCGCACCGAGATGCTGCGCGCCTGCCGGCTGGAGCTGCCCAAGCACACCTTCTATGTGGACAACATCTTTGTCTACCAGCCCCTGCCGGCGGTAAAGAGCATCTACTACATGGATGTGGATCTCTACCGCTACTTCATCGGCCGGGCCGACCAGAGCGTGAACGAAAAGGTGATGGTCACCCGGGTAGACCAGCAGGTGCGGGTCACCAAGCTGATGATCGACAGCCACAACCTCAAGCAGCTCTACCAAACCCAGCGCAAGCTGGCCCGGTATATGACCAGCTACCTGTCTATGATGATGACCATCTCCTCCATCTTCCTCATCATCGACGGCTCCCCCGCCGCCCTGGGCAAAAAGACCGAGCTGTGGGAGTACCTGCGCACCAGCAACCCGGAGCTGTACCACAAGCTCAAGTACCGCTCCCTGTCCTTCGTGGGCAACATCCCCGGCTACCAGGGCCGCAAGCTGTCCGTCAAGCTCTACCGCCTGGCCCGGAAGATCTACAAGTTCAACTGAGCGGAAAGGAAACCGCCGTCACGAATCCGCCTGTTCCGTAACAACCCGAAATGCAAATAGCCCAAAAGGGGCGGGGCCGCGTCAGCAGCCCCGCCCTTCTGTTATGTCTCCACCGGCTCCAGCTTCATGACGGAGACCTCGTAGGCGGTGCGCACCTCACTGACGCCGTGGTCCACCTTGGTGTAGGCCCGGCTCTGGAGCCGCCCCTCAATGCGCACGCCGTCCCCCACCTCCAGTGCCCCGCACCGCCGGGCCAGGCCGCCCCAGGCGATGCAGGGCAGGTAGTCCGCCCGGCCGTACCGGCGGTTCACCGCCAGCATCAAATCGCAGATGTCCCGGCCCAGCGGGGTGCGCCGCACCACCGGCGGCTTGCACAGTACCCCCGCCAGCAGGAGCTGGTTTTCGTGTTCTCCGGCGGCGGGGCGCAGCTCCTTGGCGTAGAGGGTGATCACCAGGCGGCTGCCCTTGCCGCTCTTGTTGTTGAAGGAGCGCACCTCCCCCTCCACCTCCAGCTCCATCCCCTCCGTCACGGGCCGCTGCTCCAGCAGGGCCCTAGGGACCAGGACGTTGACCCGGTCCTCCGAGCCGGACAGCCGCCGGACGGCGAGGGGAAAGGTCTCGTATACCACGCCGTGGGTCTCATGGGACAGCACCGGCTCCGCCGCCGCGGTGCCCCGCAGCAGCGCCCGGTTCTCATTCCAGCCTGTTTGCATATCCATCCACTCTCCTACCTGGTTTCGGTAACTGTGGCATGTATATGCAGGCCCGTCCCCCCTTATGACGGCGCGTCCTCCCAGCCCAGGATACGCTTAGCCATGTCGTAGATGCTCTGCCGGTAGAGCACCAGCGTCACCTCCATGGAGGGATGGTGCTGGCAGAAATCAGAAATCGCCGCCCCGGCCACCCGGAGGGAGGCCGCCCGCGGCATGTGGCAGTCGCCGGAGAAGATCAGCGGCACCGCCACCCGCCGGCAGCTGCACAGATACGCCTTATGCAGGGCGTTCTGGTAGCACCCGGCCAGCAGGAACCGCTCCCGGGGCTCCCCGCCGTACCAGCCCGGCCCGGCCACGTGAATGATGTACCGGCAGGGCAGCCCGCAGCCCGGCGTGGCCACCGCCTGCCCGATGCGGCAGCGGCCCAGCTTCCGGCACGCCCTCTCCAGCTTCTCCGTGTCGGCGGCGGCGAAAATCGCGTCGCAGATGCCCGGGCAGCGCCGCAGATCCGTGCCGGCGGCGTTCACAATGGCGTCTGTCTCCATCCGGGTGATATCGCCCAAATACAAATACATGGGCATCCTGACTCCTCCTTTTCCCCATTCTGTCCCTATTATACTACATCAGGAGGCCGCACACCAGATAGCCCGCCGCCGAAAGCCCGGCCGCACACAGGGAATAGGGCAGTTGGGACAGGGCGTGGTCCATATTCTCCATCTTGCAGCAGCTGGAGGTGAGCACCGTGGCGTCGGAGTAGAAGCAGGCGTGGCTGCCCAGGGTGGCGCCGGAGACGATGGCGCCCATCACCAGCAGGGGGTTGGCCCCGATGGAGAAGGCCAGGGGCAGCAGGATCGGCACCGTCACGGCGGTGATGCCCCACACGCTGCCGGTGGTGAAGTTGAGGGCCGCCACCACCAGGAAGGCGATGGCCGGGAACACCGCCGGGCTCAGGATGGGCTTGACGGCATTGATGACGAAGGGGGCGATGCCGATCTCGGTCATGCCCTCCTGCATCACAAAGGCAAAGAAGATGATGGCCACCGTGGGGATCATGTTGCAAAAGCCGTGCATCGCCAGGTCGGAGAACCTGGTGAGAGACAGCTTCTTCCGGGGGATGTAGAGCAAAAAGCACACGGCGATGGCGGCCACCAGGGCCAGGAACAGCTCGCCCCCCACGATAGTCAGGGCGATCAGCGTGCCGATGGGGAGCACAAAGTCCCACAGGCAGCCGGTAATGGCCGGGGAGTCGTCCTCATCCTCCAGATTCAGCTCGGCGCTCTCCGGCGAGTAGACCTTTCCGGTCTCCTCCACCCGGCGGTAGGCCTTCTTCATCCGCCCCAGCTTGGGCACCAGCCCCAGGGAGAACAGGGGTACCAGCGCCACCGCCGCGATGGCGTAGAAGACGAAGGGGATCACGGCGCAGAAGGTGTTGATGGCGCTCCCGTAGCCCAGCTCCGGGATGCCCGCCTCGGCGTAGAACAGCCCGGCAAAGAACACCGCCCAGGTGGAGAAGGGCAGCAGGGCGCACACCGGCGCGCCGGTGGAGTCGATGATGTAGGACAGGGTCTCCCGGGGCACCTTCTGCCGGTCAGTGAGCTTGCGCATGCAGGTGCTCAGGGTCATGATATTCAGATAGTCGTCCACAAAGATCAGAATCCCCATGACCCAGGTCACAATCAGCGTGGTCCTGGGGCCCCGGCAAAGCCGACCCAGCAGCCGGGAGAAGCCTAGCGTCCCGTGGGAGGCGCCCAGCAGGGCGATCAGCGCACCGAACAGGCCGCACACCATGAACACCCACTGGTGGCTCTGGTCGGTGGCCACCCGGAAAAAGGCGTCCATCCAGCCGATGGGGAAGAAAAGTCCATCGACGATGATGTAGGTGAGCAGGGTTCCCAGAATCAGCGGCTCCAGCGCCCGTCTGCTCTTGAGCGCCACGGCCACCACGACGACGATTGGAAGCAGCGTCCATATCCCATAATCCATAATAACGGCACCTCCGTTTGCCCCCCAGTATACGAGCACGGATGTAAAAAGGGTGTGCGTTTGCGGTGAGCACCGTTCAGATTGTGTAAAAAAAGCGGGCGGCCGATGGCCGCCCGCCCGGAATCAGCCGCCCTGGCTCTGCCAGTCGGCGGGGTAGACGAAATAGAGGAAGCGGGCGTGCCCGGTGACGGAGAACTGGATGGAGCTGTCCTTTGGGATATAGATCAGCTCCCCCGGCCCGGCGGAGACGGTCTCTCCGCCGATACGGATGTCCAGCCGTCCGCTGAGCACGTAGTCCATCTCGTCGTAGCGCAGGGTCCAGGGAAAGGTGGTGTCGGTCATCTCCATGACGCCCACCCCCAGCCGCGGGGACTCCTGTAGGGTGAACAGGTCACGGGTGTAGACCCGGTCCAGGGGATTTCCTGTGTCCATCCGGTGCTCCTCCGTCACCGCGATGCGGGGCACCTGCACGGCCTTCACCCCGTGGGTTCCGCCGCCCAGGCGCTCCAGCAGCACCTGCCGCACCAGCGCCTCCAATGCGGTCTTATCCATGGCGCTCCTCCTTGTATTTTCTGGTGATCAGCATGGCAACCGCCACCGCTGTCACGCCGCCCACCAGCTTGCCCACAATCATGGGAAAGATCATGGTGGAATCAAAGCCCGCGGTAAAGCCCAGATGGTCGCCGAACACAAAGGCGGCGGACACCGCAAAGGCCACGTTGATGATCTTACCCCGCCGGTCCATATCGTGGAGCATCTGGAACATGGGGATGTTGTTGGCCAAGGTGGCCACCAGCCCGGCGGCCGCGATGTCGTTCATGCCCAGCACATGGCCCAGCTTCATCAGAGGGGTCTTGAATACCCTGGTGATGACATACACCAGCGGAAACGCCCCCGCCAGCACCACGGCGATGTCGCCCACGATGGCCACGCCCTCTGAGATGGGGTTCATCCCCGGAATGAGGGTGAGAGGGGTCAGCTTTTGGATGATGGCCGCCGCCAGGCCGATGGTGATAATAATCACAATGATTCTGCCAAAGACCTGGAAGCCTTTTACCATCCCGTTGGGGAGGAAGGCCAGCCCCAGGGCGATGAGCACGGCGAAAAGCGCGATGGGGATCAGGTTACGCAGTACCATCCCCACCGGGAACCCCGCCGCCAGGCCGCCCGCGAAGCTGCCGATGGGGATGGTGATGACACCTGCCAGCACGCCGGTGGCCAGATAGGGGCGGTCCTCCGCCTTAATAATGCCCAGACCCACCGGGATGGTAAACACGATGGTGGGGCCCAGCATGGAGCCTACGATCAGGCCGCCGAACTGTCCCGCCTCCTGGGTCAGGGCCAGCTCCTGGGCCAGGGGCGCGCCCCCCATGTCGTTGGCCAGGAGGGTACCCGCGAACATGGCCGGATCGGCCCCCAGGGCCTGGTAGAGAGGCACCACCACCGGCCGGAGCAGGTTGGCCAGCACCGGGGCCAGACAGATGATGCCGATCATGGCCAGGGCCAGGGAGCCCATAGCCATGATACCCTCCTCAAATTTCTCCCCCAGGCCGAACCGATTGCCCAGGATGCGGTCAACCGCACCCAAGGCCATAAAGACGACCATGAGGTAGACAATAATCTCGTTGATGGACATAGTATGTCCCCTTTCCGCGGCTCAGGCGGGCGGTTGGGCCGCCAGCCTGAGAGGATGACCGCCGCCCACATGCGGCGGCCTTGCTTTTCTAGCTCTCGTCCAGTATGCCCACAATGGCGGCATCAATGGGGAGCTCCGCCCCCGCCGCTACCCGGGCCGCGCCGCCGGTGGCCACGAGGACGGTCTCTCCCTCCCCGGCCCCCACGCAGTCGGCGCACACCAGCAGGCGCTCACCCACCCGCACGGTCAGAAACGCCTGCCCGGTGAGGGCGGGGGATTTTTTTGTGGCCCAGACCTTACCGGCCACCTGTCCCAGCAACACAAATACCCATCTCCCGCAGGCGCCGCTCCAGACCGGCGCATTTCTGATAGATGCCAAGGGGGGCGGTACGGCGGTAGCGGCGGTACTCCAGGGCGTCCCGCTCCACCCGCACCCGCGCCCCGGCCAGCAGGGCGGCCAGCACCTCGGTCTCCGCCGCCGTCTGGGGGGCGCAGGCGGCCAGGCGGCCCATGGAGGCCACCGGCAGCCAGGTAATGACCAGCGTCCGCCCCCGCCACTCCAGGGTCATTTCAAAATCACGCCCCGGTCGCCCTTTTGAAAGCCGCACGCATTGGCCTCGTCGTAGTCGATATGCACCACCGTGGAAAACTGGGGGGATACCCGCACCTCCACGTCCTGGAACACCAGCGGGCGGCTGGTAAAGCACTGGAGGCGCACCCGCTGCCGGTCCGCCACGCCGAAGCGGGCGGCGTCCTCCGGCGTCATGTGAATGTGGCGCTTGGCCACAATCAGGCCGCGGCTCAGGCGGAGCACCCGGTCCCCGTGGCGGAGGGTGAGGCCAGGGGTGCCCTCCGTATCGCCGGAGAGGCGCACCGGCGGGGTGAGCCCCAGGGCCACCGCATCGGTGAGGGAGATCTCCACCTGGCTCTCCGGGCGCTCAGGGCCCAGAATCACCACGTTCTTCAAGCTCCCCCTGGGCCCCTCCAATGTCACCCGCTCGGCGCAGGCGAACTGCCCCGGCTGGGACAGGTCTTTCGTCCGGTTGAGCCGGTAGCCCGCGCCGAACAGGGTCTCCACATCGGCCCGGGACAGGTGGACATGCCGTCCGCTGGCCTCCAGCTCGATGGTCAGGCGGGCGACCAGCTCCTCCGCCAGCCGCTCCACCGTGCTCAATTTACTTGCGTTCATAGCGTCCCGCCTTTAACTTAATCATGAAAATCCACATCAGGGAGGACAGCCGGTTCAGCCCCAAGATCATGTCGCCCCTGGTCACGTTGCCGTCCGCGTCGCGGAAGGCGGCGTAGGCGGCCAGCTCGGTCTGCCGCACCACAGTGCGCAGCTTGTTGACCGCCAGCAGGGCGGGTCCGTCGGTATAGCAGGCCAGAAAGTGGGGCTGGCCGAAGTGCTTCTCCGGATAGTGGGAGTACTCCCGGAGCTGTTCCGGCGTATAGCCGCACAGCTCGATGGCCCCCACCGGCTCGTCCAGTACGTCGAAGCGGATATAGCGCCGGACAAAGCCCAGAACCTCCTCCAGCTCCCCGGCCAGGGCCCCATAGCCCTCCCCCGCCGCCGCCTGCTGGGTCAGCAGGATCTCCGCCTCCAGGGCGTCGATCCAGCCCCGGAAGGCGATACGGGGGTGGTCCTTGAACACCAGTACATTCCCCTTCAGGTGGGTCATGTGCTCCGGCTTTTCATTCAGGGCGGCACCGAACAGAGTGCGGTATTTGGCGGGGGCGGACGGGGCCCCTTCCCCGGCCGCCTCCCCCTGGGGGTAGACCACCTCTACCCGGTGCTCCCGCAGATAGTCCCGCGCCCCCGGCGTGAGCATCTGGTCCCGGTTGACCACCACGGGCCCCCGTGTGCCCTGGTTGGACATGCGGCGCACGTCCTCCTCGGTCAGCAGCGCCATGGGTTACACGTTGTCCATCTCGCCCTGGGCATGGGGCAGAATGTGGTCCACCTCGGCGTGGGGGCGGGGGATGACGTGGACGGAGATCAGCTCTCCCACCTTTTCCGCGGCGGCCGCGCCGGCGTCGGTGGCCGCCTTCACCGCGCCCACGTCGCCCCGTACCATGACGGTCACCAGGCCGCCGCCCACCTGCTCCTTGCCCACCAGCTGCACGTTGGCGGCTTTCACCATGGCGTCGGCCGCCTCAATGGCGCCCACCAGTCCTTTTGTCTCCACCATACCCAGTGCGTTTGTATTGGCCATATTACGGTTCCTCCTGTCAGTCGTCTGTTTGGGTTGTTCCGGTTCCGCCTCCGCCTTCGGCGGGGGAGACGGCTTTGGTTTCTTCGTTTTGGCCGCCCGGGCGGCCTTCCTGGACGGGGCGGGCGGGTGCTCCGCCGCGTAGCTGCCGGTGCCCGCCCCCTTGTGGGCCGGGGCGGCCAGGGCCGCCGACACGGGTGTGTGCGGAACGCCGCCCACCGCCCCGGCGGGCTCGCCGTTGCCGGCGTAGACGGTGTGGGCCTTATCGTCCTCCATCCCCTCTGGCTCCTCCGCCGTCAGGGAGTTGGTCAGGGCCTGCACCTCCTGCAATAGCGCCTCATGTGGATTGAGGAGCACGCCGTCGGCGTTGACCTCGCTCATACGCTCAGCCTCCCTATAATCCGGTTGACCAGTTCGTTGAGCAGGCTCTCATCCACGGCACAGGGGGCATATCCGGCCGCGGGGCGGTTCCCCCGCAGCTCCTCCAGCTCTTTGACGCCCCAGGCCACCCGCTTGATGTTGATGAGGTCCAGGGGCCCGATGTTGTTGGAGCTGGACGAGCCGCCCACCGCGCCGCACCCCAGGGTGAGGGCGGGGAACAGGCAGGTGGTGGCCCCGATGCCGCCCAGGGCGGCGGGGGTGTTGACCAGCACGCGGCTGGCGGGGACGGCGGCGGCAAAGCGCTTGGCGGTGCCGGCATCCTCGGTGTGGATGGCGAAGGTGTGGCCCGCGCCCTCCCACTCCAGGATTTCTACGCAGCGGCGGAGCACCGCCTCCTCGTTGTCCTCTACATAGTAGGCCAGAATCAGGCCCAGCTTCTCATTGGAATAGGGATAGCCGGGACCCACCCCGGTCTCCCGGGCCACCAGTACCCGCGCCGTGGGGGGTACCCGGGTCAGGCCCGCCAGCTTGGCCACCGTCTCCACGCTCTTGCCCACAATGGCCGGATTCATGGTGCCGTTGGGCCGCAGGATGAATTTGGAGAGGAGGCGGTGCTCCTCGTCGTCCAGCAGATAGGCCCCCTGGGCCTTCAGCTCCGCCGTGACCGCCCCCTCCATCCGCCGCTCCACCACAATGGACTGCTCGCTGGCGCAGATGGTGCCGTTGTCAAAGGTCTTGGAGTCCAGAATCCGTTTGACCGCCAGGCGCACGTCGGCGGTGTGGTGGATATAGGCCGGCCCGTTGCCCGCGCCCACGCCGATGGCGGGAGTGCCGGAGGAGTAGGCCGCCTTTACCATGGCCCCGCCGCCGGTGGCCAGAATCAGGCGGGTATCGTCGTGGCGCATGAGGGCGTTGGTGGCCTCCAGGGTGGGGGTGGTGATGCAGGAAATGCTCCCCGCCGGGGCTCCCGCCCCCTCCGCCGCCCGGCGCACCACGTTCACCGTCTCCAGGATGCAGTTTACCGCGCTGGGGTGGGGGGAGAAGATAATGGGGTTGCCCGCCTTCATACAGATCATGGATTTATAGATCACGGTGGAGGTGGGGTTGGTGGAGGGCACCAGCCCCGCCACAATGCCCACTGGCACGCCGATATCAATGGTGCGCTTCTCCCGGTTTTCCGCCAGGATGCCGTGGGTCTTTTCGTCTCGGATGGCCTCATAGAGGGTGGTGGCGGCAAAGCGGTTTTTAAGCTCTTTATCCTCTTTTTTGCCGAAGCCCGTCTCCTCCACCGCCATGTCGGCCAGCCGCCGGGCGTGTTCCCCGGCGGCTGCGGCGATGGCCGCCGTTATTTTGTCCAGCTGCTCCTGGCTCATACCCGCCAGCGCCCTCTGTGCCTGCTTGGCCTGCCGGAGCAGCTCTCTTGTCTCTTGAATGGATTGCAGATCCTTGTCCAAATGGTTCACCTCGTCTTGTCTGGCGGCGGGCGGACACAGTTCGCCCCCGCATCGCCGGGGCGGCCTGCGGCCGCCCGCCCTACGTGTTTCCGCCGCCCTGTCAGATCTCCCTCGGCCGGGCCGCCACCGCCTTCACCGCCTCGGCAAAGGCTGCACAGGCGTCCCCACCCGGCTTTCGTCGGGCAGGGGCCCCGGATTTCAACCCGATCGCCGGAAGTGAATTCCGGCGATGCAAGGTTTCGGCAGAGCCGAAACGCTTGACGCGCCTGCCGGCGCGGCTCGCTCCCGCTCGCACGCCGCCTGCGCCCCGTGCGTCTCCTCTAGATCTCCCTCGGCCGGGCCGCCACAGCCTTCACCGCCTCGGCAAAGGCTGCGCAGGCGGCGTTGCACGCGCTCTGGGTGCCGGTGAGGAGCCCGCCGCCGAAGTTGGTCTCACTGGGGGGCTCAAAGAGGGCGGCCAGCTCCACATCGGAGGCCTTGAGCGCCTCGTCCAGCCCCACCACCGCCTCCAGAGGCGGGGCGATCAGGTAGGCCAGGGCCTCACCCTCCCGCACGCCCGCCGTCTTGGACAGATAGGTGCCCGTGCGGGAGACGGTGTGGGCAAAATAGACGATGGAGCCGTCCTCGTTGGCGGAGCGGAAGCCCACCCCGCTGGCCATAAACTCGGCGCAGGCCCGCAGGCCGGACTGCACCTCCGCGGGGTTGGGCCCGGCCAGGATGCCGATGACCTCGCCGGCCAGCTTGGTAGAGGCGTTGCCCGCACCCGCGTAGAGGGAGCGGCCGTACACCACCTCCACCGCCGCGGCCTTGGTGGCCTCGTCCAGGGCGCAGTAGGTCACGTCGTCGCTGTCGGCGGTAATGATACCAATGGAGCGGTACTGCTGGGGTAAGCCCAGCTTTTCCGCCAGCGTCTCGCTGACGTTGGCGATGGTATGGGTGGCCAGTACATTGGCCGGAATCAAATCGCCTGTCATAATGTCACCTCCGTTGTTTTGTAGGGGCGGGTGCCCACACCCGCCCGCCGGATGGCGCAGGGACGGGGGAGCGGGCCGATGTGGGCATCGGCCCCTACGATCTCCCGCCTATTTGAGATCTATCCCGCTGGCCTTTTTCTCCAGCATAGTCTTGATCAGCTTCGCAATGTGAGCACCCGCCGTCCCCCGTGCGGCTGGCCGCACGGGGCCCCCAAGCGTCTCTTTCATCTGCTCGGGCGAACTGAATTCGCCCGGCATCAAGGTTTTGCCCGCAGGGCAAAACGCTTGTACGCGCGCCGCGCGCCCCGTGGAGGCGGGCGGACGTATTTCACCGCAGATCAATTCCGCTGGCCTTTTTCTCCAGCATGGTCTTGATCAGCTCCGCAATGTGCGCGCCCGCTTCCACGGCGGTGGTACCCTGGCGGTGAATGTTGGAGATCACCGTGCGCTTGGACTCAGGTATGCCGATGTGGGGCTTGTAGGTCAGGTAGGCGGACATGGACTCCGCCGTAACCAGGCCGGGCCGCTCCCCCACCAGCAGGCACACCGCCTCCGCGCCGGTCAGCTCCCCAATGTGGTCGGAGGCGCCCACCCGGCAGTATTTGATGAAGAGCACCGGGCCGCTCTCCAGGCCATAGGTCTTGAGTCCCGCCCTGGCCGCCTGGATGCAGTCCACCGCGTTGGCCTCGATGGCGGCAGAGGACAGGCCGTCCCCCACCGCCAGAACCACTTTGGGGTTCTGGCCCAGGGTCTTTTTGATGATGGCCTGATTGGCCTCGTCAAAGCGGCGGCCCCGGTCGGGGCGGGTCAGGTATTCGTCCTTGTTCTGGCACAGGGTCTGGACAGGGACAAAGCCGTTTTTTTCCGCAAAGGCGTCGTCCACGTGGGAAAACACCGAGTCCTGCGCCGCCGCGTGGTCGGCCCGCATGCGCAGCATGGATAGGGTCTGATAGCGGGCGCCCGCCCGTCCCAGGCCCAGCCGGGCGGGGGTGCGCAGCTTCAAATCCAGGAAGGCCGGACCGTTTCTGGGGTTTTTGACCAGATATTGCCGCCGCAAATCGGTCTCTGTGATGTCGTCCAGACAGCCGCCGGCCGCCGCAGCGGCGGTCACCGGGGTGGCCTTGGCCGGGGCCGCGGCGTTGGGCTGGCCCGCCAGCTCCAGCACCATGCGCTCCACCAGGGAGCGCAGCTCTTGTTCGTTCATATTGTCACCTCAATGATATAGGGCGGGCGAACACAGTTCGCCCCTACGGGATGGGAGTAGGCGGCGGGGGCAAGCCCCCGCCCTACAGGGTGCGCGTGTGGGCCGCCGATTCACGCCAGCAGGACGGACGCATCCCCCGCCAGCTCCGTCAGCCTGCCGTTTTCCACAAAGCCCATCTTCTCCAGCCACGCCTGGAAGGGCGGGATGGCGGTGAGGCCGTAGAGCTCCCGCAGGGCGGCGGTCTCGTGGAAGCCGGTGGTCTGGTAGTTGAGCATCACGTCGTCGCCGTGGGGGATGCCCATGAAGTAGTTGCACCCGGCGGCGGTGAGGAGGACGGCCAGATCCTCGATGTCGTTCTGATCGGCCTTCATGTGGTTGGTGTAGCAGGCGTCGCAGCCCATGGGGATGCCGGTGAGCTTGCCCATGAAGTGGTCCTCCAGGCCCGCCCGGATCACCTGCTTGGAGTTATACAAATACTCCGGCCCGATGAAGCCCACTACCGTATTGACCAGGAAGGGCTGGAACCGCTTGGCGAAGCCGTAGCACCGGGCCTCCATCACCACCTGGTCGGCCCCGTGGTGGGCCTCGGAGGACAGCTCAGAGCCCTGGCCGGTCTCGAAGTACATGACGTTGGGGCCGGTGGCGGTGCCCTCCCGCAGGGCGAGCTGGCGGGCCTCCTCGATGAGCTTGCCGTCCAGGCCGAAGGCCTCGTTGCCCTTCTGGCTGCCGGCGATGGACTGGAAGATCAGGTCGCAGGGTGCCCCCTGGCGCACCGCCTCCATCTGGGTGGTCACGTGGGCCAGCACGCAGATCTGGGTGGGGATGTCCCAGCGGGTCTTGATCTCCTGGAACCGGTCCAGCACCCGCCGGACGCTCTCCACACTGTCGTCCACCGGGTTAAGGCCCAGCACCGCGTCCCCCGCGCCGAAGGTGAGGCCCTCCAGCAGGGAGGCCATGATGCCGTCGGGATCGTCGGTGGGATGGTTGGGCTGGAGGCGGCAGGACAGGGTACCAGGCAGGCCGATGGTGGTGTTGCAGTGGGCGGTGACGCGGATTTTTTTGGCCGCGTAGATGAGATCCAGATTGCTCATCAGCTTGGCCACGGCGGCGATCATCTCCGCCGTCAGGCCGCGGCTCACCCGGCGGATGGCGTCGCCGCCGTTTTTCTCATCCAGCAGCCACTCCCGCAGCTCGGCCACCGTCCAGTGCTTAATCTCATCGTAGATCTTCTCGTTCACGCCGTCCTGGATGATGCGGGTGACCTCGTCCTCCTCGTAGGGGACGGCGGGGTTGGCCCGCAGATCGGCCAGGGTGAGGTTGGCCACCACCACCTTGGCCGCCACCCGCTCCTCGGCGTTCTCCGCCGCAATGCCCGCCAGCCGGTCGCCGGACTTCTCCTCGTTTGCTTTGGCCAGGGCGTCCTTTACCGACTTAAACTCGTACACGTGCCCCAGCAACTTTGTTTTGAGTATCATGTGATCGCTCCTTCGCGGTTACGATTTGTTGAATACCAGCGTCTTGATGACAACTGGTAATACCGCGCCGCCCGCCACGGGCGCGCCGATGTCGATATAATCGCCGTTGTCCACCCCCACGCTGTCCAGGCAGAGGAGGGGGCCCTCCACCCTCTGGGCCATGGCCTGACCCAGCACCTTGGCCTGGTCGGCCTCCACCAGCACTACGGGGGCGATCCCTTGGGCGCGCAGGGGCTCCAGCCCCCCGGCAATCCCGCGGGCCAGCTCGTCCACCCGGGCGTAGGAGGGGTTTCCCTCCCCCCGCAGGGCCAGGGCAAGCGGGCTCAGCCCGCCCTCGTCGGCAAACCACCCCAGCTTGTCCCGGATGCACTGTGCCAGGGCGGCGGCGTCCCCCCGCTCTTCCTCTCCGGTCAGCTTGAGGATGGGGAGGTTCTTCAGGGGGAAGGCGATGTCCCGGTAGTAGATGGTGGAGCCGGACAGCTCGGTGGAGTGGCTCCCCGCCCCCACCACCGTGGCCCGGATGGTCTCCTCCCCCCGGAAGCGCCCCGCCGCCTGAAAGGCGGGGGAGACCGCGATGGCCCGTCCCAGCAGCACGCCGATATCGCCGTAGGCCTTCCAGTCGCCGGGGGGCGCGTAGATGCAGTCGGCCACACCGCCGGAGAAGGAGACCACCGGCACCGCCCGGGGCTCCCAGCGGGTTCCCTGGGTGAGAAAGGCGTCCAGCCGGTCCCGCCCAGGCCGCAGGCCCGCCGCCTGCTCCAGGGCCTCCACCATGGAACGGATGACGGGCTCCAACCCCTCCGGCGCGGCCTTTTGCCCAACCGCCGGGGGCGATGCCCACATCTCCCCGCGCTCCAGCACCGGTGAGACATAGGTCACGGTTCCTTCCCGGTCAAGCTTGATCAGCCGCCCGCCCACGTCCAGGCAGCCGGTGGCCGCCAGCTCCCCATGGGAGTAAAGCGCCAGGTTGGATGTGCCGCCGCCGATGTCAAAGTGTAATACATCCGTGTGATGCTCCCTGGAGTATTCATCCGCGCCCGCCCCCCGGGCGGCCAGAATGGACTCCAGATCCGGCCCGGCGGTGGCTACCACAAAGTCCCCGGCGAACTGGGAGAGGGCGGAGAGCACCTCCCGGGCGTTTTCCTTGCGGGCGGTCTCTCCCGTGATGATCACCGCCCCGGTGTCCACCTGCTCCGGCGCAAAGCCCGACTTCCGGTACTCTTCCGCCACGATGGTCCGCACCCCCTCGGCGTCGATCACGGTGTCGGAGAGCAGGGGTGTGAAGTGAATCCCGCTGCGGTAGAGCACCTCCCGATCCTCGATGGCGATGCGGGGCACCGAGAAGGGGTTAGCCCGGTTGGCCAGGGTCAGGCGGGAGAGAATGAGCTGGGTGGTGGAGGTGCCGATGTCGATGCCGACCGATAACAGGGTTTCACTCATTTCGGCACCTCCACCACCGGGCCCCCGCTCTGCGGGGCGGGCACATGCCCGTAAAATCGACGCAACGCGGAGATTTTCCGCAGACGGAATTCACTTCCGCCGAGGATGCGAACATCACATGGGGCCCCCAAACAGGCTGGCCTGTCTGGGGAGACGCGGCGCCGGTGTCGATGCCGACGGATAATAAGTTCTCCTCCATCACGCCAGCTCCCTCAGCAGACTCTTCAAGTCCTCCGCCGCCGCGGGGCGGGGGTTGGAGGGTGCGCAGAGATCCGCCTGCGCCGCTTCGGCCAGGCCGTCCAGCGCAGCGGTGAGCTCCTTTCCCTCCACTCCGCAGGCGCTCAGGCGTTCGGGCAGCTTGAGCTGGGCGCGCAGCCGGTTCAGTCCCGCGGCCAGGGAGCGCGGATTGGCCGCCAGGCCGCACAGCTTGGCCAAACGTCCGTATTTCTCCGCCGCTGTCCCATCGGCGGCGTTGAAGTGGATGACGTGGGGCAAAATCAGGGCGTTGAGCCGCCCATGGGGGAGGTGAAACCGCCCGCCCAGAGCGTGGGCCAGGCTGTGGCAGATGCCCAGCCCGGCGGCGTTAAAGGCGATGCCCGCCAGGTTGGAGGCCAGCAGCATGTTCCCTTTGGCCCCGCTCTCCCCCGCCGTTTCCCAGGCGGGGCGCAGGTTCTGCCAGGCCAGGGTAAATGCCTTCTCCGCCAGGGCGTCGGTGTAAGGAGTGGCCCCGCGGGCCACGTAGGCCTCGGCGGCATGGGTGAGTACGTCCATGCCCGTGTCCGCCGTCACGGCGGGGGGTACCCCCGCCAGCAGTGAGGGGTCCAGAATGGCCTCGTCGGGCAGAAGGGCGTCGTCCACCAGGGGGTACTTGACCCCCTTCGCCCGGTCGGTCAGCACGGCGAAGGAGGTGACCTCCGAGCCGGTACCCGCCGTGGTGGGCACCGCCACAAAGCGGATGTCCGCCCCGGCCCCCAGCTTCTTGCCGAACTCCAGCATGGCCTTGGCGCAGTCCATGGGAGAGCCGCCGCCGAAGGCCACCACCGCCTGGGGGCGGAACTCCGCCAGTGCCCTGGCCCCCTGGGCCACCAGCTCCAGGGGCGGGTCGGGCACCACCTGGTCGAACACCTCCACGGTGCAGTCCCGCAGGCGGGCGCGCACCCGCTCCAGCAGGCCGGATTGGGCCAGGAAGGAGTCGGTAATCACCATCACCCGCCGCCCGGCCAGCCCCTCCAGGGCCGCCAAGGCGTCCGGTCCAAAGAAAATTGTGGGCTTGAGTTGAAATCGTTCCATCGCGCTTCCCCTGTTTCTTCCTTGATGGGGTTAGTATGGCAGGCCAGGAGAAAGTTATACAGCTCTCTTTTCTTTGCTTTTCTTTGCTTTTCTGCACAAAAAATTTACTGGTTTTTCATCAGATTTGACCTTTACAACTGGAGTTCTCCGGTATATTATTGATCTGAAAAATATTTAGTGCTAATTATTTTTTGTTTTATCCATTTAACAGAGGAGGCTATTCTATGGCAGAGCTCCAGACGGAGCGCTCCTTCGTGGTTGAGCTGACCCCGGAGGGCGTTCAGGAAATCCAGTCCCACAAAAATATCTACACCGAGGACACAAAGCCCATTCCCCTGTCCGGCCGCGAGTGGTCCACCAAGAACTACATAACCCTCTGGACCGGTATCCTGGTTTCCATTCCCGTGTATATGATGGCCAGCGCCCTGCTGTCCGCCGGCCTAACCTGGTATCAGGCGCTGTTTATCTGCGTGCTGGGCCACACGCTGGTCCTCATTCCCTCCATCCTGCTGGGAAAGTTCGGCTCCCGCTACGGCGCCAGTTTTCCCGTCCTGTCCAAGATGGTATTCGGACCCAAGGGCACGGCCATTCCCACCATCATCCGTGCCTTCATGGGCTGCCTGTGGTTCGGGATTCAGAACTGGATCGGCGGCACGGCTCTGGACGCCATCATCACCGTCATCTTCCCGGCCTACACCGGTCTGGCATTCCACAGCTTCCTCAGCTTTGGCCTGTTTGTACTCATCAATTTCTACATCGGCTACCACGGCAGCCGGGCCATCCGCTTCCTGGAGGATTTCGCCGCCCCCATCCTGATCATTCTCAGCGGCGTAGTCATTGTCTGGGCCTTCTGGCTGGCCAGTCAGAAGGGAGGATTTGCCGCACTGTTCACCACTCAGGTGGCAGGCGGCAACGGCGAGAGCTTCTGGCCTCAGTTCTTCCCCTCCCTGACTTCCATGATCGCCTTTGACGCCACCATCGCTCTGAATTTCTCCGACTACACCCGCCACGCCAAGACTGAGGGGGCCCAGGTGAAGGGCCAGCTCATCGGTGCGCCCATCATGACGGCCTTCATCGTCTTTGTGGGCATCTGCGGCACCTCCGGCTCCGAGCTGGCCTTCGGCGAGGCCTTCTGGGATCCCAGCATTCTGGTCTCCCACTTCGGCAATCCTGCTGTGGTGATCATCTTCTCCCTGTTCATCATCCTGGCCACCCTGACCACGAACGTGGCCTGCAACCTGGCGGCCGCCTCCGTGGTGTTCTCCTCTCTCTTCGGCAAGGTGCTCACCTACAAAAAGGCCGTCGTGGTGGCCACGATCCTCTCCATCTGCTTCCTGCCCTGGAAACTGGTTGAGAATCCCGAGAGCTACGTGTATACTTTAAATGGAACCCTGGCCGTGTTCCTGGGTCCCATCACCGGCATCTGTCTGGCGGCCCTGTGGAGCCAGTACCGCAACCGCCTCCGCCTGCCCGACCTCTACTACCAGGACGGCGGCGCCTACTACTATCAGGGCGGCTGGAACGTGCTGGCCCTGGTGACCATGGCAGTCCTGTTCATTTTCATTTTCGTGTGCCAGTTTATTCCCGTCCTCAGGTGGATCTACGACAGCTCCTACCTGCTGGGCTGTGTGTTTGCCTTCGTGATCTACAGCGCCCTGTGCAAGCGCCAGGACTGCTGAACACACTGGTTTCCGCATCCGACATCTGATAAAGGGGGTTCTTATGCGTACCATCATTCAAAACGGCACCATTGTCAGCGACACCGCCGCCTTCCGGGCCGACCTGCTCCTGGAGGACGGCATGGTGAAGGCCGTGGGAGCGGGGCTGTCGGCCCCGGACGCCCAGGTGATCGACGCCTCCGGCAAGTACGTCCTGCCCGGCGCGGTGGACGTGCACACCCACATGGATCTCCAGGCCGGGGCCCACCGGGCGGTGGACGACTTCTACACTGGCACCGTGGCCGCCGCCTGCGGCGGCACCACCACCATCGTGGATCACATGGCCTTCGGCCCCAAGGGCTGCTCCCTGTGGCACCAGGTGGAGGAGTACCACCGTCTGGCCGACGGAAAGGCGGTCATCGACTACGGCTTCCACGGTGTGCTCCAGCATGTGGATGAACGGGTGCTCCGGGAGATGGGGGAGCTTGCCGACCGGGAGGGCATCACCAGCTTCAAGGCCTATCTGACCTATGACCTTGGCCTGGACGACGGGGCCCTGTTCCAGGTGCTCCGCCAGGCCAGGGAGGACGGTATCGTGATCCCCGCCCACTGCGAGAACGATGGGGTGGTCAACTACCTGCGGGGCTGGTACAAGGCCCAGGGCCTCACCCAGCCCATCTACCACGCCAGGAGCCGCCCCGCCCGCTGTGAGGCGGAGGCGGTGAGCCGCCTGCTCCACCTGGCCGCCATGGCCGGGGAGGCGCCAGTGTACGTGGTGCACCTGTCCAGCGCCGCCGGCCTGGCCGAGGTGCGCAAGGCCCGCGCCCAGCGGCAGAAGGGCGTGGGCGTGGAAACCTGCACCCAGTACCTCACCCTCACCGAGGCCGCCTACGCAGACCCCCAGGAGGGCCTGAAGGCCGTCATGTCCCCGCCCCTGCGGACCCAGGCGGACTGCGACGCCCTCTGGCAGGGGCTCCAAGACGGGGTGATCGACGCCGTGGCTACCGACCACTGCCCCTTCCGCTTCGCAGTGGAGAAGCAGTTCGGCGCGGGTGACTTCACCGCCTGCCCCAACGGCGCCCCTGGCGTGGAGGAGCGGCTTCCGGTGCTGTACTCGGAGGGGGTGGCCAAGGGCCGCCTGTCGATCTGCGAGCTGGTGCGCCTGCTGTGCGCCAACCCCAGCCGCCTCTACGGCCTCTACCCCCGGAAGGGCACCCTCCAGCCCGGCGCCGACGCCGACGTGGTCATCCTCGACCCGGCCAAGCGCCGCACCCTCACCCACGCCGGGCTGCACTCGGCGGTGGATTACACCTGCTATGAGGGTATGGAGCTCCAGGGGGCCATTGACCTGGTGCTCTCCCGCGGAGAAGTGGTGGCCCGGGACAACCAGTTCGTGGGCAAGCGGGGCGCTGGACGCTACCTCAAGCGGGGCCATAGCATCCTGGCCGAATAAATACAAAACGAGCGCCGCCAGCAAAGCTGGCGGCGCTCTTGCGCGGATGCGGGGCGCGGAAAACCCCCGGCCCTGCGGGCCGGGGGTTTGGGACGCGCGTCAGCGGTCCCACTTCTCGATGAGGGCGCGGAGCTGGTCGGCGAACCGACCCAGATCCTTGTTGGTGCCGCCCTTGTTGTGGGCGATGACCTCCATGAGCCTGCGGCCCACATCCTCCAGGCGCTGGTAGGCCGGCGAGCCGCCGGAGGCGGGCTCGGGCTTCTTCTCCGGCGGCAGGCCGGGGGAGAGCATCTGGTTATCCAGCAGGTCGTAGACCTCTTCGTAGTTTGGGGCGTGGGCGGCCAGTCCCTTTTCCCGGAGGGTGTTGGCGTAGACCTCCGTCACCTCCTGGTCGCCGTGGACCACGAACACCTGCCTGGGCCGGGGGCTGAAGTGCTCGATCCACCGCAGCAGGCCGTCCCGGTCGGCGTGGGAGGAGAGGCCATGGAAGTTGACGATCCGCGCCCGCACGGCGATCTCCTCGCCGAAGAGCTTGACCGAGCCGACGCCGTTGAGGAGCCGTCGGCCCAGGCTGCCCTCGGCCTGATAGCCCACGAACACCACGGCGCACTCCGGCCGCCAGAGGTTGTGCTTGAGGTGGTGGCGAATACGGCCGGCGTCGCACATACCGGAGGCGGAGATGATCACCTTCGGGGTAGGGTCCAGGTTGAGGGCGCGGGACTCATCGCTGCTCTCGGTGATGGTAAGGCCGGGGAACTGGAACAGGGCCCCGCCCTTGAGGGCGGCGATGGCCTCCTCGTCCAGGTAGCCGTGGAGATCCCCGGAGAAGATGCGCGTGGCCTCGCCGGCCAGGGGGGAGTCCACCACCACGGAAAAGCCGGGCACGCTCTTGACGAGGTGCTGCTCCTTCATCTCCCGGATAAAGTACAGCAGCTCCTGGGTGCGGCCCACGGCGAAGGAGGGGATGATCACGTTGCCCCCATTGCCCAGAGTCTCGTCAATAATGGCGGCCAGGTCGGCGGTGTAGTCCGGCTGCTCGTCCATGTCGTGGAGCCGGTCGCCGTAGGTGCTCTCGGTGAGCACGTAGTCGGCGTCCCTGATGTACTGGGGGTCGCGGATGATGGGCTGATCCCGGTTGCCGATGTCGCCGGAGAAGACCACCTTGCGGGTGGTATCCCCCTCGGTGAGCCACATCTCCACGCTGGCCGAGCCCAGCAGGTGCCCGGCGTCCACGAAGCGCACCTTCACCCCGTCGGCGATCTGGAGGGTGGTGCCGTACTCGCAGGTGACGATGCGCTTGACCGCCTCCTCCGCGTCGTGGACGGTGTAGAGGGGCTCCACCGGCTCCTCCCCGGCCCGCTTGCCCTTCTGGTTCTGCCACTGGGCGTCGCTCTCCTGGATGTGGGCGGAGTCCCGCAGCATGATGGACAGAAGCTGCCCCGTCAGGCGGGTGCAGTAGATGTTGCCGGTGAAGCCCTGCTTCACCAGCAGGGGAATGCGGCCGGAGTGGTCGATGTGGGCGTGGGTGACCACCACAGCGTCGATATACCCGGCGGCAAAGTCCAGCTCCTGGTTGTCCCGCTCGTCCCGGCCCTGCTGCAGGCCGCAGTCCACCAGAATCTTCTTTCCCCCGCACTCCACACAGTGGCAGCTTCCGGTGACGGCCCTTGCCGCGCCGAAAAAGGTCAGTTTCATGGGGCACCTCCTTGTGCAGTTTCTACAAGGCTATTGTACTCCTAAAACCAGCCGGTGTAAATAGTCGGATAACGTCCGGTAAGACGGGCAGAAGATCCGCCTCCCTGCCGCTTGGGACAGTGCCTCGTTCCACTCCTCCAGGGTGTAGGTGTTGAGCGGCAGCACGCTGAGCAGGGTGAGCAGCCACTCCGGGTCCGCCCGGCCGTCCAGCCGGGCCAGAATGCGGTTCTCCATATGCTCCCCCCTTTTCCCATTTGTATGCCGCAGCTCTGCGTGCGGTCCCTTTTCTTTTGCGGAAACATCCAGTATACCGTAGGATAGCGGATCGGCATGACCAAGAATGTGGCCATACAGTACGCCGGCACCGGCATCCGCTGCAACGCCGTCTGCCCCGGCCCCACCGAGACTCCCATCTTCTCCCCAGAGAACGCCGCCGCCTTTGACAAGGAGTTCGCACGGGCGTGCGCCCGCCACTTCGACGGCTCAGTTCCCCGCACCCAGCCTGAGGACCAAGCCAACGCCATTCTGTTTTTCGCCAGTGACGAGTCTAAGGCCGTCAATGGTGAAACCCTTGTGGTAGACTATGGCGGCACCATCTGAGGGGCCGCGGGCCTTTCATAAAGAACCGGACCGGCATACGTAGGAGCCGGTCCGGTTCTTGTTATGCGTTCCTTCTTACAGTTTTTTACAGGCCACCCTCCACAATCTGGGCCTTGATCAGGTTGGTTGTGCCGGACTGTCCCAGGGGTACGCCGGCGGTAATCACCACCGTATCGCCGATCTGGACTGCGTTCTCCTTACGGGCCACATCCACAGCCAGGGAGAACATCCGGTCGGTGGAATCCACCTCGCCGGACAGGTAGGGGTGCACGCCCCAGGAGATGGCAAGCTGCCGCCGGGTGGACTCATTCTGGCACAGAGCCACGATGGGGCAGGCAGGGCGGAAGCGGGAAATGACTTTGGCGGTGTAGCCCGACCGGGTGGCCGCCAGGATGGCCGAGGCGTTCAGATCCATGGCGGTCAGACAGCAGGAGTGAGTGATTGCGTCACTGATACCGGATACCACGGGCAACAGGCTGCGCTCCCGGAAGCGGCCCCAATAGTCGATAGCCTCCTCCGCGGCGGTGACGGTGTTAACCATAGTGGACAGGGCCTCAATGGGGTACTTGCCGGAGGCCGTCTCGCCGGAGAGCATGACGCAGGAGGTGCCGTCGAACACGGCGTTGGCCACGTCGGACACCTCGGCCCGGGTGGGGCGGGGATTGCGGATCATGGAGTCCAGCATCTGGGTGGCGGTGATGACCGGCAGGCCGGCCCGGATGGTGGCCTTGATCATCTTCTTCTGGAGGATGGGCACCTCGTGGGCGGGGATCTCCACGCCCAGATCGCCCCGGGCCACCATGATGCCGTCGGAGGCGGCGATGATGCCCTCCAGGTTCTCAACGCCCTCCCGGTTCTCGATCTTGGCGATGATGCGGATATTGTCGCCGCCGTGCTTGCGCAGTTCGGCACGGATGTCCTCCACGTCGCTGGCCTTGCGCACGAAGGAGGCGGCGATGAAGTCAAAGTCGTTGTCCACGGCGAACTTCAGATCCTCCCGGTCCTTGTCGGTGAGGGAGGGCAACAGGATGTGCACATCAGGTATGTTAATGGACTTGTTGCTGGACAGGGGGCCGCCGTTTTCCACCTCACAGTGGATCTCGTGGCCCTCTACCTTCTGGACCCGCAGCTCGATGAGGCCGTCGTCCACCAGGATGCGGCAGCCGGGCCCCACCTCCTTGTGGAGGTTGGCATAGGTGACACTCACCCGGTGGCCGTCTCCGGGCACGTCATCGGTGGTCAGGATAAATCCCTGGCCCTGCTCCAGAGTCACGGGGCCGTCGGCAAAGGTCTTTATACGGATTTCGGGGCCCTTGGTGTCCAGAATGGTGGCCACGGGGGCACCCAGGGTGTCCCGCACCTTCTTGAACATATTCAGCCGGGCCAACTGCTCGGCGTGGCTGCCATGGGAGAAGTTGAAGCGGGCAGCGTTCATGCCGGTCCGGATCAGCCGTTCAATGGTCTCCGCATGGTCCACCGCAGGCCCCAGGGTGCAGATGATTTTGGTCTTTCTCATGTTCATACAATCGTCCCTCCGTCGGGTATCCGAATCTCCAGGTCTCAACAAAAATCCGCAGATATCATACACCATCCCGCCCCGTTTGGGAAGGGTGAAATGGGTTAAATTTATGATTTCCGCCTACAATTTTTTCAAACCGTCCGCCGGGCCGGACACCGGAGCGCCGCCCAGCAGAGGGCCGCGCCGGCGCAGCCGCAGGCGATACAGGCGGCGAGCATCCAGTTTGCGCCGCCCATATCCAAGGTCCAGCCGGCCAGCAGGCCGCCCAGCATTCCGCCCATGCCGTTGGAGGCCACCATCATCACCGTCTGGCCCCGCACCCGGTCAGCCTCGGGCACGGACTCATTGACAAAGTAGACCGACGCCGGGGTGAACAGGCCGTAGCCCAGCAGTTGCAGGGGCTGGGCCAGCAGGACGCCGGCGTAGTTGAAGGTACACAGCAGCGCCACGGCCTTGAGGGTGCCGAATACGGCGCTGATGAGCAGCAGCCGACCGCTGCCGAACCGGCGGAGCAGCTTTGGGAAGAGGAAGGCGGTGGGCAGCTCGAAGGCCCCCATCACAAACATGGCCAGGCCCAGATCGGCGTCGGTGCCGCCCCGGCTGGTGACCACGTTCACCAGGAAATTGGACAAGGGGAGCACCGCCGTCAGGCTCAGCAGCACCCCGGCCAGCATCAGTGTAAAGGACGGGTTGGACCGCAGCAGGGCCAGAGCCGACTGTGGCCTCGGCCCCTCCGCATCCCGGGCGCGGGGCCTGCCCCGGTAGGGCGGGTAGGTGGCCACCAGGGCGATCTCCGCCGCGACCAGCACCACATGGGTGAGCAGCGTGCTCTCCACCCCGGAGCGCCCCACCTGGAAGCCCAGGAACACACAGGTCAGGGCGTAGGCCAGGGAGCCCAGTCCCCGGCCCAGACTGTAGCGGATGGGGACGCCGTCGTTGATGAACTGGATGGCCATGGCGTCCATGAGGGGGTAGGAGGACACCTCCAGCCCGCCGATGACCGCCCACACCAGGGCGGTCTCCCCCAGCCCCATGCCCGGGGCGAGCCAGTACCAGACGCTCACCCCCAGGGAGAGGAGCATGGACAGGGAGACGATACGCTTGAGGGGGAATTCCGGGTGCCGGTCGGCAAAGCCCCCCAGCAGGGGCTGGCACACAATGCCCGCCAGGCAGCGCACCGAGGTCATCAGCCCGGCCTCCCCGTTGGAAAAGCCCCGGTCCAGCAGCAGGGCGGTCTGGTACCCCACGATGGAGGCAAACATGGCCCAAAAGCCGATCTGCATGGCCATATAGTGCCAGTCCAGCCGCCGGAGGGAGGGTTGTCTCTGTATGGTCAAGGCTCATTCCTCCGTATGTTCATATTGGAACAGGTTGTCCAGCCGGGTGGTGCTCGCAGTGTAGAGGGTGAGGGCTATATCCGGCTCCAGGCCCGCGATGGTGTCCAGCAAATCCCCCTCGAAATACCGCAGATCAATGGTGGTCAGCTCCGAGCAGGAGAGGGCCAGGAAGGGGGTGAGGGCGCAGGCAAAGGAGTCCCGCAGCAGCACCACCCGCGGCCCGTCCGGATTTTTATGGTTGGTGATGGTGGCGATGGGGTAGTCGCCGCCGGCGTAGTAGGTATAGGGATTGCCGTTGAACCAGTCCTGCTGGGCCACCCGCTCGGGAAAGCACACCGACGTCTCAAAGGGGCCGGTGCGGGTAAAACCGTAGGCGGGGCAGGAATAGGTCAGCTCGGAATCGAATTTTGGGGTATAGAGCGTGATGTCGTCCGCCCCGGCGTAGAGGGAGCCCACCCGCTTGCCCTGGCTGCCCAGGAAGAAGTGCTCCAGCACACGGGTATCCCAGTTGGCCGGATCGGTGAGGGCCGGGTCGGCGGCCAGGCCGTACCGCTCCTCCAGCTCGTCCGTCAGCGCCTGCCAGGCGAAAAAGGCCGCCTCGGGCTTCCAGTGGTGGTCGGTGCGGAAAAACCAGTTGGAGTAGATGCCGTTCTCCTCAAACAGGGGGCGCAGATCCACATAGTCCGTTCCCTGCCGCTCCAGCTCGGCCAGGAAGGCGTCGGCGCTCTCGTTGCCGTACTCTTCCACCCCCGTGGGGAGCAGCGCCTCCCCACGCTGGAGCTTCTGTGGGGCGTTCACGTAGAGATAGGGGATTCCCAGGGCCTCCAGGTCCTGGGAAAACGCCGCCGTGGCGGCGGCGTTCTCCGCCACCTGCGGCCCGACGCCGGGCGCGGCCTGGAGATCCACAAAATTCAGCCCGCCGGTGGACAACCGCACCACGGTATTCTCCCCCACCGCGTCCTCCACCACCCGGCGGCCGGAGAGCCGCTGCACCCCGCCGTAGAGCTGGATAAACAGGTGATCCCGGTCCAGATCGCCGTTGACGGCGGACTCCGCCCCGTCCACAAAGGCCATCACGTCCCGGTTCTGAACGAAGGCCTTGAGCAGGGCCTCAAGCTTCCCCTCCCCACCGAAGAAGGAGGTGGCCAGCAGCAGGAATCCCGCCGCCACCGCCAGCAGGAAGACCGCGGCGGTCATGGTATTGCGTCGCTTCACGCTTCTGCCTCCTCAAAAGTTGAAGTAGATGAAGGGGTTGTAGGTGCCTTTGATCAGGAAGGCCGCCGACACCAGGAACACCGCCGCCGCCAGCACGGCGTAGCCCGCGTCCAGCAGGGGGCTGTCCTTTTTCGCGGCCCAGTCCCGCAGGCGGGGGGCCAGCGGTCCGGCGAAGAGCACCGACGCCGCCAGCACCGTCCAGTTCTCCCGCAGGTAGAGGGCGGTCAGATCGTCCCACCCCCCGGCGCCGAAGCCGAACATGGCCTGGAGGTACTGCCCCGCCGCCGCCAGGCTGTCCGCCCGGAAAAGCACCCAGGCGAAGTTCACCATCAGGAAGGTAAACAGCCATTTGGCCCACACCGGCCAGCCCCGGCCCAGATGCCCGTATTTCTCCAGCACCAGCAGCACGAAGTAGAACAGTCCCCAGGCCAGGAACGTCCAGTTGGCCCCGTGCCAGATGCCGGTGAGCAGCCACACTACGAACAGGTTTCGGATGTGTTTGGCCCTGGAGTCCACCCGGCTGCCCCCCAGGGGGAAGTAGACATAGTCCCGGAACCAGGTGGACAGGGAGATGTGCCACCGCCGCCAGAATTCGGTGATGGACCGGGAGATGTAGGGGTAATTGAAGTTCTCCAGGAAGTGGAAGCCGAACATCTTGCCAAGGCCGATGGCCATGTCGGAGTAGCCGGAGAAATCGTAGTAGATCTGCAGGGTGTAGCACAGGGCGCCCAGCCAGGCGAAAGAGGCGGACAGGCCGTCCCCCTGGCCAAAGGCCCGGTCGGCCACCACGGCCAGTTGGTTGGACAGGAGCACCTTCTTGCCCAGACCCACGATAAACCGGCTGCACCCGGCGGAGAAGTCCGCCCAGGTCTCTTTGCGGTGGTCGATCTGCTGGGCCACTGTCTCATACTTGACGATGGGGCCGGCGATGAGTTGGGGGAAAAAGGAGATGTAAAGCCCCACCTTCAGGGGCGAGCGCTGCACCTCCCCCCGGTCCCGGTGGACGTCCAGCACATAGCTCAGGGCCTGGAAGGTAAAGAAGGAGATGCCGATGGGCAGCTCAATACCGGGAATGACAAAGGCCGCCCCCAGGCGGTTCAGAATACCCAGTGTAAAGGTCAGGTATTTAAATACAAACAGGATACCAAGATTCACCGCCAGGGCGGTCACAAGAGGGGGCGCGCAGGTCCGTCCCGCCCGCTTGCAGGCATCCACCCACAGGCCGAAGCCGTAATTGGCCAGGATGGAGCCCAGCATGACCAGCACAAACCAGGGCTCCCCCCAGGCATAGAAGCCCAGGGAGGCCAGCAGCAGAAACACGTTCTGCCCCTGCCGCCACCTCCGCAGGGGCAGGTAATACACCAGCAGGACCACCGGGAGGAACAGGAAGAGAAACACCGAACTGGAAAAGAGCATGCCGCTTCTCCTTTAAGTCAAATACTTGCCCACGAACGGCACCTTGGAGAGGAGCCACGCCGCCGCCAGGGAGGCCAGGAATACCGCCGCCGTCAGCACCGGCACCGACAGCACAGGCGGGAAGGACAGGGCGGTAATGCCGAAGTTCCGCAGCAGCATGAGGAAGAACACGTGCACCAGATAGATGCCGAAGGACACCTTCGCCACGCCGGAAAACCGCTGGCGGCGGGAGCGCTCGTCGCTCACCCCCAGCAAATAGCGGAAGAGCACAAAGACCGCCGTGCTCATCAGGGCGATGTTGGGACTGTCATAGTTGTAAAAGGTCTGGGCCAGCGCCCCGCGCTGCTGGGACAGCCAGGCGGTGCCCCCCACGGTGACCGCCGCCCCTGCGATCCCCAGCAGGTAGATGAGGTACTCCGCCGGGCGGCTCAGTGTGTACTCCTTTAAGTAATAACCCAATACATAGTAGCCCACATAGCCCAGCACCAGCTTGATATTCAGGTAGCTCTGGTAGAGGCTCACCGTCTGGCTGGGCCGCAGGCGCAGAAGGGTGGGCAGGAGGAAGGTGAAGACAAACACCAGCAGGAAAAACCAGTGGAAATCCCCCCGGCCTGCCCCCCGCACGAAGGCACGCAGCACCGGGGTGACCAGATACAGGCCGAGCAGCATATAAAGGAACCACAGGTGAAAGCAGGTCTTTCCCAGGAGCACCTGATAGAGGGCTGCCCGGACGCTCTCCCAGCTCAGGCCGTGCACCTGTACCCGTTCCACCAGCGCATAGGCCGTCCCCCATACCGCCAAGGCGGCGGCGATACGCAGCATATGGCCGAAAAAAAGCTTGGAGGGGGGGAGGCTGTGCTTGGGGTCCAGCAAGAACATGCCGGAGAGCATGACAAACACCGGCACACACCAGTGGGTCAGCCCGTCGTACACGTTGAGCACCATAAAATCGGGCGTTCCCACCGGCGACGCCTCCAGGGCCCCGCCGGTTATGTGGACCACGATCACCGCCAGCATGGCGGTACACCGCAGCAGATCGGCGTAGGCCAGCCGGCCGCCTATGGTCTGACTCACCCCTTACCCCCGCTCCGGGACGAGCTCGATCCAGTAGCCGTCCGGGTCCTCAATGAAGTAAACGCCCATATCCGGGTTTTCAAAGCATACGCAGCCCATGGCCCGGTGCCGCGCCAGCAGCGCATCAAAGCGGTCGGTGACGAAGGCCAGATGGAACTCCTGCTCCCCCAAATCGTAGGGTTCGGTGCGGTCCCGCAGCCAGGTTAACTCCAGACGGAAGCCGGTCTCCCCGTCCCCCAGGTACACCAGCTTGAAGGAGCCGTCGTCGGCCTCCTTCTCCTCCTCCACCTCCAGCTCCAGCGCCTGCCGGTAGAAGGCCAGGGATCGCTCCAGATCCAGCACATTAAAGTTAAAATGATTGAATTGCAGCATGGTTTTTCCTCTTTTCTTCGGTTTTGCGGGCGTGGTTCTCTTCCCCGCCAGACTAGGGCTTGTTTGAAACTTGGCGATGTGCCCAGCAGCGAGGGATTTCGGCTGCTGGCAAGCAATTTTTTCGCGGGAATCCGGACGGATTTCAAGGAAAAATTGCGCCGTCCAGCGGTCAAAAGGCCCGCCGATTGGGCTTGTTGACATGTTTCAAACAGGCCCCAAAGCCTCGGTCTGTAGGGACCGGCGCCCCAGGGCGGCTTCTCTTGCCCCTTCGTGGCAGTTCCCCTTCTGCCCACATCGGCTCGCCGGACCAATGGCTCTGACCGTGTCCCGCAGCCGCGGGCGGGTGTGGGCACCCGCCCCTACAACTCTGCGGGTGGCCCAACACCCCCGCCTCCAAGTAGGGGCGGCCCTTGTGGCCGCCCGCGGGCGCACACAGTGCGCCTCTACAGCCGCTCCGCAAGCCTCCGTCCCGTCGGCGTCGCCGCTAAACCGCCGCTCCCGGTCTCCCGGAGTGAGGCGGGCAAAGCATCGCCCACGGCCCGCATGGCGTCGATGACCTCGTCGCAGGGGATGGCGCTCTCCACGCCGGACAGGGCCATCTCTGCGCAGGACAGGGCGTTGACCGCCCCCATCACATTCCGGTTGACGCAGGGCACCTCCACCAGCCCGGCCACCGGGTCGCACACCAGCCCCAGGGTGTTGGACAGGGCCATGGCGCAGGCGTGGGCCATCTGGCTGGGCGTGCCGCCCATCACATGAACCAGGGCGGCGGCCGCCATGCCGGAGGCGGAGCCCACCTCTGCCTGGCATCCCCCCTCCGCCCCGGAGATGGAGGCGCGGGTGGCGATCACCTGCCCGAAGCCGGCCGCCACATAGAGGGCCTCCACCATCCGGCGGTCGTCCAGGCCGTCCCTGGCCTGGAGGGGGAGGAGCACCGCGGGCAGCACCCCGCTGGCCCCCGCCGTGGGGGCGGCCACGATGCGCTTCATGCAGGCGTTGCACTCCCCCGTCTTGAGGGCGGCGGCGATCACCTGCCGTAGAATGGGAGGGCACAGCCCCGGCCCCTCCCCCTCCAGCCGGGCCCCCGCGCCGCCGGTGAGGCCGCTGCGGGATCGGGCGGCGGGGTCATACTCCGCCACTGGGGCCTTCATGGCCGTCCAGAGGGCGGCCATCTGCCCCCAGGAGCGTGCCTCGTCCACCCCCCGCTCCCGGAGGTCGTCCTCCAGCACCGCCCGCCACAGGGGGACCTGCCCGGCCGCCTGGAGCAGCCCCTCCACCGATGAAAACGCCATGTCAGTCCTCCCCCTCCATGTTCAGATAGGTGACCCGCTCGATGCCCGGGCAGGCCCGCAGCTCCTCCACCGCCGCCGCCCAGATGGGCTGGTCGCTCTCAATGACCATCACCGCCAGGCCGCCCCGCATATCCCGGTAGAGCTGCATGGTGGCGATATTCACCTGCCGCTTGGACAGCACGCCGGTGACCTCCGCCACCATGCCGGGCCGGTCCTGGTTGCGGATGATGAGGGTGGGCAGCTCGC
>ENA-USYR01000002-USYR01000002.1-human-gut-metagenome-genome-assembly--contig:-NODE-2-length-164301-cov-14.151939_pt1 | contig 164301 bp, 156 predicted proteins | sample MGYA00250064_ERZ773510 | MGnify/ENA primary metagenome ERZ773510 (study PRJEB29103, sample SAMN06112082) | human gut metagenome | biome: human gut; feature: ankylosing spondylitis patient; material... | reverse complement strand
GCCACCGTGGATGAGCTGATCTCCACGATCCACTCTCATCCCACGGTTTCCGAGTCCGTGCGGGAGTGCGCCCTGAATGTCCAGAAGCGCGCCATCCACATCAAGAACTGATTGTGTTTCCCGATGACAAGGGCCGCCGCTATCAAGCGGCGGCCCTTTTTGCTGCGTGAAGAACGGTATGGTGCCTCAATGGCGCGGCAAAACTCCAGTGTGCAGTCCAGGAGGATATAAATGCGGGAAGCCCCCATATACCTCCAGATTTGCCTGACAGCGTAACAGGGATACAGCGTGTGGAGCTGCAGGGGGTACTGTACCGGTCGGGAAAGACGGGGCGTTTCATTTTCTCCTTTGCTTGTCCACGCCGATCTTTTATGAGAAATGCCGATCAGGAGATGCACGCTGAACGCTGAAGCATGGGATGAGGCGGGGGGATTCAACTGTCATGTTCACGCTTTTCTGGCATATACCTGCCTGTCGTTATGGTTATATCATAAATAGAGTGAAGATATTGCGCATGTTTTGCATCTGATACATTTCACCATGGAGAAACGGGAGGAACGGCCTTGAAGAAGCGGAGAAATCCCGCTATAATGGGGTGGCATGAACGGACAAGGAGGGCAGGAGACCATGGCGGTGACCGGACGGTTTGCGCCGTCGCCAAGCGGGCGCATCCATTTGGGGAATATTTTGTGCTGCCTGCTGGCTTGGCTCAGCGCCCGGCAGAAGGGCGGGAGAGTGATCCTGCGGATCGAGGATCTGGATATCGCGCGATGTCCGCGGCGCTATGGGGAGCAGATGTGCCGGGACATCCAGTGGCTGGGACTGGACTGGGACGAGGGACCTGTCATCGGCGGCCCCAGCGGCCCCTATGAGCAGAGCCGGAGGACGGCGCTGTATCAGGCTGCTCTGAGGCGACTGGAGGCCCAGGGGCTGGTCTACCCCTGCTTCTGTACCCGGGCGGAGCTCCATGCCGCCAGTGCTCCCCACCGGGAGGATGGACAGGTGGTCTACCCGGGGACCTGCCGCGGTCTGACCGCGGAGCAGGCGGCAGAGCGGGCCCGGCGCACAGGCCGCGCCCCCGCCCTGCGGCTGTGGGTGCCGGAGGAGGAGATCACTTTCACCGACGGCCACATGGGGGAGTACAGGGAGTGGCTGCCTGCGGACTGCGGGGATTTTCTGCTGCGGCGGTCGGACGGCATATTTGCCTATCAACTGGCGGTGGTGGTGGATGACGCGGCCATGGGCGTCACAGAAGTAGTGCGGGGTGCGGACCTGCTGGCGTCCACCCCCAGGCAGCTGCTGCTGTATCGGCTGCTGGGACTGGAGGCACCGGCGTTTTACCATTTCCCGCTGCTTCTGGGAAGCGACGGGCAGCGGCTCAGCAAGCGGAACGCGGATGCGGGGCTGGACACGCTGGGAGAGCGGTATACGGCACCGGAAATTCTGGGAAAGCTGGCATATCTCGCAGGCTTCAACCCCTCGGCAGAACCCAGAAGCGGGGAGAGCCTGCTGGAGGACTTTGCCTGGGAGAGGGTCCCCAGAGCGGATATCCGCATTCCGGAGGGACTGTTTTGAAAAGGAAGCGGCACAGGCTGTCAGCCTGTGCCGCTTCTTTAGTTGCTTTGTCCCGAAAGGGCGTCTGGAATCTCCACTTCTGCCATCAGCTCCCGGCTGATGATGGTGAGCATCTCCTCCAGCTTGGCGCACTCCGCCGGGGTAAACCGCTGCGTGATGCGGTTCATGACGGCGGTCATGTAGGCCGTGCTGATGTTGTAGTAGTCGATATACTTCTGAGTGATCTCCAGATGGTATTCCCGCCGGTCGTCGGAAGACTGGACCTTGCGGATGTAGCCTTTCTTGATGAGGCTGTTGACCTTGTATGCCGCGTTGGGAGGGGAGATCCGCATGAAGGTGGCAAATTCATTCACCGTGGGACTGCCCAGAGCCTGAATGGCCTCCATGCAGAAGGTCTCCACCGTCGTCAGACTGGCCTCACGATCCTGAAAGCGGCTGAAGATCTCCTGGTAAAAGTGCAGCTTGAACTTGGTGTACACGTTAAAAAAAGCGTCTTTCAGCATGGCTGCAAGCCCTCTTTCCCGCGCCTTGCCCGCATGGCGGGAAAGCGTCGGCTGTCATTCCGCACCGATGGCGAAGGTCAGTTCCGCCGTACAGGCCAGTTCGCCGTTGACCGTGGCCTTGCACTCGCCGATGCCCACCGGCCCGCGGCGCTTGGTGAGAACGCACTCCATTTCCAGCACGTCGCCGGGGATCACCTTCCGGCGGAAGCGGGCGTTTTTCACGCCGCCGAATAGGGCGATCTTGCCCTGGTTCTCCGGCAGGGAGAGGATGGCCACGGCACCCACCTGGGCCATGGCCTCCAAAATCAGCACGCCGGGCATGACGTGCTCCTGGGGAAAGTGGCCGCAGAAGAACTGCTCATTGACGCTGACGCACTTGCGGCCCTTGGCCCACTGGCCGGGCTCGTAATCGGTGATCCGGTCCACCAGAGCAAAGGGGAACCGGTGGGGTAGGATCTGCGCGATCTGGTTGGAATTCAATTCGTTTGCCATGGTCTCACGCCTCCCATCGTTTGAACAGCAGGCTGCCGTTGTGGCCGCCGAATCCCAGAGAGTTGGACATGGCGTAGCGCACATCGGCGCTGCGGCCGTGACCCGGCACTACGTCCAGGTCGCAGGCGGGATCCGGCACCTGATAGTTGATGGTGGCGGGAAGATAGCCGTCATACAGCGCCATGGCGCAGAACATGGCCTCCACAGCACCGGCGGCGCCCAGCATGTGGCCGGTCATGGACTTGGTGGAGCTGATGGCCAGCTTGTAGGCGTGGTCACCGAACACAGTCTTGACGGCGGCCGTCTCGCCGGCGTCGTTCAGGGGGGTGGAGGTGCCGTGGGCGTTGATATAGTCCACATCCTCCGGCTTGGCGCCGCCGTCTGCAAGGGCCATCTCCATGGCCTTGGCGGCACCGCTGCCGTCGGGCCGGGGAGCGGTCATGTGATAGGCGTCGCAGGTGGCGCCGTAGCCCACGACCTCCGCAAGGATTCGGGCGCCCCGGGCCTTGGCGTGCTCCAGCTCCTCCAGCAGGAGGATGGCCGCACCCTCGCCCAGCACGAAGCCGCTGCGCTCCGCGTCAAAGGGGATGGAAGCCCGCTTGGGATCGGGATTCTGGGTCAGGGCCTTCATGGAGGTGAAGGCGCCGATGGCCAGAGGCGTCACAGCGGACTCCGTGCCGCCGCAGAGCATCACATCAGCATAACCGTCCCGGATATAGTGGAAGGCATCGCCTACGGCATTGGTGCCGCCGGTACAGGCGGTCACCGGACAGGAGCACATGCCCCGGAAGCCGGTGTGGATGGCGATCTGGCCGGCGGCCATGTTGCAGATGCCGGTGGGGATATAGAAGGGAGAGACCCGGTCCCAGCCCTTCTCCTTGCCCTTGTCGTGCTCTGCCTCCGTGATGGAGAGGCCGCCGATGCCGCTGGAGACAATGACGCCGCAGCGATCCGCCTCCGCTTCATCCAACGTGAAGCCAGCACCGTCCAGTGCCTCCTTGGCGGAGACGACGGCCATCTGGGTGAAGCGGCCCATCCGCTTGGCCTCTGGCTTGCTCATGTAGTTCTCCGGCACGAAGCCCTTGACCTCCGCGGCCAGATGGACCTTCAGATCGGTGGGATCGAATTGGGTGATGGGAGCGATGCCGCACACACCGTCCTTCACAGCCTGCCAGCTCTCTGCCGCGGTAAGGCCAATGGGGGTCACGGCCCCCAGGCCGGTGATCACGACTCTCCGTCGTTCCATAGTATACCTCCTGTAGATAGAGTTGGGAGCACCCGGAAAAGGTGTTCCAAAAGGCCCCGCAAAAGGAAGGGGGCTGGGGAAATCCATTCGGGGTTCCCCGGTTGATCTGCCAGAGGCAGATCAAGAAATTCCAATCATTTTCGGCAGGGCGCACCCCAGGGCGGCTTCTCTTGCCCCTGCGGGGCAATTCACCTTCTGTACCTGCCGAAAATACTTTGACCCAAGCCGCTGAAAGCGGCGCAGAAGTGCCCTTGGGGTGCAGACTGGTGATGGGGGTTCAGCGGAGCCGGTGGCATACCGGCGGAGCGTCCAAGGGGGACACTGTCCCCCTTGAATGCTTCACATCGCCATGCCCCCGTCGACGGCCAGGACCTGGCCGGTGACATAGGCGGCCTCGTCGCTGGCCAGGAAGGCCACGGCCTTTGCCACATCCTCCGGTGCACCCAGCCGCTGCATAGGGATGGTGGGCATCATGGCGTCCTTGGCGGCCTGGGGCATGGCAGCGGTCATGTCCGTCTCAATGAAGCCGGGGGCCACGGCGTTGACCGTCACGCCCCGGGAGGCCAGCTCCTTGGCCAGGGACTTGGTCATGCCTACCACACCCGCCTTGCTGGCGGCGTAGTTCACCTGGCCGGCGTTGCCCCGGAGGCCCACCACGCTGGAGAGGTTCACGATCCGGCCGTACCGCTGCTTCATCATGATTCGGGACACGGCCTTCATGCACAGGAAGGTGCCTTTCAGGTTCGTGTCGATCACCGCGTCGAAGTCGGCCTCCTTCATCATCATCACAAGGCCGTCCCGGGTGACGCCGGCATTGTTCACCAGAATGTCAATCCGGCCGAATTCCTTCACAGCGGCATCCATCAGGGCCTTCACCTGGGCCTCGTCCGCCACGTTGCACTGCACGGCCAGGGCCTTGGCACCCAGGTCCTCGCAAGCGGTCACGGTCTCCTGGGCAGCTTCCGCCCGGCCGGCGTAGCACAGCACCACATTGGCGCCGCCCCGGGCCAGCTCCTCGCAGATGGCCCGGCCGATGCCCCGGCTGCCGCCGGTGACCACGGCGGTCTTTCCAGCAAAATTCATCATGCCTTCTCCTTTATCAGTTGTTCCAGCGTGTCGGGCAGGTTCTCCACATCCGCTGCGGTCTCCACCGCGCAGACCGGTATGCCGGGAACGGTCTTTTTCACAAAACCGCTGAGGGCTTTGCCCGGGCCGATCTCCACGATGGCGTCCACGCCCATGTCGGCCATCTTCCGGATGGAGTCCTCCATGAACACGCTGCTCTGCACCTGCTTCACCAACAGCTCCTGGATGGGGGTGCTGTCATCCTTCACATCCCCCAGGCAGTTGAAGATCACGGGGATCTGGGGATCCGCAAACGCCACGCCCTGGAAGTATTCCCGCAGGGCATTCCCGGCAGGGGCCATCAGGGGGGTGTGGAAGGGGCCGCTGACCTTCAGGGGCAGGCACCGGCGGGCGCCCTTCTCCTTGGCAATGGCGGCGGCCTTCTCCACAGCGGCCTTCTCACCGCCGATGACCAGCTGGCCGGGACAGTTGTAGTTGGCGATTACCACGCACCCCAGGTCAGAGGCCGCGTCGCAGGCATCCTGCAGGGGGCTGCGGTCCAGATTCAGGACGGCCATCATGGCGCTCTCCCGGCCGGCAGCCGCCTCCTCCATGGCCTTGCCCCGGAAAGCCACCAGACGGATAGCTGTGGCGGCGTCGAACACACCGGCGGCGTGAAGGGCGGAGTACTCACCCAGGGAGAGGCCCGCCGCCACAGCGGGGGTGATGCCCTTCTCCCGCAGCACCGCCGTCATACCGGCGGCAAAGGCCACCATGCAGGGCTGGGTGTAGCGGGTCTGGTTGATGATGCCGTCCGGGTCCTCAAAGGTGACCTTCTTCAGGTCAAAATCCACTTCCGCATGGTCGTAAACAGCCCGGAAAGCGGAAAACGCCTCGTACAGATCGGCGCCCATGCCGGCATGCTGGCTGCCCTGACCGGCGTACAAAAAGCCCAGTTTCATTCTGCGTCGCTCCATTCTGCGGCGGTGGCCTTCGCCCGTGCGATACCGCTCTCATACAGATCACGGAAAATCTCGGCCACGGGCCGGATCTCGTGGAGCATACCAGCCACCTGGCCGCTCATGACGCTACCCATTTCCACATCGCCCTCCAGCACGGCCCGGCGCAGGCCGCCCAGGGTGACCTTCTCCAGCTCCTCCAGAGAGGCGCCGCGCTTCTCCAGGGCCAGATACTCCCGGGCCATCTTGTTCTTCAGGATTCGGACCGGGCCGCCGATGGAGCGGCCGGTGACCACCGTATCACTGTCCTTGGCCTTCAGCACGGCCTGCTTGTAATTGGGGTGGATGGGGCACTCCTCGCTGGCAAGCAAACAGGTGCCCACCTGGATGCCGCAGGCACCCAGGGCAAAGGCCGCAGCCGCCTGACGGCCGTCCGCGATGCCGCCGGCCGCCACCACGGGAACGCTTACCGCATCGATGACCTGGGGCACCAGGGCCATGGTGGTCATCTCGCCCACGTGGCCGCCGGACTCCGTGCCCTCGGCGATGATGGCGTCCACGCCATAGCGCTCCAGCCGCTTGGCCAGAACCGCCGCCGCCACTACGGGCATCACCTTGATGCCCTTTTCCTTCCAGGCAGGAATGTACTTGCCGGGATTGCCGGCGCCGGTGGTGACCACTTTCACGCCCTCTTCCAGAATGATCTGGGCGATGTCGTCGGCATAGGGGCTCATCAGCATCAGATTGACGCCGAAGGGCTTGTCCGTCAGCTCCTTGGCCCGGCGGATCTCCTGGCGGAGACGGTCGCCGTCCCAGCCGCCGGTGGCGATCATGCCCAGGGCCCCGGCGTTGGAGCAGGCGGCGGCGAACTCGCCGGTGGCGATGTTGGCCATACCGCCCTGGATAAAGGGGTACTTGGTTCCCAGGATTTCATTGAGCTTTTTCATAAAAATCTCCCATTCGCCGCTGTGCGCGGCCTAAATAAAGCTGAAGTTTTCGCCGGTAACAGGCTTGCGTCCAGAGCGCCTGCTTGACGTGCAGGGAGTCAGGCGAACTCCACCAGGGCGCCGCCCCAGGTGAGGCCGCCGCCGAAGCCTACCACCAGGACCCGGGAGCCGGGCCCCACCTTTCCCAGGTCATGGAGCTCACTGATGACCAGGGGGATGCTGGCGGCGGAGGTGTTGCCGTATTTCTGGATGTTCTTGTAGTACTTCTCCGGGGGGATGTGGTACTTTTTGGCTGCCAGGTCGATGATCCGGGCGTTGGCCTGGTGGAAGACGAAGAAGTCCACGTCCTCAATGGCCATACCGGCCTTTTCCAGCACCTGGTCGATGCAGTAGGGCACTGCCTTAACGGCGAACTTGAAGGTAGGCTGGCCGTGCATGAAGATGCGGGCTGGCGCCGGCTTCTCCGCGCCGGTGACGCCCAGCATGTCCGGGTCGCCGTGGCAGCCCAGAACGGCGTGGATGGAGGGATAGTCCTCCCGCCACTCCACCACCACAGCGCCGGCGCCGTCTCCGAAGAGGACGCAGGTGCCCCGGTCCTCCCAGTTGATGAACCGGGAGAGCATCTCCGCGCCGATCACCAGGCCGTACTTCCGGGGGGCCTGGGCCAGCAGGCACTCCATGGTGTGGATGGCGAACAGGAAGCCGCTGCATGCGGCATTCAGGTCAAAGCACACCGCGTCGTGGGGCAGCCCCAGCCCCCGCTGCACCATGCAGGCGGCAGAGGGGGACAGGTAGTCGGAGGAGAAAGTGGCCACCACGCAGGCGCCGATGTCCTCCGGGGAAATCCCGGCGTTTTCCAGCGCCTGCCGGGCGGCGCCCACGCACATATCCGTGTGGGTCTCCGTGGTGCAGTGGTGGCGGGTCTGGATGCCGGTGCGGGTGGTGATCCACTCGTCGCTGGTATCCACGATTTTTGCCAGGTCGTCGTTGGTGACGATTTTCGCAGGGGCGAACCGGCCGGTGCCTCTGATTTTGATTCCGCTCATGCTTCCTCCTTCTGGGGTGCTGCGCCCATGCGTCTGAATTTTTGATACCGGCCTGCGGCCAGAGCGGCTCCGCTCTCTTTGGAGAGCTCCGCCAGGCAGCGGCTCAGGGCCCGATCCACCTGCCGCATGTGGGCGGCGGGAGCCAGATGGGCGCCGCCCTCCGGCTCAGGGATGATGCCGTCGATGACGCCCAGCTCCAGCAGGTCCGGCGCCGTCAGCTTCATCAGCTCACAGGCTTCCTCATGTCTGGCGGAGTCCTTCCACAGAATGGAGGCGAAGCCTTCCGGAGAGAGGATGGCGTACACAGAGTTCTCCAGCATCAGCACCCGGTTGGCAACGCCCAACGCCAGCGCGCCGCCGCTGTTGCCCTCGCCGGTGATGAGGGCGATGACGGGGACGGTGAGGCGGCTCATCTCATAGAGATTCCGGGCGATGGCCTCGCCCTGGCCGTGGGCCTCGGCCTCCAGGCCAGGATAGGCGCCGGAGGTGTCGATAAACGTGAGGATGGGGCGGCGGAACTTCTCCGCCTGGCGCATCAGCCGCAGAGCCTTGCGGTACCCTTCCGGATTGGGCATGCCGAAGTTGCACTTGAGGTTCTCCTCCAGCGTTTTGCCCTTCCGGGTGCCGATGACGGTCACAGGGCGGCCGTGGTACAGGGCCACGCCGCCCAAGATCGCGGCATCCTCGCCGCAGAGGCGGTCGCCCTTCTGCTCAAAGAAGTCTGTGAACAGCGCCTGAATATAATCTGTGATATTGGGCCGCTGGGGGTGGCGGGCAATGGCCACCCGCTGGGCGGCGGTCAGCGGTTCGCTCATGTGCGTCCCCCTTTCTCATGGAGCCGCAGCAGCTGGGACAGGGTGTCCCGCATCTGAAGGCGCGGCACCACCGCGTCCACAAAGCCGTGCTCCTCCTGGAACTCCGCCCGCTGGAAACCCTCCGGCAGGGTCTGGCCGATGGTCTGCTGGATGACCCGGGGACCGGCAAAGCCGATCAGAGCGCCGGGCTCCGCCAGGATGATATCGCCCAGAGAGGCGAAACTGGCAGTGACCCCACCAGTGGTGGGGTCCGTAAAGACGGAAATATACAAAAGCCCTTTCTCCGAGAAGCGGGCCAGCGCCGCACTGGTCTTGGCCATCTGCATCAGGGAGAGGATGCCCTCCTGCATCCGGGCACCGCCGCTGGCGGCGAACAGGATCAGGGGCAGGCGGTTCTTGGTGGCGTACTCAATGGCCAGGGTGATCTTCTCACCCACGGCGGCACTCATGGAGCCCATGAAGAAGCGGCTGTCCAGCACACCCACTACGCATTTGCGGCCCCCGATGGTGCCGGTGGCGGTGACCACGGCCTCCGTCAGGCCGGTCTTGCGCTGGGCGGCCTCCACCTTGGCCCGGTAGCCGGGGAAGGAGAGCGGGTCCGCCGCAGGCAGCTTTTCAAACAGCTCCCGGAAGGAGCCGGGGTCCAGAATCGTGCTGAGTCGATAGTAGGCGCCGATGGGGAAATGGTAGCCGCACTTGGGGCAGACCGACAGGTTCTGCGCCACGGATTTGCGGTCGCTGTCCTGCCCGCACTTGGGACAGGTGATGGCTTTATCGCCGGGAATGTGATTGTCCCGGATGGCCTTCATGGCCAGCAGGCGCGCTCGGCGCTTGGCGAAGACGCCGTTCATCCCACTCATGCATCCACCCCGCTTTCACTGAGCTTGCGGCTGAATTCCAGCAGCTCCGACAGGTGTTCATCCAGGAAGGCAGTGGTGCACTCTCCCAGAATGAACTCCGGATGGTACAGAATCTGATAGGAGAGCTCCGCATTGGTGGGGAAGCCCTCCAGAGTGAACTCCTCCAGGCAGCGGCGCATCCGCCGGATGGTCTCCATCCGAGTGGGGGCGTAGGCCAGGATCTTGGCCGCCATAGAGTCGTAGTAAGGAGACAGCTCGCACCCGCTGTACAGGCAGGAGTCCACCCGCACGCCGGGGCCGCCGGGGAAATGGAGGAAATCCACCCGCCCGGGGCAGGGGCGGAACCCCTGCACAGGGTCTTCGGCGTTGATGCGGCACTCGATGGCATGGCCCTGGAGCGTCACATCCTCCTGCCGCAGGCGCAGCGCCAGGCCGGAGGCAATCCGCAGCTGTTGGCGCACCAGATCCACACCGGTGACCAGCTCGGTGACGCCGTGCTCTACCTGGATGCGGGTGTTCATCTCCATGAAATAGAAATGCTCCCGGTCCGGGTCCAGCAGGAACTCCACTGTGCCGGCATTCTCATAGCCAACGGCTTTGGCCGCCTTTACGGCGGCGGCGCCCATCCGCTCCCGCAGCTCCGGCGTCAAACACCGGGCAGGGGCCTCCTCGATGAGCTTCTGGTTCCGCCGCTGGACCGAGCAGTCCCGGTCCCCCAGATGGATGACGTTGCCGTAGCGGTCCGCCAGCACCTGGAACTCGATGTGCCGGGGCCGGAGCACCAGCTTCTCCAGATACATCTCGTCATTGCCGAAGCAGGCCTGGGCCTCTGCCTTGGCCTCCGCAAAGGCCGCGGACAGATCCTCCGGCCGGTCGCACCGGCGGATGCCCCGCCCGCCGCCGCCGGCGGACGCCTTCAGCAGCACAGGATAGCCTACGGACTCTGCCGCGGTCAGCGCCTCCTCCACAGAGGCGACCGGGCCGTCGGAGCCGGGGGTCACGGGCACGCCGGCGGCGCGCATCAGGTCCCGCGCGGCAGATTTGGAGCCGGCCTTGCGGATGGCGTCGCCGGAGGGGCCGATGAAGGTCAGGCCAGCTGCGGCGCAGGCGTCTGCAAAGTCGGCGTTTTCAGAGAGGAAGCCATAGCCGGGATGGACGCCGTCGCACCCGGTGGCTTTGGCCACCGTCAGAAGAGCATCCTGATTCAAATAGCTGTCTGCCGCCCGGGCAGGGCCGATGCACACCGCCTGTCCCGCCAGCTGGACATGGAGCGCGTCCGCGTCCGCCTGGGAGTAGACGGCCACCGTCTCGATCCCCAGCTCCCGGCAGGCCCGCAGGACCCGCAGGGCGATCTCTCCCCGGTTGGCGATCAATACCCGCCTCAGCATGGCCGATAACGGAACAGCGGCTCGCCGAAGGCCACCAGCTCGCCGTTGCTCTTGCACACGCTCTCAATGACGCAGTCACAGGGAGCGGGAACTTCGCTCAACATCTTCATAGCCTCGATCAGGCAGACGGTCTGGCCCTTGGACACCCGGTCGCCGGGCAGGACAAAGGGGGCCTGGTCCGGGGCGGGCGCCGCGTAGAACGTGCCCACCAGAGGCGCGTCAATAGAGGAGGAGCTGCTCTGGGGCGCAGGCACCGGAGCAGCGACGGCAGCCGGAGCGGCCGCAGGTGCGCTGGCCGCAGGCGCAGACGCGCCGCCACGGGTCAGCTCTATGGTGAACTCCTGCGTGGACAGCTTCATCGTCTGAGCGGTGCTGCGGTCGAAGCAGGCGACAATCTCAAAAAACTCTTGGTTGGTCATAGCGCATTCCTTTCTCAGCGGAAAGTGAACCCGCCGGAGGGCGCGGGCCCGCCGGCGGGGCAGGGATTACTGCTTGTGGGCGTTCAGGTAGTTCATCACGTCGCCGACGGTCTTCATCTCCGCCAGGGCGCTATCCTCAATGGAGATGCCGGTGGCCTCTTCCAGAGCCATCACCAGTTCCACGGAAGCCAGGGAATCAGCACCCAGATCGTCAGCCAGGGAGGCGTCCATTGTGACTTGCTCCGCGTCGCAGCCCAGGGTCTCCACGATGATATCACGTACTTGCTCGAATTCCATATTGGTACTCCTTATGTCGAAAAATGATGAAATTATTTTAATTAAAATAATTTAACTAAAATAATTTCACGTTGATTTTATGCGGTTTATGCCGGTTTGTCAAGTAAAATTTTGGAGAACGCCCGCCTTCTCCGGGACGTGGCAGCCGCACCTTATTTAATTATAAGGAAGACAGCGCCTGCCGCAGCGCGTCGTCGCTGGCGGGGACGCCCCAGAACCGGAGTGTTCCATTGATCTCCAGGGCGGGAGTGCAGAGGGTCTCCGGATGCTCACTCGCCACCTGTTCGTTCAGCACCCGGCAGCCGGGGCAGTAGGCGTACAGGCAGGGTATCAGCAGGTCCATCCGGTCGATCACATCGTCGTCTGTGATTTTCTCCAGAGTGTAGTCCAGGCCGAGACCGTCGGCAACGGCCCGGATGCGGTCCATGTAGAAGTCGTTCCGGGCACAGATGGAGCAGTACAGGCGCAGTTTGACAGGGGTGCTCATTTCATCGTCTCCTTATTCTCCGGGCGGGGCCCATATTCCGCAGAACAGCATACCACAAGGGGAGGCAGGGGGAAAGACGGCGTCCTATTTTTTGGAGATTTGACGAAAAAGATATTTGCTTTTGCCGATATATCCGCTATAATGTGGGAGGATTGCGCCGGAGGATCCCCAACGGAACCTGTCCCGGCGGAAGAAAGGATGGAGGACCGCATGAAGATCGTCATTGTGGGCGCGGGCAAGGTGGGCGTGGCCCTGACGCGCCATCTGGCCGTGGAGAACAGGGTCACAGTGATCGACCAAAATCCACATCTGGTTGAGAACATCATCAACATCTATGATGTGATGGGCGTATGCGGCAACGGCGCCAGCTACGATGTGCAGAAGGAGGCGGATGTGGAGCAGGCCGATCTGCTGATCGCCACTACCTCCAGCGACGAGATTAATATCCTCACGTGCCTTGTGGCGAAGAAAATGGGTGTGCAGCACACCATCGCCCGTATCCGCAGCCCGGAATACGGCCGCCAGCTGCGGTTTATGCGCAGTGAGCTGGGGCTGTCCATGGCCATCAATCCGGAGGCGGCAACGGCCCGTGAGATCGCCCGTGTGCTGCGGTTCCCCACCGCCATGAAGCTGGAGTCCTTCTCCAAGGGGCGGCTGGAGCTGGTGGAGTACCGGGTGGCGGAGCACACGGCCCTGGACGGCACCCGGCTTTCGGAACTGTACCGGAATTTCAAGGTCCGGGTGCTGATCTGCGCCGTGGCCCGGCAGGGGGAGACGATCATTCCCTCCGGCGATTTCACCTTGCGGGCGGGAGACAAGATCTATCTCACCGCCGCACCCCGGGAACTGGAGAAGTTCTTCCGGCTTCTGGGCGTATTCCGGGCCCGGGCCTCTTCGGTCATGATCGTGGGCGCCAGCAAAATGTGCTACTATCTGGCATCTGAGCTGCTGGAGATGGGCATGTCCGTAAAGATCATCGACCAAAACGAGCAGCGGTGCGTGGAGATGAGCGAGAAACTGCCCCGCGCGCTGGTGATCGTGGGAGACGGGACGGACAGCGAGCTCCTCAGCGAGGAGGGAATCAGCCAGACGGACGCCTTCGTGGCCATCACGGGCCTGGACGAGGCCAACATCCTCATGGCACTCAGCGCTGCCAAGCAGTCCGGCGACTGCTGTAAGGTGGTGGCGAAGATCAACCGCAAGTCCCTGCTGGAGCTGGTCTCCACCGAGAGCCTGATCGACAGTGTGGTGTCCACCGGTGCGGTGACCACAGAGCTGATCCTCCAGTATATCCGGGCCATGAAGAACGCCTCCGCCTCCAAGGTGAAAACGCTGCACCGCATCGTGGATGAGAAGGTGGAGGCTCTGGAGTTCAGCGTGACGCCGGACATCTCCTTCGCCGGCGTGCCCCTGCGGGATCTGAATCTGAAGCGGGGCCTGCTACTGGCAGGTATCGTGCGGCAGAACGGGCAGATCGTCATCCCCTCCGGCAATGATGTCCTGCACCTCCACGACGATGTGATCGTAGTGACCACGGACACCCAGCTGGAGGATCTTCGGGATATCCTTGCAGAGTGAGAAGGCAGGTAAGTTCTGTGAATTATCGAATGATCGGCTTTGCCATTGGCCGTATCCTGCTGGTGGAGGCGGCGCTGCTGCTGCTTCCCATGGCGGTGGCTCTGGGATATGGGGAATCCCCTGTCCCGTATCTGCTCCCTGCGGCGCTGCTGGTGCTGTGCGGAGGATTGCTGAGCTTCAAAAAGCCGCGGCAGGCGTCTCTGTTCGCACGGGACGGCTTGGCGGTAGTGGCGCTGGCGTGGATTGCCGTGTCCCTCTTCGGTGCGCTGCCCTTTTACATCTCCGGCTCCATAGAGAGCTTTGTAGATTGCTTCTTTGAGACAGTCTCCGGCTTCACCACCACGGGGGCCACCATTCTGACGGAGGTGGAGTCGCTGAACCGGGGCATTCTGTTCTGGCGCAGCTTCACCCACTGGGTGGGCGGCATGGGTGTTCTGGTGTTCGTCATGGCCATTCTGCCTATGGGCGGGGATGGCCACGGGATGCACATGCTGCGGGCGGAGATGCCTGGACCCGCGGTGGGAAAGCTGGTGAGCCGCATGAGCGACACCGCCAAAATCCTCTACGGCATCTACCTGGTGATGACTGTCATTGAGATCGTGCTGCTGCTGGCGGGCGGGATGCCGCTGTTTGACGCCTGCATCCACTCCTTCGGCAGTGCGGGCACCGGCGGCTTCAGCAGCCGGAATCTCAGTGTGGGAGCTTATAACAACCCCTATTTTGAAATTGTGATCGGCATTTTCATGCTGCTCTTCGGCATCAATTTCAATCTGTATTACTTCCTGCTGGTGCGGCGGTTCCGGGACGTGTTCCGGTCCGAGGAGCTGTGGGCCTATGTCCTCATTGTGGCGACGGCAGTGGCTGCCATCACCCTGGATATCGTGCACATGTACGAGTCGGTGGGCACCAGCCTGCGGCACGCGTTTTTCCAGGTGTCCTCCATCATCACCACCACCGGTTATGCCACAGTGGATTTCAACACCTGGCCCACCTTTTCAAAGGCCATTCTGGTGGCGCTGATGTTTATCGGCGGCTGCGCCGGTTCCACCGCTGGCGGCATCAAGGTGGCCCGGGTGGTGATCCTGCAGAAGGTGTCTGTCAGCGAGATGCGGCGGATGCTCCACCCCAATGCGGTGCCCGCCATCCAGTTCGAGGGCAAGCCCCTGAACGAGAGGAGCATCCGGGGCGTCCATCTGTTTCTGGCGGTGTACCTGATGGTCTTCGTGGCGTCCTGCCTGTTGGTGTCTCTGGAGCAGTTGGACCTGGTGACTACGTTCACAGCGGTGGCTGCCTGCATCAACAACGTGGGGCCCGGTCTGGAGATTGTAGGTCCCATGGGTAACTTCTCCAGCTTCTCCCCTTGGTCCAAGCTGCTGCTGTCCTTCGACATGCTGGTGGGACGGCTGGAGATCTTCCCCATGCTGCTTCTGTTCGCCCCTTCCATCTGGAAACGGCGGCTGCCGTCCCGCAGGCTGGTGGACTGACTTGCCTGAAAATCAAATCCAACGGAACAGGACCGCCGCGGAGATCTGCGGCAGTCCTGCCGTCCTGTCAAGCGCCCTCCGCCGCCGCGGAGGGCGCTTTTTTTCTGCGGTGGGGGGAGATTGCCGGGCAGCGCGGGACAACGGCCACCGGCAACCGCGTCTCCAAAGCTGCCCGCCCCAAACAGAGGAATATGTTTCCCCGGAGCGCCGCCCCACCGGCAAGCGGACAGGAGGGCCTGCGGGACGCTGTGAGCGGCGTCCCGCGGGATGGGCTTCGGGCATCACGGCGGCTAAAGGATCGGCTGACGGATACGCAGAGGAGGCAAGTAGACGGCGGCATCCGGACAGAGGCGGGCTCTGGAGAGACGCCCGGCCCGGACCCTGATGGGCGAGAAGAAGCTGCACCCCGGCGGAGCTGTGGAATCAAAAGAGCGGGGCCCCGGAGGACAATGGCAAAACCTCCGGGGCCCCTTGAAGGGATTGGACAGGAATCGTTTCAAAACAGAACGCTAGCGGATGGGGTTGGAGATGCGACCGATCCCGTCGATCTCGCAGGTGACCACATCTCCGCGCTTGAGGAAGCAGGGGGGATCCATTCCCATCCCCACTCCGGCGGGGGTGCCGGTGATGAGGATGGTGCCCGCCGGCAGCGTCATGCCCTGCGAGAGCTCACTGACGATGTGGCGGATATTGAAGAACACCTGGTCCGTCACGCTGTTCTGCCGCAGCTCTCCGTTGACAAAGCTTCTGATGGATAGCGCGGGCGGGCAGGGGAATTCGTCCGCAGTGACAATGACCGGCCCCATGGCAAAAAAGGTATCCAGGCTTTTTCCGAGGAAGTTCTGCTTGTGGCGGTACTGGACGTCCCGGGCGCTGACGTCGTTGGCCACGCTGTATCCGAAGATGTAGTCGCCCACATCTTCCTCCCGGACATGGAGCGCGTCCCTGCCCAGGACAACGGCCAGCTCCACTTCATAATCCAGCTTGGAGACAAAATCCAGATGGCCGTCGATCGCCTCCCCATCGCCCAGGGCCCGAAGGACATCCGCCAGGCGCAGAGCCTGCCGGCTTCCAGCGAGCTGTATCTGCGCCCAATGGACAAGCTCATCCAGACTGCCGGCAGTTCCGCGCTGCCCGTTCTGATCCAGGGGGCGGTGGGGACCCACAAGGGCGTGGTGGCCCGTCGCATTCACACCAAAAGCGCCACGGAGGGGACCACGCTGATGCGCCTGCAATGCAGGGACCTGACGGAGAAAAACTGGGACATGCTGTTGAATAATGCCGCGTCTCCCATTCACGCCACGGGATACACGGTATATCTGGAAAACGTGGATACGCTGCCGAAGGATCTGCAGCAGCAGGTGGGGACCTATATTGAGGATACCAAGATGACCCACCGCCATCGGGTAATCAGCTCCAGCTGCTGCGACCTGTCTGCCGAGGTGGCCCGGGGACAGTTCTCCAGCCGGCTCTATCTGCAGCTCAGCGGATTCACCATCAATGTGCCGTCTCTGGCCCAGCGGAAGGAGGATATTCCCGCCTTTGTCAATATGATGATTCCCCAGTACAATACCGCGCTGGCCAAATCCACCGTGGGCATGGAGCCGGATGCCATGGAGCTGATGGTGGAATTTGAGTGGCCGCTGAATCTGGTGCAGCTGGAAAAGGTGCTGCGCCAGATGATCGCGGCGTCCTCGGGATTTTATATCACTGCCGCTGAGGTGGCCGTGGTCCTGCAGAACGAGATGCGGAAAGTGAGTGCCCTTCCGCCGGCGGTGGATCTCTCCGGGACCTTGGAGGACATCGAGCGGAGAGTGATCGAACAGGTGCTGCGGGAGGAGAACATGAATCAGTCCGCTGCGGCCAAGCGGCTTGGAATCGGCCGAAGCACCTTGTGGAGAAAGATCGCCGGCAGCGGCGGAAAATAAACAAAAAGGTCCGGGGGCACAGGGAATATCCCTGTGCCCCCGGACCAAATTTCCGGCAGCGCGGAAGCTTCACTTGCCTTGGATTCCCAGCGCGCGGCAGACGCTGCGGCGGGTGATGCGGTATACCCCATAGAGCACCGCCGAAAGCACGGCGATCACCGCAGCACAGACGGCCATGCCGGCCATCTCGCCGGGGGTGAAGCGGTTATCATTGAAGTACATAATCATGAGGTAGAAGGCGGAGATGACTGCCGTGCCCACGATGACGGGCACAAGAAACACCTTGGACACCTGCCCCTTTACGGACCGGAACAGATAGCGGTTCGGCGCCCCCAGGTGCCGCAGGTCGTCGTACACCCGTGCGTTGGTGAGGGCGATGGTCATGCACCGGGTAAAGGCAATGACGATGACCGCCGCGAAGCAGATCAGGGCGATAAAGATGAACAGCACCAAAAACACCGCCATGGTGGTGACGAAGTCGTTCTGATCCAGCACCCGGAACTGGGGCATGTAGAGCCAGTAGTTGCGGAACTCCGAGGTGTCCCGGTCCTCCCGCTCTATCACCGGGAAGCCATGGGCGGCGATATGTGCCCGGTCGTAGTCATAGACCTCGCCGGCCTCCTCCGCCAGCGCCGCACTTACCAGGTCGTAGGCGTCCATCTGCAGCACATCGTCGCCGGAGCGGTCCACGATCTCGTTGAACAGGGCGTCGGCAAAGGGATAGCTGGCCTCCGAGTCCGCCACGTTGAAGAATACCCAGGTCTCCCGCCAGAGGTCGGTGAGTCCGGCGGTGAGGATCTCGTAGTCGGCGTCATCCAGCACGTAGCAGCCCAGCAGCATGGTGAAACACAGAGGCTCCGCCGGGGTAACGGACAGACTGGCCCCGGTGACCATATTGGTGACCAGCGTCACGTCGCCGCCGGAGAGGTAGTCGCTGCCGCCTTCATCATCCAGCACATTGGCACAGGTGCCGGGGGCCAGGTCCACAGCTTGGCCGGTGAGGGCGTTCCAGGCGCTCTCGGAAAAATAGGTGGCCCCGCCTTGGACCTCCCGGTATTCCTGGGTGTAGGTGGTGCCCAGAGCTCCGGCGCTCTGCTCGATGGAGACGGTGCCGTCACAGCCCAGGGTGGCGGCGTCCACCTGGGTCCAGGAGGTGATGTCAACACCATGCTTCGACGCCAGAGATTCCACCTCACCCCGCTCCGGCCAGTTCTGATCATTCCGCCAGTGGTACTCGAAGTCCACCGGCCGGGTGGAGAAGCTGTAGGTGGAGCTGGTATTCAGCATGGGGGCGTAAAAGGAGGCGAAATAGGCACCGGCGATCAGCAGCGTCATCACCAGCATGTTCCGCACCGTCTGGCGGCCTTGGAACTTCATCATGGACGTGGCGATGATGTCCCGGTACTTATGGCGCTTCCGCCAGCCGTTCACCACCGTGTGGAGCAGGATCATGTACATGCCGACCAGCGCCGGCAGGTAAAAGACGGCCTCCACCCCAGAGGGGGGATACCACTGGAGAACTGTGACAAAGAACGACGGCATCAGATACCCCGCCAGGGCGCCGATCACCACCAGGACGATGCCCACGCTTCCATACCACCGCTTTACCTCGCGGATAGGCTCGGACTTGTGGGACTCCTGGACGATGTCGATGATGTTGGTGCGGCGGATGGACCGGCCGCCCAGGAAGAACAGCATCCCCACCACGTAGGCGGCAAAGACCATGGACAGCAGATAGGACCGGGGATCGAAGGACAGGGCCATCTCCTGGGAGTCCACCAGGAACAGGCGGAACAGCTGCCACACGCCCCAAGCCAGAGGGCCGCCTAAGGCCGCCCCGGCGGCGCAGGAGCCCAGGGAGATCACCGCCAGCTCCTTGCCCATCTCCCGCTGCAGCTGGCGGCGGGTGGCCCCCAGGGCCAGGAACACGCCGGTCTCCCGGGACTTCTGCCGGAAGAACAGCCCGGCGGCATAGGCGGTGAACACGGCGCAGCCGATGACCGCCAGAACGAACACCATCATCACCTGCTTGCGGCTGTCGCCGCCCTCCGGCAAGACGGAGAGGATGGTGGGGGAGCGCATCATGCAGACATAGGCAGTGATCAGCAGCACGGAGAAGAAGCTGCACCCTGCCAGCAAGGCATACTGGCCCCTGTTTTTGCGGCGCAGGGCCGCGTAGGCGTCGGAAAAGTGCCGCATGGTCTCACTCCTTCCCCATGTCCCGGATGGCGTCCAACAGCTGGTCCTGAAAGGCGGTGCGGTCCGTGGCGCCCTTTTCCAGGGTCCGCCACACCACTCCGTCCCGGAGGATGACCACCCGGTCGCAGAAGGAGGCGGCAAAGGAGTCGTGGGTTACCATGAAGATGGTGGCCTCCAGGGATTCCTTGGCCTGTTCAAAGGAGCGAATCACCGCCCGGCTGGACTTGCTGTCCAGGTTGCCGGTGGGTTCGTCCGCCAGGATCAGCAGGGGATGGTTGATGAGCGCCCGGGCCACGGCGGTACGCTGCTTCTCACCGCCGGAGATCTCCGCCGGGTATTTGTCCCGGATGGCGGAGATACCGAATACATCGCACAGCTGGTCCGCCCGGGCCTCCGTCTGGCCGGTGACGGCGCCGCCGATGATGGCGGGCAGGAGAATGTTCTCCCGGACCGTCAGACCGTCCAGCAGCAGGAAGTCCTGGAACACAAAGCCCAGCTGCCGGTTGCGGACCTTTGCCAAAGCGTCCTCGCTGAGATTTGCCAGCTGCCGATCCCCCAGCATGATCTCCCCACTGTCGATGGGGATGTAGCAGGAGATGCAGTTTAAGAGCGTGGTCTTGCCAGAGCCGGAGGGGCCCATGACAGCCACGAACTCCCCCTTCTCCACCGTGAGGGACACGCCCTTGAGGACTTCATAGGTGGTCTTGCCCACTTGGTAGGATTTGTGCAGATCTTTGACTGTTAACATAAAACTCTTCCTTTCTGTCTCACAGGATATTCCCCGCCAGGGCGATGGCCGCCAGATGGGCGGGATAGAAGGCGTAGAAGAACCAGCGGTTGATCTTGATGCGGGAGTGCGTGGCGCAGAAGATCAGGGGCGCGGCGAACACGGCGAAAATGGACCAGTCGATGCAGAGGCCGCCCACCGTCAGGCACAGGGGATCCTCCGGCCAGCCGTTCATCAGGGCCGGAAGATAGCTGAGGAGGTAGAGGGCCGCGCCCAGGCGGGGCCGGTTCCGGCAGAGGTAGAAAATCAGCATCAGCTGGATGCCGGTGCCGGAGTAATCGAAGTTCCACCAGCTGACGGTGAAGAGCGCCAGGGCGAACAGCCACCATTTCCGTTCCTTCAGGCCGTACATGCCCAGCAGGCTCAGGAACAGGGTGAAGAAGATGTTCCAGTTGGTGAGGTTGGCCCAGAATTCGCCGACCGGGTGGAAGGCCAGGATGTAAAAGGGCTGGCTGACGAGGGCGAAGATGCCCAGCCGGGTCAGGTACTTCCGCACGTCGTGGGTGTACAGCAGGCCCACCGTCAGGCAGTAGCAGAAGATGGGGAAGGCCAGTCGGCCGATCCAGCGGAACACGCCCACCTCCGGGAAAAAGGCGCCGCCGATGTGGTCGATCAGCATGGCGGCGATGGCGATGAGCTTCAGCAGATCCGTGTCCAGATTGGTTTTCAGCCGTGGCCCCGTCTGGGGGATGGCGGCGGGAGTGGTGAGCACGCTCCACACACGGGAGCGGGAGATGGCAGTGGCGTTTGTCATGGTGTTTCCCTCCTTGTTGACACCAGCGTACCGCGAAAAAAGAGCCGCCGCAAACGGGGGTGTCATCTGCGGCGGCCTGGATGTCAAGTTTTGCGTTGGGAGGGGAGGGGATGTCAAGTTTGGCGGATTTGCCGTCAAGTTTGGTTTGGCAGACGGCGGTTCCTGTGGTAGAATGGGCAGGTAGTTTAGGGCGAAAAGCGCCCCCTGCCGGACCCCGGCGGGCAGTTTTCGGTTTGAGGTGATGGGGATGCTGCGGATCGGCATCTGTGACGATATCTACGACGCCAGGCTGGTGCTTCGGGCCGCTCTGGAGCGGGTCCTGGAAAAGCGGCGCGTTCAAGGGCAGTTCCGGGAGTTCTCCTCTGGCGAGGGACTGCTCCGCTGGCTGGAGAGCCACGCCGGGGAGCTGGACCTGGTGTTTCTGGACATGGAGATGGGGGAGCTGGACGGCATGGAGACCGCCCGGCGGCTCCGGGCGGCGGACGCCGGACTGCAGCTGGTGTTCGTCACCGGGTATGCAGAGCACGTCTTTGACGGGTACTCCGTGGGGGCCCTGGGGTATCTCTTAAAGCCCCCGAAGGCGGAACAGCTGGAGGAGGTGCTGGACCGGGCACAGGCGGCGCTGGTCCGGGATTTGGACCGGGCCTACATCTGCCGCAGCGGGGACACCCACTACCGGATCCCCATTGCCAACATTCTGTATTTCGTCTCGGACCGGCGGCAGGTGGCCTGTGTCACCGCCGGACGGGAGTACACGTTTTACGGCAAGCTGGACACGGTGGCGGCGGAGGTGGGGGCGGACTTTGTCCGCATCCACCAGCGGTATCTGGTTCGGACAGGAGCTGTGGACCGGATGGAGGGCGGCGAGGTGGTGCTGCGGGACGGCCGGCGGCTGCCGGTCAGCCGGTCCTGCCAGCCCTCGGCCCTGCTGGCCTTTACCCGGGCGGAGCTGGAGGGATGAGGATGCGGGATGTTCTCTGGCAGATCTGGCTCAACTGCGGCTATTTTCTGACCGTGGCGGCCAGCGGCTTTTTCCTCTACAAGCTCTGTGCCCCCTTTGTCCGCCCCCGGAATGGGCGCTTCTGGAGGGTGCTGCTCTTTCTGACCCTGGCGGGGTCCACCGGCATGGTGATTTGGATCGGCGACCCCAACCTGCTCTATACGCTGCCGGCGTTTTTCGCCTTGTTCCTCCTCTCTACCCGGGGTGACCGGATAGGGCGGGTGGCGGTGTGCATCATCCTCTTCTGCCTGGAGATGTCCGTGTGTGCCCTGCTGGACACCTATGTGGAGCGGATCAACAGGAATGCGCTCTATGACGTGCTGGTGCGCCTGGCCCGCCCGCTGGTGTTCGGCCCGCTGTGGCTGTTGCTGCGCCGCCGCCTGCCCCGGGAGCCGGTGGTGCTCTCCCGGCGGCTGTGGAAGCTGGTGCTGGGTCTAGCGGCCATGCCCCTGTGCGCCCTGATCGCCGTGGTGCTGCTGACCTTCCGGCGGTATGACTCTATCGAGGTCAATACCGTGGCGATGTACCAGGGCATGGTGGTGCTGCCCTTTGTATTTCTGACCTCTCTGGTCCTGTTGTTCGCCATTTTGATTCTGGCGGATCACGAGCGGCTGGAGCAGGCAAATCGCCTGGCAGGTCTGCGGGAGGTCTACTATCAGGGCCTCCGGCAGCAGGAGACCCAGGTGCGCCGTCTCCGCCACGATCTGCGGAATCACCTGACGGCGGTCCGGGGTTTTCTGGAGCAGGGAGATGAACAGGGGGCCATCGGCTATCTGGACCAGATAGCCGGTTCCCCGGCCCTGCGGGGAACCAGACGGCTCTGTGAAAACGAGGCGGCCAATGCCGTCCTCACCGCCAAGGCGGAGGCCATGGAGCGGGAGGGAGTCGCCGCAGACTTCGCCGTCTTCCTGCCCCGGGACCTGCCTGTGGCGGATATGGATCTGTGCGCCCTGCTGGGCAACGCTCTGGACAACGCCATCGAGGGCAGCCGGGGCGCCGGGGAACGGCGAATCACCATCCGCTGCAAGGCGGACAAGGGACTCTTCATGCTGCGGGTGGAGAACACCCTGGGCGGCGCGGTGCAGCCGGATCTTGCAACTACCAAGACGGACAAGTCCGCCCACGGCTTCGGCATCCCCGGGATGCGGGAAATCGCGGAGCGCTATGGCGGCACCCTGGACGCCGGGGTCCGGGACAACGGGTTCGAGCTGGTGGTGTGCCTGCCCCTGGCAGGGCAGGCCGAAACACTGTAAATCCCCATGCGCTGACGGCCGCCGCAGACACAGGAGAGAGCTCGATTTTCCATATCTGCGGTGTATTTGCACAGAAAAACAGGGAGACCGTCCAATGGACGGTCTCCCTGCTCCGCAGCCAAAGCGGACTCAAAGCATCTTCAAAAGTTCGATCTGTTCCCCGGAGGGGCCAGTGAAGAACCAGTTCTCCAACCCGCCGAAGGTGTTGGGCATCACGCACTTCTCTGCGGTCTGGAAGGTGTCCACGCCGGCGGCGCGGAGATCCGCGGCGGCTTGGTCCACATCGTCCACATAGACGGCGAAATGAGGGATGCAGCCCGCACCCTCCGGCACAGGGGCGGCGATCAACTCCACCAGGAAGCCGCCGAACTCCACAAGGGCCAGCTCCCGCTGCTGTTCCGGCGGGCAGGCGGGGGCCCGGAGATGCAGGCTGCCGCCGATCTTCTCGTAAAAGGCGATGCTGGCATCCATATCCGCCGTATACACGGCAATGTGGCCGAGACCTTGATAGTGCTGTTTCATACAATCAGTCCTCCAGTATGTGAAAAATGAAAATATGGCATCAGGAGGCGGCAGTCCGGCCGCCGGGGATCAGGGCGCCCACTGCGCCGCAGACAGCGGCGGGCAACACCCAGCCGAAATCCAGAGACGCCAGGGGCAGCAGGTCCAGAAAGGCCAGCTCCACGCCGGTGTAGGTGCGGACTACCTCCAGCAGGCTCACTGCCAGGGCGCCCAGGGCCGCCAGGCGGAACACCCAGTCCCGGCGGATGCGGCTGCCGAACAGGGCCAGCACGATCAGCACCAGCGTGGGGGGATAGACCACGCTGAGGATGGGGGAGGCGATGGCGATGATCTCATTGAGACCAAAGTTGGATACCACGGCACTGAACACGCAGATGACGCACACCAGCGTGCGGTAGGAAACGCGGCCCCCCGAGAGGCCGGAGAAGTAATCGGCGCATGCGCTGACCAGCCCCACAGCGGTGGTGACGCAGGCCAGAGCCACCACCACGGCAAAGAGGATGATGCCCGCCTGCCCCAACAGGTTCCGGACAATGGACACCACCAGGAACGTGCGGTCCACGGTGATGTCGAAGAAGCGGGCGGTGGTGGCGCCCAGATAAGTCAGCCCCAGATAGACCGCCAGCAGGCCGATGCCTGCCACCAGACTGGCGCCGGACACCACCCGGAGCTGGGCGCCGGGAGTCGTGTGTCCCTTCTCCCGGGCGCTCTTCAGAATGATATAGCCGAACACGATGGCCGCCAGCACGTCCATGGTCTGATAGCCGGCTTCCACGCCGGTGGCGGCCACATTCTCCACCAGCGGCTGCTCACCCACCGGCCCGATGGGATTCACCACACCCACCACGATCAGGATCAACAGGCCAATCAGCAGAGCGGGGGTCAGGATCTTTCCCACGATGTCCACCACCGCTGTTTCCCGCACGCACAGCAGCAGGATCAGCAGAAAGAAGAGGATGGAGAAGAGCGCCGGACTGAAGCCGGACACCAGCGGGGCCAGAGAGGTTTCGTAGGTGGTGGCGGCGGTCCGGGGGATAGCCAGCATGGGGCCGATGCACAGCACAATGGCGCACATGAGCGCTGTGGAGGGAATCCTGCCGATGCGGGCGGTGATCCCGTCGGGACTTCCCTGCCGGAGAATGGCAAACATAGCCAGCAGGGCCAGTCCGATGTCGGCCATAAAGTAACTGAAAAAGCCGGCCAGCCACTCCGGACCCGATTCCAGTCCCAGATAAGGGGGGAAGATGACATTACCTGCGCCGAAAAACATGGAGAACAGGGCGAAACCGATGACCAAGCTGTCCTGAAGGTGTTTCTTCATAGGAGACCTCCTCTTGCCTTGCAGGTGGACGGATGTCCGCTGAATAAGGGCAAAGCGGCCGCGCGGACGACGCGCGGCCTGTGTATTTATTTGATGTTTGGATAAAACAATTATATTTGAATTTCCGAAAAAAGTCAATGTTATACACACCGGGGCGGTCATGGGCGGAGCAGCGGAGAAAAATCGCCGGAGCGGGAACTTTTTTCCGTAGAGCCCGTCTAACCTCTCAGACCGCGGCGGAGCGCCGTGAAATCCCGTGAGAGGTTAGGAGAAAAACATGAAAAAGAGAGGACTTGCAGGATTGCTGGCTCTGGCGCTGATACTGGCGCTGGCTGCCTGTGGAGGAACGGAGGCGCAGGAGGACGCCGCCCAGGACCAGAAGATGGAGGAAGCTGCGCCGCCCCAGGAGGAAGAGACTTCGGAAACCGATGGGGAGGACGGCGTCCCTGTGACCATAGAGGGCCCTGAGACGGCGGATGATTCCCAGCAGCTCCAGGAGGACGAGCCGGATCTGGGCTCCCGCCCCGCGGACCCGGCGAAGGAGCCGGAGACGGGGAGCCGTCCGGCAGACCCGGCGGAGAAGCAGGTATACCAGCCGGTGGAGGACACAAAGCCCCAGCAGCCGGACAAGGAGCCGGAGACGCCGGCCCCTGCCCCTCCAGCGGAGTCTGCTTCCGGCGTGGATCTGGCGGATTTCTGCGCTTCCGTGACCGGGGACCAGGAGACGTGGCCCGCCCTGATGGCCGTGGAGGGTGAGACGCTGGATACGTTCTATGCGGGACTCTCCGCCATCGCCACCCAGCAGTGTCTGGTGCAGATGGCCATGATCTCCGCCTCCGGTGACGAGATTGCCCTGGTAGAGGTGGAGAACAGCGGCGATGTCCAGGCGGTGAAGGACATCTTCCAGGCCCGAATCGACTATCAGGTGGGGGACGGCACAAGCCCCGGCGGTGCCTGGTACCCCGCGCCCACGGAGATGTGGCGGAACGAGTCCCGGATTGTCTCCAATGGCAACTTTGTGATGCTGGTGGCGCACACCGGCGCGGACGCGGTGGTGGAGCAGTTCAACGCCCTGTTCGCCTGAGTGGGGTCCCGCAATGCGGAAAACGAAGCAGGACTTTTTAAGTCCTGCTTCGTTTCGTTCCGATCAGATTTTGATGAGCTCGTATGCCCGGGTGCCGATGCCGATCTTCTCCGCGTGCTCCAGGCAGACGGCCCAGTCCGTGTCCGGATGGGCGGCGTGGAAGTAGTCACCGGAGGAGCAGTCGCAGCCCTCGTCAAACAGGGCGGAGTTGGGCGCGGGAGTCTGGGCCAGCACGGCGTCGGCACAGGCTTGGTCCAGAGCCACCGGGTCGAAGGAGGCAAACATGCCCACGTCCGGGACGATGGGGACATCGTTCTCCGCGTGGCAGTCGCAGTTGGGGGAGACATCCACCACCAGGGACACGTGGAAGCAGGGGCGGCCGTCTACCACGGCCTTGGTGTACTCGGCGATCTTCTTATTCAGAATAGCGGGCGCCTCGTCATACAGGCACTGGATGGCATCCTTGGGGCACACCGCCAGACACCGGGCGCAGCCCACGCACTTGTCCGTGTCGATGGTGGCTTTGCCGTCGGCACCGAACTGGGGCGCGCCGTGGGCGCAGATCCTGGCGCAGGCCCGGCAGCCGATGCACTTCTTCTGCTTGACGAAGGGCTTGCCGGAGTTGTGCTGCTCCATCTTGCCGGCCCGGGAGCCGCAGCCCATGCCGATGTTCTTCAGAGCGCCGCCCATGCCGGCCTGCTCGTGGCCCTTGAAGTGGGTCAGGGAGATGAACACGTCCGCGTCCATCACCGCACGGCCGATCTTGGCGGACTTCACATACTCCCCGCCCTCCACGGGAACCTCCACCTCGTCGTTGCCCTTCAGGCCGTCGGCGATCAGGATGTGGCAGCCGGTGGAGTAGGGGGTGAAGCCGTTGATATAAGCCGATTCGATGTGGTCCAGGGCGTTTTTCCGGCCGCCCACATACAGGGTATTGCAGTCCGTCAAGAAGGGCTTGCCGCCGTGGGACTTCACCAGGTCCACCACGGCCCGGGCCCAGTTGGGGCGGAGGTAGGCCAGGTTGCCCGGCTCGCCGAAGTGCATCTTGATGGCCACGTACTTGCCGTCCATATCGATATCGCCGAAGCCGGCGGTCATCATCAGCCGGGCCAGCTTCTGGGGCAGGTTCTCCCGCCAGCTGGGGGCGCGGAAGTCCGCAAAGTAGACTTTGGATTTTTCAGCCATGATCTCGTTGCTCCTTTTTCTCTTTCTGTTCTTTGAAACAAGCCTGGAGAGAAACCTCTCCGGTGCCGGGGCGGCGTGCCTTCCGCCTTACGGCAGGTCCACAGAGATGTTGTCGGTGCCGTGCTCGTCAAACTCGGAGAGATAAGCGTCGATCCGCTCCATCAGCTCCCCATAGTTTTCACGGGTCAGGGGTTCCCCATCCATGTCCCGCAGGGCCAGCTCCTCCGCCAGGATCTCATAGAACACCACGTCCTCATACTGCTCGATGGCCTCGTGGATGCCGCCGTCCGCAAAGGCCCGGGAGGGGATCAGCTCCCCCCGGTACAGCTCCACCAGTTTGCTCATCTTGTGGTGCAGGCAGTGGGAGAAAATCAGGCTCTCCACCTGGTCGTATTCCTGGATGCGGTCGTTCTCCCGGGTGGAATTGATGACCCAGTTTCCTATGTATACCAGATCCAGCAGATACCGGAACTGCTGTTCCGTCAGTTCGATCTTCATGGGGCAGACACCTCCCAAATAGATGATACTGTCACGATTATAGCAGAGACATACGCAGAATTCCACATAAAAAACAGGGCAAAAAGACTAAAATCTGTCTTGCGGCAGAAGGCGCCGCATAGTATAATATGTAATCCAGATGCAAAATGAGCATGAGGCGGCCGCCGGTCCGGCGGCGGGAGAAGAAGGAGGCGGAGCGGGATGGACCAGCGTCCCATCGGGGTATTCGATTCAGGCCTGGGGGGTCTGACGGCGGTGCACTCCCTCTGGCGCATCCTGCCGGAGGAGGACCTGATCTACTTCGGCGACACCGCCCGGGTGCCCTATGGCAGCCGTTCCCGGGAGGCCATTTTGAAATACGCCCGCCAGGATGTGCGTTTCCTGCGCTCCTTCGATCTGAAGGCCATCCTCATCGCCTGCGGGACGGTGACCACCACCTCGCTGGCGGCGCTGCAGGCGGAAAACGACCTGCCCATGGTAGGCGTGGTAGAGCCCACTTGCCGCCGGGCGGTGCTGATGACCCAAAACAAGCGGGTAGGGCTCATCGCCACGGCGGCCTCCGTCCGCTCCGGTGCCTACGAGGCGGCTCTCCGGCGGCTGGACCCGGAGGTGACCGTGTTCAGCCGGGCCTGCCCCCTGTTCGTGCCCCTGGCGGAGGCCGGGCGCATCCGGCGGGGAGACGTGGTGATCGAGACCGTGGCCCGGGAGTATCTGACGCCCCTGAAGAATGCGGGGGTGGACACCCTGATTCTGGGCTGTACCCATTACCCGCTACTGACGGATGTGATCGGGGACGTGATGGGGCCGGGCGTGGAGCTGGTGTCCGCCGGGGAGGAGTCCGCCTTTGAGCTGAAACGGATGCTGAAGGCCCGGGAGCTGCGGGCGGACGAGCGCCGCCGCGGCGAGACGGAGTTCTACGTCAGTGACCGGGTGGAGGATTTTGAGCGGACGGCCTCGCTGTTTCTGCAGGAGGACCTGCGCCATACAGCACGGAGGATTGACATTGAGCGATATTGAGACGCGGCAGAAGAAGCTGCCGGTGCTGCTCTTCATCCGGGGAGAGCAGTATTTTGACGATGTGGACCCGGATGCCACGGAGCTGACGACGGAGGGGACCCTGGAGCTGACGGAGAAGGGCCTGCTGCTGACCTATCAGGAGACAGCCCTCACCGGCATGGAGGGGACGACCACCACCTTTGAGGTCAGCGGGCCCCAGGTGATCCTGCGCCGGGTGGGCAGTGTGAACTCCCAGATGGTGTTTGAGGAGGGGCGGCAGCACACGTCCCTGTATGAGACCCCCTACGGGGAGCTGTCGGTGGATATCCAGACCAGCGCCCTGCGGCACAACCTCAGCGAGCGGGGCGGCCTGCTGGAGATCAAGTACTCCATCGCGGTCGAGCATACGGTGACAGGAAGAAACAGCTTCAAGATCCGGGTAAAGCGAAAGTAAGAGAGCGTTCCGGCAAACCGTGCGGCAGCGCGTCCAAGTATTTTGGAGGAGCCAAAATCTTTGGCGGAGGGCGAATTCATTTCGCCCGGGGATTCCGAGAAAAGGGGTCCCCCGGGATCTGTCCCGTGGGAAGCGCACGGTGACAGGGAAAAACAGCTTTAAGACCCGGGTAAAACGGGAAAAACAGGGGTTGGGAATTAGGAATTGCGGTGCCGCCGCAGGTGGCAATTGGAATCTGTCCGGCTTTGCCGGACACCAAAATTCCTCATTCTGAATTCCTCATTCACGAAAGAGGGAACGATATGATCAACATGGTACAAAACGCGAAGGACCAGGCGGCGGCGCTGGCCATGGCCGCCTATCAGGCGGCAGTGGCGGACGGGACGCTGCCCCAGGCGGAGGTGAAGACCGCCCCGGTGGAGATCCCCAAGGACACCGCCAACGGCGACTTCACCACCACGTTTGCCCTGGCGGCCTCCAAGGCGCTGCGGCAGCCGCCCCGTAATATCGCCCAGGCACTGCTGGACCACATGGACCTGGCGGGGAGCTACTTTGCCTCCGCGGAGATTGCGGGACCGGGCTTTCTGAACTTCCGTCTCAACGACAGCTGGTACGCTGCCGTCTGCGAGGCGGTGGAGAGCGAGGGTGCCGGCTACGGCACCGCCGACCACCTGAAGGGGCAGAAGATCATGGTGGAATTCGTCTCCGCCAACCCCACGGGCCCCATGCACATGGGCAATGCCCGGGGCGGCGTGCTGGGAGACACCCTGGCCAGCGTGCTGGCGGCGTGCGGCGCCGACGTGACGAGGGAGTTTTACGTGAACGACGCGGGCCACCAGATCGATAAGTTCGCCCACTCCATTGAAGCCCGGTATCTCCAGATCATCCGGGGGGAGGACGCGGTGCCCTTCCCGGAGGACGGATACCAGGGTGAGGACATCAAGGACCTGGCCCGGGCCTATTATGAGAAAAACGGAGATAAGCTGTTGGATGTGCCGGAGGCGGAGCGCCAGGAGGCGCTGGCCCAGTTCGGGTTGTCCATCAACCTGCCTAAGATGAAGACCGATCTGGAGCGGTACAAGATCCACTATGACAACTGGTTCTACGAGTCCTCTCTCCATGAGAGCGGCTATGTGAAGGAGACAGTGGATCTGCTGGCGGAGCGGGGCTGGACCTATGAGAAGGACGGCGCCCTGTGGCTCCGCACGGCCGACATCCTACGGGACCACTACCGCAGGCAGGGGAAGAAAGAGGCGGACATCGAGAAGCTGGACCTGAAGGATGACGTACTGCGCCGGGCCAACGGGTTTTACACCTACTTCGCCGCGGACATCGCCTATCACCGGAACAAGTTCGCCGTCCGGGGCTTTGACAAGGTCATCAACATCTGGGGCGCCGACCACCACGGCCACGTGGCCCGGCTGAAGGGCGCCCTGGACGCCCTGGGCCTCAACGGCAGTGAGCGGCTGGACATCGTGCTGATGCAGCTGGTGAAGCTGCTGCGGGACGGCGAGGTGGTGCGGATGAGCAAGCGCACCGGCAAGGCCATCTCCCTCTCGGATCTGCTGGACGAGGTCAGCGTGGACGCAGCCCGGTGGTACTTCAACGCCAAGCCGGACACCCAGATGGAGTTCGACCTGGGCCTGGCGGTCCGGGAGGACAGCGAAAACCCCATCTACTACGTGGAATACGCCCACGCCCGGATCTGCTCACTGCTGCGGGCTCTGGCGGAGGAGGGCACCTCCGTGCCCAGACAGGCGGACGTGGACATGTCCCTGCTCTCCGGCGAGGCGGAACGGGCCCTGCTGAAGCAGATCGCCCAGTTCTGCGAGGAGATCAAGCTGGCGGCCCGGGATTACGACCCCAGCCACATCAACCGCTATCTCCAGGAGCTGGCGGCCTGCTTCCACCGGTTCTACACCGCCTGCCGCATCAAGGGCGAGGAGCCGGCGGTCCGGGACGCCCGGCTGAAGCTGGCGGATGATACCCGGATCGTCCTGCGGAACGGCTTGAAGCTCATCGGCGTGGACGCGCCGGAGAAGATGTAAAAAGACGGCGGGACAGGATGCAGGAGGAAGACCCATGGAATTTCAGAGAGAGCCGGGGCGTATCTACGCCGAGGAAGAAGGCCGGGTGATCGCGGAGGTGACATTTCCCGACCGGGATGGGGCGGCGGATATCGACCACACATTTGTGGACGATACGCTCCGGGGTCAGGGCGTGGCGGGGCAGCTGCTCCGGGCGGCGGCCGACCAAATCCGCGCGGAGGGAAAGCGCGCCAGGGCGACGTGTTCCTATGCCGAAATCTGGTTTGAAAGGCACCCGGAGGAGGCCGATCTGCTGTGCCCCTGAGAGACGACGAGAGCCGCCGCGCCGGTGGGAGCAGCATGGCGCTCCGGGCGGCGTTTCCCGCCACCATCCCGGTGATGACGGGCTTTTTGTGCCTGGGGACTGCCTATGGCCTTTTGATGCAGTCCAAGGGGTATGGGCCGGGATGGGCCGTCCTCATGAGCGCCATCGCTTTCGGCGGCAGTATGCAGTTTGTGGCCGTCACGCTGCTGACTACGGCTTTTGACCCCGTGCAGGCGTTTCTGCTGTCCGTCATGGTCAATGCCCGGCACATGTTCTACGGGCTGAGCCTGCTGGACAAATACAAGGGCCTGGGAAAGGTTCGGGCGTTTCTGATCTACGTGCTGTGCGACGAGACGTTTTCCCTGATGTCCACTCTGGAGCCGCCGGAAGGCGTGGCCCGGAGGGACTTCTACTTCTGGATCTCCCTGCTGGACTACCTCTACTGGATTACGGGCACAGCATTGGGCGGCCTGCTGGGGAGTTTCCTCACCTTTGACACTACGGGCCTGGACTTTGCTCTGACGGCGCTGTTCGTGGTGCTGTTCCTGGAGCAGTGGAAGAAGCCGGAGAACCGGCCCGCCGGGGTGATGGGGATCCTCTGCGCCGCTGCCAGCCTGGCGGTGTTCGGAGCGGACAACATGGTGATCCCCGCTATGGTGCTGGTGCTGGCGGTGCTGCTGGGTGCACGGCGCCGCCTGGACCGCAGCGGAGAGGAGGGAGTCCTGTGACGCTGACGCCTTTGCAGACGCTGGGCATCATCCTGGCGGTGGCTGCCGGGACCCAGCTGACCCGATGGCTGCCCTTTTGGCTGTTTCCGGAGAAGAAACAGCCCCCCGCCGTGGTGATATACCTGGGGAAGGTCCTTCCGTCCGCCATGATGGGCCTGCTGGTGGTGTACTGCCTGCGGAGCGTCTCCTGGCTGTCGGTGCCCCACGGGGCGCCGGAGCTGATCGCCATTGCGGCGGTGGCGGGGCTCCACCTCTGGAAGCGGAATGTGCTGCTGTCCATCGCCGGGGGCACTGTGCTGTACATGGTGCTGGTACAGGCGGTGTTTGTCTGAGAAAAGAGAAGAGATGCCGGCCGGCGGAAGCCCGGCCGGCATTTTTCAGTGCCGGGGGAGGCTTCTTTGTTTCCGAATCGTTACAATTTGTTGTGAAACTGAGGGGATTTTTGCGAAAAATCAGGGTATTCTGGGCATGAAATGCAGAGAACGGAGCGCAAAAACCAGGATCTGGAAAGCGAGGTGCGGAACATGAAGCGATTTCTTCTCTGCGGGGTGCTACTGGCGCTGCTGGCCGGCTGCGGCACTGCCGGGGAGCAGCTGCCGGAGGAAGTCCCGGAAGAGACAGAGCCCCTCTCCGGCGAGGAGCTGACGGCCTCCGCCATGGCGGCGTACACTGAGATCACGAAGGACCTGACTTTCACCCTGGATGTGGAAGAGGAAGATGCCACAGGCATCAGCCTATCCATCACCCCGGAGGCCGCCCGGAACGTGGCGGGGCGGGAGAACCTGTTCTCCATCGGCTACCAGTGGGAGCCGGCCTCGGCGGAGGCCTGGGGAGACCAGTGGAGCGACATCAAAAGCAGAGGACGGCTCTTTGCCATGACCGCCCCGGACGGGGAGACCACCCTCCAGTGCTGCACCGGCGGGGACGTGGTGCTGTGGACCGTGGACGGGGAGACCCACTATGCCTGTGTGACGGCTGCGGCGGAGGGGGAATCCGGCCTGAGCGGTCTGCTGCAGGGGATCGCCGAGGACGCCCTGTGGGACGCGGCGTTTTGCGGTCCCACGGTGGATGGGGCAGAGACGGACTACGAAGAGATCGCCCGGCAGCTGAACGAGGCCGTGGCGGAGAATGTCCGCCATGTGCCGGACTGGGTCAGCTGGAAGCCCCTGGACTTCCAGGCCAACGGCGCCAGCGTGTTTGACGCCTATTACGGTGAGCCGGAGAACTTCTGTGCCGGGCTGGGCTTCCGGCTGCTGGTGGATGACCCGTATGGAGAGATGGCCAACAGCTGGCAGGCGGGCGCAGGGCTGGGAGAACCGGATGCGGACGGGTACTACGGCTATGGCGGCGAGGCCAGTATCCAGAAAAATGAGGACGGCGACTGGACCTGCGACGGTCTGGCCACCGGAGGCAGCGCCGTGACGCTGCCACTGTCCGGCTCTGGGGAGGAAGCCCCGCTTTCGGAGCTGGTGGACGCATTCTTCCTGACGGAGGGGTTCTCCCATGACTGGCTGCTGCCCAACTACATCCTGGACCACCCGGCAGAGGACATGACGGCCCTGCCCGCCCTGCTGGATGACCGGACAGACGCAGAGGCCCGGGAGCTGTGTGCCGTCCTGGGCCGGTGCCTGCGGGACGCCGACTACTGGGACTGGACGCCGGAGACGCTGGCGGAGACTCTGGGAAGCTATGGGGCGTATCTGGATGCATAAATCTGCCAACGCCGGTATAAACTGGGACTGCGGCCTGGCCGCAGTCCTTTTGTTTTGTCATGGAGGCGGATATGGGGAAGCGGTTGTTTTACTGGGAGCTGGCGGGTGCGCTGTTCACGGCGGCGCTGGGGACGCTGCTGCACTTTGTCTACGACTGGAGCGGCGGATGGGGCGCGGCGGCTGCCTTCTCCGCGGTGAATGAGTCCACCTGGGAACATATGAAGCTGCTGTTTTTCCCCATGTTCCTGTTTTCCATGGTACAGGTGTGCTGCCTGGGACGAAACTATCCGAACTTTCTGGCGGCCCGGGGCGTCAGCACGGTGACAGGGGTCGCGCTGATCCCGGTGCTGTTCTATACGTACACCGGCGTGCTGGGGCGGCATCTGCTCTGGGCGGACATCGCCGTGTTCTACCTCTCCGTGCTGGGGGCATTCGCCCTGGATTTCCGGCTTCTGCGGCGGGGGCGGTTCACCTCTCTCTGGCAGCAGATCCTGGGCCTGCTGGCGCTGTGGGGGCTGGCGTTCCTCTTCGTCTACTGCACATTCCATCCGCCGGAGCTGGGGCTGTGGCAGGACCCGGTGACGCTGGGCTATGGAATCCCCAAATGAAAGCAGGCGCCCCTCCTCCGGGAGGGGCGCCGCTTTACTTCCGGGGATTTTCTGCCCCCGCCGTTGACCGGATCCCTCCGGCGGGGTATAATACCATCAAAAGCGACCTGGGGAGGCTGAAGCGGATGAAGACCACAAGACGGAAGAGTGCGGCGCCTTTTTACGCCGCGGCGGCGGTGTGGCTGGCCTACGCGCTGGTGCTGCCGCTGTATGAGCCGCTGCACTATGCCCTGGCGGCGGGGGCCTCCCTTCTGGCGTTCGCGGCGGCGGCCGCCCTGTGCCGGGGCGGCCCCGTAGGAGAGGAGGCTGGCAAGGCGCCGCCGGAAAAGGCCGAGGAGCCCGTTGAAAAGAAACCGGCCTCTACAGGAAATCCTGAGCTGGACAAGATGGTCCGCGACGGGGAGATGGCCATCCGGGAGATGAAACGGCTGGATGAGAATATCGCGGACCCCGGCATCTCCGCCGACATTGTGCGGCTGGAGCAGGTGAGCGCCCGAATCTTCGACGAGGTGCGCACGCACCCGGAGAAGCTGCCCCAGATCAGGCGCTTTCTGGACTACTACCTGCCCACCACCCTGAAGCTGCTGAATGCCTATGACCGCATGAGCGGTACCGGGGTCTCCGGAGAGAACATCGACACCACCCTGGCCAAGGTGGAGGGGATGATGCGGACCATCGTGGCGGCCTTTGAAAAGCAGCTGGACAGCCTGTACGGCGCCGAGGCCCTGGACATCTCCACGGATATCACGGTGCTGGAGAACATGATGGCCCGGGAGGGACTGGTGGACAGCCCGCTGAAGGCGGAGCCGGACGAGAAGAAAGAGACCGATATCCGGCTGGAGCTGTGATCGGAGGAAACGCCATGAGAAAGATCGCCATCAGAATGGCGGGCCTGGTTTTCTATATGGCCGCAGGATTTGTCCTTCTGTTCTGGAAACTGGAGCGTGGCGGGTTGCATAACGCGGAGCTCCTGCTGCCGCTGGCATGGCTGGCGGGGGCGGTGGCTTTGGGCCTTCGGCTGGACAAGGCCTGTAAACAGGCGGGAAGGTGGGGAGAGGCTGCCCATCACTTTTTCTCTTCCGTGATATGGCTGCTGCTTGGTATCGGTTTTATGAAGCAGGCCCCGGGCATCTGTACCCTCTGCGGTGTGCTGGGGGTGGTGTACGCAGTGGTTTATGCTGTCTGCGGTGTGCGGGCGGCGGGAGAAGCCCGCCGGAATGAAGAAAATGGCAGAGAGTGAATGATACTATGATGGAGGATGACACAATGGCAGACGAGAAGAGCATGATGCCTGAACTGACCCTGGATCCCAGCCGGACGGATGCGGTGCCCCAACTGACTCTGGACCCGGCAGCGCCCGCCGCCCCCGCACCGGAGGCCGCCAAGCCGGAGGCGACGCCGGTGCGGCTGGACGAGAACCTGCTGAACGACGCGGAGAAACAGGCGGTGGAGGCGTTTTCCAAGAAGATCGACCTGACGGACTCCAACCTGATCCTGCAGTACGGCGCGGCGGCCCAGAAGAACGTGGCCAGCTTTTCTGAGAACGCCCTGAACTCTGTGCGCACCAAGGACCTGGGAGAGGTGGGCAAGTCCCTCAGCGAGCTGGTGGTGGAGTTGAAGGGCTTCGGCGAGGAAGAGGAGAAGAAGGGGCTCTTCGGCCTCTTCAAAAAGACGGGTAGCAAGCTGGAGGCCATGAAGGCCCAGTACGCCAAGGTGGAGTCCAACGTGGACAAGATCGCCCGGGAGCTGGAGCAGCATCAGGTCACGCTTTTGAAGGATGTGGCCATGTTCGACCAGATGTATGAGCTGAACCTGAAATACTACAAGGAGCTCACCATGTACATTCTGGCGGGCAAGAAGAAGCTGGAGGACATGCGGGCGGGCGAACTGCCTGCTCTGAAGGCCAAGGCAGAACAGTCCGGCGCTCAGGAGGACGCCCAGGCATACAACGACATGGTCCAGATGTGTGAGCGGTTTGAGAAGAAGCTCCACGACCTGGAGCTGACCCGGATGATCTCTGTGCAGATGGGCCCCCAGACTCGGCTGCTGCAGAACAACGATACCTTGATGGTGGAAAAGATCCAGTCCTCCCTGGTGAACACCATCCCCCTGTGGAAGAGTCAGATGGTGCTGGCCCTGGGGCTGGAGCACGGCCGCCAGGCCACGGCGGCCCAGAGCGCCGTGACGGAGATGACCAATGAGCTGCTGAAAAAGAACGCGGATCTGTTGAAGATGGGCACCATTGAGACCGCCAAGGAGGCAGAGCGGAGCGTGGTGGACATTGAGACGCTGCAGCACACCAACCAGCAGCTGATCTCCACGCTGGACGAGGTGCTGAACATCCAGCGGGAGGGCGCCCAGAAGCGCAGGGCCGCCGAGGCGGAGTTGGGCCGCATCGAGGGCGAGCTGAAGCAAAAGCTGTTGGAGCTGAGAAATTAAAGGGAGAGCAGGATCCCCCTTTGGAATCCCCACCAGTCTGCGCACTGGTGAACGCGCCCGGGGCGCTTGGATCAAGGTAGTTTCGCCACGTACACGCTGCGGCGAAAATGATTCAAATTTCTTCTTTCGCCAATGGCGGAAGAACTGGGGAAAACCGGAGGCTTTCCCTTAGCCCCCTTTCCCGCTTGCGGGGAAGGGACGGAGAGGACATACGCTTATGAAGTTTTTTCAGAAACGGGCCGTGGCGGCGGTGGTGCTGATTTTAGCCATCGTGGCCGGGGTGGTGATTGGGCAGGCCAAGAAGCCGGACACCGGAGGCCAGGCGTCCACCGCCATTGTGGGGTCCTATACGTATGTATATGACTACGCCGGGGTGCTGACGGATGAGACCATGGAGCATATCGACGCCATGAACGCCTCCTTGTTTGCCCAGACCGGGGCCCAGATCCTGGTAAGTGTGGTGAACTCCACTGGCGGCGCGGACATCATGGACTATGCCTCGGATCTGGGGAACAGCTATGGCGTAGGCTCCGCAGAGCGGAACAACGGCGTGGTGATGCTGCTGGCGCTGGACAACATCTCCCAAAGCGGCCTGATGGGCGACTACTGCGTGGTGGTGGGGACCGGGCTGGAGAGCCACGCGGACGATTTCATGAGTCTGCAGTCCTATTACCTGGAGAATGATTTCGCTGCCGGGGAGTACGACGCCGGTGTGAAGGCGACTTTTGATGCCTTCATCGCCTGGTTCGCCGACTTCTACGGCGTCACGATCCGGGAGGGGTATATCCCTGCCGTCCGGGAGACCTATTCCAGCGGCAGCGGGTACTACTATACGGAGACCCACGGCTATGTGGCGCCGGCCCTTGGGTCCCTGGTGAGCGGCGTTGTGGTGCTGCTAGTGGTGCTGCTGGTGCTGTGGGTAATCCTGGACGGAATGCGGTACTCCCGCTACCGCCGGCGGTATCTGCGGCCCGGTATGGGACGGCCCACGGTGCTGTACTACCCTATCTTCTGGGGACGGCCCCAGCGGCCCAGGCCACCCCGTCCTCCAAGACCGCCAAAGCCACCGCGCCGGCCGCCCTCCGGCGGAACATTCGGCGGGGGCGGCTTCGGCGGCAGCCGGGGAGGCATGTTCGGCGGAGGCTCCTTCGGGAGTGCCGGAGGGTCCCGGGGCAGTCTCGGCGGAGGGACCTTCCGGGGCAGCGGCGGCCGTCGCGGCGGTTTTGGCGGAGGCTCCTTCCGCAGCGGCGGGGGGAGACGCGGAGGCTCTTTCCGCGGCGGGCGCCGGTAAGAGACAGATATAACGGGGGCTGTATGCCATTTGAAAAGCAGGAGGATCCCCCGGAGTTCCGGGACGATCCTCCTGCTTTTGCGTTGGAAGAAGTATTACTTTTGCAGTGCGGCTCAGCGGATGGGGAGCATTTTGCCGGTCTCAAAGGATTCCTTGCAGCGATAGGCCGCCTCGGATACAGCGGTGCCGTCGTAGACCGTCAGGTCCGCAGGGTGTGTGCCGGTACGGATGTGGTTCGTAAACGCCTGCATCTCAGCCAGAAAAGCGGTGTGCCAGCGGGACATGAAGTCCGGATAGTACTCCTGCCGCGCACCATGCTCATCCACGACCTGCAGCAGGTTCCGGGCGCCCACGGGGGCGATGCGCAGCGTGCCGTGGGTTCCGACGATTTCCGTCTCTACATTGCAGCCTGCTGCATGGGTGCGGTTGGCAAAGAGAAAGCCCATGGCGCCGTTTTCGCACTGGACCATGGCGGCGGCATTGTCTGTGTCATGCAGTTCCCGACAGAGGTCGAACTCAAAGACACCACCGATGGCCCAGACGTTACGGATGTTAGAGCCGGTGAACCAGCGGATCAGATCCAGATCGTGGACGCACATGTCCAGGAACTGGCCGCCAGAGTGGGGGAGAAATTTCAGTGTGGATTCAATGGTGCTGCGGGGATCCTGGGTGCAGGAGCGGACCAGCACCACTTTGCCGATTTCACCGGCGTCCACACGGCGCTTGGCCTCAGCATAGGAGGGGTCAAACCGGCGCATGAAGCCCAGTTGGAACACCAGTTCCGGATGGGCCTCAACAACCTTTTCAGCTTCCTTGCACTGAGCCACATTGGTGCCCAGAGGCTTTTCACAGAAAACGTGCTTGCCGTGCTCCATGGCAATTTTGATCTGCTCCACATGAAGAAAAGAGGGGGAGACGATGACGATGCCGTCCAACTCCGGATCGGCGCACATGGCGGCAAAATCGGTGTAAGTATGAGGAACGCCCAATTCCTCTGCCACCGCCCGGAGACGGGAGGTATCCACGTTACAGATGGCGTGGAGGACGCAGCCGGGAATGGATGCGGCTAAGTTTTTTGCATGTTCGTAGCCCAGACGGCCCAGGCCGACAGAGCCGATTTTAACAGATTCCATATAGCACCTTCTCTCTGGGTTTTCAATTTTACAGTATAGTCTAATCCCCCCAAAAATACAAGCGGGACCTGCCTTGAAAGCTGGATACTGCCAAAGAACTTGAACAGCGGCACGGCTCTTGAGAGCCGTGCCGCTGTTTTGCGGGAAAGTGGTCCCTGGGGATCAGTCCACCTCCCGCAGCCGTTCCACGATGGTGGCCTTGGAGACGGAGCGGTACACCGCCAGGGGAACCAGGACGCCCAGCAGGGCGAACACCGGGGCCACGATCAGGAACGGGGTCAGCGTCAGGCGGTAGGTGAAGAACCAGAACATGCTCCCCACCGCCTTGAAGGCCACCGGGCCGAAAATCAGGGTCAGCACCAGGGAGATCCCAGCCGCCCCCAGGGCATAGAGCAGCCCCTCATACACCAGCATGGTCTTGAGCTGCTTGCCGGCCATGCCGATGGACTGGAGCACGGCGAACTCCCGCTTGCGGGCGATGATGCCGGTGAGGATGGCGTTGAAGAAGTTCAGCACGCCCACCAGCCCCACGATGAAACTGAGGGCCCCGCCGCACAGCTGGAACATGGAGCGCATCCCCTCGAACTCCGATGCGTAGAGCGCCTTGCTCTCATAGTCGAACTGGGGATTCACGTTCTCTGTGTAGTCTGCCAGGAACTTCTCCATGGCGCCGTTGGCCTCGTCGGTGGTATCAAAGGCGTAGTACATCACGCTGTCTGTGCCGCTGTCCTGCATGAAGGTCTGGTCATTCAGGATGAACTCGTCCGCGCCGTAGTAGCGGTAGCTGAGAGAGATGGGCACGGCAACCAGGGCGGCTACTTCGTATTCCACATCCCGGTATTTCACCGGCTGCGCCACATAGTTGGCACTGGCGGGCACGTCCTCCGGGCTGGCGTAGGCGATGCCGGTGTCCGGATCTACATACTCCGTCTCCTCCACGTACCGGACGGTGACGATGTCCCCCAGCCGGGCCCAGTGGGAGTCCATCTCCGGATTGCCGTAATCATCATCACTGTACACAGCGGCCACATACCGCCCGCCGTCCTCATAGAGCTTGGACAGGTCTCCCTCCAGTACCGTCAGGTGGTCCAATGCGAAATCGCTCATGCCGGAGAGCTGGATCCGGTCGGCCAGCAGGCCCTCTTCGTTCCGCCCGGTCAGGCGGATCAGATTGTCCATCTGCTCCTGGGTATAGAAGTGCTCCTTGTTCTGCCGGAACCAGTCCTCGGTAACGTACTCCAGGGCATCGAACGTCTTGCCGTAGATCACGCCGCCGTCGGTAATGCCGCCCTGGGCATTGATCTCGTCAATGACGGACTGGGGGATGCCCATATCCGTGTTGAAGATGTCCCCGCCGGTCTGGAACTGGCCGGCGTCCGCCACGATGAAGTCGCTGGATGCGAAATGAGACACGTACTTGTCCATGTCGAAGCCGTTGGTGAAGTTCACCGTCACTGTCAGCAGTACCACCGCCAGAGACAGGGACGTGACGGTGACGGCGGTCTTGCCCCGGCTGCGGCCCAGGTTGGCCCAGGCCATGGACAGCAGGGACACGCCCCTGCGGCCTTTTTTCGTCTTGCGCTTGATGCCGCTGCCTTCGGTGTAGCGCACCGCCTCGATGGGAGAGACCTTGCCGGCGATGCGGCCGGGCTTCCGGCAGGAGAGCAGCACCGTCACCAGAGAGAACAGCGCCGCGCCGATGAAGATCACCGGGCTCACGGAGGTCATGGGCACCACGCCGTTCAGCTGTGACACAATGGCCGGCGTCAGCTGGCCGCCGATCAACCAACCCAGCACCAGCCCCAGGGGGATGCCCGCCAGGGACAACGTCAGCGCCTGCTGGCGGATGATCCGCCGCAGCTGCCGGGGCGTGGTGCCGATGGTCTTCAGCAGGCCATAGAACCGGATATCGTTGGTGACGGAGATCTGGAACACGTTGTAGATGATGAGATAGCCGGTGAAGATGATGAGCAGCAGCATGGCGGCCACAGCAATCACCACAGAGGGGTCCAGATTATCGCTGAGCTGGGCGCCCGTATAGCCCCAGTTGACGCCAGTGTGGATATAATCCGGCGCTCCGGCGCTCTGATCCTGATAGCCGTGATTTTCCAGAATTTGAGCGATATCGTTCGCAATGTGGCGGGAACCGCTTTTCAGCATCACATCCAGGTTCCAGGAACCGGTCATGCCATCCTCTCCGGGCGGGACGGTTCCCACCTCGTCCAGAATGGCGTCCGCCCGGCTCTTCGGAATCAGGATGTGGTTGGCCACAATTGCCTCGTCATACTCCCACCAGCCGCAGAGGGTAAAGGTCTGGGTGGTGGTATGGCCGTCCACGTCAAAGGAGATGGTGAACCTGGCGCCGATCTCCGGCTCCACCCCCAACAGCTCCAGCACGTGGGTGTCGGTAGCGGCCTCGTCGGTGCCCTCCTGGGGCAGACGGCCCTCCACCGGGTCGCAGTACATCCAGTGGGCTTCATTGGCGTCGGCGTAGCTGACCTCCACGTGGGATTTGTTGAACGGCACCTCCGTGGGCATTCCGATAAACCGCCGCATTCCCCACTGGTCGATGAGGGGGTCATCCTTCAGATTGTTAAACTGTTCCTCCGTCAGGTACTTGAAGCCGCCGTGGGAGAAGCCGCCCACCTGACGGAAGTTGGACTGCTGGAACCCGTCGTTGATGGACATGGCGATGGTGAAGAGGGACGTGAACAGCACCGTGGTCAGGGCGATGGCGAGAACGGCGATGAGGTTGCGGGTCCTGGCCGCCTTCATGGACCGCCAGCCCAGACGGCGGATGGTCTTGCCGTTGGATACCTTCATCATGGCGCTCACCCCCGCACCACGATCCGGCCGTCCTCGATGCGGATGATCCGGTCCGCCATCTGGGCCAGCTCCTCGTTGTGGGTGATCATGACGATGGTCTGGCTGAACTTCTGGGCAGTGACCTTCAGGAGTCCCATCACGTCCAGGCTGGTGGCGGAGTCCAGGTTGCCGGTGGGCTCATCCGCCAGGATGATGGCGGGCTTGGCCGCCAGAGCCCGGGCGATGGCCACCCGCTGCTGCTGGCCGCCGGAGAGGTTGTTGGGCAGGTTTTGGAGCTTTGCCTCCAGCCCCAGCGTCTCAATGATCCGTTCCACATAGGCTTTGTCCGGCGCGTTGCCGTCCAGCTGGATGGGCAGGACGATGTTCTCATACACGTTCAGCACCGGCACCAGGTTGTAGTTCTGGAACACAAAGCCGATCTTCCGCCGCCGGAAGATGGTCAGTTCCTCATCGCGCATGGCAGAGAGTTCTTTGCCGTCCACCGTGACGGTGCCGCCGGTGGGGCGGTCCAGCCCGCCCAGCATGTGGAGCAGGGTGGACTTGCCGGAGCCGGAGGTGCCCACCACCGCCACGAATTCGCCCTTTTCCACGGTCAGATCGACCCCGTCCAGGGCCCGGACCTCCGTATCGCCGGAGCCATATACCTTCCGCAGATCCTTTGTTTCCAAGATCGTCATTGTTCATTCCTCCAAGGAAAAGTCTGTATTGCCTTTCGACAATACAGACTGTACCAAAGAAATCTTTCCACATTCTTTCTGAAATCTAACAGTTCTGAAAGATTTGGGATGTCCGGGCCGGAACGCGCCGCCTTCTACGTCCTCTCCTCCGCCCTCGGCAGGAACAGGGAGAAGGTGCTCCCCTCGCCGGGGCGGCTGCTGACCTTCAGATATCCGCCCTGACCGGCGGCGATCTGGCGGGCCAGATACAAGCCGATTCCCACGCCCTCCGCCTCGCTGGCGGAGGGGGAGCGGTAGAACCGCTGGAAGATCCTGGCCTGCTCGGACTCCGGGATGCCGGGGCCGGTGTCCGTCACGTCCACGCGGCAGAACAGCTCATACCCCACGGCCCGGAGGGTGACGGCGCCGCCTGCCGGGGTGTATTTCACCGCGTTGTCCACCAGATTATACAGGGCCTCCGCTGTCCACTTGGGGTCGAACCGGGCGGTCAGGTCCGTGGGCTCTACCGTCAGGGTGATCGCTTTGGCCTCCGCTCCGGGAGCGGCCTGGGCCGAGGCGGCATCCAACAGCTGTTGGATGCCATGACGCTTGGGCGTCATGGCAAGGACGCCGCTCTCCAGCCGGGAGGTTTTGACCAGCGCGTCGATGAGGAACCGTAGCTTCTCCGCCTGATGCTCCAGAGCGGAGGCATACTCCCGGCTCTCCGGCGGCAGGTCCTGCTCCTCCAGCAGCTGGGCATACAGCAGGAGGTTGGCGATGGGAGTCTTGGTCTGGTGGGAGATGTCCCCGATCAGGGTCTTGATGGCGTCCTTCTCCTCCGCCAGATTTTTGGCCGATACGGCGGATGCGGAGAGATAGTGGGCCATCCGGGTCTCCAGGGCGGAGAGGCGGCTCTCGTCATAGAGGGACTCCCGGAACTCGCCCCGGATGGCGTCATCCAGCATCTTGCCCAGAGTGTCCAGCATCCGGCGGGTCCGCAGGCGGGTCCAGACGGCGAATCCTGCCGCTGCCAGCAGGGCCGGAACCGCCAGGGCCAGCAGGGTGTATTCCACTGTCATGTCAGTTCACCGCCCATGTGTAGCCCAGGCCGTACACGGTCTTGATATAGCGGGGCTTGGACGGCATGTCTTCCAGCTTGTCCCGCAGCCGCTTCACTGTGACGGAGAGGGCGTTTTCGTCCACATACTCCGCCCCGTCCGTCCAGATCCGGTCCACCAGGGCGGCCCGGGTAAGGGTTTGGCCCCGGTGCTCCACCAGCAGCCGCAGCAGCTTCTGTTCCGTCTTGCTGAGCTCCACCGGAACGCCGTTCCGGGAGAACTCCATCCGGCCGAAATCGAAGGTGAAGCCGTCCAGCTGCACCCGTTCCGCCTGGGGGGCGGCGGTCCGGCGCAGCTGAGTATTCACCCTGGCCCGCAGCACCGCCAGAGAGAAGGGCTTGGTGATATAGTCATCCGCCCCCAGCTCCAGACCTGCCACGATGTCTGTCTCCAGGTCATTGGCAGTCAACAGGATTACGGGAACCTCACTCTCCCGCCGGAGGGCACGGAGGAGGTCCAGTCCATTGCCGTCAGGCAGGTTGATGTCCAGGATCAGCAGGTCGAAGCTCCGGCGGGAGAGCAGCTCCCCGGCATCCGCCAGGGACCGGCAGAGCTGGGGGCGGAGCTCCGGCGCCTGGAGGGCCAGGCGGATACCCTCGCCCAGAGTCGGGTCATCCTCCACGATCAGCAGGTCTTTCATCGGGGAACCTCCTTGGGATCAAACTGCGCCCAGTATACCACGGGCGGCCGCCGCCGTCCAGAGCGGGCAGAAGAAACGCACGGCGGACAGGCCGCCGTGCGTGGGTCGCGGGATCGCGGGTCACAGGGTCAGGGAGGGGGCGGCATAGGTCCGGGCCGCCAGCTCCTGGTCCAGCATATAGAGCCCCTTGGGGTCCGAGCCGAACAGCTCCATCTTCTTGATGAGATCGGTGGCGTTGGTCTCCTCCTCACCCTGCTCCTTCACGAACCAGTCCAAAAACTGCATGGTGCGGAAATCCCTGGCCTCGTACGCGGCTTCATAGATGGCGTGGATCAGGGAGGTGACATACTGCTCGTGGGCGAGACCGGCCTTCAGGGGGTCCATGTTGGCTTTCAGCTCCGCATCCGGTTTGGCGACGGCCTCCAGCGTTACGGGCACGTCGTTGTTCTGGAGATACTGGAGCATCAGCATGGCGTGGTCCCGCTCCTCCTGGGCCTGGACCTTGTACCAGTTGGCAAAACCGGCAAGGCCCTGCTCCACATAGAAATTGGAGAACTGGAGATACAGATACGCAGAGTAGAATTCCTTGTTCACCTGATCGTTCAACAGCTGGGATACTTTTTCGTTCAGCATTGTATGCGCTTCCTTTCTGCAGCGGACGAAATGTCCTTGTTTGTTCTATCTAACCATTATATCACGGACTGCAGAAAATGCAACGGCAGCCGGGAAAAAAGCGGTGGACGGGCGGGAGGCGCTGTGCTACAATGGGCGTGCTGCAAAGTCCCTTTTTGGGAAAACTTTAACGGGAACCAAACGGCAGGGGCCGCCTTTTTACAGACCGGCGGGCCCATCCGTGTTATCATGGTCCTGCTGTCCACGGGCGGCTTCTGATAAAACGGAAAGAGGGATCGCTGTGTTCATGCGCAGAAAAAACCACATGGCGCCGGCGCGGATCATCCTGATCGGCTTTGCGCTGCTGATTTTGGCGGGAGCACTACTGCTGACCCTGCCCATCTCCACCCGGGACGGGCAGGGCGCCGCCTTTTTCGACGCGCTGTTCACCGCCACCTCCGCCACCTGCGTGACAGGACTGGTGGTCCAGGACACGGCGCTGTACTGGTCCGGCTTCGGCCAGGCGGTGATCCTCATGCTGATTCAGATTGGCGGCATGGGTGTGGTGACCGCGGCGGCGGCCATCTCCATGCTGGCCGGGCGGCGGATCGGGCTGAAGGAGCGGTGGGTGATGCAGGAGTCCATCTCCGCACCCCAGGTGGGGGGCATCGTTCGCCGGACCCGCTTCATTCTGGCGGTGACGCTGGTCCTGGAGGGGACGGGGACGTTGCTGCTGGCTCTGCGGTTCTGCCCGGAGATGGGGCTGTTCCGGGGACTCTGGTACGCGGTGTTTCATGCGGTGTCCTCCTTCTGCAACGCCGGGTTCGACCTGATGGGGGCGGCGGGCACGCCCTTCGTCTCCCTGACCGGCTATGCGGGGGACCCACTGGTGAATTTCACCGTGATGGGGCTGATTGTCCTGGGCGGCATCGGATTCCTCACCTGGGGAGACGTGCGGGAGCACAAGTGGCACCTGCGGGCCTACTGCCTTCAGAGCAAGCTGGTGCTGGCGGTGACTGCGGCACTGATCCTGCTGCCGGCGCTGTTCTTCCTGCTCTATGAGCTCCGGCTGCCCCAGTGGCAGACGCTGACCCTGGGGGAGAAGGTCCAGGGGGCGCTGTTTCAGGCGGTCACCCCCCGGACCGCAGGGTACAACACCCTGGACCTCTCCCAGCTGAGCGAGCCCTCCCGGCTGCTGATTACGCTGCTGATGCTGGTGGGTGGCTCCCCCGGCTCCACAGCCGGCGGATTCAAGGTCACCACTCTGGCGGTATTTGTGCTGGCGGCCCGGGCGGTGTTCCGCCGGCGGGCGGATCTCCAGTGCTTCGGCCGCCGCCTCCCCACGGAGACACTGCGCAGCGCCGCGGCGGTCCTTATGATGTATCTGGGGCTGTTTCTGCTGGGCGGTATGGCCATCTGCTGCGTGGAGGACATCTCCCTGGAGGCGGCGCTGTTTGAAACCGCCTCCGCCCTCGGGACCGTGGGGCTGACGCTGGGGGTGACCCCGGGATTGGGCGGCGTCTCCCGGTTGATTCTGATCTTTTTGATGTACTTTGGCCGCGTGGGCGGCCTGACGCTGATCTACGCCGTCCTGCCGGACAGCGGCGCCGCCCCGGCGCAGCTGCCCCAGGAGCGGGTCACTGTGGGCTGAGCGGTACGCTTGAGAAAGGACGTGTGAGGATGAAATCGGTACTGCTGATCGGATTGGGCCGCTTCGGGCGGCACATGGCCGCCAAGCTTCAGGAGCTGCACCACGAGGTGCTGGCGGTGGACAAAAACGAGGAGCGGGTCAACGACGCGCTGGACCTGGTGACCCACGCGCAGATCGGGGACAGCACCAGCGAGGCGTTCATCGCCTCCCTGGGGGTGCGGAACTTTGACCTGTGCGTGGTGGCCATTGGTGACGACTTCCAGAGCTCTCTGGAGACCACGGCCCTGCTGAAGGAGCAGGGGGCGCGCTTCGTCCTGTCCAGGGCGGCGCGGGATGTCCACGCCAAATTCCTGCTGCGCAACGGCGCGGACGACGTGGTCTATCCGGAGCGGGAGACCGCCAGCTGGGCGGCGGTGCGGTACAGCTCCGACCATATCTTTGACTACATCCAGCTGACGCCGGACCACGCCATTTACGAGACGGCGGTGCCGCCGGCCTGGGTGGGCAAGACTATCGGCCAGCTGGGGGTGCGCCAGCGGCACAATATCAACATCCTGGCCGCCAAGCGGGGAGAGGAACTCATTCCCATTCCAGGCGGCGACTACTGCTTCCGGGAGGGGGAGACGATGCTGGTTCTGGGCGCGGACCGGGATGTACAGAAGTTCCTGCACTTTTGACGCAGCTGGGCGGAGCCGTCTGTTGGCGGCTCTGCCTTTTTCACGCCGGGACGGAAAAGGCCGGTTTGCATTCCCTGTCGGGTCTGGTATAATGGATGCATCACGCAAGAAAAGAGCGGAGGCGAAGGCATGGCGGAGATCCTGGTGGTGGATGACGAAGCGGCGATTGCGGATCTGGTGGAGGTCTGCCTGAAAAATGAGGGCTACACAGTGTACAAGTGCGGCAGCGGGGAGGCGGCGCTGACCTGCGTGGCGCGGCAGCATTTGGATCTGGCCATTCTGGACGTGATGCTCCCGGACCTGGACGGCTTTACCCTGTGCCAGAAGATCCGGGAGGAACACCTCTTTCCCATCCTCATGCTCACCGCCCGGGTGGAGGACATGGACAAGATCATGGGCCTGACCCTGGGGGCGGATGACTACATTACCAAGCCCTTTAATCCGCTGGAGCTGGTGGCCCGGGTGAAGACCCAGCTGCGGCGCTATACCCGGTACAACACCGGCGAGGCGGCGGAACCCAGGGAGACCGCGGAGCATGACTTCCGGGGGCTGCAGATCTCCAGGACCACGCATAAGTGCGTTCTCTTCGGCGAGGAGCTGGCGCTGACGCCGCTGGAGTTTGCCATTCTCTGGTATCTCTGCGAGCACCGGGGACAGGTGGTGCCCAGTGAGGAGCTGTTTGAGGCGGTGTGGGGCGAGAAGTACATGGACAGCAACAACACGGTCATGAGCCACATCGCCCGCCTGCGGGAGAAGATGCACGAGCCAAGCCGGAAGCCGAAGTTCATCAAGACGGTCTGGGGGGTGGGGTATACCATTGAATAAGAGAAGAGAACGGCCCCCGCTGTCGGACCGGGGCCGCCGCCGGGCCCTGCGGACCTGGGGATTCTATCTGCTGGCGCTGACGGCCTGGGTGACGGTGGTGCTGGCGGCGGTCTTCCTGGGGTATCTGGTATGCAGCGCCTTTACGTGGTATGCGTGGGATCCGCTCTACCAGTTCCTCAACTGGGTACGGGATTACATCGTCTTTGTGTGTATGCTGGTCATCCTGCTGGGCTGGGTGGCTATCAGCTATTCCTTCATTGCCCGCCCCATGCGGCTGGTAGACACGCTGGCCGCGGCGGCAGAGCAGCTGGCCCAGCCGGGAGAGGAGCCCATTGAGCTGCCGGAGCCCATGGAGGACCTGGAGGGGCAGCTGAATGCCGTCCGGGAACGGGCCCTGCGGGACGCCCGGGCTGCCCGGGAGGCAGAGCAGCGGAAAAACGATCTGGTGGTCTATCTGGCCCATGATTTGAAGACGCCGCTCACCAGCGTCATTGGCTACCTTACGCTGCTGCGGGACGAGCCGCAGCTCTCCCCGGAGCTGCGGAGCCGGTATACCGGCATCGCCCTGGAGAAGGCGGAGCGGCTGGAGGACCTCATCAATGAGTTCTTTGACATCACCCGCTTCAGCCTGACCCATCTGGAGCTGGAGAAGCAGCCTACGGACCTGACCCGGATGCTGGAGCAGGTGGCCAGTGAGTTTGCCCCCCAGTTCGCGGAAAAGGACCTGCGGTGTGAACTGGAGCTGCCGCCCCGTCTGGCATACGACTGCGACCCGGACAAGCTGGCCCGGGTGTTCGATAACCTGCTGCGCAACGCCTTCCATTACAGCTTCCCGGGGTCCACAGTCCGGATCACCGGACAGCAGGAGGCGGATACCGTGGTCCTGACGTTTACCAACGAGGGGCGGACCATTCCGGCGGAGAAGCTGGAGCGCATCTTCGACCAGTTCTTCCGGCTGGACAGCTCCCGCGCCACCCGCACGGGCGGCGCGGGCCTTGGCTTGGCCATAGCCAAGGAAATCCTTGCCCTCCACGGCGGGACGATCCGGGCTGCCAGCGCGGACAACCGGATCACCTTTACCGTCCGCCTGCCCCTGCAGGAGGCCGCCGCAAGAAATTCGTAAGATTTTCGCAGGAAAATCACAGGAGGTTTGCAGGAACGTCCACAGATCTGCGGGAAGCGAATCTGATACGATCTTTCCATCAGGAAAGGCGCTGGGCGCCGGAAAGGACATGAGATGGAAAGATTGCGGATATTGGTGCTGTTCGGCGGATGCTCTTCAGAGCATGAGGTGTCTCTGCAGTCCGCCCACGGCGTGCTGACGCACATGGACCCGGAGCGGTACTGCCCCATCCCGGTAGGGATCACCCGGGAGGGGGCGTGGTATGTTTACACAGGGCCGCTGGATGCCATTCCCGGTGGAAGATGGCAGCGGGAGGCGGCGTGCGTGCCCTGCACTCTGCGGCTGGACCGGGGGAACCGGGCCCTGGTGCTGTTGGACGGCTCCGGCCGGGAAGTGGCTTTTGACTTGGCCTTCCCGGTTCTCCACGGCAGGAACGGTGAGGACGGCACGGTTCAGGGGGCGCTGGAATTGGCCGGTGTGCCCCTGGTAGGCTGCGGGACGCTGTCCAGCGCCCTGTGCATGGACAAGGACCGAGCCCACAAGCTGGCGGCTCTGGCGGGGGTACGGGTGCCCCGGAGCTGTCTCTTCCCGGAGGACTGTGCCTTTGAGGAGCTCCGGACGGCAGCCGAAACACTGGGCTGGCCGCTGTTTGTCAAGCCGGTGCGGGCGGGTTCTTCCTTCGGCGTGAGCCGGGTGGAGGAGCCGGCACAGCTGGCTCCGGCGGTGGAGGCGGCCTTCCGCCACGACGGCGAGATTTTGCTGGAGGAGGCCATTCCCGGCTTTGAGGTGGGCTGTGCGGTGCTGGGGAACCGGGAGCTCACCGTCGGGGCGGTGGATGAGGTGGAGCTGTCCCGGGGCTTCTTCAACTATACGGAGAAATACACCCTCCAGACATCGGCCATCCACTGCCCCGCCCGGATCGCCCCGCAAAAGGCAGCGGAGATCCGGGAGACGGCGAAGGTCCTCTACCGGGCACTGGGCTGCCGGGGATTTGCCAGGGTGGACCTGTTCCTCACCCCCTGGGGGGAGATTGTGTTCAACGAGGTGAACACGATCCCGGGCTTCACGCCCCACAGCCGCTATCCTGCCATGATGCGTGCCGCCGGCATCCCCTTCCGGGAGCTGGTGAGCCGCCTGATCCAGCTGGGGGCCGAGCTATGAGGGCGGCGCGGTACAGCCGGCGGCAGATGCGCTCCGGGCCGCTGGTGCTGGTGAACCGTCAGCATCCCCTGGCGGAGGAGCCGCGGCAGCTGCTGACAGCAGCGGACGAGCGGTATCCCAATATCCTGCTGGAGCGGCAGGCCGCCCGGCTGCTGGCCGCCTGCATCCAGGCAGCAGGCGGGGCGCGGGAGATCGTGCCGGTCTCCGGCTGGCGCAGTCAGGCGGAGCAGCAGGCCATTTGGGAGGACACCCTGCAAAGACGGGGAGAGGCGTTCACCCGGCAGTATGTGGCGGTCCCCGGGTGCAGCGAACACCAGACGGGGCTTGCCATCGACCTGGGCCGGGCAGCGCGGGAGATCGACTTCATCCGGCCCGATTTTCCGGAGGAAGGCGCCTGCGGGCGGTTCCGGCGACTGGCGCCCCGGTACGGCTTCATCCAGCGGTACCACCGGGAAAAGGAGTCCCTGACCGGTATCGCCTGTGAGCCGTGGCACTATCGGTATGTGGGGACGCCTCATGCCCTGCTGATGGAGCGGGAGGGCCTGTGCCTGGAGGAGTATCTGGACTGGGTGCAGACAGCGCCCAGGACGTGCCGCCTGGAACATGGGCGGAGCGCACGGGTGTTTTACATGCCCTGCGCCGGCGATGAGACGGAGCTCCGCTTGCCGGAGGGCTGCTGCCAGGTCTCCGGCGACAACCGGAACGGATTTGTCGTGACAGTTTGGGAGGTGTAGGTATGGCAGACGGACGCCGGGGCGCGGCGTTGGATCTCTTCCGTCTGGCGGCGGTGGTGCTGGTGGTGGCGAACCACACCTCCCCGCTGGTGTCTGTTTCCCCATTGTGGGACTTCTGGTTCACCCGGGTGCTGGCCCGGGTGGCGGTGCCGTTTTTCCTGATGGTCAGCGGCTATTTTCTGGCAAAGGACCAGTGGCGCAGGACCGGCGCCTTTCTGAAAAAGACCTGTCTGCTCTACGGGGCGGCGGTGCTGCTGTATCTGCCGTTGAACTGGTACAACGGCGGCTATGGGCCAGCGGAGTGGGTCAAAAAGCTCCTGCTGGATGGGACCTTCTATCACCTGTGGTATTTTCCAGGCGTGATTCTGGGTGTTCTAGTGGCCAGGGGGCTGCTCCGGCTGGGCCCCCGGACGGCGTTGACCGCGGCCGGGCTCCTTTACCTGGTGGGCCTGGGCGGAGACAGCTATTATGGACTGACTTGCCAGCTCCCGGCGCTGGAGGCGCTGTACGGGGGGATTTTCCAAATCTTTGCCTATACGCGGAACGGACTGTTTTTCACGCCGCTATTTTTGCTGCTGGGAGCCGCCGGTGTGCGGTGGAGCGTGAGGACCTCCGCTGCAGGCCTGTGCGCCGCCTTCGCGGCCATGACCGCAGAGGGGCTTTGGCTCCACGGGCTTCAGGTCCAGCGGCACGACAGCATGTACATGCTGCTGCCGCTGGTGATGGTTTGCCTGTTTTCCCTTCTGCTGGGGCTGAATCGCGGAGAGAGGCGGAGCTGCCGCAAGCTCTCTTCACTGATCTATGTCCTGCACCCCTGGTGCATCGTGCTGGTCCGGGGCGGCGCGGAGGTGCTGGGCCTGGAAGGTCCGCTGGTGGAGAACAGCATGGGGCATTTCCTGGCCGTGCTGGCCTCCAGCGCGGCGGCGTCCTGGGCGCTGTGGCTGGCCTGGAGCAGACGGCCGCTGAAACGCTCCAATAAAGGATAAAAGGACAATATACTGTCGAACTTCGACAGTATATTGTTCTTTTTGGGCCTCTCAGGCGCCTTCGCGCTCCGCGTGAAGACGGCGGAGCTGCTGTTCAGCTGTCATCATACCCTGCTCGTACCGGTCGATTTTCTGATTCAGCAGGTCCAGAGAGGCCTGCATCTCCGCCATCCGGGACACCAGCTGGTCCCGCTGTTCTACCAGCAGGGCCTTGCGGGCGTCCAGGGTGGCGTCTCCCTGCTGGAACAGGTCCACATATTCGATCAGGGCTTCGATCTGCACCCCGGCGGCCCGCATGCACTTCATCAGCTGGATCCAGCCGCAGGACTCCTCCCCGTAGTCCCGCAGGCCGCCCCTGGTGCGAGGGACAGGCGGGATCAGGCCGATGCGCTCGTAGTAGCGAAGGGTGTCCGCTGAAATATCATACTTCCTGCTCACTTCGGCGATGGTCATGGCCGTGCTCCTCTCAGCGGGCGGCCTGGGCCGCGTCGTTCACACACCGCAGGGCGTTCAGGCTGCGGGGATAGCCGATGTAGGGCAGGCACTGGGAGATGACCTGGATCAGGAAGGCATTGTCGTTTCCAATCCTCAGATTGGCACCGGCGTGGCTGGTGAGCTGGGGTTCGCAGCCGCCCAGGGCGGCCAGGAAGCAGAAGGTGATCATTTCCCGCTGCTTATAGTCCAGCCCCCCGCGGGTGTAGTAGTCGCCGAAGCAGTTGTCCGCCAGCCAGCGGTTGATGTGGCGGCTTTCCTCCGGGCCGCTGTTCTGAAAGCCCCGCATCCCCTCACCGAAGATATCCACCTGGGCCTGGTTGCCCGCGGCCAGCCGGGTCTCTGCCGTGGTGGTGGAGCCGGGCTCCAACGGCAGGGCGACGCCCTGCTCCGTCAGCACCTGATTCGTCACGGAGAAAAAGGGACGCACCCGGCCGATCCCCAGATAGGCCACGGATTGATAGAGAATCTCCTTTACCTGGACAGGGGTGACGCCGGCCCGCAGGGCGGCGGGCAGCAGCACGCGGTATTCCTCCACACCCTGGCAGCCCAGTAGGGCAGCGAGAATGGCCATCATCCTGGCGGCGTCATCCAGGTCCCCCTGGTTCACCACCTCGTCCAGGGCGAAATTGGCGAAGAGCTCCATAAACTCCGGATCCGTTTCCCACAGCGGGGAAGGAGGGCCAGGAAAGAAACGGGACAAATAGTCTTTGGCAGATGCGGAAAGCGCCATACTGAAAAGCCTCCTTTGCGCCTGCGGGGCGCTGTCTTTTGATGAGAACACTTTAGCACTTGGAGTCTACTCCAAGTCAAGTGCTTTTTCAAATACTCCGCAGGGGAATCAATCCTCAATATGATACAGAGAGGATATGACCAGCCAGAGCTGGGAGAAGGGGCGCATCAGGTTCCAGATGCCGGCACCCTGGAAACCGTATTCCGCGATCAGGGACAGACGGGCGGAAAGACTGCGGGCGTCTTCAAACCAGACTTCGTGAATTGTGCCGTCTGCTGCGGTGTAGTGAAAGAAGGGGGCCTGGGCCGTCTCATCGTACTGGATGGCCACATCATGTTCAATGGCCAGCTCGATGGCCCGCTGATTGGAGATGGAGGGCGCCCGGGTGACGCCCTGGACAAAGGGCAGGGGCCAATCGTAGCCGTAGTTGGAAAGGCCCAGGAAGATCTTCTCCGGCGGGATCTCCGTCACGGCGTAGTCCAGCACGGTTCGGACGTTGGGCAGGGGGGATACCGCCATGGGCGGTCCTGCGGTGTAGCCCCACTCATAGGTCATCAGAAGCACGCCGTCCACAGCGGCACCCACAGCGGCATAGTCGTGCCCCTCGTACAGAAGTCCCGCCTGCCGGGCGGAGGTCTTGGGGGCCAGAGCGGCCCAGAGAAAGAAGCCCTGGGAGTTCAGGAGCCGCCGCAGGCGGGCGAGAAAGGCGGCGTAGGCCGCCGCCAGCTGGCCGGGGAGAAATTCAAAGTCCACATCCAGCCCGGCGTAGCCACGGCGGCGGAGTGTCTGCTGGACCTGATCCACTAGGCGGTCCTGGACGGCGCTGTCTGTCAGGACCAGGGTGGCCCGCTGGGTGTCGAACTGACCGGTTTCTGTCATGGTGGACAGATGCATCACCGGGCGGACGCCCCGCTGGCGGGCAGCGGAGAGGAGAGCGTCATCCTCCAGCTGGAGCAAATCGCCGTCGGCGGTGATCCCGTAGGTGAAAGGGGTCAGATAGGTGAGATAGGGAAGCTCCGCATCCAGAAGGGACATATCAATGTAGGGGTAGGCATAACCGTTGAAGGCGGCGGCGCCCAGGGGCTCGTCAAAGTAGGAGATCACCAGGACCTGTCCGGGCTGGAGGGCTGCTCCGCCGCCCAGAGGCCAGTTGTTCTGCCAGAGGCGGCGGACTGTGGTGCCGTATGCCTCCGCGATGGAAGCCAGGGTCTCCCCGGCCCGGACAGCGTGGACCTGGCGGGGAAAGCGGACCACCAGAGTTTGTCCCACCGCCAGGGCGCCGCTGGGGGGCACGGCGTTGTCCGCGGCCAGGCGGGCGGGATCGACGCCGTAGGATTCCGCGATGGAGCCGACCGTCTCGCCGGCTTGGACCACATGGATCGTCATGTTGGACATCACCTCCTTTGGAGACTATGCAGGCCGGGGTGGGGATATGCGGTGCCCACTGGAGGGAGTTGGAAAATATGACGGAAGAGACGGCTGCTTGACAGAGCACATTTGGAAGAATTGTGACGCTTTGTCAGAACGCCGAAATTTGATTCAGAGATTTGTGGATATTTTCCGGCGTGCCAGGAGGGTCAAAACCGCTGAAATAGTTGACAGAGACGTGGAGAATCGTTAAAATAATGTTAAAGCTTGTGCGTTTTTTAACGAAAAACGGGTAGACGATGACGTCCAACAAGCGTGTGCCATCCGCCGTTGAGGGAGGAAACACACCACTTGCTGAGACGTCTCTTTTTGTATACAGCGCAAAGAGGGAGGCAAAGCGATGTTCCTGCTGTTTTTCCTGCTGTGGCTGTTGCTGTCCGGCGGGATCAGTGTCCATACCTGCCTGTGGGGCGTTGCAGTCTCGGCGCTGATCTCCTGGTTCTGCAAGCGGGTGCTGGGCTATCAGTGGCGGGTGTTCTGCGGCAGTCCTTCCAGAATCTGGGCCATGGCGCGGTATTTTGCTCACCTGCTGGCGGAGATGCTGAAGGCCGGACTGGTAATCATGCGGATCATCTACACCCGCCCCAAGGGCATCGAGCCCAAGCTGGTGTGGTTCCACACCCCGCTGAAGACAGACCGCCGCAGGGCGATGCTGGCAGACTCGATCACGCTCACCGCGGGGACAATCACCGTGCGGGCCGAGGACGGCCGGATGCTGGTGCACACACTGGACACGCCGCTGGCAGAGGGGATTGAGGACAGTTCCTTCCAGCAGCGGCTGGAGAGGATGGAGGCGGCCCAATGGAAGAAGTGAGGACCTGGGTGCTGACCGCGGGCGCCGTGGTGCTGGCGCTGCTGATCCTGGCGACGCTGGTGCGGGCGGTGCTGGGCCCCCGGTTTACGGACCGCATCGTGGCCGTGAATGTCATCAGTACGCTGGTGATCGCGGAGCTGGTGCTGCTCTCCGTCTGGCTGCGGGAGGACTTTCTGGTGGATGTGGCCCTGGTGTTCGCGCTGCTGAGCTTTCTGGCGGTGGTGGTGGTCTCCCGTCTGGTGGCGGCCCGGCGGCGGAAACGCCCGGAGCGGGAGAAGACGGGAGGAAACGCCCATGATCGATAATCTGGTGACCGCAGCCGGGCTGGCATGTTTCCTGTTCGGCCTGTTCGTGTTTTTCTCCGCTGTGCTGGGGCTGTTCCGGTTCGATTATGTGCTCAACCGGATGCACGCCGCCGCAGTGGGGGACTCCCTGGGTATCTTCTGCGTTCTGATCGGGCTGATGCTGCTGCACGGCTGGTCCCTGTCCGCCGCAAAGACGCTGCTGATCTTTGTGTTTTTATGGCTGACCAGTCCGGTGTGCAGCCATCTGGTCGCGGAGATGGAGGTATCCACAGTCCCGGATTTGGAAAAGGAATGCGAGGTGGAGGTACGATGATCGTTCTGGAATACATCCTGCTGGTCGGGGTGATCGTGTGTGCTATTGCAGCGCCGCTGTGCAAGCGGCTGCTGGCATCGGTAATCGTGTATATGGCGCTGTCCCTGATGATGGCGGTGCTGTGGAGCCTGCTCCAGAGCCCGGATCTGGCCATTACGGAGGCGGCTGTGGGCGCCGGTGTGACCAGCATCCTCTTTTTCCTGACGCTGAAGAAGATCCACGCGCTGAAGGGGACACGGGATGAGTAAAAAAGAGGAGCAGCCGGACCGGCTGAAACAGTTTATCTCCTGGGTGGACGGAGATCGGGAGCCCAAGGACCGGACACTGTTCGTCATGGAGCAGCGCCCCCACCGGGAATTCCGCCCGTCAGAGGAGGAGTTCGAGCGGCGGGAAAAGGACCGGCTGCGGAAGTTTTTCAACTGGTATCCCATCGCCGCGGCGGTGATCTGCGTGGCGCTGGGAATTATCCTGTTCACCACAGTGATGAACATGCCCGGATTCGGCCAGGAAGACAACCCCATCAACAACGAGGTGGCGGAGCGATATCTGGAGCACAGCGAAGAGGAGACGGGCTCTGAGAACGTGGTGACGGCCATGATTATCGGCTACCGCGGCTTCGATACTTTGGGGGAGAGCTGCGTGCTGTTTCTGGCGGTGTCGGCGGTGATGATCCTGCTGCTGCGGGACCGGAAGAACACCAGCGAGCATGAGCTCCAGCAGATGGAGCGGGAGGAGACCGCCGTGCAGGGCCGCTCTGACCTGATCCTCAAGCAGGTGGCCTGGGTGCTGCTTCCTTTTATTTTCCTTTTTGCCATCTATGTGCTGCTGAACGGCGAGACGTCGCCGGGCGGCGGGTTTTCCGGCGGGACTATCCTGGGGGCGGGACTGATCCTGTTTTCCGCTGCCTTTGGCCCCGGACACACGCGGGTGCTGATGAACCAGAGGCGGTACAGCGCGGTGCGGACCTTCGGTCTGCTGCTGTATGCTGTGCTGTACGGCGTTTACATCTTCATCGGGGCCAACGGCCTGCCCAATTACCTCACCGGGATGATCCTGCTGATCGACCTGGCGGTGGGGCTGGTGGTGGCCTGCACCGTATATGGATTCTACGCCCTGTTTTCCAGGGGAGAGATCTGAGAGGAGGCGGAGAAGAGAATGCTGGAGGAGATCATCCAGAACCGCTACGCGGTCACTGCCGTCATCCTGTTCGGCATCGGCTTCACGAATCTGATGCTGCAGCAGAATCTGCTGCGCAAGGTGATCGGATTCAACATCATGGACTCGGCCGTCTTCCTGCTGCTGGCCTCGCTGGGGTATATTGACGGGGGCGTCGCGCCCATCGTGGGGGACCGGGGCTTCGACCCGCTGTACATCAATCCGATTCCCAGCGGCCTGGTGCTGACCGGCATTGTGGTATCTGTGTCCATCACGGCGTTTTCCCTGGCGTTGATCCAGCGGATCTACCGCCGCTATGGCACCATTGAGATGCGGGAATTGCTGGAGCGGGCCAAGAAGGAGGACGACTGATGCGGCCGTTTGTGGAGAACTTTCCCTTCTTTTCGATTTTTCTGGCTATCCTGGCGGCCATCGTGACCGCGGCCATCCGCAGCGGGCGGATCAGCTACTGGATCACCATCGGAGTGTGCGCTGCATCCGCGCTGCTGAACGGCTGGGTACTGGAATACACCTATGCAGAGGGAGTGAGCTTCACCTACGCCATGGGGCGATTCCTGGCGCCGTACGGCAACGCCATCAACTGCGGGCCGCTTCAGGCACTGCTGGCCGCCGTGTTCTCCCTGGTGATGGCCCTTGCTCTGGCGGGCGGGCGGCGGGACCTGTTTCAGGACATCCTGCCGGAGAAGCAGAAGTTTTACTTTGTCATGGTGAACATGCTGGAGGCGTCCCTGTTGGCACTGACCTACACCAACGACATGTTCACCGGGTATGTGTTCATCGAGACCAGCACCATCGCGGCCTGTGCGCTGGTGATGGCCAAGGACAACGGCCCCAATCTGATCGCCACCATCCGGTACCTGTTCATGAGCCTGGTGGGGTCCGGGCTGTTCCTGATCGGGCTGACCATTTTGAACAGCATCACCGGCTATCTGCTGATGCCCTCTCTGGCGGAGGCAGTGGCGGAGCTGCGGCTCTCGGAGAGCTACACGCTCCCGCTGACGGTGGCTGTAGGGCTGCTGGTGGCGGGGCTGGGCGTCAAGAGCGCCATGTTCCCCTTCCACCTGTGGCTGCCGGATGCCCACGGCGGCGCCACCACAGCGTCCTCCGCCATCTTGTCCGGCTTGGTGCTGAAGGGGTACATCGTGCTGCTGCTGGTGATGATCCTGCGGGTTTTCTCCATGGAGCTGATGGTGGAGCTGGGAGTCACCGACGTGATCCTGGCCTTTGGGCTGCTGGGAATGATTCTGGGCTCTCTGGCTGCTATGCGGGAGAACCATATCAAGCGGATGCTGGCGTATTCCTCCGTGGCGCAGGTGGGGTATATCTTCATGGGTGTGGGCCTGGGGAGCATCGAGGGGCTGATCGCCTCCTGTTTCCATATCCTGGTCCATGCCTGCTGCAAGCCGCTGCTGTTTCTCTGCGCCGGCAGACTCTCCGCCGTCAGCGGCCACCACAAGAGCCTGAAGAACCTGCGGGGCAGCGCCTACCGGGACATTGGGGCGGGCTTGGGCTTCACTGTGGGGGCCCTGTCCATGATCGGCATCCCCCTGTTCGGCGGCTTTGTCTCCAAGCTCTACTTTGCCAGCGCGGCCGTGCCCACCGGTATGACGGCGATGATCCTGCTGACCATCGCCCTGTCCACGGTGCTGAACGCACTGTACTATGTTCCGGCGCTGCTGGCCATCTGGGTGAAGCCCCCGGCGGAGGATGAGGCGCTGGTCCTAGCCGACGTGCATCCGGGGGATCTGGCTGCGGACCGGGCCTTCACCGCGGCTGCCGCCATCCTGATCGTGGGAATTTTTGTGCTGGGCATTTTTTACCACCCGATCACAGACCTGATCGAGGCGGGCGTCCGGCTGATTTGAGACTTGTTGTTTGTGAGGGAGTGCGTCCATGCTGTTGCTGCTGCCTATTCTGGTGCCGCTGATCGGCGGGATCTTCGTATTCCGGCAGAAAAATGAGACTTACCGTGACTGGCTGGTGGTGACGCTGATCGTGATTACCGCCGTGATGGTGCTGGCTAACTGCACGATGCCCACCCAGCGGCTGTGGCTGCTGACCATCCAGGGGGACTTGGGCTTGGTGCTGAACAGCGACTGGCTGTCCAAGTTCTTCATGGTGCTGGCAGTGTGCATCTGGGCGCCGGTGGTGGTCTTTACAAAACCCTACATCCGCCATGCGGGGCAGGGCAACCAGTTCATGGGATTTTATACCATGACGCTGGGGGTACTGATGGGCCTTGCTCAGGCGGCCAACTTCGTGACCATGTATATGTTCTTCGAGATGATGTCCCTGATTACGGTGCCGCTGGTGCTGCACAATGCCACGCCAGCGGCCCGCCGGGCAGGCTTCAAATACTTGGGGTATTCCGTATTCGGCGCGGGCATGGCCCTGGCCGGCTACTTCTTTATCGCCTATTACTTGACGGTGCCGGATTTTCAGCCGGGTGGGGCCATCGATTTCTCCCGGGCTGCAGAGCACCAGCCGCTGCTGCTGGTGGCATACTGTCTGATGATCGTTGGCTTCGGGGCCAAGGCGGGCATGATGCCCATGCAGTCCTGGCTGCCTGCCGCCCATCCGGTGGCGCCGGCCCCAGCCTCAGCCGTGCTCTCCGGTGTCATTACCAAGGGTGGCGTGGTGGCTGTGATCCGGGTTACTTATTATATGTTTGGACCGGAGTTTCTGGCGGGCAGCTGGCCCCAGTATGTGCTGCTGACGCTGACGCTGGCCACGGTGTTCGTGGGGTCCATGTTGGCCTATCGGGAAAAGCAGCTGAAGCGGCGGCTGGCCTATTCCACGGTGAGCCAGGTGTCCTATGTGCTGTTCGGCCTGATGCTGCTGACGCCGGATGGCGTCCAGGCCTCTCTTCTGCAGATGGTCTTCCATGCCCTGGCCAAGGATACGCTCTTCCTGGCGGCGGGCGCCATCATCTTCTCCACCAACTGCACCCGGGTGGATCAACTGCGGGGCATCGGCCGGCGGATGCCGGTAACCATGTGGTGCTTCACCCTGGCGGCCCTCTCCCTGATCGGGATTCCGCCCATGGCGGGATTCGTGAGCAAGTGGTACCTGCTCACCGCCAGCCTGGAGGCACCGATCCAGGCCTTTGGCGTCGCAGGGCTGGTGGTGCTGGTGGTCTCCGCCCTGCTGACGGCGGGATACCTGCTGCCGGTGGTGACAGAGGGATTCTTCCCCGGCCGGGATTTTATTACGGAGCGGCGGGAAGTGGGAGTCCAGATGACATGGCCCATGATTGCCTTTGCCGCGGCTGTGGTGCTGATGGGTCTGCTGCCCGGCGGCTTGCTGCATTGGCTGGGTCTTCTGGCGGCCCGGCTGTTCCCCTGACAGTGGGGAAGCTTTGAGAAGGGAGGTACGTCTGTGCGCCAATTTCTGACATTGCCCATTCTGGTTCCCATCGTGCTGGGAATCGCGCTGCTGATCCTGCAGCCCAAGAGCCGGAGGGTGCGGAGCATCTATATCATGGCGGCATCCCTGGCGACGACAGCACTGTCTCTGGCCTGTATCGTGCTGACCTATCTCTATGGGAGCGGCTTTCTGGCCTGCATCATGGTGAGATTCAACGAGGCGTTCTCCATCTCCCTGCGGATCGACGGGGCGTCCATGGTCTATGGGGCCATCGTGTCCGTGCTGTGGCCGCTGGTGACGGCGTACTCGCTGGACTATATGTCCCACGAGGGGCATGAGAACCGGTTCTTCGCTTTTTGGCTGATGGCCTACGGTGTGGTGCTGGGTATCGCTTATTCCGAGGATTTTCTGACGTTGTATTTCTTCTATGAGGTCCTGACGTTGACCACGCTGCCTTTGGTGATGCACGCCATGGACGAGAAGGCCCGGTATGCCGGGCGGAAGTATCTGGTGTACTCCCTTTCCGGCGCGGCGTTTGCCTTTATCGGGATCGTCTTTCTGCTGAATTACGGCGTGGGACACCTGAACTTCACCTACGGAGGCATTCTGGATCAGAGTCTGGCGGCGGGAAACGAGCGGACGCTGGAGCTGGTGTTTGTGGCGGCCTTTTTCGGCTTCGGGGTGAAGGCGGCAGTATTTCCCTTCCACGGCTGGCTGCCGGACGCCTCGGTGGCACCTACGCCGGTGTCCGCACTGCTCCATGCGGTGGCGGTGGTCAAGGCCGGCGCCTTCGCAGTGCTGCGGCTGATTTACTACGGCTTCGGGGCGGATTTCCTGCGGGGAAGCTGGGCCCAGACGGTGGTGATGACGGCGGCTATCGTGACCATTGTTTACGGCTCCGCTCGGGCGCTGCGGACACCCCATCTGAAGCGGCGGCTGGCGTTTTCCACGGTGAGCAACCTTTCCTACATCCTCTTTGCCCTGACGTTGATGACCCCGGCAGGGATGGTGGGCGGCATGACCCACATGGTCTACCACGCATTCACCAAGATCACCATGTTCTGCTGCGCCGGCGCCATTATTCTCAAGAGCGGGAAGGAGTATATCTATGAGATGGAGGACTTCGGCCGGGCCATGCCGGTGGTGTTTGCCACATTCACCGTCTCATCTTTTGCGCTGATCGGAATGCCGCCGTTGGGAGGCTTCGCAGGCAAGTGGATGATTGCGGAGGCGGCAGTGGCCTCGGTGAATCCGCTGGCCTACGCGGGCATCGCCGCGCTGATTCTGTCCACGCTGCTGACGACGCTGTACATGCTGACTATTGTGGTGCGGGCCTATTTCCCGGTGGGAGAGCTGGACCGTGCGGCACTGGCCCGGGTACACGACCCGGCCAGGACCATGTGGATCCCGCTGGTGCTGCTGACCGCCTCCGGTGTGATTCTGGCGCTGCTGTCCAACGAAGTGATCGGCTTTTTATGGAACGCGGTTCCGCGGAACTGGTAAGGGAGGGAGACGATGGGAAACATTCTGCTGCTGTTTCTGGTCCTGTTCCCCATGCTGCTCTCTGCCTGGGTGTTCCCGCTGCGGCGGCGGGACAGGAGATACCGGAATTGGCTGATCCAGATCATTCCCGCAGTGGAGCTGGCCGCTGCACTGCTGCTTCTGCTGTGGCCCGGGGCTGCCCTGGAGCTGCCGGGGGTCCTTGGCTTTGGCCTGCGGCTTCAGGCCGGGAGTCTGGGGAGCCTGCTGGCGCTGGTGAGCGCCTTCCTGTGGGCGGCCACCGGCCTTAACTGCCCCAGCTACTTTGCCGCCGCCGAGGGCTGCAATCGTTTCTACTTTTTCTGGCTGTTGACGCTGGGGGCTCTGATGGGGGTGTTTCTGGCAGCGGACCTGTTCACGCTGTTCGTGTTCTTTGAGATGATGTCCTTCACCTCCTATGTATGGGTGGTGCAAAACGAGACGGAGGAGGCCCGGCAGGCCGGACAGACGTATCTGGCTGTGGCTGTGATCGGCGGCATGGCGCTGCTGGCGGGCCTGCTGCTCCTCCAGCAGCTGCTGGGGACGCTGGAGTTTTCTGCTATGGCGGAGGCGGTATCCGCGCTGCCTGCGGAGAAGCGCGGGTCCCTGTACGTGGCCGGTGGATGCGCATTGGTGGGATTTGGCGCCAAGGCCGGGATGTTCCCCCTGCACATCTGGCTGCCAAAAGCCCATCCCGTGGCGCCGGCACCGGCGTCTGCCCTGCTGTCCGGCATCCTGACCAAGAGCGGTGTTTTCGGTGTGCTCATTCTCTGCCGGTATCTGTTCTGGACAGAGCTTCCCTGGAATACAGTGGTACTGGCCCTGGGCGTGGTGACTATGGTGCTGGGAGCTGTGCTGGCGCTGTTCTCCGTCGATCTGAAGCGGACGCTTGCCTGCTCCTCCATGTCCCAGATCGGCTTTATTCTGGTGGGCACAGCCATGCAGGGCTTCCTGAACGGCGAGAACGCCCTGGCGGCCTGGGGCACGGTGCTGCACATGCTGAACCACTCCCTCATCAAGCTGGTGTTGTTTGTGGCGGCAGGTGTGGTGTATCTGGGAACTCACTCGCTGAATCTCAATGACATCCGGGGCTGGGGGCGGAACAAGCCGGTTTTGAAGGTCCTGTTCTTCGTGGGGGCGGCCTCCATTGCAGGCGTACCGGGTTTTTCCGGCTATGTGAGCAAGACCCTGCTCCATGAGAGCATCGTGGAGTACATCCATGTGCTGGAGCACGCGGGGGCCGCCGCAGGTTGGTTCACGACGGTGGAGTGGCTGTTTCTGCTCTCCGGCGGACTGACAGCGGCGTACATGACAAAGCTGTTCGTGGCGATTTTTGTCTCCAGCCGTGCTGTTGGCCAACGGCCGGCCTTGAAGGACTATATGTCCCCGGGCACCCATGCGGCGTTGAGTGTGGGCGCAGCCCTGCTGCTGGTGCTGGGCCTGACTCCGGGACTGACCATGGAGCCTCTGGCCCAATGGGCGGGGCGATTCCTGCGGGCAGATCCTGGTCACAGCGTCCATTATTTTGCCTGGGTCAACCTGAAGGGCGCATGCATCTCCCTAGCTATTGGCGCAGCAGTCTATCTCCTGGTGGTCCGAGGGCTGTTGATGCGGCGGGAGGCGGATGGCATGGTTTATCTGGACCACTGGCCGGCCCGGCTGGATTTGGAGAATCTGGTATACCGCCCGCTGCTGTCGGCCCTGACCTTTGTGGGGGCCCTCTGCGCCCGGGTGGCCGCCTCCGTAGGCGACTGGCTGGTGCTGCTGGGGGAGCGGATCCTCTTTACCAAGGCCCCCGGCATCTTTGTGCCGAAGCGGGCCGAGAACTTCGGCACATACGGACGGAAACCCCTCCGTTTCCTAACGGAGGAGACCTTCTCCTTTGATCTCATGCTGGCAGGCGGAGGGCTGATCTTCCTGCTGCTGTATATGCTGCTGTGAGTCGACAACGGATACAGAAGAACGCGAAAGGCCAGGAATGCCGCTTATGCGGTGTTCCTGGCCCATCTTTATGGGAGGGAGAGAAGATTGTGGGTACGATCATAGCTGTCACGGCCGCGGCAGGCATGGGAGGGACCGGGCTGGGGGGCCTGGCCGCCTATCTGTTCCGCAGAGGTACGGACAGGACCGTGAGTGTGCTGCTGAGCTTTGCGGCGGGCATGATGCTTGCTGTGGTGTGTGCAGACCTGCTGACCGATGCCATTCAGGCGGGGCCAGGGCTCTCCGCGCTTCCTGCGGCATCTGCCAGCGTACTGGCGGGCTGCGGGGGGATCTGGCTCCTGGAGGAGCTGGTAAGCGGGCTGCAGGCAGGTGCGAAGCGGGGAGGGCTCTTTCTGGCAGGTGTGGTGATGGCAGCCGCTATTGCCCTGCACAACCTGCCAGAGGGGATGGTAATCGGAGCCTCCTACGCTGCGGATCTGGCCGAAGCGGGACAGGATGGGCGAATGATGGCACTGGTGATCGGGCTCCACAACATTCCAGAGGGAATGGCTGTTGCAGTTCCCCTGGCGGCAGGCGGTGCCAGCAGAGGACGGGCAGTCCTGACCACAGCGGCAGCCGGCGCGCCCACGGTGCTGGGGGCGGTTTTGGGCTTCTGTCTGGGAACGATGGGGCCGGGCCTGCAGATGCTCACACTGGGCGGAGCATCCGGGGCGATGCTGTACGTGGTATTCGGCGAACTGCTGCCGGAGTCCTTCCGCCTGTGCCGATCCCCAGCGCCCGTGATGGCGGCGGTGCTGGGGGTTCTAACAGGCATGGGCGTGGTTTTGGGATAAAAAGAACCCGTCCCGCCAAGTGGCGGGACGGGTTTGTTTCAAAAAATAGTTACAGCTTCTGGAGCCGGGCAGCGCGCTTCTTGCCGTACCAGACAATGATAGCAACGTAAGCCACAGCAGCGCAGACACCGATGATGTAGGCGGGCGTCCAGGGAATATGGAAGCCGATCTGTGCATTGGCAATGAAGGTCACTGTAACAAAGGTGTACCAAGCACCGGGAATCAGGGGGATCCACACCCACTTGGCCTTGCTGTTCTCGAACATCCATACGGAGATACCCAGGAATGCGAACAGGGACAGGGTCTGGTTGGACCATGCGAAGTAACGCCACAGCAGATTGAATCCATCGGGGCTGCTCTTCGCAAAGACCAGAATCACCGCCACCAGCGCGAAGATGATGGCGGACAGGCCCAAGCGCTTCGGCTTAGAGCTCTGATCGATGTGCAGAGAGTCAGAGATGGACAGGCGCAGAGAACGCAGCGCGGTATCGCCGGAGGTGATGGGCAGAACGATGACGCCCAGCAGGGCGATGATGCCGCCCACGGGGCCCAGCAGATCGCGGCAGATGATGCCGACAGTGCCGGTGGCCAGAGAGGCATTGACCTCCTGCAGACCCAGGTTGTACACGCCCATAGCGGCGGCGGCCCAGATCATGGCAATGAAGCCTTCCAGAATCATCATATTGTAGAAGGTCATGCGGCCCTGCTTCTCGCTCTTCATGGTGCGGGAGATGATAGCGGTCTGCGTGGAATGGAAGCCGGAGAGAATGCCGCAGGCCACAGTGATGAAGAACACAGGAATGAAGTGCTGCGCGGTGAAATACTCACCATAATTAAAGGTGGCGCTCTGCCAGTTGTCCCACAGGTTCAGCAGGGGATAGCCCTTGACGAACATGCCGATGAACACACCCACGGCAGACAGCAGCAGGATAGCACCGAAGATGGGATAGATGCGGCCGATGATGGCATCGATGGGGAACACGGTGGCGATCAGATAATAAACGAAGATGACACCGTAAATCACCCAGGTGGAGACAGAGGTGGCAGCACCGTCAAATCCAAACACCTGAGTGGCGGCGATGTCGCCGGGGGTGTAGATGAACACCGCGCCGACCAGCAGCAGCAGTACGCTCAGGAAAATCTGGTAAACAGTGAAAACACCCTTGTTGGAGTACTTGCGGACCATGTCCGGCATCTGGGTGCCGCCGTCGCGGAGGCAGATCATGCCGGAGAAATAGTCGTGCATAGCTCCGCCGATTACGTTGCCGATGGGGATGGTGATGAATGCGATGGGCCCGAACAGGATGCCCTGAATGGGTCCGATGATGGGGCCGGTGCCTGCGATATTCAGCAGGTTGATGAGGCTGTTCTTCCATTCCCGCATGGGAACGTAGTCCACGCCGTCCTGCTTGGAATAGGCGGGCGTCTCCCGGTCATCGGGGCCGAAGACCTTTTCGCAGAACTTGCCATAGATGGCTGCGCCTACGAACAGAATCACCAGGCCGATGAGAAAGGTTGCCATAGAAAACACACACTCCTTTATGCCCAGTTTCCCGGACAGATTCTGGCTTTATCATAGCACTGAAGAAAGGAGTTGTAAATAATTTATTCATATTTATAAAGAATTTGTTAATATCGCAGAGAAAACAATTAAAAATTCGTTTACCTCACCTAACAAAGTTTCAAATTTTTTTAAGGACAGGATGTGAACACGAATATTTGTGCTGGACGGACCTGGAAATATGCGGGAGTTCAGGCAGTAAAAAACCCGTCCCGCCTTTTGGCGGGACGGGTTTGATTTTGGAAGACACTGCAGCTTACAGCTTCTGGAGCCGGGCAGCGCGCTTCTTGCCGTACCAGACAACGATGCCAACATAGGCCACAGCAGCGCAGACACCGATAATGTAAGCGGGCGTCCAGGGAATATGGAAGCCGATCTGCGCGTTGGCGATGTAGGTCACTGTGACGAAGGTGTACCAGGCAGCGGGGATCAGGGGGATCCACACCCACTTGGCCTTGCTGTTCTCGAACATCCACACAGAGATGCCAAGGAATGCGAACAGGGACAGGGTCTGGTTGGACCAAGCGAAGTAACGCCATAGGGTGTTGAAGCCGCTGGGGCTGCTCTTTGCGAAGACCAGGATCACAGCCACCAGCGCAAAGATGATGGCGGACAGGCCCAGGCGCTTGGCCTTGGAGCTCTGGTCGATGTGCAGGGACTCAGAAACAGACAGGCGCAGGGAGCGCAGCGCGGTATCGCCGGAGGTGATGGGCAGAACAATAACGCCCAGCAGAGCGATGATGCCGCCCACAGGCCCCAGGATATCCTTGCAGATCACGCCGATGGTGCCGGTAGCCAGAGAGGCATTGACCTCCTGCAGGCCCAGGTTGTACACACCCATGGCGGCGGCGGCCCAGATCATGGCGATGAAGCCCTCGAGGACCATCATATTGTAGAAGGTCATGCGGCCCTGCCGCTCGCTCTTCATGGTGCGGGAGATGATAGCGGTCTGTGTGGAGTGGAAGCCGGAGAGAATGCCGCAGGCCACGGTAATGAAGAAGATGGGGATGAAGTGGTTGGCGTCAAAGTACTGACCATAGCTGAAGGCCGCCTGCTCACCGGTGGCTGCATCAACAGCCCACGCGTCGAACGCGATGCCATGCCAGTCATCCCACAGGTTCAGCAGGGGATAGCCCTTGACGAACAGGCCGATGAACACACCCACGGCGGAGAACAGCAGGATGGCGCCGAAGATGGGATAAATGCGGCCGATGATGGCGTCGATGGGGAACACGGTGGCAATCAGATAGTAGACGAAGATAACACCGTAGATGATCCAGGTGGTGGGATCATTCACCGCGCCGGAGAAGCCGAAGACCTGGGTGGCGGCGATGTCGCCGGGGGTATAGATGAACACCGCGCCGACCAGCAGCAGCAACACGCTCAGGAAGATGTTATAGACGGTGAAGACACCCTTGTTGGAGTATCTGCGGACCATGTCCGGCATCTGGGTGCCGCCGTCGCGGAGGCAGATCATGCCGGAGAAATAGTCGTGCATAGCGCCGCCGATCACGTTGCCGATGGGGATGGTGATGAATGCGATGGGCCCGAACAGGATGCCCTGAATGGGTCCGATGATGGGGCCGGTGCCTGCGATATTCAGCAGGTTGATGAGGCTGTTCTTCCATCCCCGCATGGGAACGTAGTCCACGCCGTCCTGCTTGGAATAAGCGGGCGTCTCCCGGTCATCGGGGCCGAAGACTTTTTCGCAGAACTTGCCATAGATGGCTGCGCCTACGAACAAGACCACGAGGCCGATCAAGAAAGTTGCCATAAAAACACACACTCCTTTTCCTTAACCCGCGGCCAGGTCCTCGATTTGGACACGCGGGCTTCTGGCTATAAGTATAGCAGATTTTTGGCCGCATAAGCGTTAAAAAATAGTTCACGGAAATTAAGATGTCGCTAAGAAAACGACGGCCTTATCAAGAATGCGCTTACTTTTGGGGAGCGATGCATAAAAAGCGCATGAAGAAGCCCGGTTGGGAGCTCTTCATGCGCCTGTGCGGACGGCGGAGCGGATCAGCTGCCCTCCGCCATGCGGTAGCCGACGCCCATCTCTGTGAAGAGATACTCCGGCTCGGCGGGATTTTTTTCGATCTTCCGGCGGATGTTGGCCATGTTTACCCGGAGAATCTGGTTGTCGCCGCTGGCCCGGGGGCCCCACAGCTCCTTGATGATGAAATCATACGTCAGAACCTTGCCAGCGTATTTGCCCAGCAGGGCCACGATGCGGAACTCGCTGAGGGTGAGGTGGACATTCTCACCGCGGACACGGACCTGGTGCTTATTGTAGTCGATGACCAGTTCTCCCACTGTATAGGTGCCGTTCCGGGCGATTTCGTCATTACCGGAGATGGTGCGGGTGTGGCGGATCGCGGTGCGGACCCGGGCCAGGAGTTCGTCCGTGCCGAAGGGCTTGGTGAGGTAGTCATCCGCCCCCAGATCCAATGCGGCGACCTTGTCCCGCTCATGGGAGCGGGCGGAGACCACCACCACCGGCAGGCTGGACCAGCTGCGCAGGCTGCGGAGGATGTCCAGACCATCCATGTCCGGCAGGCCGAGGTCCAGAATGACCAGGTCGGGACAGTGGGAGGAGATCATGGAAAGCGCCTCCTCGCCGGTCTGGGCCTGCATGGCTTCATAGCCGTTGTTGTTGAGGACCGTGGAAATGAAGTGCGAGATGCTCTTCTCGTCCTCAATTACCAGAATTTTTTCACGAATCGTCATGATACTTCCTCCTTAGTGAGCGGCAGGCAGAAGGAAAATTCCGCCCCGGACTCCAGATTTTTTGCTTCCAATGTGCCGCCGTGGGCACGGATGATAGCCATGCAGACCGATAGGCCCAGCCCCATGTTCCGCTTTCCGTCGCCGGGGGACGAGTCCTCACAGCGAAGCGCACCGCTGAACAGGGTGTGCAGTTTCTGGGGGGGAATGCCCTGGCCGTTGTCCCGCACGTAAAAGCGGGCCCAGGGGCCATCCCGCTGCGCGGACAGGGCGATGTGCGTGGTGGTTCCGCCGTGGAACACGGCGTTCTCCATCAGATTGGACAAGACCTGCATGATGAGGATGGCGTCCATGGGGACCAGGAGCAGCTCGTCCGGCACGTGGACCTCCACGGACACGGCGGGAAACCGTTTTCGGAATTTGCGGACCGCCTCGTCCAGGACTTCCTCCGCAGCCTCCGGCTCCTTGGTGATTTTGGCCGATTCGTTGCCGATCCGGGTGATGGAGAGCAGATTTTCCACCACGCGGATGAGCCACTGGGCGTCATCCCGCACATCCACCAGAAGGGACTGCTGTTCGGCCGGGGAGAGGGCGGGATTTTCCAAAATGGCGGAGGTGGCACCCATGATAGAGGTCAGAGGGGTGCGAATGTCGTGGGAGACGGAGCGGAGCAGATCCGCCCGCATCTTCACCTTTTCGTTTTCCATCCGGAGGCGGTCCTGCTCCTTGGTCTTGGTGGTCAGGGTGCTGGTGACCAGCGAGACCACCAGAAAGGTGAACATTGTCAGCGGATAGCCGGAAATGGTGAAGTTAAACGCCATATAGGGATATGTAAACACATAGTTGACGCCGATGACACCCAGCACCGCCGCAATCAGCCCGAAGAGATATCCGCTGGTGAAGCGGGAGATCAGGAGCACGGCCAGCACATAGACCGGAGAGGCAAAGCCGTCGATGGTGTCCGCCGTCTGGTGCAGAAGGGCGCAGGCCCCCGTGGCGCATAGAAGAATGGCGGCGGAGACCAGAAGGTCGCGCCAGGAGAAGGAAAAGGTACGCTTCAAACTGGAACGGGTGATCTTCACAGCAGGTCCTCCTTACATCTGTGGGGCTTGAAACATTATTATAGCAGAAAGAGGTGTTAAGATTCCACTAAAAAACGTTAAAGAACATAGGCGGGAAACCTGTGGATTTTTGCATACGTTTAACAAGCCCCAAATGGACCTTGTCAGCGGTTGAACGACGGAATGCGTATAATAATGGATGGCAGGGAGCTGCCGAAAAACAAAAGGAGTGTGTATCAGTATGGAGGAAAGACTCAAAACATATCTGCGGCCGGGAGAGCAGGTCCGCTGGCAGGGCCGTCCCGCCCCGTTTTCGCTTCTGGAGGCAGAGGCAAAAAAGCAGATCCTGCTGAAGTGGGGACTGACGGTGGCACTGGGCGGCGGGCTGCTGGCCGTGTATCTTTCCGGGACCGAGGCGCCCAGTATGGGATTTATCGGCCTGGTGCTGCTGGTGGCTGCGGTGATTCTGATCTCGCCCGTGGCGGAGCGCCGGAACCTCATGGGGGAGCAGTATTGGATCACCAACCAGCGGGCCATTCTGATGACCCGGGACAAAACGTTTTTCTACATGGAACTGTCTGACATCGACGATCTTCAGATAGTGGGTGGAACCACAAAGGGAAAGAGCCTGGTTCTGGGCAGATGCCTGTTTGAGGAGGCCAAGAAGCTGCTCCGCTGGCGGGCCTGCCATCCCAAGGTCGACGTCCAGAGCCATGACGAGACGGACCGGGCCCTGGGGATGATTTTCTATGGCGTCCAGGGAGCCGAAGCGGCGGCGGAGCTGCTGCGGCAGGGCAGAGACGGCGAGGCAGCCTGACCGGCTCCAACCGGCGGCTCACCCAGCCATACAATTGAATCTGGAGCGCAACACGCTGTACTGCGGGGATCTCCTGCCCGCGGTACAGCGTTTTTTTATTATTAAGTCAAAAGAGATGCCCGGCGGCGTGCAACTTTTGGCCGGAAGGCGGTTATTATCGAACGACTGAGAAAGGAGGTACGCGTCCTTGGAGAAATTGAAGGGGCAGGCCGAAGCATTCTGCCGGAAGTATCTCCAGTGCATGGACCCGGACCAGGCAGCGGCAATGGCTGGCTGCGCCGATGGATACGCCGTGCTGGAGACGAAGATGGTGCGCAGGCGGCTGGAGCGGATGCGGGAGGCAGCGGCTGGGCAGGTGCATCGGGAGGACGTGGTACGGCGTCTGGCCCAGCTGGCTTTCGGCCGGGTGAATGATGCGGCGCGGCTGGCCCTGCACAGCGAAGAGGCGGATTTGGAGACGCTGGATCTGTCTGCCGTGGCGGAGCTGAAGGTGACGGACAAGGGCGGCGTGGAAGTGAAGCTTATTGACCGCATCCGGGCTCTGGAGGCTCTGTACGGGCTCCTGAGCGAGGAAAAGGCGGAGGGGGCCGGAGAGCTGTACCGGGTGCTGACGGAAGCTGCCGGGGAGGAAGGAGGGTGGGACGACGGCTGAGATCATGCGGTTTTCCCAAAAGCAGCGAAGGGTGCTGACCTGGTGGTGCCGCCCGGGAGATTGGGAGGCTATCATCTGCGACGGGGCCGTCCGCAGCGGCAAGACCTTCTCCATGGGGCTCTCCTTCTTCCTCTGGGCCATGGCCAGGTTCAACGGACGGCAGCTGGGACTGTGCGGAAAGACCATCACCTCCCTGCGGCGGAATCTGCTGGCGGAGCTGGTGCCCTATCTGCGGCGGCTGGGCTTCGACTGCTGGGAGCGGCGGTCGGAGAACCTGCTGACCGTGCGGCTGGGGGGCCATGAAAACCGTTTCCTGCTCTTTGGCGGGCGGGACGAGTCCAGCGCGGCGCTGATCCAGGGCAGTACCCTGGCGGGGGTGCTGCTGGACGAGGCGGCCCTGATGCCCCGGAGCTTTGTGGAGCAGGCCGTCGCCCGGTGCAGCGTGGCGGGGAGCCGCCTGTGGTTCAACTGCAATCCGGAGAACCCTCAGCACTGGTTTTACCGAGAGTGGATTTTGAGGGCGCGGGAACGGCGGGCCCTGTACCTTCATTTCACCATGGAGGACAACCCCGCCCTGTCGCCCCGGATCCGGGCCCGCTATCGCAGCGCCTACTCCGGCGTTTTTTACCGGCGATTCGTGCTGGGGGAGTGGACAGCCGCCCAGGGGCGGGTGTACGACTTCTTCGACCGGGACCGGGACAGCGCGCCTGTGCCGGAGGGAGATTTTCAGGAGTGGCGGATTTCTGTGGATTACGGCACCGCCAACCCGGCCTCCTTCGGCCTGTGGGGCCGGCAGGGAGAGATCTGGTACCGGGTGGGGGAGTTCTACTACGACTCCCGCCGGGAGGGACGGCAGAAGACCGACGCAGAGTATGTCCGGGACCTGCGGGAGCTGGCGGAGGGCAGGGAGATCACAAGGGTGATCGTGGACCCGTCGGCGGCAAGTTTCATCGAGGCGCTGCGGCGGGAGGGATTCCGGGTGGTCCGGGCGGACAACGATGTGGCCGACGGCATCCGGGTGACGGCGGACCTGCTGAAGCGGCGGCGGATCGTGATCTGCGGTGCCTGCGCCGACTGCCTGCGGGAGATGGAAACGTACTGCTGGGATGACAAGGGGCGGCGGGACGCTCCGAAAAAGGAGCAGGACCACGCCATGGACGATCTGCGGTACTTCGCCATGGATCTGGCGGCGGAAGAGCAGAATGGCTTTGCGGCCACCTGGGTGGAGAGACGGGCCTGAGGGACCGCGGTAAGGAATGGACGGGAGGTTTGGAAGTTGAAGTGGTTTCGGAAACAGACGGCGCCGGCGGGAGCGTCGGTCCAGCTGCGGGAGGCGGGACACCACCCATTTGGACTGCTGGGGCAGTATGTGCCCATGCGCAGTGGGGAGATCCGGCTGTACCGGGCAGTACGGGAGGCGGTGCCGGTGGTGGACGCCGCCATCTACAAGCTGATCCGGATGGTGGGCGGTGTGACGGCGGCCTGTTCCGACCCGGCGGCAGAGCGGGGGCTGGGGGAATTCCTCCGCACGGTCCCGGCCGGACGGGGGCAGTATGGGGTCAATGCCTTTCTGGAGGGCTACCTGGACGCTCTGCTGACCTGCGGGCGAGCCATCGGGGAGATCGTGCCCGCAGCAGGGAACCGGGAGATTGCGGCCGTGCTGTGGGGCCGGGTGGAGGATATTGAGATTCGGGAGGGAGACCATCCCCTGGCATTTACAATCTGCGGCCCCGACGAGCAGGGGCGGATGGGGCCGCTGCCCTGTCAGGACTTGCTGCTGTTCACGCCTCTGAATCCTGAGGCGGACAGCCCCTATGGCGTGTCCCTTCTGCGGGGGCTCCCGTTTTTGACGGATATCCTGATGAAGATCTACCACACCATCGGGATTAACTGGGAGCGATGCGGCAGCCTGCGCTTCGCCGTCACCTGCCGGGACGGCGGAAACGGCCAAGCGGAGGAGCGGAGCCGGATGCTGGCAGGAGAGTGGTCCCGGGCCATGCAGGATACCAGGAGCGGCAGCGTGCGGGACTTTGTGGCTGTGGGAGATGTGGATATCCAGGTCATCGGCGCTGACGCGCCCGTCCTGGACAGCGAGGTGCCGGTGCGGCAGATTTTGGAACAGGTGGTGGCCAAGACGGGGATCCCGCCCTTTATGCTGGGACTGAGCTGGAGCTCCACGGAGCGGATGAGCTCCCAGCAGGCGGACATGCTCACCACGGAGATCACGGCCATCCGGCGGACCATTACGCCGGTGGTGGAGCGGATCTGCCGGCTGTGGCTGCGGATGCACGGGTATACTTGCGGCTTTGAAGTCCTGTGGGAGGACATCAACCTCCAGGACGAGGTGGAGGACGCCCGTGCGGCCCTCTATCTGGAGCAGGCGCGGAAGCTGCGGCTTGAGAACGACGCGGCGGAGGCGGCCGCGTTCCATACAAGGAGAGAGGTATGAAAGAACTCGAAAAAAATCTGGAGGCAACGGGAGGCGTGCCGGCAGAGGCGGAGCTGGCGGCGATCAACCGCTTTGCCAAGTCGCCCCTGCGGGCAGAGGAGGTGTACACCTTTTCCCTGCGGCTGTGCGACAACGAGGTGGACCGGGACTGGGAGCGGTTCGATATGGCGGCGCTCAACACACTGGGCGACCTGTTCGTGGGGAAGAGCGGCATCTTTGACCACCAGTGGACGGCGGAGGGGCAGACCGCCCGCATCTACCGGACGGAGATGGTGCGGGAGGGCGCCCAGGTGACCGCGGCAGGGGACGGCTACTGCTGGCTGAAGGCCTGGGCTTATCTGCTGCGGACGGAGAAAAACGCGGATCTGATCGCGGAGATCGAGGGAGGCATCAAGCGGGAGGTCAGCGTGGGGTGCAGCGTGGCCCGGCGGGTGTGCTCCATCTGCGGCGCAGAGGGCGGCACCTGCCAGCACACGCCGGGGCAGCGGTACGGGGAGCAGCTGTGCTACCTGGAGCTGCGGGATCCCACCGACGCATACGAGTGGTCCTTCGTGGCGGTGCCAGCCCAGCGGAAGGCGGGGGTCCTGAAGCGGTACGGCCACGAGAACCAGGGGATGGCACAGCTGCGGGCCCAGGCGGAGCTGGGGCGGAAATACCTGCGGGAGCTGCGGCGGGAGGTGACGCGGCTTGCCATGCTGGCGGACGACAGCATGGACGGCGGCGCCCTGGCCAAGGCGGCGGAGCATCTAGAGGAGCCGGAGCTGCTGGAGCTGAAGCGGGTCTACGGGGCCCAGGCAGCCCGCCGGTTTCCGCCTGTGCCGCAGCTGCGGAGCCGGGGAGCGGCAAAAACAGAGGACGAGACGGAATTTCTGATCTAAGGGAGGATGAAGCATGAAGCTTTCTTATGAGGGGATCGGCCAGTGGGCCGCCACCTTTGCCTGTGACGATCTGGCGGAGGGGGAGCTGGTGAAGGTCAGTGCCAACGGCACGGTGGCCGCCTGCGCGGCGGGCGACGATTTCTGCGGCATGGTGCTTTCTGTCAGCCGGGGCGGCGACGCCTGCGCCGTGGCCCTGGGCGGCATGGTCACCGCCGGGTACACCGTACCGGCAGAAGGAGCGGCACCGGCCCTGGGCTGGAGCGGCCTCAGCGCCGACGGCGAGGGCGGCGTCCAGGCGGACGCGGACGGCAGCACCTATCTGGTGGTGGATGTGGACACCACCGCCAAGACCGTGACCTTTGTACTGTGAGGAGGAGAGAGACGATGGCATATCATTTTGAGAACATCAAGCTGGAAAAGGGAATGTACGGCCGCAGCGGCCGAAGCTTTTCCCAGGCCCTGGAGGAGCTGGACCCCAGCGAACACTACCGGGGTACGCCTCTGGAGGGGCTGGACGCCTTTCAGCGGCAGCTGAAGCGCTTTGACATCCATGTAAAGGGCGCGGGCAGCGACATGGTAGAGAAGTTCTTCCACACCTCCGACTCCGCCGTGCTGTTCCCGGAGTTCGTCTCCCGAGTGGTGCGGCAGGGGATGGAGGAAGAGAGCATCCTGCCGGCCATCACCGCTACGGTGACCAGATTTGACGGCATGGACTACCGGTCCATCGTCTCTGTACCCAGCGAGGAGGACAAAAAGCTTCGCCGGGTGGAAGAGGGCGCCCGGATCCCGGAGACCACCGTCCGCACCCAGGAGAACCTGGTGCACCTCTACAAGCGGGGCCGGATGTTGGTGGCCTCCTATGAAGCTATCCGGTTCCAGCGGTTGGACCTGTTTTCCGTGACCCTGCGGCAGATCGGCGCCTACATCGGCCGAATGCATCTGGAGGACGCCATCGGGGTGCTGCGCAGCGGCGACGGAAATCAGAATGCCGCACAGCAGTACACCATCGGCACGAAGCCTATCACCGGAACCAAGGGGACGCTGACCTATGACGCCCTGCTGGAGTTCTGGAGCCAGTTCGACCCCTACACCATGAACACCATGCTGGTGGGCAGCGACGTGATGCTGGCCATGCTGAAGCTGGATGAGTTCCAGAATCCCCTGACGGGGCTGAACTTCCAGGGCACCGGCACGTTGACCACGCCCCTGGGGGCAAAACTGCTGCGGACCTCTGCCATGCCGGCGGGGATCCTGATCGGCCTGGACAGGAACTACGCCCTGGAGCAGATCTGCGGCAGCGAGATCACGGTGGAGTATGACAAGCTCATTGACCGCCAGCTGGAGCGGGCGGCCATCACCTCCATCTCCGGATTTGCCAAGCTGTTCACGGAGGCATCCAAGGTCCTGGTGGTATGAGCGGGGCACAGGAGACGGTCCTGACCCTGGCCCGGGAACTCTCCGGGGCCGGGGAGGCGGAAGAGGCTCTGCTGGAACTGCTTTGTCAGGCGGCGGAGCAGCAGTGGGAGAAGCGGCTGCGGCCGGGAATGACGGCGGAGGACTGCGGCAAGGCGTTCCCCTGCGCCGTGGCCTTCACCGCCGCCGCGGACCTGGCGGCGGCGCGGGGCGGTGAAGGCGTGTCCGGCTTCACAGCGGGCAGCGTGTCCGTGCGGATCCGCGGCGCGGCGGAGAGCTGCGCTTTGGCGGAGAGCCTGCGGCGCACGGCGGAACGGCTGATGGCACCCTTTGCGGTGCCGGACGATTTTTGCTTTCGGGGAGTGAGAGGATGACAGACTGGGTGCGGCAGGTCCTGGAGCGATATGGACAGGATGTCACCGTGGACACGGCGGACGGAGAGCGGACCGTGCGGGCGTTTTTACAGCCGATGACGGAGCGGGATGAACGGGCCCGAAGTGACGTTACCTCCATCGGCTGGGTGGATGGGCGGCTGTGGCTGTATCTGGGGCAGACGGCCCTGGAGGAGGGGGAAGCCCTGGCCTGGGAGGCCACGCGCTTCCGGGTGCGCAGCTGCAGGCCCTACTACATTGGTAACGCGCTGTCCCACTACTGGGCGGCGCTGGAACAGGAGCGGGAGGCGGCGGAATGCGGGAACTGAGTCAGATCCGGGATGCAGTGGTCTCCGCCCTGGCGGCGGAGGGGATGGCGGCGCTGGACGCCTATCCGGACCAGCGGGCCAGGCGGTATGGCTGCCCGGTGGCAGCGGTGGCTGTGGAGACCGCAGAGAGCCGGACCGTGGGATTCTGCAATTATCTGGGCGAGGTCTTCGATACCGGGGCCGGCGCACCGCGGGAGCTGTATGGAAAGCAGCTGGAGGCGGTGATCTCCATAGAGATCCGGGGACAGCGGGCCGCGGACTGTGAACAGGGCTGTGAGACGGCGGCGGAGGTACTGCTGGAAAGGCTGCCCGCCGGCATCCGCCCCGGTGAGCTGAACTGGGAAGCCCTGACTTGGGAGCGGGAGACAGGGCTGTTCCTGCGGCGGGGAAGGCTCCGGTGCCGGGCGTATTTCCTGGCCCGGGCGGAAGAGGGCGACACGGTATTTTTGGACTTTCGATTGAAGGGAGCAGTGACCACTTGAGCGAGACAATGCATGAGCGGCCGGGGGTGTACTCCAGCTATGACGCGTCAACGGTAGTATCCGCCGGGCGGGCCGCCAAGGTCATTGGCGTGGCGGCCAAGGCGGTGAAGGGCACCGCCGGAGAGGTGGTGACCCTGACGGGCTATGCCGCGGGCGTGGCGGCCTTCGGCGAGGACGCAGCGGATACGCCGGGGATGAGCACCATCCTGCGGCTGCTGTTTGCCAATGGTGCCTCCACTGTGGCGGCGGTCCGGGTGGCGGAGGCCGGCGCGGTGAAGGACTACCAGGACGCCTTCGCGGCCCTGGGCGGGGAGGAGGCCCGGATTCTGGTGTGCGACAGCGCCGAGGAGACGGTGCAGCAGGCGCTACGGACTGCGGTGGAGGATGCCTCTGCCGCCCGGATGGAGCGGATCGCCGTGGTGGGCGGCGACGGTGAGTCGGCAGCGGAGCTGGTGACCCACGCGGCGGCGCTAAACAGCGAGCGAATGGTGCTGGTGGGACCCGATGCCCTGGACAGCGGCGGAAAGACGCTGCCCGGCGTGTTCGCCGCAGCGGCCCTGGCAGGGGTCATCGCCTCCGGACGGGACCCGGGAGTGCCGCTCAACGGGGCGGAGATCCGGGGGCTGGGGGGCCTGGGCACCGCATACACCGACAATGACATCGACCTGCTGGTGCGGGGCGGCGTGACGCCCCTGGAGAGCACGGCGGGCACAGTATCCCCGGTGCGGGGGATCACCACCCGGACCACAACCGGCGGTGCAGCGGACACCACTTGGCGGGAGCTGACCACCATCCTGATCGTGGACGATGTGATCCCGGCAGTACGGCAGGCCCTGCGCAGCAAGTTCGCCCGGGCCAAAAACACGGCCCAAAGCCGCAGCGCCATCCGCTCTCAGGTGATTGTGGAGCTGGAGAAGAAGGTGGCCGAGGAGATCATCGACAGCTATGGCGAGGTGACGGTGACGGCCTCGGAGGATGACCCCACCGTGTGTCTGGTGGAGTTCAGCTTCGCGGTGGCCCACGGGCTGAATCAGATCTATCTGACGGTCCACATCACGGTGTAAGGAGGAGACGGTATGGAAGCAACGGGATTTCCCACCAGCGCGGACATCTATCTGGAGCTGGATGGGAGAAAGATCGCGGTGGTGCAGGGCTACACCGCCCGGGCCAGCAAATCCAGCCAGAGCGTAGAGGCGTTCGGCGAGAGCGAGCCGGTGGCCACCATCGAGGGTCAGCGGAAGTACACCCTGGAGCTGACACGGCTGTACGCCACTGAGGACGCGGTGACGGACGGCATCAATTTCTATGACCTGCGGGATTTCTCCCTGGTGATCTGCAAGCCGGACCGGAAGGTCATTTACAGCGGCTGCCAGTGGAGCGCCATTCAGGAAGAGGGCCAGCTGAATGCCATGGTGGCAGAGAAGGTGACCGTGGTGGCCTCCAAGCGGATCGAGACCACGGCATGATGGAGGAACTGGACGAGCTGCGGCCGCCCACGGCCTGGCGGCTGCTGGAGATCTGGCGGGGGACCCGGGAGCTGGCAGAGGAGCCCCTGGAACGCGCCCTGCTGTGCAACGCCCAGGTGCTGGCAGAGAGCTGCCTGCGCCAGGGGAAGCCGGTGTTCCCCGACGGCGCGGCGGTCCTGATCGGGCTGACCGCCGGGGAGATGGAAACGATGCTGCGCCGTCTGGCGGGGGAGGAACCCTCCCCCGCTCCGGCGGCGGTGAACCGGGACTTTGATCAGGGGCGGTTCCAGGCGTTGAAGGAGGGCTGAGATGGAATACATCCGGGAGATGCTGCGGCGGCAGCGGACCGCCTTGGGGCGGCTGATGCTGGGCGGCGGAAGTGCGGAAGAGCCGGAGGCCGCAGCCGCCTCTCCAGCCACGGAGAGAACGTCTCCGGCAGCGCCTGCCCCATGGGAAACGGACGGGACGGCGTCTGGGACCGGCGGATGGGAGATTCGTGGGAACAGCTTCGCGGGCGCTGGGGCCGACAGGCAGACCGGCCCCACTTCGGCGGGGGAGACGCTGCGGTTGGCCCTGGCCCGGAAGCGTGCGGAGCGGCAGTATACGGCCGCCTTTGGACCGGCTGGTACCGGAGAGACTGCCGATTCTGCCGGGAGGCGGAATCCCATGACGGAGGATGGCGGTCTGTCCGACGGCGGCGGGACAGCAACGCCCGGCGGCGAAGCGGAGGAGACGTTCTATCTTCTGCCGGGACGCCGGGACTCCGGCGCGGCAGGAATGATGGAGAGCGCCAGGGCGCTGTCCCGCACGGTGCAGCGGGACGCCCGCCGGTATGACGGCGGATTCCCGCTGTATGACTGAGGAGGTGAGAATTTGCTGCTGAAACCCATGCGCTTTAAGGACTACACCTGGCCCCACAACCCGGAGATCTATGCAGTGGAGTACCGGCGGCAGATAGCAGCCCACAAGATCCCCCTGGGGGGCTGGTACCTGCAGGATCTGGGGCGGACATACCGCATTTTCCGGGGAGAGGGTATCTTTGCAGGGGAGCGGGCCTACGAGGAGTTCCAGACGCTGGCGGAGGTCTTTGACCAGACCGGGCCGGGGCTGCTGGTGCACCCGGTTTGGCGGACGGTCAGCGCCTATTTCGTGACCCTGGAGCTGATGGAGGAGCCGCTGCCGGACTATGTGCGCTACCGCTTTTCCTTCTGGGAGGACAGCACGGCCTCCGGCGGGCTGGTGGAAGTGCCCGTAGAAGGGGAGCCAGAGGGCGGAACGGACTCGGAGATTCCCGCCGGAGGCTGGGGTGCCGTCCATACAGTGCGGAAAGGAGAAACCTTGTGGGGGATCGCCTGGCGGTACGGCGTGGCGCTGACCGCCCTGATCGCAGCCAATCCCCAGATCAAGAACCCCAACTTGATCTACCCGGGGGATCAGGTGAGGATACCATGAGAGGACGGATCATCACCAGCGACCACCGGATTTTTGAGCTGCCGGTGCTGCTGCGCTGGAATATCACCTACACCGGCGGCGTGCCCTGCGACAGCTATGAGGTCACCTGCGTGTACGACAGGACCATGGCGGAGCTGCTGCATCTGGCGGCGGGTTTCCTGGCGCTGGACGAGAACGGCGGGGTGCTGCTGCGGGGCATCGTGGACGAGTACGAGGTGAAGCTGACGGCGGCGGGACTGACGGTGACCATCTGCGGCCGGGGATACGCCGCCCGGCTGCTGGACAATGAGTCCCGGCCGGTGACGTACCAGGGAGCCACGCTGGCGGAGATCGTCCGGTGCCATGCGGCGCCCTACGGCATTTCCAGCGCGGAGATCGCGCCGGTGTCGGCGGACTCTGTTTACACCGTGGCCGCCGGCACCAGTCAGTGGAAGGCGTTGGAGGGTTTCTGCCGGACCTATGGGGGCTTTTCGCCCCGCTTCCGGCGGGACGGGCTGCTGGTGGCGGCGCCGGAGCGGGACGACGGGCGGCGGATCGTCATCGACGGGACCAGCCCGATCCTCTCCTGCACCCTGCGGGAGGACCACTACGGTGTGCTGACGGAGGTGCTGGTCATCGACAAGACCCGGAACGTGTCCTACAGCGTGCAGAACCGGGACGTGCTGGACCGGGGCGGCCAGTGCCGCCGGGTGGTCTACACCCCGGGGCAGAGCACCTGGGCTGCCATGCGGTATACCGGGGAGTATCAGATCCGGCAGTCCCGGGAGGAGGAACTGACCATTGAGCTGGGGCTGGCCGGGTGTTTCCCGGCGTTTCCCGGGGACACGGTCCGGCTGGAACTGGGGGCCATGGGCCTCTCCGGCGAGTACCGGGTGGCCGAGGCGGAAAACACGGCCTCCCCGGAGACGGGAGAGGTCTGTACATTGATACTGAGGGAGCGGATATGAGATGTGGCTATCGAGACAGATGAAAGCGCCGGCGCCCACGGCGGACGCGGATCTGGGCATGACCACCATCGCCGGAGACAGCGTGGGCGTGGTCACCCGGGGGGAGGTACGGGCGCTTCCGGTGTATGGCCCCGGCGGCTATGTGTGGATGCCGGAGAGCGGCGCTGCGGTACTGGTTATCAAAGGTGGCCCTGGCGGGGAGGAGCAGTGCGTGGCAGGACAGCAGCAGGCTTTGATCCCGGAAGGCATGGGGCCGGGGGAGGTCTATCTCTTCACCCCCGGCGGAAACAGCGTGTACCTGCGCAGCGGCGGCGAGATCGAGCTGCGGGGCAAAGTGCGCATCCAGGGCAGCCTGACGGTGAACGGGGAGCCCTATGCGCCCTGCGAGAGCTGAGGGGGGATGGAGATGGGACTTTCCCTGCGGAATGGAGATTATGTGCCTGACGGGACCGGTGGCCTGCGGCGGACCGAGGGCCGGGAGGCCCTGTTGGAGCAGGTTCTCTTCCGCCTGACAGCGCGGCGGGGGACCTTCCCATTCCTGCCGGAGCTGGGGAGCCGGCTGTGGCAGCTGGGACAGCTGCCCGCCGCCAGACGGCAGAGCGTGGCGGAACAATATGTGGCGGAGGCCCTGGCGGCGGAACCGGGGCTGACGGTGGAGCAGGTGATTTTGACGGAATCCGGCGGCGGCCGGGCACAGGTGACGGTCGGCCTCACCTGGCAGGGAGAGGCTCTGTCCGTCACCGTGGAGGTATCGTGAGAGGAGCGGTTGTTTGAAAACGACAGAGGAGATCTACCAGACGCTTCTGGCGGCCTTCGCCCAGCGGGCGGGCTTCACACCGGAGGCAGACTGCGATCTGGCCGTGCGGCTGTACGCTGCGGCAGCGGAGCTGCAGGCCCTGGGCATCCAGAGCGAGTGGGTGCTGGACCAGAGCTTTCCCCAGACGGCCCGGGGCGTGTATCTGGACTACCACGCCCAGATGCGTGGCATCGCCCGGACGGCGGCCACGAAGGCGGTGGGAACGCTCCGCTTTTCTGTGGAGCGGGCGCCGTCTACGGCTCTGCGCATCGCCGCCGGAACGGTCTGCATGACGGAGGGAGAGACCCGGTTCCAAACCACGGCGGAGGCGGTGCTGGCAGCAGGGGAGCTGTCCGTGGATGCTCCGGCGGAGGCCTTGGAGCCTGGGCGGAGCGGCAATGCCGCCGCGGGGACCATCGTGATCCTCACCGCCTGCCCGGTGGGGATCACCGGATGCACCAATCCGGCGCCCTTCACCGGCGGCAGTGACCAGGAGGACGACGCGAGCCTGCGGAGCCGGATTTTGGAGAGCTATCAGCGGCTGCCCAACGGGGCCAACGCGGCCTGGTACGAGCAGACCGCCATGGGCCATGAGGGCGTGGCGGCAGCCCGGGCAGTGGGCCGGGCCCGGGGGATCGGCACAGTGGATGTATACATCGCCACGGCGGCCGGACTGCCGAATGGGACACTGCTGGCGGCGGTCCAGGCGGACCTGCAGGAGCGGCGGGAGATCGCCGTGGACGTGCAGGTCAAGGCCCCGGCGGAGGTGGAGATGGACGTGTCCGCGGAGCTGGCCGTCCGGGAGGGGGCGGACTTCTCCGCGGTGAAGGCCGCCGCAGAGCAGGCTCTGGCGAGCTTTTTCAGCGGCCGCAGGTTGGGCGGGCCGGTACTGCTGGCGGAGCTGGGGGACCTGTTGTACCACGTGGAGGGCGTGGAGAACTACCGCCTGCTGGCCCCTGCCGCCGATCTGGCGGCGGAGGACGGAACGTTGCCCATGCTGGGCCGGGTGACGGTGACGGAAATGGAGGCGGACGACGATGTATGAGGCGCACCTGCGCAGCCTGCTCTCACCGCTGGGAATCTATGACTTGGAAGAGCACTCCGCCAGCGGCGCGGCCGTCTGCGCACTGGGAACAGGGCTGGACACAGTCAGCCGCCGGCTGGAGGAGATCGAGCGGGAGGCGCTGACTGCCACGGCGGAGGGAGAGGGGCTGGCCCGGCGGGAGGCCCTGTTTGCCCGCCGCCCCGCCGCCGTCACGGCAGAGGACCGGAGGGCCGCCATCGCGGCCCTTCTGCAGATTGACGGGGACAGCCTGACGCCCGCGGCCATCGACCGGACGATCCGGGGCTGCGGAATCCGCGCCCGGGCGCTGGAGATGGGCGGGGGACAGCTGCGGGTGATTTTCCCGGAGGTGGCCGGAGAGCCGGAGGACTTCGACCAGATCCGAAAGATCATTCTGGACATCCTGCCCTGTCACCTGGAAGTGGAGTTTTACTTCCGCTATCTCACCTGGGCGGAGTGCGAGGCCGCCGGGTACACCTGGGGCCAGGTGGAGGCGGCGGAATACACCTGGGAGAGTTTCCAGCTGGCGGTACCGCCGGAGCGATAGCGCAACGAAAAAAGGCCGCTGCCCTTACGGGCGGCGGCCTTTCTCTGCGCCGGAAGAGACTGGGCGGGCTGCTGTCTGAAAACCACATCAAAGCAGAAAAAGACAAATGGTTTTGTGGCGCGGACAATATTTTTTTACACTTCGCAGATTGCAAATTCTGGGATTTCCCTGTATACTGCATCTATCGAGACGCATACCGCGTTTGGAGACAAGCATACCCCGTCACATGAAAAGGAGGAAACACGTTATGGCGAATTTGACACTGTGGGAGCAGATCAAAGAGTTGAAGTCCCCCAAGTACAAGTGGGTGGACCTGACCCATGAGTTGAGTCCTGAGACGCCCCATTGGTTCGGCTTCAAGCCCCTGCAGGCGGACCTGCTGTTCGACTATGCGGAGGGCACGCCTGAGGACATGATGGCCCCTATGCGCTGTATCCAGTACAGCGTGGCCAGCCAGTACGGCACCCACACCGACGTGCCCCGGCACTTCTGGGGCAGCGGCCGGGACATGAGCGCGATCACCGTCCAGGAGCTGATGTATCCCCTGGTGGTCATCGACAAGTCCGCCGAGTGCGCCGCCAACTCCGACTTCATGCTGACGGTGGACGACCTGAAGGCCTGGGAGGCCCAGTACGGCAGGATCCCCGAGGGAGCGTTCGTGGCCTTCCGGTCCGACTGGTACAAAAAGCCCAACCTGGACAATCCCGATGAGAACGGCGTGCCCCATTATCCCGGCTGGGACAAGGCGGCCATCCAGTGGCTGGTGGAGGAGCGGAACATCGGAGCCATCGGCCACGAGCCGGCGGACACCGATCCCGGCTTCGTCACCACCAAGGAGGGCGCCTATCCCTATCCCGGTGAGCAGTACATCCTCCAGGTGGACCGGATCCAGATTGAGGTCATGCGGAATCTGGACCAGGTCCCGCCCGTGGGCAGCCTGATTGTCATCGGCTTTCCCAAGTTGAAGGACGGCACCGGATTCCCCACTAGATGCTTCGCCATCTGCCCGGTGGACTGATTCGGACGCAACAGGCGCGGCAGAGCTGCACTCTGCCGCGCCTGCGCTTCTTTACACTCAAACGTTTTTATGCTATCATGAAACCAGCTTATTTTTACAGGAGGATCGCACTATGGCACTGGAATTTGATGAACAGCTCTCCCGGCTGGAAAAGCCCAACCGCAATGAGATGACCAACAAGGAATATGCCGTCTTTAACGAGAACGTGGAGACCATGGAGAAGAACTGGGGCTTTATCAACAACCTGTTCAAGGTCCTGCCTCTGAACGCATCCCAGTACATCGGCTTCCTGGACTTCAAGGGATCCCTGTTCAACCCGGACACCTGCTACCTCACCAACGCGGACAAAGAGATGATCGGCGTGGTAGTCTCCTCCATCAACTGCTGCTCCTACTGCCTGACCACCCACGGCGATGCGCTGCGGGGCTATACCAAGAATCCCATGTTGGTGGATAAGCTCTGCTACAACTTCCGCTCCGCCAAGGATCTGCTGACGGAGAAGCAGTATGCCCTGTGCGAGTATGCCTGGTATGTCACCAAGCACGCCGACGAGATCGACGAGACCCAGATCGAGAACCTGCGCAAGGCGGGCTTCAACGACCACGAGATCCTGGAGGCCGCCTTTGTGGCCGGCTTCTTCAACTACACCAACCGCTGGGTTTCTACCATCGCCCCAGTGGCCAATCCCGGTCACTTCAGCCACAACCGCAATTTCGAGGGCTGACCCATGGCGTACAAAAAGCTCTTTGAACCTGGCCGCATCGGCGGCCTCACCATCCGGAATCGGGCCGTCATGTCCCCCATGGGCACAGACCTGGCGGACATTCGGGGCAACGCCACACCCCGTCTGATCGCCTATTACACTGAGCGGGCCAAGGGTGGCATCGGCCTCATCATCAACGAGTACACCGGAGTGGACGATGTGGACTCCATCCCCACCCAGCACAACCTGCGGATGGCCCAGGACTACAACGTCCAGGAGGCGGAGGAGCTGACCCGCTCCGTCCACGCCTACGGCGCCAAGATTTTCGCCCAGCTCCACCACGGCGGCGCCACCTCCAAAAGCGCCTTCACCGGTCGGCAGAACCTGAGCCCCAGCGGTGTCCCCATGGCGCCCGGGGGCGAGGTGCCCCGGGAGATGACCCTGGAGGACATCAAGCGGGTGCAGGAGAAGTTCATCGCCGCCGCCATCCGCTGCAAGAAGGCGGGCTATGACGGTGTGGAGCTCCACGGCGCCCACTCCTATCTGATCGCCCAGTTCTTCAGCAAGTACTACAACCGCCGCACCGACGCGTACGGCGGCTCCCTGGAGAACCGCTGCCGCTTCATCGACGAGATCATCGCCGGCATCCGGGCCAAGCTGGGGCGGTATCCCATCTCGGTCCGCATCTGCGGCGACGAGATGACCGACGAGCCCGGCTTCCTCACGCTGGAGGACGGCCTGGAGATCGGCCGCCACCTGGAGGCCCAGGGCATCGACTGCATCAACATTTCCAATGGCAGCTCCTGGAACGGCAACGCCAACTGCGAGCCCTTCTCCTACACCCCCGGCTGGAAGAAGCACGTGGCCAAGGCCTTCAAGGAGGCGCTGTCCATCCCCGTCATCGCCACCAACACCATCAAGGACCCGGATTTCGCCGAATCTTTGCTGGAGGAGGGCGTCAGCGACTTCGTGGCCCTGGGCCGCAGCCAGTTCGCGGACCCGGAGTTCATGAACAAGGCCAAGGCCGGCAGGCCGGAGAGCATCCGTAAGTGCATCGGCTGCATGTACTGCCGGGAGCGGCTGCTGGGCAACGCCATGCCGGTGGAGTGCTCCCTGAACCCCCGGCTGGGCCGGGAGTACCGCTACCGCTGGCAGGACCTCCAGAAGAACGGCAACAGCCGCCCCGTGGTAGTCGTGGGCGGCGGCCCCGGCGGCTTGGAGTGCGCCGTCATCCTGGCCAAGCGGGGCTTCGCCGTGACGCTGCTGGAGAAGGAGGCCGCCCTGGGTGGCACGTTGAACATCGCCAAGCTGCCGCCCCACAAGGCCAACCTCCAGGACGTCACCGACGTGCTGGCGCTGGAGGCCAGGGAGCTGGGCGTCACCGTGAAGCTGAACACCGAGGCCACGCCGGAGACTGTGGCGGCCCTGCACCCCGTGGGGGTGTTTCTGGCTGCCGGTGCGCCGCCGGTGGTGCCGAAGTCCATCCCCGGCATCGACAAGGCCGTGCTGGCGGAGGACGTCATCCTGGGTAAGGCCCCCTGCACCGGCAAGGTGGTGCTGGTGGGCACCGGCCTGACGGGCCTGGAGTGCGCGGAGATGATCCTGGAGCAGGGCCACAGCCTCGCCATGGTGGAGATGAACCCCACCGTGGGCCAGGGGATTTTCGGCGTGGTGTTCAACGACATTTACAGCCGTATCAAGCCCTATGACCCGGAGGTCTACACCAGCCACAGGCTCACTGCCGTCACTGATACCGGCGTGACCGTGGAGGACATGGCTACCGGTGAGACCAAGACCATCGCCGCGGACACCGTGGTGCTGGCCATGGGCACCCACAGCCAGGAGGCCATGGAGGCGTCTTACCGGGCCGCCGGACTGAACGCCATTCTGGTGGGCAGCGCCGAGATGCCGGGCCGCATTGCCGGTGCTACCCGGGATGGCTTTGAAAAGGCCTGGGGCTTCGAGGCAGAGTGATTTGGCAGGCTCCCCGGAAAGGGGCCGGAACGGGCACAGCGATTCCCGCATGATCCGGCGCACCGGGAATACCGGCAAATGCCGCTGTACATGAAGCTTTTTGGGCATTATTTCCAATCGCACACGGTAAAAGAGACCGGACAGATTTCTGTCCGGTCTCTTTTTGGCAGGGTCAGGCAAACGGTTCAGCACCCGTTCAGGGGATTCACATCCCCCTCCGGCGGCACGATGCACAGGGCCATCAGCTGCCCCTTGCCGGTATTGCCGAAGTTGTGGCGCACGCCGCCGGGCACATGGACCCAGGTGCCGAACTCCAGGGGCACCCGTTCCTTGTCGATGAGGAAATAGCCCTCCCCCTGGATGCAGAGGAACCAGTGTGGCCAGGGGTGGGAGTGGACGCTGCTCTCGGCCTCCGGCTCCAGAGTGAAGAGGCGCATCACATAGTCGTTCCAGAACCGGCCGTCAGGCCCGAAGACGATCTTCTTGGTGGAATTTTCAATGAAGTGTCCGCCGGTCACCACCGGCAGATCCCGGATGTTGCCGGAATACTCGCTCATAGACAGATCCTCCCCTTATTTTGATAACCTCAGTATAGAATCTTTGGGTGGAAAAATCAAGTGTTCTCCAGAGAGGCGGCATAATGGAGCACGTTCTTCAGTACAAAGTCGGGAAAGCGGCAGTCCCTGCCGCACACCCGCGTGCGCTCCCGGGGCAGCCGGGGCAGCAGCTCCGCGTCCGGGATCAGGGCCAGGTCCGCCTGACGGAGCATGGGCACGTCGATGACGCTGTCCCCGGCGACGATCACCCGCTCCGGGCCGAACCGCTCCACCGCCCGGCGGAGAGCGGTCCCCTTGTCGATCCCCGGTGGAAAGAAATAGACCTTCCGGCCGGAGACCACCGCCTGGAGGGCGGAGCCGCCGCACCAATCCCGGGCCACGCGTTCCGCCGCCGGGATGTCCGGATAAGCGGCGTAGACGTACACACCCTCCACGCACCGCACGGAGGTGGCCCCGCCCTGCCGGGTCAGATGATCCAGGACCGCGGCCAGCGCCTCCCGGTGGTCCCGGACCAGCGCCTGGGACGCGGCGTACCACGCCCGGTCCACCTGACCGTCCCGCAGCAGGACGGCGCCGTTGGCGGTCAGGGCAATCCTGGGCGCCGTGCCGTCCGGCCACTGGATGCGCTGGTACTGCTCGATGGACCGGGTGGTGATGGGAAGCAGATGGACCCGCTGGACGACCTGGGGCAGCAGGTCTGGCGTCTCCCGGGTGAAGAAGCCCTGCTCGGCCCCGTTCAGACGCTCCACACACCGGTCCTCGGGCTGCCGGTGCCGGTGGGAGAAGAGGAGCGTGTTGTCCAGGTCGCTGGCAAACAGAATCGTTCCCATGGCTATGTGTCCGCCAGGTCCCGGATCAGGCCGCAGGCCCGGTAGTTCTCCAGGGGATACTCCACCAGCTCCGCGCCCTTCTCCCTGGCCAGTTGGTAGATGTGCCCCAGATGGGCTTCGTCCCGGAGGCTGTGGACCAGCACCTTCCAGGGCACCCGCCGCAGCAGGACACGGGTGGCCTCCCCGATGCTGGGCTTGATGAGATTGATGTCCCGGATGCCGAAGTCCGCCCCGATCCGGTGCACCTCCTCCAGTCCGGCCCGGCCGCTGCGCCGGGGCGGGGGAACGGCGTCGGCACAGGCGGGGAAATGGGCCTGGATGGTGTCGATGAACTGGTACGTCAGGTCCTGGTCCTTCAGCTCCCGGTAGAAGGCAGCGCCGTGAAAGTCCCCGGGGCCGATGATGTCGCCGCGGAGGAACGTCCGGCTCAACAGGCCGGACACGGTGGAGTTCAGGCAGGAGCTGGCGATGAGGAAATCGTCATGGGTGCCGCAGATGGCCGCTACGTTGGCCGGGTCCGACAAAACTGTCAGCCCCGGCGAGACGCCGGGGTAGTCCGTCATGGCTGCGTCCAGCTGCCGCTGGATGGCGCCCTTGCCGGTCCAGCCGTCCACGAACTGGATATCTCCAGGGGCGTGGCGGTCCAGGAGATAGGCCATGGCATTGCGGTCGATGCCCCGGCCCCGAATGATGGAGATGGTGTAATGGGGGAGGTCGGCACCGTACCGGCCTTGGAGATAGCGGCGGATCAGAATGCCGATGGGCGTCCCTGCCCGGGCCAGGGAGACCAGGGCGCACTGCCTTCCCCTGCTCTCCCAAATCTGCTCCGCCGCCCGGGCCACAGCCTCCGCTGTGATGCCGGCGTACCGCTCCAGGGCGTCGTGATAGGCGGCCAGATAGGCCGGGGAGGGCTCATACTCCAGGGGCAGCATCTCCGAGTAGTGGACACCGCTCTGGATCCTGGCCTCCCGCTCCCGGGTGCCCAGGGGCGTCACCAGGCCGGTGATGTCTTTCAGCAGGATGGTCACATCCTGACTTTGATATGTGCTGAACATAAGATCCTCTCAAATTCTGCAGAGATAGAGTCGGGGACAGCCCAGCTGCCCCAGGGCCGCCGCCAGCCGGGTGCAGGCGGTCCCGTCCACCGCCGCGGGCGCATCCGTCACCACCAGGGCGGCGTCATAGGCGGCCAGGTCATAGAGATATGTCTTCCGGTCCCCACCGTAGAAGCTGGGCAGCAGCACCCCGTTTCGGATGGGGTAGGCAGAGTCGGGGCAGATACCGATGGGACTGCGGGTAGTGGCATGGCAGCGCACTGTGGCACAGAGACCCGTCTGCTCCGCCAGCGACCCTACCGTCAGGGCAGGATACATGCACTCTTCGGTCCCCAGCACCAGCAGGGCGCCCTGGTCCGGCAGCTCCTCCCGGAGGCGGGACAGCACCTCTTCCGCGGCGGCGCGGCAGCAGTCCGTATAGCAGCCGACGGCCACACCACGGCGTGGGTCCGGCAGAGGCTCCGCCGTGTACAGCGTCCGCAGGTCCGGCAGGGGGCCCTGGGCAGGGGGAGCCGCCTCCTTTACAGGGATCCCGGTCACCATCCGCTCATAGTCTTGATGTTCCAGCCGCACCAGGCACTCACAGGCAATGCCGGCCTCTGCCAGCCTGGCCTGGTTCTCCGGAGAGACCCGGCTGAGGATGGACGCAGCTGCCAGCCGCCGCTCGCCCAGCCGGGGATACCGCTCCCGCAGCTGCTGGACCATGTTGATGAGGGTCCGCCCGGTGGAGAACTCGTCATCCACGAATACGATGGCGGGGCTGCGGTCGATCCAGTCCGCCAGCTGGTCGGCACAGAGCCGGTGCTCCGCTGCGTGGCTGTGCTCCTCCCGAAAGAGGATCCAATCTCCGTCCAACGCCTCCCGGGTGGTGTGGACATAGAGGCAGTCCGGCCCCAGCCGGGCTGCCACGGCGGCGCCGATGGCGGTGGCCGTCTCGGCAAAGCCGATGACCAGCCGGGCCTCCGGGTACTTGGCGGCCACCTGGTTCCCCAGGGCACCCATCATCTCCAGAGCCGCCGCGGGGCTCACAGGGATGTGCTTGGCCTGCAGGGGATTGACCAGCAGGTAGCTCCGCTTAGGGTTGTTGTATCGCTTGGCGATCCGCAGCGTGTCTGCGGCCGTATATGGGTGCATTGCGGCACCCTCCCTTCGTCGTGTCATGAAATCGTGGTGAGACTTTGATTATAGCACAGCTTCCACCCCAAAGAAACCTCTTTCTCGCGCCTCGGCCATTTCAAATTGCGCCGCCGGAGAATCTGTGGTAAGATGGGAAAAACAACACCGCCGCGGCCGGCGGGGAGGAGCGCACCATGAAAAAGCTGCAATACAATTCTCCGGTGATCCTGACCTTTTTCCTGCTGTCCCTGGGTGTCCTGCTGCTGGACTGGCTCACCAGCGGGTGGACCACCCTCCACGCCTTCTGTGTCTACCGCTCCTCCCTGGCAGATCCGCTGTTCTATGTGCGGCTGTTCGGCCATGTGCTGGGCCACGCGGATTTCGACCATTTCCTGGGCAATATGCTGCTGCTCCTGGTGATCGGCCCACCGCTGGAGGAGAAGTACGGCAGCCGGACGCTGCTGGCCGGCATTCTACTGACGGCGGGGGTCTCCGGCATCCTGCAATGCGTGTTCTTCCCCGGCTCCGCCCTGCTGGGGGCCAGCGGCATTGTGTTCATGCTGATTATGCTGGCCTCCCTGGCGGGCATGAAGGACGGCCGCATCCCCCTGACGCTGATCCTGGCAGCGGTCCTGTATCTGGGGCAGGAGGTGTACGCCATGGTGGCCCTGCGGGACAACGTGGCCAACTTCATGCATCTGGTGGGCGGCGTCACCGGCACGGTATTCGGCGTGGTGCTGGCAAAAAGGCGGTGAAGAAAAAAGAGGCGGGCATTTTGGATGCCTGCCTCTTTTTTCGGTTTACTTCCGTCCCACGATCACCTTGCGGAGGATGTCCACGGGGATCATGGTGAACGCCAGCAGAATGGCGGCAGCCCACCCGGCGGGCGGGAAGGGCACACAGCTGAACATATTGCTGATCCAGCCGAATACCGGCACGGGGATCAGGGCAGCGTTGACGATGAACGCCTGCACCAGGACGATGATAACGAACACCCGCATGAAACCGGGGTTCAGCTTCAGATCCTTAAAGATGTCAAAGCTGTCGCTGCGCACGTTGAAGGCGTTGAACAGGGCGCTCCAGATGAACAGCACGAAATAGGCGGAGAGCTTCTGCTCCGTGCTGGCAAAGAAGCTGTCAAAGAAAGGCACTTTCAGGAAGACAAAGCTCAACGCCGTCAGCCACAGGCCCATGGTGACGATCTGGGCCATCATGGACTTGCTGACAATGCTCTCATCCCGGCGGCGGGGCGGCTCGGACATATACCGCTCCTGGGCGGGCTCATTGCCCAGCATGATGGCGCCCAAGCCGTCCATCACCAGGTTCACGAACAGCAGGTGGGTGACTTTCAGGGGCTCCTCCACGCCGAAGAAAGGAGCGATAGCGCTGACCACCACGGCGGCCACATTGATGACCAGCTGGAACCTGCAGAATTTCAGGATATTGTGGTAAATGGTCCGGCCGTACCAGATGGCGTCCTTGATGGACTTGAAGTTGTCGTCCAGGATGACGATCTTGCCGGCCTCCTTGGCGGCCTCGGTGCCGCTGCCCATGGCGAAGCCCACGTCCGCCCGCTTCAGGGCCGGGGAGTCGTTGACGCCGTCGCCGGTCATGCCCACCACCAGGTTCAGCTCCTGACACAGGCGCACCATCCGGGACTTGTCCGTGGGCAGGGCGCGGGCGATGACCCGGATGCGGGGGATGATCTTCTTCACCTCGTCGTCGGACAGCTCGTTGAGCTGGGTGGAGGTCAGCGCCACATCGTCCCGGGTCCGCAGCAGCCCGGCCTCCCGGGCGATGGCCACGGCGGTCTCCAGCCGGTCGCCGGTAATCATGACCACCTGGATGCCGGCCTTCTGCACCTCGGCGATGGCCTCCCGGGCCTCGGGACGCACGTCGTCCCGGATGCCCACCAGGCCGATCAGCACCGTGTCGGCGTTGATGGCGTTCTCCGTCATCTCGCTGGGGGAGTAGCCGAAGGCCAGCACCCGCATGGACTTGCCTGCCAGCTCGTCGATCTTGGCGTTCAGGGACTCCAGGTCCAGGGGATGCTCGTCCCCGTCCAGGCTGAGGTACTTCTGGGCCACGGCCAGGAACTTCTCCGGCGCGCCCTTGTAGAAGGTGCGGCCCGCCCCGGCGATGTAGGCCTGGCTGAACTTATTGGCGGAGTTGAAGCTTTGGGATTTGGTGACGGCATAGGAGGAGACCTCATCCAGCTTGTGGAAGGTCTCCTGCCCCAGAAAGCGCATCAGCGCCTGGTCCGTGGCGTTGCCGCCCACCACGCGGCCGCTGCCGTCATACATGGACTGGCTGTTCTTGCCGATGGCCAGATCGATCAGGCCCTTGAGCTTGGTTTGCTGGGCCAGTTGATCCAGAGGGATAGCCACGCCGTCTGCGGTGAAGAACTCCACCACCTCTAGGTGGCCCTTGGTAATGGTGCCCGTCTTGTCACTGAACAGGATGTTCAGGGAGCCGGCGGTCTCGATGCCCTCGGCCTTGCGGACCAGCACGTTGTGGTCCAGCATCTTGCTGGTGTTCTGCATCAGCACCAGAGAGATCATCAGGGGCAGCCCCTCCGGCACGGCGCACACGATGATGACCACCGCCAGGGACACAGCCTCCACGATGTCCTGGATGATGACTGGGGCTCCGGAGGAGAAGTACGCCGCAAACCCGCCGGCGGAGAGGATAAAGTAGCCAAAGTACATGATGGCGATAACCACGGCGCCGATGTAGCCGAAGCGGGAGATCATGTCCGCCAGCTTCCCGAGCTTCACCTTCAGGGGAGAGTCCGGCTCGTCATCCTGCATCTCCTCGGCCATCTTGCCCATCATGGTGGCAAGGCCCACCTTGCGCACATCCAGCACGCCCTCGCCGTCAAACAGCACGGCGCCCCGGAACAGGGAGTGGGCGTCCACGAAGGTGTCGCCGGTGATGTCCTCCGGCAGGGGGAAGGACTCGTCCGCCGCGGTCTTGGGGCATTCCTCCGCCTCGCCGTTGAGGGCGGAGTTGTCCACCCTTAAAGTTCCGTGGATCAGCACGCCGTCCGCCGGCACCTTGTCGCCGGACTGGAGCAGGACCTTGTCCCCCACCACCACGTCATCCACGTCGATGACGGTGACCAGACCGTTGCGGTAGACCTTGCACTGATCTTTTTTGGTGCTGTCCTTCAGCTGGCGGTACTTCGTGTCGCTGGCCACGCCGGTCTTGGCGGAGACGAATGCCACGATCAGCACGGCCACGACAGTGCCGATGGGCTCATAGATCTCCGCATAGCCCAGCACACACATGACGATCATCAGGGCCGCAATAGCCAGCAGGATCCGGATCATGGGGTCCTTGAACGTCTCCTTGAACTCCGCCCAGAAGGTGGTGGGTTCGGAGTCGGGGATCACATTGGACCCGTATTTTTTTCGGGATTCCTCAACTTGTTTGTCAGTCAGTCCATTAAAATGCATGATTGTTACACCCATTCGCTGCGGGAAGGGGGGCCTGCGCACAGCAGACCCCTCCCGCGGTTCAAATTTTCAATATCTTTTTTTGGGGCCGCCGCTCACATATAGCGCCGGGCCAGCTCCACCAGGCCGGGATCCGTGGTGGCCTGGCCGATGGCGTTGAACTTCCACTCGCCGTTGTTGCGATAGACCTCGCCGAAGATCATGGCGGTCATGTTGTCGTAGTTCTCGGAGAGGTTGTAGCGGCACATCTCCTGGTTGTTCCGGGCGTCCACGATGCGGATGAACGCGTTCTGGATCATGCCGAAGTGCTGGCGGCGCTGCACTGCCTGATAGATGTTCACCACCAGGACAATGCGGTCATACTCCGCGGGGACGCGGGCCAGATCCACCACGATCTGCTCATCGTCGCCTTCGCCGGCGCCGGTCAGGTTATCGCCCATGTGCTGGACAGTGCCGGTGTAGTGCTTCAGATTGCCGAAGTAGACGATGTCCTTCTTGTCCGTCAGCTTGCCGTTCTGCAGCACAAAGGCAGAGGCATCGCAATCGATGGCGGGGCCAGAGGACCCGAACAGGCTGCCGAACAAACCGCCCTTGGACTTGGCGGCCTCATCCCAGCCCAGACCGATGATGACTTTGGAAAGACCCTCGTTGCCCTTGGTCAGGCTGATCTTCTGCCCCTTTTGCAGACTCACAGACATATGTATTTCCTCCTTCAAAATGTCCGGCCGCGCCCCGGGCGCGGCCGGAGAGATCCGATATTCCCTATCGGGATGCTTGTTATTCCACGTCCACGCCGTAGTTGGCGCACAGGGCCGCCAGACCGCCCTGATAGCCGCTGCCGATGGCGTTGAACTTCCACTCGCCGTTGTTCTTATAGACCTCGCCGAACACCGCCGCCGTCTCGATGGAGAAGTCCTCCCCCAGGTCATAGCGGAGCATCTCCTGGCCGTTGGCCTCATCGAAGATGCGGATGAAGGCGTTGTTCACCATACCGAAGTTCTGCCGGCGGCTCTCCGCCTCGTAGATGGTCACGGTGAAGGCGATACGCTGGATGTTGTCGGGCACCTTCGTCAGGTCGATGCGGATCTGTTCATCGTCCCCGGCACCCTCCCCGGTCAGGTTATCGCCCAGATGCTCCACCGCGCCGGAACTGTGCTTGAGATTGCCGTAGAACACGAAGTCCCCGGAGGAGGTCACTTTGCCGCTCTCTCCCAGCAGGAAGGCCGCCGCGTCCAAATCAAAATCCCCGCCGGTGTCAAAGCTGTTCACGTCCCAGCCCAGGCCCACGACCACCTTGGTCAGGCCGGGATTCCCCTTGGTCAGGCTGACCTTCTGTCCTTTTTGTAAACTGATAGGCATGATATTCCTCCTTGTAATCACTCGGCGTCGATGCCGTAATGGCCGCACAGGGCCGCCAGGCCGCCCTGGAAGCCGCTGCCGATGGCATTGAATTTCCACTCGCCGTTGTGGCGGTACAGCTCACCCACCACGATGGCCGTCTCGATGGAGAAGTCCTCCGCCAGGTCGTAGCGGATCAGTTCCGTGCCGGTGGACTGGTCCACGATGCGGATGAAGGCGTTGGACACCTGGCCGAAGTTCTGGCGGCGGTTCTCCGCGTCATAGATGGTGCAGGTGAAGGCGATCCGCTCGATGTTGGCAGGCACCTTGGCCAGGTCCACCATGATCTGCTCGTCATCGCCGTCGCCTTCGCCGGTCAGGTTGTCGCCCATGTGCTCCACTGCGCCGGTGCTGTGCTTGAGGTTGCCGTAGAAGATGAAGTCCCGCTCCGTGGGGCACTTTCCGCTGGCGCCCAGCAGGAAGGCCGCCGCGTCCAGGTCAAAGGCGCTGCCGCTGTCAAAGGCGTTCACGTCCCAGCCCAGGCCCACCATGATCTTGGTGAGGCCGGGGTTGCCCTTGGTCAGGTCGACTTTTTGTCCCTTGGAAAGATTGATCGGCATAGTGATTTCCTCCGTTCCCAATATTTAATGATTCACGGACCCCTTGTCCGGCATGTGATACATCTGGTCGAACTGGGCCTTGATGGCCTCCAGTCGCTTTTGGTCCTCCACCCGCTGCTTGCGGGCGTTCTCCTGGATCTGCTTCGTCTCGTCGATGCCGCTGACGATGGTGCGCCAGGTCTGCTCCAGCGTCTCGATTTTAATGGAGCTGCCGGAGGCCAGACGGGCGGTCATCTTGGCCTGCTCCGCCGTGTTCTGGGCGTTGCGGATCAGCATTTCATTGGTCTTGGCGTCCAGGGCGCTCATGGCCTCCGCCTGCAGCCGCTGGCGCTTGAGCATGATGGCCTGGGTCAGCGCCTGCTTGAACACCGGCAGGGTGATGATGAAGGCGGAGTTGATCTTCCGCACCAGATTCATATTGCTGAACTGCATGGTCTTGATCATGGGGATGGACTGCATGGCCACGTTCTCCGCCGTCCGCAGGTCCTGAGTCCGCTGCTCCAGCATCATCAGGGCCTGATTCAGGGTGGTCAGCTCGAACTGGATGGAGTTGTCCCCTGTGGCCTCCATATCCGCCTGGCGCTGGGCGATGTATGCCTCCAGCTCCCGGCACCCCTGCTCACCGGCCAGGATGTAGCGCACCAGCTCGTGGTAGTAGTTCACATTGGCCTGGAACATCTCCTCCAGCTTCCGGTTGGACTGCTTGATGTCTGCCTCGTACTGCTTCAGCTGGACATAGATCTTGTCCACTTCATCGCCCATGGTGTGGTACTTGGCGAGGATTTTGTCCAGCTGCTTGCGGAGGTTTCCGAACAGCTTGCCGAAGAGGCCGGGGTTCTCCTTGATCTCTTCGATGTCGAACTTGTCCATGATCTTGGCCAGCGTGTTCAGCATCGCGCTGGAGTCATCCAGCTGGGACAGGTTCATGCTGTTGAGTACCACGTCGGAGCACTTGGAGATCTCGTCTGCTGCTCCGGCGCCGAAGGAGACAATGGACTCCAGGTTGTATACCTCGATCTGGCTGGCCAGGGCATCCACCTCCGGCGAGTTGACCAGCGTCTGGGTCATCATCTGCCGGTCGGCGGAGATGTCGTACTGCTGATAGCTCTCTTCTTCCTGGGGGGCGGCAGGTGCCTGTCCCTGAGAGGGCTGAGGCTGGGATGGGGTCGGTCTGCTGAGATTCAGGCCCATAAGTCATATACTCCTTCCAAATAGTTTTCTAATGGAGTGCAGTCCGCTTTCCTGCACGGTGTTGAAATCAGGAATCCGCAGGTCGTAAAGATAGTCCCCGATCTGCGTCTCGCTGGCAAAGGGGCGCGTGAAGTGCTGCTCGATGCACTGGTAGCCGGTGGGGACGAAGAATAGCACGTCGAAGCCCACCAGGCTCAAAAACGCGGTGAGGATGCTGTCCTCCAGAGAGATCCTCTCCTCTGTGGGGTTGATGTAGATGAGCTTGGGGTTCTTCTTGGTGAAGTCGAACTTCTGGATCTTCCGCAGCAGGTCCTTGGAGAGGTTCAGGGCGGTGGCGATCACCGTGTACTCCGTGCCGTTCTCAAAGGTGCCGCGGATCAGCTTCTGGTCCAGCAGCAGCTGCAATTTGTCCAACAGGTGCTCCTGCATCTCCGCCCGCAGGATGCCGTAGAGATAGGCGCTGTGGGACTTGATCTTGCCGCGCAGCAGCTTGCCGTTCTTCAAAAACTGCGTGGCGTACGGCTTCACGGGGTTGGGATCCGTGCCCTGGACCCAGGGGACAGACCGGACCACCTCCGTGTCCGGCGTGATGAGCTTCTTGATGTCCAGCCAGTACTGGGAGGCGTTGCCGTCCTTCACGCCGCAGATCTTCTGGCAGATCACCGGCAGGGTGACGGTGTCCCCCGCGGCGGAAAAGCTGGGACGGTATTTCATCTCCTGGTCCCACAGAATCGGGATCTCCTCGTACATGGTCTGCAGCAGGACCGTGGAGGCCTTGGCGTACTGCTGGTTCCGATACAGTCCCGTATCCTGGTACATCAGCCGGTCCAGATCCCGCTCCGCCTGATAGGCGGCGGTGGTGACCCGGGCCTGGTTCTGGTCCACCGGGAAGCGGTCCAGAGAGACGGATTGGGGACAGTGGACCTCCAGCAGATCCGGGGTGTGGAGGGCGCTGCCCTCATTCAGATTGGGGAGCAGCAACAGGACATCCACCGGCAGGCGGGCCAGCAGCCGCAGGAACAGGGCTCCGGTGTCCGACGCGCATCTGCCAAACTGGAGAAAGACCGCCACCTCCGGCGCCTTCCAGTCCGGAAAGAGGTCCTTCTGATACCGGTTCAGCCAGCACAGGAGGTACACCGCCCGGCTGGTGAGCTTGGAGACGCTGCCGCCGCACCGCTCCCCCTCCTCCAGCACCAGATCGATGAAAGCTCGGGTCATCAGGCGCTGGAGCTCCACATTGGCCGGATACCGGATGTTGGCGGCGAGACCCGCCGCCAGCTGCTCTGCGGAGGCGTAGTTGCCCCGCTTGACCGCGGCGATCTCCTCCGGCCCGGGGGGCGCGGGGTCTCCGTTGACCACGCAGATCCGGCGGCCGCCGCCCTGGAGGGACTGATAAAACGCGAAGAGGTCGTTGGTATAGGTGAGATTGTCCTCCACGCCGTACTGGCAGAGGAAGAGGTTGCAGAAAAAGCGGGGATCGTTTCCGCGGGCCTGCACAGCCGTCAGCGCCGTGTTCAGCTCTGCCTTCTGCACCCAGGCGTTGGTGCAGGGAGAGAGGGAGGGCGGCGTGCCGTAGAGCCGCTGGCGGCGCACCTCCCGCTCCAGCTCCGCCTGAAGCTGCTTGACACCGAAGCCCGCCGGGAAGGGCCCCAGGCCAGGGGCCTGATACAGGTGCGACAGGGCCGACTGGGGGTCCACGGTGAGATATGCCTGGTCGCCGCCGCACTCCAGCAGGACGATATCCGCCCCCGCCCGGGAGAGGACCGTCAGCAGCTGCAGCTCATAATGGCTCACGTCCCCGGCATAGAGGATCTTGGGCAGCGTCTCGCCGCCCAGCACGTTGACGATCCGCTCGAACTTGTAGTAGAGCCAGCACATGTATTTCATGTAGGCATTGCGGAGCATATTGTCGTTTTTGCCCGCCCGGCGCATATCGTCCAGGGTGGCATACATGGCCGTCACCACAGCGTCCCGCTGCCCGTCCGTCATCCGGGGCAGCCATTTTTTCAGCCGCTGGGAGAGAAAATCCCGGTCCATCTGGAAACCGGACCCCATCATCTCATTGAAATAGGACAGGTTGTCGGGCGTGGGGTTGGGGATGCGCCCGTCGATGATGACGCCGGACCGGCGGGCCGCCTCATAGTAGCGGCGCAGAAAAGCGGCCACCGTCTCCCCGTACCCGGCGATCCGGCAGAAAAACACGCGGGACCCGCCCCGTTCCGAGAGCGGGCGGAAATAATCATTCAGTTGTGCCGTTCCCGCCTGTTGAAACATCGTAGCCCAGTCTCTTTCTCATCACAAGATTTGTGTTTCTCATTATAGCGGCTTTGGAGAGAATTTTCAACAGATGCATGGAGCATAGCTTGAGAATCCACAAAAATTTTACATTCGTCAGCATGGCGCGGGTATTTTCTTCTCCGGCGGGAAGTGCTATAATAGCGCCCATAAGTGCCCGGCCGAAGCCGGCCGCTGATCTGAAGGTAAAAGAGGATGAGCATGAGAAGCAAGTTGACTGGATATGACGTGGGAGCACTGCTCTACTGCCCTGCCAACGCCCACGGGTCGATTGTGGGCGCGATTGTGGAGCAGCGGTTTCCAACGCCGTATTCTCTGGCGTTCTGCCTGGAGGACACGGTGCGGGAGGACGCCGTGGCGGACGCGGAGCGGATGCTGCGGGGGACGCTGTCCCGGATCGCGTCCGCTGCGGAGGGCGGCTCCTTTTTTCTGCCGCCCATTTTTGTCCGGGTCCGGTCACCGGAGCAGCTGCTGCGGCTGGCGGAGGAGTACGCCCCGTTTTCCTCCATTCTCCGTGGATTCATCCTGCCCAAGTTTTTCCTGGAGAACTGCGGGGCCTATCTTGCAGCCATCCGCTCCATCGGCCGGACGGAGGAGTACTTCTATATGCCGGTGTTTGAGTCTGCGGCCATGATTCCCCCGCAGACTCGCCGGGAGGCTCTGACGGAGGTGCGGGCCCAGCTGGACACCGTGTCTGGCTCTATTTTAAACATCCGGGTGGGGGGGAACGACCTCTCCCACGCCTTCGGCCTGCGCCGTCCGGCAAATCGGACCATCTACGACCTGCGCCCGGTGGCGGATATCCTCATCGACATCGTGGCGGCTTTCGGCACTCAATACGTGGTGTCCGGCCCGGTATGGGAGTATTACTCCGGCGAGGGATGGGAAGAGGGGCTGCGCCGGGAGATGGAGCTGGATCTGCTGAATGGCTTCACCGGCAAGACCGTCATCCATCCCAATCAGATCCCCGTGGTGAACGAAATGCTCCGCGTCTCCCAGCAGGATTACGCGGACGCCCGGGCTATCCTGAACTGGGATACCGGTAGCGGCAGTCTGGTCTCTGCCAGCGAGGACGGCGGCCGGATGAACGAGTACAACACCCATAGCCGCTGGGCCCGGCGGATCCTCCTGCGTGCGGAGCGGTACGGCGTCAGGGCGTGAGAAAAAGGACTTGAATTTCGCTCCGACCTCCTGTATAATAAACCAGTATCCACCGGCCAGTGTGATGGAATTGGTAGACGTGACGGACTCAAAATCCGTTGGTGGCGACACCGTGTGGGTTCGAGTCCCACCACTGGCACCAGTTGAAAATACTCAGGTTTTTCATGAATTGAAAACCTGAGTATTTTCTTTTTGAAGCCCGGTTCTCTCCTGGAGTTCTCTCCTCCGGCTTGAATCGCGGCTGAGATGCCAGGGGTGATGCTGACTGTCTGGTTCATTTTCGTTGCAGGCTGTTTCTTGGAATCCGTGTCCAGGTGTGCGTAGATATTGGCGGTTGTAGCGTAGCTGCTGTGTCCCAGCCAATCCTGAATATCCTTCATTGCGACCCCGTTTTTCAAAAGCAGGGATGCGCACGTATGTCTTAAATCGTGGAAACGAATCGGACGCAGGCCGTGCTGCTTCAAGACCCGCTTGAAATGGTCGGACACAAAATTAGGCTTATATGGGATACCCAGCTCGTTGACATAGATGTACTCCGACTCTGTATAGCAGTTTCCGCAGAACTCTTTACAAGCGGCTTTCCGTTCCTGCATCCGCAGCAGAAGCTCCCGGTACTGGGGAACCAGCGGCATCGTTCTGCAGCTGGATTTGTTTTTCATCCGGTTTTTGCCCTCGATCACACTCTTGCCGTCGGAACGGTACTGGATCACGGTATGATCGACCGTAAGAGTATTTCCCTCAAAGTCGATTGCGCTCCACCGCAGACCCATGATCTCACTTCTGCGCAGGCCGTAGAACGCGGCCATCAGGACCGGAAATTCCACCGGATCTCCTTTGACAGCTTCAAAAAGCGTCTCGATCTCAGCAATGGAATAAAACGATCCGACAAACGCCTCGCTTTTAGGCCGGTCCAGCTTTTCCAAAATGTTGCTGGAGATCAAGTCATGCCGGATAGCGTATTTTACCGCTTTATGGATGTTCGCGTGATAGTGCTGAACCGTCGAGCCTTTCACCTTCAGACGATTGAAGCAATATTCATAGAACCGCTCAATATCAAGTGCGGTCAACTCCCCCAATTTCACACCTGTCTTTTGGAAATAAGGGACGATCCGCTTTTTTACATTTGCCTCGTATCCCGCATAGGTATCACCCTCCACTGAATTTTTGATGATTTCAAGCCAGCTGAGCATATAGTCGCTGAGCTGCATATCCGGTGTTATTCTGGAACGCACATCCTCATTACAGATGATGATGGGTTCTTTGTAGCTGTACCGAATCTCCATCAGCTTTTCCTGGGCCTGCTTTTCTTCTTTCTTGCTGCCGACCCGGATACCCGTCGGGACCCATTTGGACGACCGCTTGCCCTGCTGGTTTTTTGCGTTTAGGACGGCATAATAATGTCCTTTTTTGATTTGCAGATGACCCGCTACCATAGTTACCTCCTTTGTTCGTAGCGGCACAAGATCCTGCCAATGGCTGGATCTATTATACCACGTCGAGTTCTCTCCTCCAATGCGTTCGGTCGCTTTATTTTTAATTCCACACGCCGAAACTTTTTAATCTGTGCCGACCAGATAATCAATGATGCTGATTTTGGGTATTTTGAAGGATTTCCCGATCTTCAGGCTGCGGATCTCACCGCTCCTCAACAGTTCGTATGCGGTTCTTTTCCCGATTCCGCCCAGCATGACGCACATTTGCTCGACGCCCACAACATCCGGATATTCGGAAAACAGGCGTTCTTTCCGTTTTGCCACCATACTATCCGCCTCCTCAGTACAATCTGTTGATAAAGGAAGGTGCCCCTGGAATCTTGAACAATTCCCGGAGCACCTTCTTTTTGGTAGTCTAATCATACCACATAATTTGCTGCCAATGGAAGTTCATTTATTCGTCTTTTTCCATTCACGGAGCCGTCACAATCCCGTCAGGAAAGCGTCATTACCATTCGATGACCACCCCGGCGTTTATGAGAGTCAAATACATTTCGGTCAGCGCATCCAGCCCTTTGTCTCGATACCGGCGGATGGTGCTCTCGCTCAGACAAAGTTTTGTGATAAGCTGCTTCTGATCAATGCTTTCAAAATACAGCCCCTGGATCACCGCTTGCTGTTCCTTTGGAAGCTGAGAAACGCAGTATTCCAGCCGGTACATCTTTTTTTCCATGCGCTCCAATTCCGATTCGATTTCCTCGATTTGGTGCTTATTCTGGTAAACTGCCTGGCTGTGATAATTGACCGCGATATGATAGGTTTTGTCTGAAATATGGCCGGGCACCGGCCTGCTTCCGGGCTCTCCTTTTGAGAATGTCATGGCGCTCAGCATTTCGCTGTCGGTGATCTGCGCTGGGTTTTTCCATTCATGACGGAGCAGCGCAATCTTCTGAATCATGGTCGGATAAGATTTCAGCAGTTCAATTACGTGTTCTCTTACTTCCTGCGTACTCAGCATACGGTTTCTCCTCCTATTACTCCTATGATGGTGCGGGCAATAACATCCGGATCATAGATGCGCTCTCCCACGCCACCACATACGAATACGATGAGAACAACAACCTGATCTCCTCCACGGACCGCAACGGTGAGACGACCATCTACGCCTACGACGCGGACAACCGGCTCACCAGCGTGACGGACGCTGAGGGGAACACCACGACTTACACCTATGATGCCAATGGCCAGATGACCAAGACCACCTCCGCCATGGGCGCCGAAACCAGCACTGCTTACGATGCCATCGGCCAGCAGACCAGCGTCACCAACGCCCTGGGCTATGCCACGGCCTATGAGTACGACGTGCTGGGCCGGGTCACCAAGACCACCTATGCCGACGGCTCTACGGTGTCTTACACCTACGATGCCAACGGGCAGGTGCTCTCTGCCACAGATCAGCTGGGCAATGTGACGTCCTATACCTATGACGCCAACGGCCAGATGCTGACCATGACCGACCCCATGGGCGGCGTCACCACCTATACCTACGACCCCTGCGGCAGTGTAGCCAGCATCTCGACGCCGCTGGGCCTTACCACCACCTACACCTACAACAGCCTCAATCTGGTGGAGACGGTCACCGATCCCGGCGGCCATACCACGTCCTATGCCTATAACGCCGTGGGCGACGTGGCCTCCATCACCGATCCCATGGGCGGCACGACCCAGTATGGCTATGACCTCAACGGCAATGTGACCTCCATCACCAACGCCGAGGGCCATACGACCGCCTACACCTACGACGCCCTCAACCGCCTCTCCTCCGTCACGGATGCCCGCGGTGGCAAGACGGTCTACGAGTATGACAACGAGGGCCGGGAGACCGGCGAGACGGACGCACTGTCTTACACTGCCAGCAAGACATATGACGGTGTGGGCAATCTGATCTCTGAGACGGATAAGAACGGCAACACCTGGACCTACACCTATGATAACGACTACCGCCTGGTGGCCTCCACCGACCCGCTGGGCCACACCACCACCTATACCTATGATGCCCTGGGGCAGATGACCTCCAGCAGCACCCCGCTGGGCAATACCACGACTTACACCTACGACAGTGTGGGAAACGAGACCTCCGAGACGGACCCGCTGCTCCACACCACCACCTACCTGTACAACGCGGCCGGACAGGTGATCGGCGTGGTCAACAAGGACGGCACGGAGACCAGCGCCACTTATGATGCCAATGGCCGGATCATCAAGACCGTAGACGAGGAAGGCTACGAGGTGGAGTTCACCTATGACGCTGACGGGCGCCAGACCGGCATGAAGAACGCCCGGGGCTATTCCACCAGCTACACCTACGATGCCTGCGGCAACCTCACGGTCATCACCGACGCCCTGGGCGGAACCACCACCAGCGTCTACGATGCCAACGGCAACCTGATCTCCGTCACCGACGCGGAGGGCTACACCACCAGCTACACCTATGACAAGCTGGGGCAGGTCACCTCCATGACGGATGCCGAGGGCTACACCACCCATGTCTCCTATGACGCCAACGGCAACATCAGCAAGCTGACCCAGGCCGACGGCCATGAGATCACCTATACCTACAATGCCCGCAATGAGCTGGTGAGCTATGTGGATGCCGAGGGCTACACCCACAGCTTCACCTATGACGGCAACGGCAATGTGACCTCTGAGACCGACGGCAACGGCAACACCACGGTCTACACCTATGACGGCCTCAACCGCGTGATCGGTGCCAAGAACGCTGAGAACGGCGTCTCCAGCGTGGAGTACGACGCCGACGGCCGCCAGACCGCGGTCACCGACGAAGAGGGCGGCGTGACCTCCTACACCTATGACCGGGATGGCCGCATCACCGCCATCACCGACGCGGAGGGGTATTCCACCGCCTTCACCTATGATGCCATGGACCGGGTGGTGACCATCACCGACGCCCGGGAAGGCGTCACCAGCTACACCTACACCAAGCGCGGCGAAGTGGCCACCAAGACGGACGCCGAGGGCTATGTCACCTCCTACGAGTATGACGGCAACGGCAACTGCGTCAAGATGACCACGGTGGACGGCGACACGGTCTATGAGTATGACGCGCTGGACCGCCTCATCAAGACCACCACGCCCGACGGCGAGAGCACGTCCCTCACCTACGATGGCGTGGGCAACATCACCAGCTCCACCGACCCCAACGGCAACACCACCCAGTACATCTATGACGGTCTGGGCCAGGTGGTGGAGACCATCGACGCCATGGGGACCTCTGCGCTCTTTGAGTACGACTCCATGGGCAACCTGGTCAAGACCAGCCTGCACCGCGTGGACACCCAGGACGGCGTGGACGAGTGGGAGGTCACCCTCTACGAGTTCGACGGCCGGGGCCTGACCACGAAGCAGGTGGACGCCCTGGGCAATGTGACCACCTACGCTTATGACGGCAACGGCAACCTCAAGTCCAAGACCGACGCGGACGGCTACACCACCGAATATACGTATAACTGCCTTGATTTGGTCACATCTATCAACTATAATGGTGGCAAACAGGTGAGCTACCGCTACAACAAGACCGGCGACCTGATCGCCATGGAGGACTGGCTGGGCGAGACCACCTTCGAGGTGGACCTGCTGCACCAGCTGACCGCCGCCACGGACCACAAGGGCAATCGGGTGGAGTACACCTACGACGGCGTGGGCAATCAGACGGAGATCCTGTATCCCGACGGCACTAAGGCCACCTATGAGTATGATCTGGTCCACAACCAAACCAAGGTGACGGAGACCGACGGCAGCGAGACCTCCTATGCCTATGACGGCATGGCCCGCGTGACGGAGATGCGGTATCCCAACGGCTGGGTGGAGTATTACACCTATGACAACATGGGCCGCCTGCTGGCCGTGGATGACACCCACCCCAGCGAGAAGCCCGCCAAGACCCAGAAGCACACCTACAAATACGATGCCAACGGCAACATCACCTATGAGTATATGCGGGGCAACGGCACCGGGCAGGCGAAGAACGAGACCCTTTATACCTACGACGCCCTGAACCGGCTGGTGACCGCACACGACAACTACGGCAACTCCACCAGGACCTACACCTATGACACCCTGGGGAACCTGACCTATGAGACGGGCAACGGCAGCCACAACACCGACTACCGCTACAACAATCTGAACCAGGAAGTGGACCGCTCCGTGGACGGGTGGAAGACCCACACGGCCAGCACTTACGACAACCGGGGCAATCTGATCCTGGAGCAGTACGGCAAGAACAAGAAGCTGGAGACTGCCGGTGAGTACACCTTTGACGAGACCAACAAGATGGTCAGGGGCGTCAACGGCAGCGCTGAGGAGAGCATCTACACCTACAACGGCCTGGGCGCTCTCATGGAGAACACCTGGATCATCGCCAAGAACGGCTATGGCTACCACGATGTGACCGACGAGGTCACGGAGCCGGAGGACCCGACGCCCGAGGTGCCCGATCCCGGTGAGACGACAGACCCGGAGGAGCCCGGCGAGACCACCGAGCCGGAGACGCCCGATCCCGGCGAGACCACCGAGCCCGAGGAGCCGGATAGCGGCAAGAACAACAACGGGAACGGCAACGACAACGGGAATGACGGCAACCACAGCGGCTGGTACAAGGACAGCAGTGCGCCCGCGGAAGAGAAGATCGACGAAAACGGCAGCGATCCCGCGGAGGAGGGCACACTGGAGGCGTCCCTGGTCCTGGCAGCCAAAGGCGGCGGCAACGGCAACAACGGCAACCAGGGCAACGGCAACGGCAACAAGGACAAGCCCACCGGCAGCGACGTGAAGAATACCTCCACCGTTGTCAAGCAGTTCGTGGTGGACTTCTCCCGGGAGGACTACAAGCCCCTGATGGAGCAGGAGATCAACGGCCTCACCTACCGCTACGTCAACAGCGACAAGGCCCGGCTTTCCGTCGTGGTCCAGGGCATTGAGAACGGCTCTGCGTCCCTGCTGGACAGCCGGGGCGAGCTGCACGCCTACTACCACACCGATTACCTGGGGACCACCGATTACCTGACCTCCGCCGTCAACAGCAAGGTCATCGCCTGGACATACTACAACGAGTGGGGCGAGATTACCCACAACGCCGTGCTCAAGTGCGGCCAGCGGGAGCTGGATCTGGTGAAGGAGTACGCCACCCACGACTATGACGCCGTGCTGGACCTGTACTACGCCAAGGCCCGGATGTACGACGCTTACAACCGCACGTTCACAGCCCAGGACCCGATCCTCGATCCCAGCCAGTACGACCTGCGGGAGTACGTCAAGGAGCCTATGGCCCTGGTACAGTATCTGTATGTCAAGGCCAATGCGGTGAATTGGATTGACCCACTGGGGCTGTTCACAAGCAGAGATGTTGTTGGAAGTCCAGCATACATTTTGGATAACTTTGACTGGTCCTCTTTCCGGAGTGCTTCTAAAAACGGCAAGACCTACTATAGTGTTCAGGACGTGTATGCCGGCTTGGGCATAACTGCGAGTGACTACTACAATACTTCAACACACGAAACCTATATTCCTTATACCCAGGAAGGTTACACCGGCGAAGCGGTCCTGCACTACAATACAAACGATGTTCCTCATGAGCAAGGGAAGTTCCTGTTTATTACTTGGGATAAAGGAACTGCACCGAACACACTTTTCACAGGGTATTTAGGTGAGGGCTCTGGAGATCCAATTACGATCCTGTACAACTCCGAACTTGTCTATGTTCAGAAAGAAACTATGGTCTCGTATTTTGAGGAAGTTTTCTGTGAAAAGGCTAGTCAGCCTATCAATGATCAAAATCTGCCATTTACACAGAATCTTGTTGATTTCTTGATTGGGTATGAGAGTTTTAGCGCAGAACCCTATTATGCAACCGATGCTGAGCGCGCACAGGGGAAACAAACTATAGGATACGGCCATGTTATCAAAGAGGGTGAGAATTTTACAAAATTAACAGAGGCGCAGGCCCGCGCTTTGTTAATGAGTGATATTGAGGCTCATGTCCCCACATATCTGTTCGATGAACTTTCAGCAAAAGGTATTCAGCTAGAATCGTATCAAGCTGATGCACTAATTTCGCTTTGTTTTAATGCCGGAAAGAATGCTTTGAGTTCTAGTCAGTCTCCCAATTTCCATCGGATGATTGTGAGTGGGAACTATGACCCTGTAGAAATTCGGAATGAGTTCCTGACTTATACAAAGCAAAACGGGAAGGTTCTTCCCGGTCTGGTTAAAAGGCGTGAAGCTGAGGCAAATATGTTCAATTATGGAGTATATGATAGTTCACATTAAAACAAGTATTTATCTAGTGGTCCTAGCATTTCTGTTAACTGCGTGTGGTATACCTACGACAGTCATGACGGATTCTGATGAGTCATATGAATCAGTCTCAGTTGATGACCTCTTCGGTCTATGGTCGGCAACTTCTTATTTAACAGGTAGCAATATACAGACTACGGATTTCACTCCAGATAAATATATCGGGAACACAATGCCCATAGAAAAGGACACTTTCAATATGGGGCATTGGAGTGGGATTCTACCAGCTATTCAGGTAGAACAGTATGTTTTGCTGGAAGAGGATATCAACAATTATATTATTGAGAATGGGATTGAAGGTGATTTAGGGCTTGATGAAGAATACCTAACCATTTTATACTACGAGACTGTTGATGAGGTCCGTGAAGAGGTTGGAATCGTATTGGACGCCAGCCATTTGATTTGCCCCACGGGGACAGGATGGTACTTGTATGAACCTGTTCTAGAGGAATAATGGAGCGAAAAAACTGAGAGAGGGACCGCAGAAATAGCGGTCCCCTCTCAGCCAAAGGGGCGAAGGAGTTTACCGACCCCGGTAAAAGCACCAATCCGGAAATGCTGACTCCGGCGAGACCACCGAGCCTGACGAGCCGGACACCGGCAAGAACAACGGGAACGGCATTGATCGGTCTATTTTGAAAGAGAAGCTGGTAGAAGATCAGAATAACAATCTGCTAGAATACTATTTTGGGAAATAGGATAATTAGGAGGGCCCTCCATTGGGCCCTCCTAGCCTAGCTGGTTTGGAGAGAACTGTCATGAAGTTGATTTTGAAAAACCTAATTATTCTCATGATTGTTTCAGCACTATTAGTATCCTGTTCTTCAGGAACCCCTACAAACGACGTAAGTTCTAATTGCATTTCTGATATCTATTCTTGGTATGTTGATTCTGATAACACAGCTATTATTACTCAAGTTGAAGGAGATATTTCTTCAGAAGACGTAGGTAATGTTTTGCTTGTCCCAGCCGAATTAGATGGGCATAGGGTTAAATCAATCGGTGGCTTTTGCATGGGGAATTATCCCCCCAAAATTGTTTTACCAGAAGGACTCGAAACGATTGCTGCGTACGCTTTTGACGAGTGTGAAATTCAAGAAGTGTATATTCCTTCAACTGTTAGCCAAATCATGGATCATGCTTTCTCGTATTGTCCTGAGTTAAAATCAATTATTGTCTCTGATGAAAATGAATATTATCAATCACTTGATGGGGTTTTATATAGTAAAGACGGTTTGGACTTAATTTGCTGCCCCGAAGGCGTTTTTTCTTCTTCAGACTGCTACTCAGTAAAAGAAGGGGTAGAGACGATACACCCCGGCTCCTTTTCTGGAGGACAATGCTGGAATATTTCCATTATGTTTCCTGATAGCGTCAAAACAATTATGAATGATGCTTTTTATTTCTACGACTCCTACATAGAAAGCATTTCCTTACCTAACAATATCTATATTGAAGATGAAGTCTTCTTTTATATGAATGCGAAAATAATGATTCGTGGATTTCCCGTGCATCTTGAGAAAAATACATTTCAAGAAGGAGCAATAATCTATTTTAACTATCCGAATTCTTCTGATGAACCATATATTTATTGCTCAAGGGCTGATTTGATAGACCATTTACGCCAAACATATGGTGTTCAACTAGAAAGCAGCTAATTTGATCCGTAATTTATTTCAATGGAACGAAGAACAGCTCGGTCCTATGCGCATCTGCTTGATGTGGTGCTGGATGCGCTGTCCTGACGTATTCTCCCAGAGAGGGCGTGGCCGTAGCCACGCACTCTCTCCTTTATTGCCACTTCATTTGACGTTTACACTGGAAACGAGATATCGTAAGATGGCAGCAACTGGAACAGCCAGAGAGGAGTCTATCTCCACTCTGGCTGTTTTATCACAGTACTGAATACTAGGCTGCTGTTCAGTTTGGATAGAGCCGTTACCTCAGCGACCCCAGACCGCCTCTAGGACCCGGAGTACATTGCCACCCATCACCTTCTGGATGTCTTCATCGCTGTAACCAGCTTTGACTAGATAGCGCAGGATATTTTTGGATGCCTCTGTGGGGTTCTCCATCCCCTTTACATACTCCACCCGGGGGAACCCCTCGCCTTGTACGGTCTTCAGGGACAGCTTCCCAGCATAGGCGTTGTGCAGGCCCACATGGTCGCCGTAGAGGGTGTCCGGGCCGAAAGACACATGGTCGACTCCCACCAGATTCCGGACATACTCAAAATGCTCCATAACGGATTCCACCGTGTGTACCGGGTGGTTCCGCGTGATGGTCGTGTGGGGGGCGGCCTCGATCCCGATGACGCCGCCCTTCTTGGCGCAGGCCAGCAGCACTTCATCCGTCACCAGGCGCTTGCTGTCCCATAGGCTCCTGGCGCCCACGTGGCTGAGGACGATAGGCTTAGAGCTGTATTCAATGGTGTCCAGGGTGGTTTGCTTGCCCACGTGGGAGCAGTCGATTAGCATTCCCACCTGGTTCATGCGTTCCACACAGCGCTTGCCGAACAGCGTCAATCCTCCGTCCTTCTCCTCCTTCATGCCGGAGCCCAGGGCGTTAGTCTCGCTGTATGTGATCCCCATAGAGCGTACGCCAAGGCCGTACAGGATGTCAATGCGGTCCACCTCATTCTCAATAGGAGAGGCCCCCTCCAGCGTAAAGACCAAGCCCAGCTTGCCCTCCCGGTGGGCTCGGCGGATGTCCTCCACACTCCGGCACTGAAAGACAAAATCCTGGTGGGCCAGGTCACAGGCTCGCATCCCGATGTCGAACAGGATTTCGTCCCACTTCCAGCCACCCTGGGACATGATGTTGCAGGTGCCGTCCATCAGGTTGTCAAAGATGACATCAAAATATCCCCGGGAAAGTGCTTCATAAGCGCAGCGCTGCTTGCCTTCGCGGTTGTACGCAAAAATGTCCTCTCCGATGTTCTCTGGGAACAGGACCGGGTGCTCATGCATGGAGATAAAGATGTTGTCCCGGGCCAACTCCAGGACCCGCGCCTCCTCCTCCGACGTGAGGGGAATGAGATACTCCTCCACGCGGCGGTCCCCCTGGCACATCTCCAGCGTGGAGATGTCTGCCCCGGCCTTCAGATAGTGATAGGCTTGATAGCCTTGATATGCCGTTTTGATTCCCATAACAAAAAGTCCATCCTTTCTCTGTGTAAAAATTTAGCCGTTGCGCCGGATCACCTGGCCAGCCCGGGCGGCCAGAACCTGCCCCTGGTCCAGGGTGACGGTCCCGTTGACCAGCACATACTCTACGCCCTCGGCCACCGCAGTAGAGTTGCTGTAGTCAATCTCATAGGGGGCAGGATAGTGGTAGCGGTCCAGATCAATGACGCTAATATCCGCTTTCATCCCCGGCTTGAGCAGACCACGATCTAGAATGTTGAACTGCTCCGCGGCCAGAGAGGTATTCCGGCGGACAATCTCTTCCACTGGGACACCCTTTTTCCGGTACATCTCCATAAAAATCGGGAAAGAGCCCCGGCGCTGCAGCTCATACCAGGACATAGGGTCCCAGGGTTCGGCAAATACGCGGTCCGAGCCCACCATCACATAGGGGTTTGCGACAATGTTGTCCGAATGGGGCTCCATGGGGTAGTCTGCGCGGACGGGCCCGCCCAGCCAGAAGGTATAGGGCCGGTCATCTCCAATGAGATCCAGTAGCACGTCAAAGGCGTCCTCACGCCCCTGCTGGTCTGCAATTTCCTGGATGCTCTTGTTTTCCAGCTCCGGGTCCCCAGTGTTGATGACCAGCAGGCTGTCCATATTTCCCAGGATAAATGCCTCCTTGCGGACCACTTTCCGGCCCTCCGGGTTGTGGATCGCCGCCTTTACTCCTGCTACCCCCAGGTCGAAGAGAGTGGAGGAGATCGCCATAATAAACTGGATTAGGCGGTCCTTCCGCATGCAATGTCCGGCGCTGCGGGGAATGGTATCCGCCGCCACCTGGATGCCCTCCCGCCGGGCCGCTAAGATGGCGTCATAAGACTCCGGGGAGGTTGGGGTCAGGTGGGACACCTGTACCCGGCAGCCGGCTTGGCGGCCGATCTCAATGGCCTCCTCAGTGGAGGGCAGGATGCCCATGTAATAGCGGGCGTGGGTGGCGTAAGTCCCATTGTAGCGTGCCACGATTTTACAGCAGTCCACCAGTTCGTCCAAGTCCGCATAGCGGCTGGGGATATAGGCCAGTCCGGTGGACATCCCCAGGGCCCCCTGGGAGAGCCCCTCCTCCAGGCAGCGGTGGATTTCTGCCGTCTCCTCCGAGGTTGGCTTGCGGTCCTTGGAGCCGCCCATCACGCTCCAGCGGATGGTCCCGTGGCCCAGCAAAAAGCCCATATTCAGGTTGATGCCCTTCTCCTCGATCACCCGGCAAAAGCCGGCAAAATCGCTCCATTTCGGGGCGTCTTGGCTGAAGCGCTCCATCCCCTCTGCGGTCATCAGTCCATTTTTGTAATAATATTGATACACATTTTCCGAACTGCCCGGGGTGATGGAGTGGCCGCAGTTGCCGTTAATGGTGGTGGTGACGCCCATCTTCAAGTAGACAGAGAAATCCCCATTAAACAGGGCGACTGTCTCCTCATGAGTGTGCGGGTCAATAAAACCTGGGCACACTAAGTGTCCCTGGGCATCCAGAACCCGGTCAGCGGTATCGTCCTTCAGGTCTCCCACCGCCGTAATATATTCGCCGTTTACCGCTACATCGGCGATCCGGCCGGGTGAGCCCGTTCCATCCGCTACAAATCCATTGCGAATAAGAATGTCAAAGTGTGCCATTATGATACCTCCTGTTCCTGCATCACACCTTCAGCTGGCCCTTGTCAAACAGCAGCTTGGACAGACCGATGGTACCGAATACGGATACAATGATGATAATGTAGGCGGGCTGGCCGGGGAAAAAAGCCAGGAAACCGTTGTTCGCCAAAAATGTCATTCCCAAGGCCAGAACAATGGCGATCGCGCCGATTTTGGGCTGTGTCACGGCAAACTGGGCAAACATAGCGCCAAAGAGCGCGGGCAGAATCAGGTTGAGGGCAGAGATCACCGAGGCGGGCAGCGCCCCCAGTACCGATGCCCCCAAGATCACGCCCAGAAGCAGCATACCGATATTGATAAAAATGGAGACAGTAATTCCCAGGGTGGAGATAATCGTGCCCTTGTCCGTACCCGGCTGGACATCGGCGGCCTCCTGGGCGGCGGCAGAGCAGGGCAGACGCAGGCTAGACCCGTTGCCGGCCAGGAAGGACATATAGGTTCCCGGGATGCCCAGCACCGGGAAATAGGAAATGGGTTCCACAAACCAGAAGATACAGCTGCCGCTGACCTGTGCCAGGGCGCCAGTGATGATAGCGGTCAGTCCGGGGTTAAAGCCGAAACCAAAGGTGAGCACCAGCGGCGGCAGAAAGCAGAGGACAACGCCCAACAAGTTGGTGATCCGTCCCCACCGTACGATAAAAGGCATATACTCCTGACTGAACTGATTGTTTCCAGTAGAATGATTGATCTGTGCCATAAATACCATCCTCCGTTTCTGCTCAGTACAGGGCAACTGCGATCAGCATGCCGCCGAACATGGCAATACACATGGACCACTCCTTCAGCCACTGCTTCTTCCACTTCTGGTTGACCAGCACAATGACTGTCATCAGAGCAAAGCCGGCCACGCAGCTGACCGCGCCCTGGTCAAAGCGCATAATACGGTCGGAGGCCAGATAGCCAAAGGCACCCAGCATGGCGGCCACAGACAAAATGGGCAGGAATGCCTTCCGGCCGCCAGCCAACACATAGCGAAACTTATCCATCTTGTGAGTGCACAGCGCAGTGAACAGCACCCAGCCGAAGGAGCCCAGCGCCATAACCCAGACGCCGTTGGTAAAGGCGATGGCGTTCATGTCCGGGCCATCCAGGGACACGCCCACGGCTTGGGCACCGAACTCCGCGCTCATCAGCTCAAACTGGACCGAACCGATATAGGACAGGCGCATCAGGGCAATGGGGCCGCCCATGGTCACCAGCAGGGAGATCATGCCCGCCAGAATCACCAGAGAGGGGCCCATGGCAGAGATGGCGCTGGCCTTGGCCGCATGTCGAAGCTGCTGATCGGTGATCCCCAGCTCCCGCCCGCAGGTAATAGACTTGCGCAGGAATAGGATGGACTGGATGATAACCAGCGCCACCGCCATACCACATACCAGCCACATCACTGGACCGTTTGCAATTTCCAAGTAGTTGTCCATATAAATTTCTCCTCACTTCTTTTTCAGTTCAACACTTTACAGGAGTAAACTGTACAGAATTTAAATAGCAAAATTCGTGCCAATTTTACGAGAAAGTGTTTTTTTCTTTTTTCTCTGCCTCTCACTTGGCATCAGAAAACAAAATCGTAACACTGTCTTCCCAATGGGGGCAATTTGTGTTATAACCATTCTGTGATTGCGTTCTTTTATTCCCCTATTTAAAAACACAAAGGAGCCTCACTTATGGATCGCTGCCCACTGCCCATTTTAATGATCATCTCCGCCTACCAGCATACCAGCGAGATGCTGGCCCAAGAACTGACCCAACTGTGCGGAGCGGACTACACCTTTCTGCGGATGTCCCTGGAGCAGTCCGACACCCTCTTCTCTGCCCTAATGCCCCTTTTAGATACGGACTGTGCCCTGGTGGTCTACTCCAGCGAGACAGTCCGCCTATTTGTAGAGCGCCGCTGGAGCCCCGTCTGCCCCACACTGGTCACACAGAGAAACTTTAATATGAACCGCCTGCCTGAACTGGTGAGCCTGGCCTCCGGCACAGAAGTCTATGTCTTTGGAAGCAACCAGAGCGCCTCCCAGGAGCTGATCGAGGAGCTGCACCGGGTCGGCATCACCCACCTGGATCTCCGCTCCTACTATCCGGGCATCCCCCTGCCTGCGGGCAGTTTGGTCGTCACGCCGGGGAAACATCTGCCCCAGATGTCAACCGCCCGCCGGGTGATCGACCTGGAGTTTCAAACTCTCAGCATTGCCACCGTCTTTCAGGCGTTTATCCTGCTCCGGCTCCCACGGGAGAAGTTTTCTCTGCTGGAAAACTGGTACCACCGGGAATTGCAGGGGATCAACCGCTATCAAACCGCCCTCCACACCAGCATAGCGGGAATTTTGGAGAGCATCCGGGAAGGGATTCTCTGCACCGACGGGGAGGGGCGGGTGCTGTTCTGCAATAAACTGTTCCTGGACTTGGCCGGACTTAGGTATGTGGACGTGATGAACCGGCGGTATGACCAGATTCCTGCCCCGGCGGAACTGGCGGATATTCTCCAGTGCGGCCGGGATCTGGAGGCGGAGGTGGTGGAGTGCCAGGGGCGAAAGCTTCTGGTCCATCGGCAGTGCTTCTCAGAGAAGGGAGAGGGCTTCGTACTCAGTCTTCAGGATGTGACCCGTCTTCAAGAGCTGGAGAGCAGCGTGCGAAAGAAGCTGTCGGAGAAGGGGTTCCTGGCCCGGTATACCATGGACAGCCTGATCGGAAAAAGCGCCGCCATTCAAGAAAAAATCTGGGAGGCCCGCAAAGTCGCCGCCACCGATTACACGGTACTCCTGACCGGAGATAACGGAACCGGCAAGGAGATGTTCGCCCAAGCTATCCACAACAGCTCCAGCCGGGCAGGGGCGCCTTTCGTAGCCGTAAATCTGGCCTCCCTGTCGGATAATATTATTGAAAGTGAGATCTTTGGCTATGAGGGGGGCGCCTTTACCGGAGCGCTGCGGAACGGCAAGGCAGGCCTGTTTGAGATCGCCCATAACGGCACCATTTTTATTGATGAAATTGGCGATGTTTCCCCCCACATCCAGCAGCGTCTGCTGCGTGTCCTGCAGGAAAAAGTCGTGATGCGGGTGGGCGGCAGCCGCCTAATCCCCATCAATGTGCGGGTGATCGCTGCCACCAACCGGGATCTGCTCCAACTGGTACGACAGGGGAAATTCCGGATGGACCTGTACTACCGGCTGAACGTACTACACCTCCATATCCCCCCTCTGTCCCAGCGGACTGAGGACATCCCGCTGTTCCTGGAACACTTTTTTCAAGAGATCGGCAGCCGAAAGCGGGTCGGCCCGGACGCTCTTACTTTACTCCATCAGTATCCCTGGCCGGGGAACGTCCGGGAACTGCAAAACCTGGTGTACTACCTGGATACTCTGTGCAGCGGGGAGGAGATCAGAGCGGAGGATCTGCCGCCGGAGTACCGGCAAGGCTCAGTCGAGCCGGATCGTTCCCTGTGGGAGCGCATCGCAGCTGAAAATGGGCAGGAGATCGTCTCCGACCTGGTTTTTCTGCTGCAGGAGCTGGAACGGGCTAAACGGAACGGGACGGCGCTGGGCCGCACCCGCCTGGCCCGCCTGTCGGAGCGCCGGGCAGAAGGTCCTCTCACACCGGAGCAGTTGCGCACCAGACTGAAGAAGCTGGAGAGATACGGACTGGTTCAGGTGGGGCGCACCCGCCAAGGGACCCAGATCACCTCACTGGGGATACAATATCTGAACCAGCACCAGAAGGAAAATACCTGAAAACTGCTTGTGTATACGGGCGCGGATAGTGCCAGTGCCGGACTCTCCACAAGCGGGCCGCTACTATGGAGAGTCCGGCTCCAAGTAAGCATCAAGCAGCGGATATTGGGAAGAAGGAAGCGGGGAAATAAGTCAGATCAGGATAATCCCATTTTAGCATTTCACGACTTCTCCGGGAAGTACAGATAGGTCTGAAGATATCTAAGCTGTATTCCCAGAGTGAGGATTCCACGGTAGAATAATGTCATCCCGACAAAAATTCAGTCACTCTAAAGGAATGCTTTGGAGTAACCGGATTCTCTACAGCTCTTGCGTGACTCCATCCGCACCGTATACAGTCAGACAAAGGGGGAGGATGCGTCGTTTCGGCGCACCCTCCCCCTCTTGCATATTAAGTCTTTCGTGCCATCATTTCTGCAGGAATGCGCAGCAGGCTTCAACAAACTGAAACCAAGATTCTGAAGAGTTAAAGAAAAGCCCCACTCTATGAGCGGGGCTTTCTTATCAGTTGGCAATTGAAACATCTACACGAACTGTGTAGGGAACTAAAATCCCGGCTGCTTGAGCCCTAGCCATTGTATCGTTTGCTACCTGAGCTATTGAATCGCCATAAGATTGGTCACCATGTTCGTAATCATATACGTCCGTTAGAGTAAATCTTCCGGTTGTCCTCGTGTAGTTGAATAAATGAATGGAGTAATAGAGGTCGAGATTCCCGCTCGCTGGAAACTCACCGCTTCCTCTCGGACGGCCCGCATCTATCAGGTCTCTCACAACAGAACTATTCTGGACAATTCGCTGGTTTGACGGAACATAAGTTCTGTTTTCATCAGTATTATTCCTAGCAGTAACGAGAAGTTCCGCAGATAATTGATAGTTTTTGCTGGTGAACCAAGTAACAACTGCGGCAACAGCAGTCTTTAGATACGCTTCATTGACCGGATCATTTGCCGCAGGAGAAACCCCAGTCTCATAGCGTGAGTAATCAGCAATCAATGTATCAACGCCATTGGCGAGATTTAGCCATCCGCTATATTCGTCATTACTAGAGGAGCTAGAAGCATTCGCGAGATACTGTTTTTTCAATGAGAGGAGTTCCTGCTCAATCGAAGTACCGGATGTTTTTAATTCACCATCGATGGCAGATATTGCTTGTTCTAAGGAGATGTCATCAGGAGATTGGTGCAAATCAGCTGCGAAGGCAGTTGGCACCGACGCCAGTAACGAAACAGCCAACAAAAGCGTTAAGGCTTGTCTTATAATTTTTATCATAGCCTATTAGCAGATAAAACAGTTTATCTGTATCTCCTTTCTTTATAAAAGCTGTTCAACAATATAAGAGCAATTTGACGTACTCGAATTTGCCGCCAAAAGTATACTGCCATCATCCTGACAATACAATTTCCAATCACACTGCGATAATGAAAGGCGATAATCAGCTGGGACATCAAGAGCATTCCAAACGTCCTCAATGAAGGAGCCAGCGTCAAATAAGTCACGATCTCCTGTCACCTGAGAAATTGCGTCTCCCTTCTCGTTCATAGAAGAGACAGGGAAAGAAACAGTGCCATTCAAAACTGAATACCGGAAGCCTTCCCCAAAAGCATCATGGTCTGAACTTGCAAAATAGACCTCTTGGCATGAAGCTATATTGATGTTCCACTCTTTTTGATATTCCTCAACGGCTTGCGGGGAATGTGGGCTCTCGGACCGATTTTCAGAACCTTGGCTTATGAAAGGGAAATAGAAGAGGATAAGCACAATACCAATAAAGAGAACAACCAGAGAAAATGTAAGCGCAATGGGATGCAATATCCATCTATGCGCCATATCTTTTAATTTCCCATTGGCTCCACCTCCTACTAGATGTATCTGTATACACTATACGCTCAAAAAGTGCCATAATCAATTCTTAACTTCAACAATATCTGGATAAATCTTTTGTAACATGATTGCAAGAAAAGAGTGGCAGCAAAATTGCCGCCACCTTATATGTTCTCCGCAAGTCCGAATCATATCGCTGTGTCTACAAGCACGGATGCTTGGCTACGGCCATAATTGCCTAGCTTATATGGCTTAAATAGTTGGGGAATATCCGGTTCTATCCGCAGATCGCAGATCAGCCGTTTGCGCGTTGCCTGCATGTTCCAACGTACCTGCTCGCGGCTCCAACCTAACTCTGTACAAATGCTGTTATAGCTCCGTCCATCCAGATGTCGGCGGAGGATACATAAATTACGCTGACTTTTTGTAATATTCAACACTTTTCGGCTTGATTATTCGCTGTATGGTGTTATACTGATCCTATCATTTACCATAGAGGAGGCAAGGAGGAGAATGAAACGATACGCTATGAGGCGTTTACAGGAATGGAAAGAGGACCCTTCCCGCCTGCCCATGATTATCCGAGGTGCGCGTCAGGTGGGGAAGACGTGGCTGATGCGGGAATTCGGGCGTACCGCTTTTGAGAAATGCGCCTATATCAATTTTGACCGCAATGAGCGTATGCAGCACCTTTTCTCTGGTGATTTCGACGTGGATCGTATTCTTCAGGGCCTCTCTATTGAGAGCGAAGTGGAGATTGAGCCGGAGAACACGTTGATTATTCTGGACGAAATTCAGGAAGTCCCGGCGGCCCTGCAAAGCCTCAAATATTTCTGCGAAGATGAACGCCATAGTTACTATATCCTGGCGGCTGGTTCCCTGCTTGGAATCGCCATGCACGAAGGGACCTCCTTTCCGGTGGGAAAGGTAGACAGTATGGATCTGCATCCGTTGTCCTTTACAGAATTTCTCTCCGCGACGGGCAACGATCCGCTCCTTCTGCTATTACAGCAGATGGATTTTGAAATGATCACAGCATTTCGAGATAAGTATATTGACCTTCTCAGGACCTATTACTACGTGGGAGGAATGCCGGCGGCGGTAAATGCCTATCTTCCCAAGCAGAGCCTGACCGCCGCGCGCCGGGTGCAGATACGTCTCATTTCAGACTATGAGCAGGATTTCTCCAAGCACGCGCCCGCATCTGTCATTTCCCGTATCCGTATGGTTTGGAATGGTATCCCATCGCAGCTTGCGAAAGAGAATAAGAAGTTTATTTACAGCGTATTGCGGGAAGGGGCAAGGGCCAAGGACTTTGAACTGGCGATTCAATGGCTGATTGACTGCGGACTGTGCTACAAGGTCGGCCGCGTGACCAAGGGCGGCATCCCTTTGAAAGCCTATCAGGATCTCCCTGCCTTTAAGCTTTATTTGGTGGATGTGGGCCTGCTTGCGGCTATGACGGATCTGGACGCAAAGACGCTGCTGAGGGGTAACGCCATCTTTACCGAGTTCAAGGGGGCACTTACCGAACAGTATGTCTGCCAGCAGCTGGTCTCCGACTTGACCGCTGTTCCCTACTACTGGTCCGCGGAAAGTTCCTCCGGAGAGGTGGACTTTGTGCTTCAGCACGGCGGGAATGTGATCCCGCTGGAAGTCAAGGCAGAGGAGAATTTACAGGCAAAGAGCCTGAAGTCTTTCGTGTCTGGCAGCGGACTGCCGTTCGGCGTTCGCGCCTCCATGTCGGATTTCCGCAGGCAGGACCGGCTGATCAATCTGCCTCTGTATGCCTTGTCCCAGTTGTGGGAGACGTGCGATACATTTTAACAGAATGAGTTAAGTGAGTGGGGATGCCGGGCCAAGACGAAGCTGAAATGCGCTGCAAGCTGAGATGACAGTGCAAAGCCACTCTGACAATGAGATTCCATCACACCGAAGAAAACCCGCGCTCCTTGGGGAGCGCGGGTTTTCTTGATAGGGCTGTCACCACTTCGAGAGGATCTTGCCGTACATCTGCTTCTTTCCCTCGTCAAACCGCTGGACGACCAGGATCACCGTGTCGCCCACGGAGAAATCGGAGTCGTCGTGCTGATAGGAATAATTGCACATACATACGGTCCCGTCCACCATGTTGCAGAATACGCCGCCGCCGTATTTCCCGGCGATCATCGCATGTCTCCGGCTCCCGACCGGGTGGCGCTGTTCCGCCCCCTCGTAAGGATTGGACTCCGTCTCCTTGACGGAGATTTCCAGCCGGTCCGTGTCCGGATCATAGACCTTGACGACGCACTCCAGCTCCTGGCCGGGGTGGTATTCGTCCCGCAGGTCTGGGATGGCGGTATAGCGAAGCTCCCTCTGGGTGAGGTTGATATCGTGGCCATAGCACTCAATGAGCGCGCGCCTGGGTCCCACGGACATGACGCGGCATTTGACCCGTGTGCCGACGGCGTTCAGATTCGGCCGGTGGGCAAAATAGTAGCGTCTGGCCCGCAGAGCCAGACGCCGGGAGGCGATGGCGAAGCCGCTCTCGCGGTCCACCTTGGTAACGATGAAGTCGATGGAGGAGCCCACCATATTCTGCAGCACAAAGTCCGGCCGCTCCCAGCCCCGGTCCCACATTTCCGTGGCGGGGATCACGATACGGACCCGGTAGGGAATGACAATGGCACAGTACATGGTCTGGCGTTCCATTTCCTTCGTCTCCCGGTTCCAAACATTCACGTGGAGCGGATCAATGCCGGTGATGGTTCCCCGTAGGGCGCTGCGGCCGCGGTAGGAGGCGTAGATGGAGTTCCACTCCTGACGCTCCTCCGGGGTGAGGCCACGGTCTAAACGATTGAATTTCAGGTCGAAGAATTTCTGCCGGTCACTTTTCTCCACGGGCTTTTCCTCTTCTTGAGCCAGCTCCTCCGGAAGGGCGACGGTTTCATCCTCCGGCGCAGATGTGCGGGGACCGGCGCCGGCGTCTCCCACAGCTTCATCCTCAAGCAGGTCGTCCACAGAACCCTCCCCCATCGGCGGGGTTTCGGCCGGAGCGGAGAGGTCTACGGAAAACACCTCTCGTTCCGGAGGCTGTGCCAGATCTTCCTCTGAACCTGAGAGGTGGGCGCCGCCTCCTTCCGTGCTGGACTCGGAGGAGGTGTCTGGCCACAGCGGACCATCCTCGGGAGGCCAATCCGACGGCTGGCGTTCCGAAGCGTCGGCATCCATGCCCTCCGTCGGCTGAGAAGCGTCCTCTCCGGGAGTGTCCTCCAGCCCAGGGGGATGATCCTCCGCAGCCTCTGACGGGGCTGCGGTATCCACCCGCTCGCCCTCCTCCGGCGTCTCCGCAGTGGACTGGACCGCTGCTTCCTCCTGGGATAGCGCCGCAGAGTTCTCTTCCCGGGGAACTGCGCCATCCACCTCCAGAGGCTCATGCTCCACCTCGCGGGGCTGCTCAGACTCCTCAATGGGGGCTGTCTTCTTTCTTGCCATTTTCGTGTTCCTCCTGTTTGAATTTTATTTTTTACGGCTGTGAAGAGCCATAAAAGCGATGTGAGCCGTCGCTCTGCCGGGCGGCGAAAAAGTGGTTTTTAGGTAGTGTGAGGCCCGCCGGGGGCGTCCCGCTGTCGGAGATCCAGATCATCCTCGCGGCACTGCCAAGCTCCAGATAGTCCAGGTGTTCCCGCCCGGGGCTGGAGAGTGTGGCCACTGTAAAAAAGCGGCGGTCGGTCTCTCCCAAGGAAAAGCGGAGCAGCAGGGGCGGAGGGGCGCCGGCACCGCCAAAGCTCTCGGGTTTTCCACCCGTGAGTTCCAGCATGATGTCGATGGCCTCCAGACGCCGGGAGTCCGGCGTGGTCCCGCTGAGATAGACCAGGTCGCCGTCATAGCGGATGTCGCTGCTGGCGGCGCGCAGCTGTCGGAGCATGGGCTCCATGTGACGCTCTACGATTTTGCAGTATTTCCCCTGAGTCAGCATCAGGAGCTGGCGGCAGCGAGCGTACCGTCGCCTGGATGTATCGTTGTTGCACGGATAAAAACATATTCCTCACCCCCTTTCCTGCGGCGTGAGAAGGCTGTTGAGATAGGGGTCCACCATCAGATCGCTCTCACACTCCGAGATGCAGTTGAAAATCACCGCCATCGTGTAGGCCGTGGAGTTTTTGACCTCCCGGTCCAGATTGGCGTGGAGCTTGCTTTCAGCGGCGCGGAGAACCATACCGTCCAGCAGGTGCAACTTGGAGCGCGCACGGCTTCGGGGCAGCGTGGCGTTTCCGATGCGGAAGCTGTCCGAATAATACAGCCGCTCAATGGCGTTTTCAAAGACCCGGGCCGTTTCCGGGGCAAAGCAGTAGAGTTCACAGGCATCCAGAATATCAGCGAGTTCTTCCTCCTCGTCCTCCGTCAGCCCGTCTGCAACGGCCACGCCGACAGATTGACTGACTTCCATATAACTCCCATCAGGATGACTAAAATCAATATAACTTGGGGACAGATCCTGCGGTTCTGCATCCGCGCTTTCTGCGGTTCTAAAACCTCCAAAACTGCGGTTCTGGAGCGGCGCATTCTGCGCTTCTTGCGGCTGTGCGCCTTCATCCGCTCCGTCAAGAACCTCCGATTTTGCGCTTCTGGAACCGCACGGGGCGCCCTCCTCCGGCAGGAAAGGGGCGCTGGTATAGCCGGGATCATCCATCGGCTCCACCGAGGCCAGATAGATCTGGTTGGCATCTCCGCGGCCGCAGCGCTTTTCCCAGATGAGCTTCAGCTCCACCAGCTTCCGAAAGGCGGCGGTCACACGCTGTTCACAGATCCGAAGCTCCCGGGCAAGCTCCTTACGGGGGAAGATCACAAAAACCTCGCCTTGACTGTTCACCCACCCGTTCCTGCGGGAGAGCTGAAAGCGGTTGAGAAGGAAGGTATAGGCCACCTTGGCGTCCAGGCTCATATCCGCATATCTGGGGTCGGAAAACAGCCACCTGGGCATCTGCATATGGTAGATGTGCGGAACGTCTGTCTGCCGCATCAGCGGGAAATCCGGGCGTTCTTTCAGTTCAGCGGCCCTCATGGCACGCACCTCCAAACGGAAAATATGATTGCAGAAGAGGGAGAGGCCGGAAAAAGCTGTTGAGAAAAGTCAACGGCCCGGTGGGAGATCATCCTCGCTCTCTGGGCCGCCCAAAACATCGCTTAAAGACGCTTCTGTCATACCGCCGGCCGCCTGCCCCGCGGCAGGCCATTCCACCATTCCAAGCGTACCCTGCGCCTGCTTGTGCAGGTCCGGCAGGTCATAGACTATATCCGGCTCCCGCTCCGGCTCCGGCGGGCCGGATGCGTTTTTCTTTTTCGTTTCAGCTTGGTCATCTTGTTTGGGCGCTTTGGACGGCTTTTTCTTGGCGGCGTCAGCCTTTTTCTTCCGGGCGGCCCGTTTTTCCCGGCGTTTCCAAGCCGGTACATAGTCGATGACCCGGCAGGGCTTGAGGTCCGCGTAGCCGGGCAGATCCTCCGGCGTCAGCTTATAGAGCAGCGCCGGCTTGTGGTGATTGAACATGGCGATGCAGCGTCCAGACTCCAGGCGCACGATCTCGTCCGGCTGCATCAGGGCCCGCTGTGTGTTGCTGCGGGTCTGCGAGTAAGAACGTGTGGAACTGTAAATAGGGGAAAAGAGGGGCTGAAGGGGCATCTGGTTGTTGGTCACGGAGATAGTGACCATGCCGCATTTTTTAGAGATGTACTCGGCGGAGCTCAGGTCGTTGCAGCCCATGTAGAGGGTCTGGTCAAAGGTGTTCAGCTGGTTCTCCCAGTCCTTGCCCGGATACTTTTCTGCCCATTGGCTGAGGCTCTGCACCACGACCTGACAGCTCATATTGAAGCCGCGGACGCTGTTGAACACATCGGAGATACCTTCCATGTAGCCGATATTGCAGAACTCGTCCAAGACGAAGTTTACCAGCACCGGCAGCCGCCCGTTTTTCCCGTGCAGGCGGGCGTAGTCAGAGAGGCGCGGAAAGGTCAGGGAGAAAAAGAGAGAACTCAGGAAGCGGTAGGCGCTGTCCTGCGCGGAGATGATGACGAAGTAGGCGCAGGGCTTCTTCCCGGGCAGCAGAAGGTCTACGTCATGGTTGCGGGTGATTGTGTCCACCAGATGGTTTTGAAAGATCGCCAGCCGATTGCCCAGACCGATGGCGATGTTGCCCCACAGATTTTCCCGCGCTTTGAGGAATAGGCCGTGGTTCCCTTTGGCAGGGTGGTCCGGGGGGAGTTCGGCCAGGATGCGGTTGATGTCGTTGATGCTCTTTTCTGCCAGCAGGTGGTAGACGTCCCCAAGTCCCCGCTGCTCGATGGGCAGCAGATTTCCATTGGCATCTTTGAGATTGCAGACATAGTGGATGAGGGCCAGCAGCAGGTTCAGTTCCGCACGGCTCCAGAAATCGTCCGCTTCTTTGGGGCCAGAGGTGTTCTGAATGATGGTGTTTGCTACCGTTTGGACTAGCTGGGTCTCCTGATCCAGCCCGTACAGACAGTTCCAGCCGTCCGAGTGGGCCATGTCCAAAAAGTTGATTGCTTTGACGTTAAATCCGTTTTTCTTGAAGTAAGGCGCCATTTTTTCAAAAAGCTCCCCTTTGGGATCGGTCACGATTACAGACTCTGGGTGTCCGCCGCTGCTTCGGCGGGCGCATCCCATCAGAAACGGGATAATGAAGCCCCGGGACTTTCCACTGCCCGGTGCGCCGATGCACAGAAGATTGTTGTTGTCGCCGGGGACCATGCGGTGGGCCACATAGGAGGAATATTCCTCCGGATCGTCTGCGTGCCGCTTGGACTTGCCCAGCATCATACCGGATACCTCCTCTGCGCTCCCCACCTCCAGAAATGCTTGCATCTCCTTTTCTGTAAGGAAGCCGCTGGTTCCGTGGGTGCCATCCGGCAGAATATCGAATCCGCGGGGATCACGGGTGAACTTGTAACCGGAAAACCAGATATAGCCCTTCTTGGTGATCAGGCAGATGAGCAGGACGATGACAGCGGTAAAAAGCAACCCATGGGGCGTGAACAGGGCGAACCAGTTTCGGAATGGATTGAAGACCCAGATGCTCTCGATCTCCTCTCCGGATGTTTGAAAGGTCTGAGCGGCCCCCAGACGTATGGAGTTTAGGAACATTCCGTAAAAGTACCAGAGGACCAGACCGGCCGGGATATAGAAGGGCAGCTTCTTCTTATGCCGTGCGTACCGGCTTCCGGCCCTTTTTTGGAGGGAGGCGAACCACCTCCCGTAGATTTCCTTCAGATGCTGAGGCAATCCGGCGCACTTTTTTTCAATGCGGTCCTCCAGCCTTTCGATCAGCTTGGATAGGCGGGGCATCCACAACGTCTCCTCTCGCAGTTTGATATTGTGTTCGGGGGGGGAACATACAGCGTCGGCGGTCCCCCCAGCACCTCGGCCAGGGCGGCCTCTGTCAGGACAAAGACACGGGCCAGCCCAGGGTCCCGATAACGGGAAAACAGGACCGCCTCAGCTTGTCCCTTCAGGGCCGCCATTGCGATCTGTGGACATCCCCTTCCGCGCGCAATGTTCAGGGATGCGTCGATACGCCGCAGGTCCATATCCGCCGCCATGACGAACGGCATCCCGCAGAACACGGCATCCAAAGCAGACGCGTCAGCCTCCGGCGGGGGATGATACTGAGCTTTCAGCGCGGCCTTCGTGAGATGGCGGCGGTAGTCCGGCTGGGCCATAAGGCGCAGCTGCAAAGCGCCTGTAAGGTCGCAGGAGAGCAGGTAGACCGGAAGGCCCAGGCAGCGGTACGCCTCTCCGTAGGGGATAAGCTTTGTGTCCTTGGACGGGGGCGGCCCATCCAGCTCCGCAAGGACTTCTGTATAGCTGCCGCCTGCGAAGATCATGCCCCGGCGCAGAGGGCGGAGCGAGGCGGCTTGGTTGGTAAAGGCAGTGAGTTCATCCGTAAGCGCCACTTTGCCGATCCCGGGACAGACATAGTGGACAGCGCAGACCAGGTCGCCCAGGTGGGCGAGCGCGGCAATGCGGGTGCTCCCCCAGGGATTGGTCCCACGGCTTCTGGTGATTGCCGAGAGGAAGAGTGTGGGGGATGCGGAGAGCTCTTCAATAGAGGTCGTAAAAATATGGGCGCCGGACAGATAAGCCGTCAGAGCCAGCCGTGCGATGCGCAGCCGACGCTGGATTGCATCCTTGTGGTAAGTTTCGGCCAAATCGGGTATGCCGCCGGGGAACAGCTCCGTCATAAAAGACCGGCCCTGAAGGGTCAGGGCATAGGCGCCACTGGAGCGGTGGCGCTTTACCAGACCCAGGCACATCAGATTTTTCACTTCTGTCTCTGTAACCAGGTATCTCAATTCTTCAGGGCGCACATACTGGCACCAGCACAGCAGCCGCAGAGCGGCCATGTCCCGTTCGCTGAACAACACGCAAAGAAAGCCTCCTTCCTGCGGCAAACGCCGAAACCGCCCTTGCGCCGGTCCCGGCGCAAAAGCGTTTTCGGCGTACCGAACCCTTCCGGCGCGGAGTCAACCTGTTGCCTCCGCGCAGTAGACAGGCGGAAACCGCAACCTATACAGGCGCTGCCTGGAAAAACTCTTATTTTACAAGGCGCGAGAAGGGCAAAGACCCAACAGGCCAAGTCCTTGAACAAGAAACCGTTTTTTGTGGAAAACCTGTCCGGCGCCTGTTAGGTCCAAGAGCCGGAATAGAAGTCCGTGACAGAGTAATCGCCGGAATGAACCGCAAAAAAATCCGCTGTGTCCGCCAAGTCCAGCAGGGTGATGTGGCAGACATCCTCCTGGCTTTTAGTGGACAGAAGCGCCAGGGCCAGAGTGTACTGGTCGTCATCCGGGAACAGCCGTCCTTTGAGGGCGTTGCTGACCGCACGCCAGCCCTTGTTATCCTGATCGAAAATGTGGCGGCCATCAATCCCGCTGTGTTCGTCAATCACCAGCATGGCGCGCTTGAAATAAGGCAGCTTCCGCCCACTCGCCTCATACTCGTCCAACAGTCTGCGAATGGTATCGGTAAGCCAGCTGGGGGCCTGGTAGCGGCAGTGCGGAAGAAGCGTATTGAGGGCGATATGGAGCCAGCCGTAACCGAGCTGTTCCACGCAGCCGTCCGCTTCCATCCGCAGAGCGGAAGACCTGCGCTGGTATCCGCCGGCCCCGGGGGAATAGGTTTCGCACAGCCGGCGCAGTTCCAGCGTGGAGCGTTCAAAGCAGTCCATCGTCTGCTCCAGCGTTTTTTGCAGCCGCTCCGGACTCATTCTCCCCCCGTCGGCGAGAGCGACCAAGCCGCCAGTCTGGGTGAAGGCGTCGCCTACCAGCTCTTGAATATGGGCCATGTCCCGTTTGAGGTCATTCATGGTCTGTTCCCTCCCATCTGCTCCGCAGATCCGTGGGCGAAGTGGTGATCGCGTCATACTCTTTTGGAGTGACATAGATGGAGATGGGCACATGGTTATAGCCGATGCACAAAAGTCCCTCGCCTCTGCGGAAGCGGGTGACCTGACGCACCTCGTCCTCCGAGAGGTTCAGCACGCCTTGGATCAGCCGGGCCTCCTGTTCCTCCATCTGCATGACCAGCTTGATCCGGCTGGAGTCCAGAATCCCCTTGCCGTATTTCCCGCCTTCCAGGCCAAAGAGGTCCTGCATCCCCTGAGTAGACGTGACCGCGATCCCGCCCAGTCCCCGGATGGTTTTTACCATTTCCTGCACATAACCTGCGGCAATCGGGTTGGAGTTGGCGCCCACCAGGCTCCACAGCTCGTCAGCCAGAAGTGCGGAGAGTTCCGCGCCGGCTTCCATGATAACGTCGTTGGCAACGGAGGTGGCCCAGAAGATCCCAGGAAGAATCAAGTCTGCCGGCATCCCGCTGGTATCCAGCACAATATACTTGTTGTCCAGGTCGATGCTGTTGCGCGCGCCCATAGCAGAGGCCGAGCCGGTCACATACCTGGCCAGCACCACCGCCAGGTGCCGGGTTTCCGGATTCTCCTGAAGGACCTTGTGCCAGTCTGCGAAGATGGGCATTTCCCGGAAGTCTCCGTTTTCGTCCACCACGGAGCTGTTGTCGAAGGTGATGCCGTAGCGCCGGTAGCACTCCACAAGAGACGAGTCCAGATAGTTCTTATCCTCATCACTCAGGTCCCGCTTCTGGAGTGAGAACCAGATAATCAGATTGGATATTTTATCCGCGAGCACCGAGTCACCGCGCTCCTGAAGGTTATGCAGATGGGCGTAGTTGTCCAGCGATTTGCGGCGGATGGCCATAAGGTTCGGACAATCGCTGGAGGAGGGGGCCAGCCGGAGATAACGGCCACCCATCTTTTCGCAGAGAGGCCGAAACTCATGCCCCTTTTTAGGAACGATATAGATGACCCGCTTTCCCTGTTCCCGCAGCCGCGCGCCCAGACATTGCAGGGTGACTGTCTTTCCAGCTCCTGATGAGCCGCCGATCCACCAGTTGCCGTTGGTGTACTTGTAATCGTCGTAGGGGTCCAGAAACACCGGAGAGCGGTTGTAGAGATTCAGTCCCAGAAAGATGCCGTTGCGGTCACTGAGTTCATAGGAGGCGAAGGGAAAGGCCGCAGCCACGCCGGAGGTCAAGGCGTTTCGGCGCGATTTCCGTTCCACATCCGCGTCAAGGGCGAGCAGAGGCAGCGCGGAAAGGAACGCCTGCTCCTGTTTGTAGTCGCAGCGCCGGGCGATCATATCTACAGACACACACAGTTTTTCTACTGCGGTCACTCTCTGTTCCAGTGTCTCCGGGTCATCCGCCGTCACTTCTATGAGGGTATTCATGTAGTAGAAGTCCTCCCCCTGGCGGTTCATTACGTCCTTTAGGTAAAGCCCCGAGCTGATGGCGCTGTCCAGTTCTTCATAGTCCTGCCGGGTATCGCCCACATCCCGCATCCGGGAGCGGTTCAGCATGGTGGTCTGTGCGATTTTGGAGAGGATCTTATCCTTGGACTGCCGCCGGAATGTGAAGCTGACGCTCACACCCTCCCCGGCCTCCACCAGGGGGGCCAGCCAGCAGGAGCCAACTGTGGTGGCATATCCATAGCCGGTGATGTAGAGATAGGCATGAAAAACGCCGTCCACTACGATGTAGTCACGGCTTTTGGTGTCCACCGCTGTAGGGGACAAAATATCTAAAATTGTGGTAGAACCGGATTCCAACTCTGATAGATCCGGCTTTTCTTCGCCGAACAAAAGGTGTTTCAGAAATGGCTCCTTGCTATCACGATTTTTCATACCGCTTTTGCGTTTTTTCCTGTTCGAGTCCGGCTTGATCGCAGATTTCTTTGCCAAAGTTGTTTTCTTCACAACTGTGTCACTTCCTCGCTTGAATTTAGAATGAGAATTGCATGGAACATCATCATGGAAGATATTCCTGTTCTCAAAGCCTTTTGTAATGGTCAATTACCACCTGAATACCGCCGGGATGAGTGAGCCGCAGTTTGCGGCTCACTCATTTTCATAGACCCCATGTACCGCTGTTGTCATATCAAATACGCCCTCCGGCAGTTGAACCCGCCGACTGGTCCGCTTGTTGATAATCTCGTAAAGCAGTTTAAGCACAAAATCATCCGTAAATCGCGGCTCCAGCACCTCCAGTTCACATAGGTCCAAATAGCGCCGCGCGGTGTCGGCCTCCTCATTAAGCCGCTGGGCAATCGCACGGACGGTATTCTGTTTGGCCTTCATCTGCGTTTCGTGCTGAAAAATCAGGAAAAAGCGGTGGCGGACGGCTTCGCTGGCAACGCCAAGACCGATTTCCTGGATATTGTCCTCGATCATGGCGCGGCAGGCTTCGTTCTCCTCCCGCTCGGCATAGCTCCGCATCCGGTCCACATACTCGCTGGTGTCCGCGGCCAGGGTTCGGGCTTCCAGCTGAAGGCTATCCGGCGCAATTTTCAGATATGCAGCATAAGAGGAGATGATATTCTGGCGGTCATTCGGAGACTTCAAGTAAATGTTGACCGGCATTACCTCCAGAATTTTGATGAATCGGTTGTCCTTTGTGACAACCACGCCGCCGATAATATTTTTAATGGGCAGCCACGCCTGGATGCTGTCCCGGTAGGCGCCTCCGCCTTCGACGGAACCCTTCACTCCGCTCCCCAAAATCAATTCTTTGATCGTCATTTCTTTACCTCCCCACGGAATAAAAGCCGCCGTCTGGCCCGCCGCCACCGCCACCAGCAGCTCAGCCACCGGGTCAGGCTGTCATCGCTGATCCCGATCAGGCCAAAGCCACCCAGAGGGATGATCACCGACAAAGTTGTGATGATTTTGGGCGTCAGGGAAAACGGCAGGTACACGATGCACAGGTACAGGACGGGAAGCGTCAGGATGACGGCCTCCACCAGATTTCGCAGCTCAAACAGGCCGAGGACTCTGCCCGCATCCGTAAAATTGGTCGGAATATAATAGACTTCATGGTTCATCCAGTGATCCCTCCACCATTTCAAGCAGATGCCCTCTGGCGTTAAGGTAGTCTTGCTCCAGAGCGTCCACTTGGGCTCTGCGGACGGCGATTAGTGCGGCGAGCGCGTCGCCTACCCGCTTTTCACGCCGCTGGGAGCGGCAACGTATCCTCAGTTCCAGACGGCTTAGTTCCTGATCGCATACATCGGCAGTCCGTTCCAGCTCAGCCAGAGAGATTTTGTATTTCTCCCTCAGCGCACGTAGCCGTGTTATCATAAAAATTACTCCTCTAAATAATCAATATAGGGGATTTTGCACCAGCCTTGCCAGCCGCGGCCCTCGACTTCGGTTTTCACGACGCCTTTTTTCGTGGACATCGCTTCAATCACATATCCGTCTCCGATATAAACGCCGATATGGCCCTCCTTCCAGACCGCCAAGCCCACAATATCCGGCATGGTGCTCATAGAGCCGTGGTCGGCGCCCGCATCCACGGCGGACTGGTACATCTGATTGGCCCCATAATCCGGCATTCCATTGGAAGCGTAGCCGATGGATTGATCTGTGGGGTCGAGCCATCCATAGCCCTTAATCAGTCCCACGCAGTCGGTGGTGCGGCGGCCCAGCCAGTTTTCTTCAATGAAATCCTTGTAAGCGCCCACGCCGTCCGGATACTGCCGCACCTTGTAGTCCAGAAGGGACCGTGTCAGGACATTCCCATAGGTTCCCCAGACATAGCCCCAGTTGTTCTCCCACGCCTGAAGCGCATAAGCCGCCAGATCCACATTGTTTTTGGTTCCCGGACTCACGAATTTGGAAATGTCGATGTCGTTCCCATAGGAGCTGCCATGAGACGCCTCCCCGTCATAGCCGCTGTCTCCGCTGTAATCCGGCTGATAAGGCGTGAAATAGGGGCCGTACTTTTGGATCGCGTCGCTCTCTTTCAAAGTTTCATAGAGTGCGCCGGCCCAGGTCTGAGCCTCAGCATCAAAGCCAAGGTCCTCCATCAGCTTCTCCGGGTCCAGTTTTTCGACTGTGATAGTAAGCGTCGTTTCCGCGGCGTCGCCTTCTCCAATGATACCGAGAGAGGGAGAGTAGGTCAGCCTGGAGACGCAGAAGTTTCGGATCTCCACGGCGCTCATTGCATTCAGGTCTTGCTGATGGGACACAGAGTTGATGGCAATGAGCCAGATAAGGTCGTTTTCGTCAAAGCGGTTGACCACCTTGATCCGGTCGATCTTCTTGCCCTGGCTCTCATATTCGTTGACAATGCTGGTTACAACCGAGTCCACCTGGGTATGTTCAAACTCTTCCAAACTCATATAGACTCCGCCGATAGTCATGGCCTGCTGGGTCATGTGGGCAACAGAGTCCGTATCAGAGGATTCATAGCCGAAAAAGATGTTGGGAAGCGCAGTAAACACCACCATCGGAACGACGATCAGAACGATTAAAACAGCGATTACTACTTTTACGAGAAAGGGAAGCGTCTCTTTTGCGGCCGCGACAGCGGCTCCGTGCAGCCCAGCGGCAGCGGCGGCCCGCGCGATGCGGACCGCCGCCTTTGCCATTCGTGCCAGATCAGCCGCTGTCTGCATACCGGAACGGTCATGGTTTGCCATGTTTAGACCCCCCATCTTGCCTCGGCGGTCTGGATGCCGCTTTTTGCTCCGGACCTTTCAGCCCCTTGTCACGAGAGGCAGGAGCGGCCCGCCGGGACTCTGTGCTCATGGGAGGGGATGAGCCGCGTATCGGTTGACCTCCAGTCGTCTGACGTGTCTGCGGCGCTTGGCGTCCACCCGGCGCAGTTCCTGCCGTACCGGGCTGGGACCTGATCCTTTCCCTCGGAGCAGTTCCCGCGCCGGGGGCAATCCTGGGTTCCTGCCGTACCGGACTGGACCCGCTTCGCTCTGCGGAGGCAGGAGGCACAGCTGGGGCCGCGTTCCTGCCGTGCCGGGGTTCTTCCTTCAGCGGCCGGGCGCTTTGAGAGGGAGCGGCGGTTCCTGCCGTACCGGGTTGGGGCCTAATCCCTTCCCTGGAAACGCTTCCCGCGCTGGGGGCGATCCCGGGTTCCTGCCGCACCGGACTGGACCTGCTTCGCTCTGTGGAGGCAGGGGGCGCAGTTGGGGCCGTGTTCCTGCCGTGCCGAGGTTCTTCCTTCAACGGCACCGCGCCTGGGGAGGACACGGTGGTTCCAGCTGTACCGGGCTGGCCCCCGGGAGATGCTTTCGATACCTGTCCCTTCGGGGCCGCCTCAGACTGGGGACGGCGTGTAGACCGAGTGGGTCCAGCATCGGCCCCTGCGCCGGACCCGCCCTGCGGGGAGTGATCTCCGCTTGAAACTACGCTGGGAGGCGGCGTTGTCCCTGGCTGCCGAACGCGGCTGTCCTCATGCCGGCCTTCCGCAGGGACACTATGCGGCCCTGCGGATTGGACGGTAGCAGACGCCGCTCCGTCCTGTACCCTGTGCGATGTGACCTGTGTAAAGCGGGACGCTCCGGATTTTCCGGGGGCAGGAGTTGTGTGCTGACTGCCAGGCGCTTTGGCCGAGTGGTCTCCAGAAGCTGGAGCCGCTGTCCCTGCGCCTGCTGCCCTGATAAAAGCGGCGCCTGCCGCCGCACCGGCCGCCGCACGTACATAGCCGGGCCCCCTGTGTGTTCCGGGAGGTACCGATGTTTTCCGGTCCTGCTTCGGCTGGCTTCCCGTCTGTGCAGCCTGACCGCCGACTGTAACCGCAGCACCGGAATCGGGAGAAGCAGCATCCGCTTGCCGCTCAGAGGCATATGCTCCGCTCTGCGGCATCTTGGGCGGAACTCCCGCATCCTGACGGTCCTCAGCAGAGGTGTGTTGAGATGCACTCTGACGGCTATCCTGTTCCGTATGAATTGTACTGCCGCCATCTGTCCCGGGACTGCTTCTGCCGGCACCAGGGGCCGGCCCGGCGCTTCGGCCCCCGACGGGGCCGCCGGATTTTGGCCCCTTTGGACCGCCAGACGGCGTATGGGAAGCCCGTCCGTGCCCACCGGTGTTTTTCCCGATGGTTTTTGTGATTTGCGCCGCTGCGCTCCGCATCACCAGATAGGTGAGAGCGCCCGGGAACATCCGTCCCAAGGAGTCTCCAGTAATGGCCGGGTTAAGCCCCAGGCGGGTGATGATTCCGTCAATCTTTTTGGCGACCTTTACAACAGAAAATATCAGTACCATCCAGGGGAGTACATCGAAGCCACTGGGGTAGAAGGATAAAACCGATAAGAGCATCTTGATAAAGACGACATGCATAACCATAAGCAGGCACATGGAACCGTACATCCGGCACCAGCCGGAGAAAATATCCGACGTGCTCCGGCTCCCGCCCATGGAAAATGCAAGCGGCGCCGTGATGGTGAGAACGGCCAGAATAAAGTACCGCTCCGCCATCTCGAAGATGAGCTTGAACGACTGGAACATAATGATAACGCCGCAGATCACCACCAACAGCCACGCGGCGGACAGACCGCCAAAAGAAGCCTCGTCCGCAAAGGTGATTTCGACCGCATCAGGAATCTGCATGACCTCAATGACGCGGGATGTCAGGTTGAGGCAGAGTTCACAAATCTGTGGGCTTGCCAGAAGCAGGAAAGAGAAAACGAAGGTGCGGGCAAAGAGCAGCTTAGGGTCTTCTGCCTCGAAGCCCAGGCCGGTCAACATGGTTTTGGCGGCCTGGAATACCAGATTTCCGATCAACAGCGCCCAGCCGACCGCCAGCATACTTTGCATGATTGGATCAATGACCGGCATATGTGTGCGGAGATAGGCGAAATCCATGCTCATAATGTCCAGCAATGCGGAAGAAAAATATTGCCAGCATTCCAGTGTCAAGCCATAAAACCACTCAATGAAACCTTGAAAAATCAGCTCAAGCAATCTGGACACCCCCCTTGGCTGGAGCTTCCTTCAGTCAAGGTGTCGGTGTGAGTGTTGCCAGTCCTTCAAATTGAGGCGCGATGTAGGCGATGAACGCACCAATTCCGTTAATTACGACCCAGGCGATCCAGATACGCTTGAGCCAGTCCCATGCCTGATCGACCTTGTGCTGATTGTTTGACATTTTTGCGCCAATCACCGCTACCGCAGACATGAGGCCGGCCAATGCGGTGCTGATTTTAACAATGTTGGAATAAACATCTTTAATGAGATCACTTGCCACCGCCCACATATCTTCTATCGCGAAGGCAGATGTCGTGATCAGAGGGACAAGCAGCAGAAGTACCATGCAGAGCAGATACACTCTATAAAATCGTTTCATAAAGACCTCCGGTAAAAACAAAGAGCGGCATGGCCGCTCCAGTTGCTTACCGGAAGGAATAAAAGCGGCCGTACCGCTCTATTTGAACTTGTAATTTTCCGATACCAGGCGGGGCTGTAGTCAGAAAAGCACTTTTTCTTCCCGCTAAAAAACAGAGTAGTGCCGCGAGAACCTACGATTCCTGTGCGCCTGAAAAGTTTTCATACACCTCAGACTAGATCACGGATGCGTGTTCGGTAAATGTCACGAGCAGCGGTGCATAAAACGCGCCGCAGTTTCCTCTTACGATCATATTGGATGCCATCCGGTGGGAAAGCGGGCGTTTATAACTGCGCGGCGCAAGGAGCGCATCGTAGGCGTCAGCCAGTCCGATCACCTGCACATACCCGGGGATCTCCCAGCTGCGCAGCCCGTCCGGATAGCCGCCGCCATCCCAACGCTCATGATGATACCGGCAGATTTCACAGGCAAAGCGGTGTATTGTGGTTCCGCGCAATTCTGGAATGGCGAGATCCATAAGAAACTCGCCCCATGCCGTATGCAGCTTGATTTCATCGTATTCCTGCGGTGAAAGTCGCTGCTTGTAAAGAAGGGTCGGACGGAGCATGGATTTTCCGATGTCGTGATAGACGGACAGGCTGGCGGCCAAATCAATCTCGTCCTCCGTCATACCACCCAGCAGCTCTTTTTCCTGCGCCCATTACAGTAGATGACGGACAAGGAGAGGGAAATACGGAGTGTGTCCCTCTTGCGTATGCGGAATTCCGGGTAGAAGGCGAAAAAATGGGGCATATCGTGACCCATTCATCATATTGGCAGGGCTCCTTTTCATAGGAATCTTGTCCATAGGATTCAGATACGCTACAATAAAAAATAGTAGAATTTTTCTCTCTCGCACAAGATGAATAGAAGCCCGTTAAGGGATAGGAAAACGCCGAAAACCCGCATGAACACTACGTTTTTGTGAGTTGTCGGCGTTTCTTTTACCCTCTGTTTTCATGGTGCTTTTTCCGTAAATGGTGCCCAAATGGTGCCCAAATTCCACGCGGGCATATAAAAGGTTGTAAAGAGCAGTAAAGAGATACAGCGGTTAAAGGTCTATTTCGCTGTGTTTTTTCTTTGCTGCCCGTTTTCCTTTTTTCGGCTCGGCTTCCTTTGGTTTCTCCGGGGCTGCTTTTTCCACCGCGCTATGGTAAGCGTCCAAAACTTCTTTTTTTCGTTCAAGCCGCACGTCCACATAACGGGCGGTAACAGCTTCAAAGTTCATGGAAAGCCCAAGCGACGCGCCGATACCCGCAAGCGTATGCCCCAAGACTTCGCCAACCGTATAGAAGTCGCCTGTCAGTTGGTGCATATTGGTCGCTGCCGTATGTCGTAAATCGTGAAAACGAATGTGCGGCATATCCAAATCTTCAAGCAGCTTTCCAAATTGAGAGGACACCCACGACGCGGCGATAGGTGCGCCGTCCGGCTTTGCTACAACAAGGTCATTGTCATAGTAAGGCTTTCCGTCTTTTGCTGCCTGTTCTTTCTGTACTTCCTGCATGGCAAGCTGTTTGAGGAAGAACGGGCGGGCAAGCTCCGTAATGGGTAGCTTTCTGCCGTTGGATTTCGGCGGTGCCATTTCTTCAATGACTTTTGTTTTTGGCGGTACCTTGAAAGGTAGCTGCTCGGTAACATCAAAGGTGTTGTTCTCCAAATCCACATTGCGCCAACGCAAGCCTAAGATTTCAGAACGGCGCATACCGTAAAGCCCGCCCAAGATAACAGGCATTTCCCAAACAGTACCCTCGACGCGCTGCATTAAGGCTTTCACCTGTTCCGGCGTGTAAGGGTCAGGGGTCTTGTCGCCTTTCCCAAACTTCGTAAGGGTATCTTTTGCCGCGTTGGTTTCGATATAGCGGTATTTGCGGGCATGGCTCAACGCCACACTCAAAACACGTTTTGCCCCGGCTGCGGTGGACGGCTTCAAGCCTTTGTCTATAATCTGCTGAAACATCTTGTCTACCATAGCAGGGGTAAGCTGATTGAGGGTAACGCCGCCGATATACGGATTGATATAGTTTGCAATCGTCTTTTTATACCCGTCATAAGTAGAGGGGCGCAAGTTCACTCTTGCATAGCTTTCCACCCAGTCATTGAGATAGGCAGCGACAGTCTGTTTCCTCTGTGAAGTAATAGAAGCAACTTGCCCCGGATTTTGGAGCTTCGTTTTCATTTCCGCTTCATGCTGTGCTGCTTCCTTTTTGGTGGCAAAGCCCTTTTTTGCATACGACTTCTTTTTTCCGTCCGGGGCGGTGTACTTTATATTCACGTCGTAAACTGTTCCCGGTCGCCCGGTCAGTACGCCGTTGCTGTCGCGTTTATTCTTAACCTGCCTTGTTGATATAGCCATAGCTTAACCTCCCTGTCGTGCCGGAGGCTTCGCTGTCGTCTTTGCCCTGTGATACCAGTCCCAGATTGCAGCGTCAGCTATCAAACGGCGGTTTCCATTCTGTATATATTCAAGCTCGCCGCTATCCATAAGCTCGCGCAGCTTATTTTCCCCGATACCGCTAATCTTGCTCATTTGCTCAACGGTCTTTAACATAGGGAATACAGGGATAGCGGGGCTTGTTGTTTCCTTTTTTGCCATAGGAAAATACCCCCTTTCATAAATGGCTAAAAAGTCAAGTTACAAAAAGTGGGCTTTAACCGGGCGGCTGTTAGCACAACCTCGCGGGAATTGCACCCCTGCTCATTTAAGGCAGCTTTACCCATTGCCTGCGACGCTCTGAACGCTCGGACTGTGGCTGTAAAGGCTTATCTCCCCTCAATGCGTGTCGTCGCCCGCAAGCTGCTAACTTGCTTTCCATCGCGGTGTTTCTCGCTCGGCTTTTCCCGATAGGGGAATAGCGTCATGGCGCACCCTCTGTATGGCTCGGCGCAAAAAGGACGTACCCGGTTTGCCCTATACTGCGTCGCCGTTATCTTGCGTCGCTTTCTTTGTCAAGGAACATACGGGGCTGCTGCGGATTGATACGAAACGAAAAAGGGGTTAAGACGTTTCGGTATCGGTGCAGCTATTCAGCCCTAAATGTGAGGATTGCCCTCATTAGCCTTGCTTGCAGCCGCTCACGAATATCCTCGTCAACGCCGAAATAGACGTTTCCGCGCTCGTCGCAGAGCTTCCGCATGGAAAGGCTCGCTATGTAGCCGCTGAAATGCTGCAAGACCATTTTCATAGCGTCCGGGTCGCCCTTTGTCGCTGCCACAATGACAGGATAGGGAACAAGGGCAATGTCCGGGAAGTCAGATTGTTTACCATTCGTCCCATTCATCAGCGTGTTCCTCCAAATATTTCTTCAAGATTTCAAAAGAGCTTGTCCGTCTGTACTGTATCGTGCTGCGCGACGTATTGAATAACTTTCCAATCTCCACGTCGGTCATGCCCTCGAAATAGTACAGCATGATAGCTTTCCTTTTTTCTTCCGGCAAAGTGCGGATTGCTTCAAGCAGCAACTTCGGCGTGATTTTCTTTCCCGCTTGCTGATAGCTAGGCTCGGCTTCTTCGTCTTGAAAATACTTATCAAGTGTGTAAAGCTGCCGTTCCTCATGCAAGGCAAGGTCGGAAAAAGACACTTCCTTTGCTCTGCGCCGCCGGATTTCCTCATGGGCGTTGCAGGCTTCATTATGCAGCACCCGTTTACAGAAACTTTGAAAGACACATTGCTTCTGAAATTCCACGCGATTAGGTTCCATGTTCTCACCTCCTTTCGTGTCGAAAGGTAGGTAGTACCTCCCCTTTTCGCGGGATAATACAGGCGATTTTTTCAAACGCCGAATGAAAGCGAAACTTTTTTGAAAAAACCTCCCTAAAATGCAAAATGCGCCTGTCTGCAAAATGCAGATAGGCGCAAAGGAAACATAAGAAGTATTTAGATGATGTGATTGTTCATATTCATGCCCGGAATACCCCGTTGCAGGGGATAGGCTTTTTTTAAGAAATTAGGCGGGCGAACAGTAAAAAAGGACACGACGATACCTCCTCGATACCGCCGTATCCTTAAAAAAGGGCGACTTTAACACACCCTCCGTATTTCTATTTTTCAAAAGAAAAACGGCGGCTTTGATTGTTATTTCAAAACCGCCGTTAGACTAACATTTTGTGATTAGGCATGACTTTTCAACACCAAAACAACGGTTTTTTTTGTTGCTTAGGTGTTAAACTATCTTAAAGTTTCATTTCAAACTCAAGTTCAGTTAAATCTTCACGCCAAGAATGATTTTCTTTTTCAGCTACTTTAACAAATCCTGCTTTTTCGTACATCGCAATCGCCGTTTCAAGGTCATCTGTTGTGTCAAGATAAACGGACTTATATCCTTTTTGGCGACAATAATCAAGAGCAGTATTTAATAACCGCTTTCCAAGTCCAATACCACGATAGTCAGAATGGAGTAAAAACCAACGAAGTTGGGCACGCTCGTTATGATTTACAATTCCAATACAACCGATAATTTCTTCATTATGTTCGGCTATCCACAATCTATCGTATTCAGGATTGTAATTCTGCAAAAATTCATAGAATGACTGTGCAACATAACTTTCAAAAGCTGTTGAATAATTATATTCTTGCTTGTAAATCCAACCATGCATATAAATTATATATCCGGTGTCCCCAGGCTTTATTTTATGGCGGATAGAAATTTCTTCTAGGTTAATATTTTTCCCATTTGTAAGAATACGTTCTATCACACTCATATTTTGTGACAATTTGTGTTGGGCATATTTCGAAAGGGGTTGTATCATATTGTAAATTTGTTCATCGGAATGGGCATTCATTTCAGCAAGTTTTTGTTTCCCTATTTCTGTAAGTATCAAAAAATGGGAGCGACCATCTTCTTTTGATTTTTGCTTTTTCACAAATCCCTGTTTTTGAAATTGATTTATTATTCTACTCATATAACCAGAGTCAATATATAATTTATCTATGAGTAGCTTTGAAGTGCAGTTAGGGGTTGCTTCAATTTCATGTAGTATGCGGGCTTCTGATAAAGAGAGATTGCTATCTAAAATTTGTCGGTTTAGCAGACCGAGAACATTCGTGTAAAAACGATTAAATTCACGAATGATATTTATATCATCTTTTACCATTTCGTACAAAACAGACTCCTCCTTCTTAATGTCAGCATTGTTTATTTTGAAGTTTTCCTACAATGATAATACCTCATGTGTCTGCTTTTGTCAACTAATTTATATGACAAAAGCAGACATATTATATTTCAGAGAAATTGGTTTCTACCCGTTTTGATAATATGCTCTATTTCTATCCACACTATGATGTGTGTAATCATATCTTGAAAGGGAGATGAAATATACAATGTAGTTGGGTGAAATGACTATGAAACAAAGCAAAGAAAAGTTTGATTTTAAGGCTTTCGGACAGGCTATCAAAGCGGCACGAAAAGCAAAGGGATTATCCCGCAACCAGTTAGCGGATAAGCTGAACATTGCGCCGCGATATATCGCGTCCATTGAAAACAGCGGGCAACACCCAAGTTTACAGATTTTGTATGAGCTTGTAACCCTGCTTGACGTATCGGTAGACCAGTTCTTTTTCCCGGAACGGGAACAGGAGAAGTCCACTCGCCGCCGTCAGCTCGAGACCATGCTCGACGGCATGAGCGAAAAGGATTTGAAAATTCTGTCAGCTACCGCAAAAGGGATTGAGGAAGCCAACAACGAAACAACGGGGGAATAAAGTTCCCTCGTTTCTTCATACAAAAGCAGTTTTAAACGTCGCAGTTTGCGGCGTTTTTCTTTTGTCCTGCTTTGGCAAAATCAGATTTTCCATGTAGTAGGGATAAGGGGAGAAAGTTTCTTAGCAAGCATAGGAAGCGGGTACCCACTTCCGTATTTTCGCCCTCTTGCCCTGCGGCGCGTCGGTTGAAAATGGCTTGTTGGGAAGTGTCCCAAACCCTCGGAATGGAAAGGAGAGATTGCATGGACGGACGCAAAAGAACGGTACAAATTAAATTCAGAGTAACAGAGGAAGAACGGGCTTTGATTGAACAGAAAATGAAGCTCGTTCCCACCCGGAATATGGAAGCCTATTTACGCAAAATGGCAATCGACGGATATATCATTCAGATAGACCATAGCGAAATAAAAGCTATGACAGCGGAGATACAGAAAATCGGGGTCAACATCAATCAGATTGCAAAGCGTGTCAATGCGACAGGCAGCGTCTACCAAGAGGACATAGAGGAAATAAAGGGGGTGCTTGCGGAGATATGGCGGTTACAAAGATTAAACCTGTTAAAAGCACGTTAGCAAAAGCCCTTGACTATATCCAAAATCCCACTAAGACAGATGAAAAAATGCTTGTGTCCTCTTTCGGGTGCAGCTATGAAACGGCAGATATTGAGTTCGGATTTACATTGTCGCAAGCTCTTGACAGAGGAAACAACCTCGCACACCATTTGATACAATCTTTTGAGCCGGGGGAAGTCGATTATGAGAAAGCCCATGAAATCGGAAAACAGCTTGCCGACGCGGTAACAAAGGGGCAATATGAATACGTCCTTACCACTCACATAGATAAAGGGCATATCCATAACCACATCATTTTTTGTGCGGTAAACTTTGTAGACTACCACAAGTATGTTTCCAACAAGCGCACCTATTACGGAATACGCAACATCAGCGACAGGCTGTGCCGGGAAAACGGCTTGTCCGTCCTTGTGCCGGAGAAAGGCGGCAAGGGAAAGAATTATGCGGTGTATAAGAAAGAGAAAACCGCCAAAGCAAAATTGAAACTTGCCGTCGATACCCTTATCCCCCAAGTGTCCGACTTTGAAGAATTGCTCGCGCGGTTACAGGCAGAAGGCTTCACAATCAAACGGGGAAAATATGTGTCCTGTTTGGTTCCGGGACAGGAACGGTTTACCCGTTTGAAAACCCTCGGCGCAGATTATACAGAGGAAGCAATCCGGGAACGGATAGAGGGCAAGCGTACCCGCACCGCCAAAGCTCCCAAGACAGAACGCGGCGTGTCCCTGCTCATTGATATTGAAAACAGTATCAAGGCGGCGCAGAGCCGGGGTTATGAACAATGGGCGAAAATCCACAATCTGAAACAGGCAGCTAAGACCATGAATTTTATTACGGAACACAAGATTGAACAATACACCGACTTGACCGCAAAAATCGCAGAGATACAGACAGAGAGCGAACAGGCGGCAGACGCATTAAAGAGCGCGGAAAAACGGCTTGCAGATATGGCGGTGCTTATCAAGAATGTTTCCACGTTCCAAAAGACAAAACCCGCCTATGACGCATACCGCAAAGCAAGAAATAAGGACAGTTACCGGGCAGCCCATGAGCGCGAAATCATCTTGCATGAAGCAGCGGCAAAGGCATTAAAGGCGGCGGGCGTTTCCAAGCTCCCGAACCTCACCGCGCTGCAATCGGAATATGAAAAGCTCCAGGAACAGAAAGAAGCCCTTTACGCCGACTATGGCAGACTGAAAAAACAGGTCAAAGAGTACGACGTTATCAAACAGAACATAGACAGCATTTTACGGCAGCCAAGAGAACCGGAACGGGAAAAAGGAAAAGAACGTGGGGAGTAGCTTTGTTCATACTTGTATGATATAATAGTTCCTATCAAAAACAGTAGTTACATACCAAAGTGATACATTTTCAGCAAAGGAAGTGTCAGAGAATGGAACAGGAAATGCCGGACTATGAAACGATACGCGCCGCCGTTGTGAGCGAAAAATGGGCGTTGGAAAAAGTGCTTGCTTGTTACGGTGACGAAATCAACCGCCTTGCAATGGTAAAAAAGCGTCAGCCGGACGGAAGCGTAAAAGAGGAAATCGACGACGATTTACGGCAAACGCTCATACTGAAACTGTTAGAAGCTATCCCACAATTCCCAATAGAAAAGGAGTGATACCATGACACGCGGGGAAATTTGGAAAGACTTTTTTAAGAGAACCGTTTTGCCCGCCGTTATCGCATTGTTTTTATTCTTCATGTTTAAGAACGTCTTTACAGAGGACGGGCAGACCAATTACTTTTATGTGTGGCTGTGCTGCGGTATTCCCTTTGGTATTCGCCGTATGTTCGTATGGCTTGTACCGCATGGGTATGACATAGCCGGAACGGTGGGTATCATTGCCCTCAACTTCATTTTGGGCGGCATTATCGGTGGGGTCATTTTGATATGGCGGCTCGTCGTGGCTGCATGGTATATCCCCCTTACGATATACCGTTTACTTACCACAGATAAGGGCGCAACCCCTCAAATCAACATGGAAAAATAGCAAAGGAAAAACCGGGACGCAGACAGTCAGTAAAGACTATCCGCGCCCCGGTTTTCTTATGGGTGCAGTTCTGAAATGTTACGCAGTAGAACGCCGTTTTTAAGGGAAAAGGTATAAAGCCCTTGCCCTATGAGGAAACGGTTGTCAGAAGCCTGTAAAACAAGGCTTTTTTCGCCCTTACCGCGTAACAAGAGCGCGCCGTTTTCTCATGCGCTCGGCTGCCTGTCTGCGGGTAATCCGCTTCCGACAGTCCGGGCAGTATTTGACGCTGTTAGAGGTGGACGCAAAGAACGCGCCGCACACGGTACATTTCTTTCTGTCCTCGGTCTGATAGAGTTCCGCATAGAGCAGCTTATCAAGAGGAAGTACGGCAATCCGAAACCACTTACAGAGCAGGGAATAGGAAATGAGCTGCGGGCATACGCAAGTGTCCCCGTCGTCCAGTAAAATACAGTTGCCATTCTCGCAGTTGCAGCACTCCTTTTTCACAAGGGTGTTTACCTTGCGGCTTTGTCGCGGCGACAGCCGCTTAATCCCGGTCATACTTCATCAGCAGGATAAACGGAAAGTTCTTTGTACTCGGCGTCGGTCAGCGCGTTCACTTTGGAAAGGGTGCGCTTTGCAAGCTCCCGTAATCCCGCGTCCATGTAAGGCAGCGCAGCGGTCATGTTCTCTATAAGCTGCGCCTTGCTTCCCTCATGGTAAATGCTCAAAAGGTTTGTTTCCTCAACAGTAAATCTATTCATGCTCATACCTCCAAATCGTGATTTTTTCTTTTTGCCGCTGCCTTTTTCGGGGCGGTTGTTTTCTTGTCTGCGGTAAGCTGCGCCCGGACAGAGGGGCGCGCTTTTCGGATATTCCGGCTTCTGTCCTCGCTTTTGTCTAAAAATGCAAAAGTGCCATGCCTGCCCTCAATCTTAGAAAAAGAAAGTGTTTTGTATGGCAGCATAGCAAACAGACGGTCGGTGTCCTTTGTAGAAGCTAACTGCATAAAGTAAGGCGAAAGCTCCACCATGAAATGTGTTTTGTTGGGGCTGTTAGGGCTGTCCTGCCGCTTCATTTCCGCTACAATGCGCTGTGCTTCGGCTTCAATCCGGCTGTCATGCAACGCGGTAATATGCGCCTTGAAATCCCCCGGCTTTAAGCGGTCATAGCTGTGCTTTTCCTCCCGCATGAGAAAATGCAATGCTTCCGGGTCATTAGGCTGCGCTTCAAAGCGTTCAAACTTCCCAAGCTGCGGGTCGGGGTTGCCGTCAAAATACATTCCGGCGGGCTGCACCCGTTCCCCATGCTCATAGAGCAGCGTGTAATTATCGGCGGGCAGAGATTTTTCGACTACTTCCCGGAAGTGCTGCGGATAGTCAAGCTCATAGAGATTGCCTTTGATTATCCCATTTTCTTTCCCGGTCAGCTCCACCGCATAGGCAAGGATTTTATCGCGGGTCTGCTCCCCATAAAACCGCCATGTGTTATGCTGCCTTGTGTCCTTTAGGAAAACGTCGCGTTCCCGGAAGCAGCACGTCCCCGACGGGCGGGAAAACCATAGCAGCCGTTTTTCTTCAGCAGCGGGTCTTGACGCTGCTTCTCGCAAAATCCGTTTGTCTATCTCAAAATCACTCTGATAGAAAGCGGTATTCTGTTTCATAATCGCTTCAAGGGAAGCGATAACGTCCACATTCTCAAACTTACTTAATTTACCCAATCGGTCAGCTCCTTTCTAAGTCCTGCGACTTGCTTTTTTGTGGTTTCTTCTGTGCCTTTTCCTTATCTGCTTTGAGTTGCGCCCGGATAGAGGGCTTCTTTTCCGGCTTTGCTGTCTTTCCCTGTTCCTTGTCGGCTTTGATAGCGTCGGCAAGGTCAACAAGGGAGATAACCTCGCCCGCCTTTGCTTTCTGCTCCAGAGCGTCCACGGTCGGCGTCTGCGGCGTGTTGTTGATGATACCGTCAAAGTTATTGTCGTTCTGCTCGATAGTGTCCTCGATATGTTTTAACGGGTTAGCTTTTTCCGGCTGTTCGGCGGCAACGGCAAACGCCCGCGTACTGTTTCCCATAATCAGATATTTCCCGTCGTCGGATTGATGATGAAGTCCATACCCGGCTTCTTTCATCTGTTCAACGCTCATATCCGATACATAAAAACTGCCGCGCGGCGTTCTAATCTGTTTCCCGGTCAAATGCTCGTCGGGGATAAGCTGCGACTGCTTCTCCTGCAAAAATTCCGGCACATTCCGAAAACTGCCGCTGTCTACATAGTGGGCGGTATTTTCGCCGTTCTGATGAAGCACCACAATATCGGAAACGGAAAGGCTGTGTCCCTTAAAATCTTTCGGGTGGTCGATATTGAACTTTTCCCAAATGCTGTTAAGGGTAACGTCTGCCGTAAGGGGCGCGGTATAGATAAGCTCATAATTCGCCCGGTCTACGGTGTGTCCCGTCGCCTGCAGGCGGTCGTAAGGCTCAAAGTACAAGTCCCTTGTGGCGTCGCCGCGGGCTAACTGATAAATCCCGTAGCTGTCCTCCTTGCCGTAGAGTAAAAGGGCTTCCTTTGTCGGCACACTTTCCCGTAGCTGCTGCTTCATGGCGTTGTATTCATGCAGGGCTTCCCAAGTTTCCTTTTCTACACCGAACAAGCCGCCTTTTTCTGCGTGTTCCTGTAAATCGGTCAGACTGGTAACGGCTCCCTCGGTGCCGTCCTCATAGATACGGAAAACCTCGATACCGTCCTGTGTAAACAAACGCTCGGCGGCTTCCTGTTTCAGCGGAAACATACCGTCCCAAGAATAGCCGTAGTCCTGCATTTCCTTTACGCTGATAGTGGCGTCGGGTACGGGGATTTCCGGCTTCTCCTGCGGCGGCGCGTCCTGCGTCACTTCCTGTACCTCGGAAGTCTGCGCCTGTTCCTGCGTCTTTTGCAGCTCTGCGATATGTTCATCAATGCTGTTGATGATTTCCGCTGCGGTGCTGCGGATTGTTTCAAGAGAGCTTTTCAGTTCAGCAAGCTCCCGTCCGGCACTCCACCCGGCAACATACCCAAAGGAATAATCAGAGGTATCAAGCCCGTAATGCTGGCACACGGTATAGGCGATACTTTCTGCCTGTACCTCACGGGTGCGGCGGTCGGGTCTGTTCTCCAAGTCCTCTAAAGGGGCGTTTAGGTCAATGTCGTGCAGCTTCGCATGGGCGATTTCATGGATAAGTGTCTTTAAGGTTTGCAGCTCGCTCATGCCCTCATCAAGGGCAATACGCTTGTCCTCCAAGTGGTAGTAACCATGTGCGCCGCCCTCGATTTTTTCAAAGCCGACAGGAACAGGAGAAGTCTTTTCAAGGGCAGCGAAAACCTCCTTGTAATGCTCCACGTCCCCGGTCAGCATATTTACGGCAATATCGGGGATTTCCCTGCCCTCGGTCTGCGATACGTCAAAGACCGATACCACCTTAAAGGCGGGGATTGTGATTTCCTTTTCCTCGGTTACGGGCTTTCCGTCTTTGCCGATAATGGCTTTCTGTGTCTGCGGGTCGATTTTCTCCATTTCTTTTTTAATCTTGAACGGCGACGGGGCAAGGATTTTGATACCCTTTTGTCCTTTCATCACGTTTCGTCCAAAGTTATTTTTCCATGCGGAAAATCCGGCGATAAGGGAAGCGTCGGGCTTTTGCATGGCGATCAGCAGCGTATTGTTAAAGCTGTAATTATGAAACTTTGACATGACGCGCAGATATTCCTTGTAACGCTCGCTGTCGAACAGTTCCGTAATGCCTTGCTCCAAGCGGTCGGTTATCTCTTTGAGCTTTTCGGCGGGCTTCTCGGAAGTTAAGACAATGGGGATAACCGGGCGCGGCTCCTGCGGCGTTGCTTCGGGAACAGTCGCCTGTACTGCCGGGGCTGCGTCCAGTTCGACGGTTGGCTGCGGGTAGCTCATAATGCGGTAGTCCTCCGGCACATCGCGCCCCTCAAAGTGCTGCTCCCATGCGTCGCCGCTTTCCACAAGGTAGCCGTATTCCGTAAAGCTGCCTTTTTCCTGTGCGGCGGCGTTTCGTCCAAAGGCGATAAGGTCAATGCTGTTTTTCCATTCAGCGGGCATTTGCACCATGCCGGATTTGTTAAGGTAATAATCGCCCAATTCGCGGAGATTATGTACTTCGGGGATATGCACGAAAAAGTCCTCGTTATAGGTAAAGTCAATGAGCTGCCCGATATTCTCAAAACCATTCCTGCGCTGCGTGGCGGCGTTCAGCGCGGTAATCCCGGAAGCGTCAAGGGTTTCCAGTCGTGCCGCAAGGAAATTCAGCTCGTCCACCTGTGCCGCGCATACCATGTCATACGGCAGGGCAATGTGTCTGTCCTCCCGGTCAGAGTAGCCGTGAATGAAAAATTCCTGCGGATTGTCTGCGGTAATGCCGACGCTTTGCATGGCTTCGTGAAGTTCTTCCTTTGTGGCGGGCATGGATAACCAGCAGCCGCCCGGTTCTCCCGTTTCAAAACGGGTGCGGCTGTCAATAAGGATTGCAAACTGTTCCGTATCCTGTCCCGGTTCGGTTCTCGGTGCAGCGGCGGGAATGTCGGCAGCGGGCTGCTTGATTTCCTCGCCCTCTACGGTATAGCCCGGTAAGAGCTGCCCGTTTACCTTAAACTGCTCCGCGTATTCCTGCGGGATAGCCGGGGAGATTTCCGTAAAGAGCTTTTCATACGCCTTGATACGCCCATTCAGATATTTTTCCATAGCTGCCCGGTCAGCAAATACCTTTCTGTCCTGTCCGGCGATTTTCGCCTGTCCGTATCCGTGGGGGCTGTTGGTGTAGACGTTCCAAGACAGCGTATAGGAATACGGGATAGACTTCTGTGCTGCCTTGTCGTAACGGGTATTTTCGTAAACATGGTAGCTCATTTTATATACCCGGTTGCTGATGGTGTGGCGGTCGTTGTCCTCGTCCTGCCACTTGTTCGCCGTATGCTTCACTTCGGGTATTCTCGCATACTCAATCGCCTTGTCAAATAGCAGGGTCTTTCCCGCCTGTTCCTCCCATACGGAAGCCTGTACTTTTAGATTTTCAAATACGGTCTGCTCCGCAGCCGCGCTTTCCTCCCGCAGCTTCATAAGCTCGGCAAGGGGTAAGGCGGTCAGCGGGGAAATATCCGCGTCTTTCGTTTCAAAATAGATACCGCGCTCAATCTTCATCTTGTCGGCGGCGTCCAGTCTGTCGCGGTCGTATGAGGAATAACCTGTTTTCCATTCGTCCATTTGCTCGCTCCTTTCTTTTTCAATCATGCGGTGCATAAGCTCGTAGTCCTCAATGCTCATGCTTCCGTCAAATACATAAGGGTCAAAATCTTCCCCGTCCCGGTAGGGCTTTTCGGAAAAGGGAAGCCCCGCTGCATGGGCGGCGGCTCTTGCTTCCTCGATAACCTCCGGGGGAAGCCTGTCGTCATGCGCCCCGATAAAACCGTCAAGGTCGTTCATGCTGTTTTCATAGTGATAGCGCACTCCGGCGGTCAACTCGTCAAGGCTCATATTCTCGCCTAAATGCCCGCAGTAGTAGCCGTTTAGAATAACGGCGGTGGGGTCAGCCGCTTTGATTTCTTCTAACCGGCTCCTGTCAAACGGTTCTAAAGTACCGTCCACTTCAAGATGAAACAGCTCGGCGTTCCATGAACGTCCCTCTTTCCAAAATGCTACCCATGCAATACCGTCCCTAAGTTCCTCTTGATAGTCCTTTACGCTGTCGCGCAAACTTGCCATGTGTAAAACCTCCTTTCGCGTATGGCAGCGCGGACGCTGCGTTTGTGGTTACATAGTCCCACTACGGTGCGCCCGCATTTCTGCCAAAGATTTTTGAGGATTTTTAGAGGGTTTGGGAAACTTCCCAACAAGCAAAATCCCCGCCAAGCTCTACATGAGTGGCAGGGATTTTACGGAAGTGGGTACCCGCTTCCTATGCTTGCTATTCAAGTTCTTTGTTCTTTGAAATGGTTACTTTGTAATTCACATATTTACCGCCCGTGTCGGCTAAAAGTACCGTTCCGTCGTAGGTTTTGCCCGTTTTCGGAGAGTACAGTTTTTTAACTGTTGCCTTGCCGGATTTAAGAAGTGCTGCGGCAATCTTCGGGGTAAAGGCGGTTTTTCGTTCCTCAAAGAAGCGGTCATTTTTCCACATGGTAAAGCCGCACTCTTTGTTGGAACAGTAGTAGTTTTTCTTTCCCTCATAGACCAGGGACTTGCAGCGGGGACACTTCCCAAGCTCTGTTTTTTCTGTCTTGAAAAGCTCTTGTTTCTCACCCAACACGGAAGCATAGGTTTTTACAAGCTCCTGCGTCATTGCTTCGATACCCTGCATGAAAGCGGCAGGGTCAGCGTTACCCTTTGCAATCTGCGTCAGATTGTTTTCCCATGCAGCCGTAAGCTGCGGAGAAGTTAAGCTGTCCGGCAGGACGCACACAAGGTTTGTGCCGTCTTTGGTAGGAAGTAGCTGCTTGCCCTTGCGCTCGATAAAGCCGCCTTTTACTAACTTTTCAATGACAGCGGCGCGGGTAGCGGGCGTCCCAAGCCCCCGGCGTTCTGCGTCCGGGTCGGTGTCCTCATTCCCAGCGCGTTCCATAGCAGAAAGTAAGGACGCTTCATTGTGGGGCTTCGGCGGCGTCGTTTCATGCTCCGTAACCTTTGCAGCAGGGTTTTCAAAGGTCTGTCCCTCGGTAAAGTCCGGCACATCTAAAACAAGTTCGTTTTCGTCGTCGCTGTCCGGCTTCTTTTTGAGGGTCACCCGGTAAAGCCGTTCCATGTCTTTCCACCCGGCAGCGATTACCGCCTTTCCCTTTGCCGTAAATTCATGGTCGGCGCAGGAGAAAACCGCCGTTACCGCTTCAAAACTGTACGGCTCGGCGGTCGCCATAAGCAGACGCGCCCCGGCAAGGGTAAGGATATTGCGCTCGCTTTCCGGCAGCGCGGTAAGGTCAGCCTTTGCAAGCTCCATAGTGGGAATGATTGCGTGGTGGTCTGATACCTTTTTGCTGTTCAGAACGCGGGAAACTTCCGGCGTAAAGGAAATGCCCGCCATAAAGGGCAGCTTCCCGCATAGCAGCGCGATAATGCCCGTCGCTGTTTCTCCCATGTCATCGGTCAGAAATGCGCTGTCCGTTCTCGGATAGGTCAAGAGCTTCTTTTCATAGAGGGTCTGTGCAAGGTCAAGGGTCTGCTTTGCCGTGTACCCGTAAATACGGTTTGTTTCCCGCTGTAAACTGGTAAGGTCAAAGAGCTTCGGCGGGGCAATGGTTTTCTTTTCTTTCACAAGGGAAGTACAGACAGCCGCCGACGCTTCGCAGGCTGCTTTCAGTTTGCCCGCTTCATCAGCGGCGCAGATCTTCGCGCTTGCCGCTTCTGCGCCGGGGAGCATAAGGCGCACATGATAGTAGGTTTCTTTCTTGAAGTTTGTAATGGCAGCGTCCCGGTCTACAAGCATTTTTAAGGTCGGGGTCTGCACACGTCCCACGTTCAAGGTCTTTCCATACAGGCAGGAGAAAAGGCGGGTCGCATTGATACCGATAAGCCAGTCAGCCTTTGCCCTGCATAGTGCGGAATGATAGAGGGTGTCATACCCGCGCCCGTCCTTCAGATGTTCAAAGCCGCTTCGAATTGCGTCCGTTTCCATAGAGGAAATCCAAAGACGGGTAAAGGGTTTCTTGCAGCCCGCCATTTCATAGACAAATCGGAAAATCAATTCTCCCTCGCGCCCCGCGTCGCAGGCGTTCACGACTTCCGAAACGTCGGCGCGGTGCATGAGGTCTTTCAAGATTTTGAATTGTTTTCCCTTGTCGGCGGCTACGGTGTACTGCCATTCCTGCGGCAGAATGGGTAAGCTGTCATAGCTCCATTTTCTGTACTGCTCCCCATAGGCGGCAGCTTCGGAAAGCTGTACCAAATGCCCGATACACCAAGAAATGATGTACTTGTCATTTTCGATATATCCGTCTTTCTTACCCGTAACGCCAAGGGCGGCGGCAACCGCCGCCCCGACGCTGGGTTTCTCACAAATCACAAGTTTCATTCTTCCTCGTCCTCCTGTTCGGTGTCTGCGATGTCAGTTTCTTCCTCCGGCTCGTCCTCGTCGTATTCGTCAAAATCGAACTCGTCAAGGTCGGTGCTGCCTTTTACGTTCTGCTTCGGTTTCATAAACTTAACGTAGTAGAGGGCTGCGCCGCCGCCAAGAAGTCCCACAACAAGGAAGATGAGAAGCCCGCCCATGCTGTTTTTGGGTTTCTCCGGCTCTGCGGGAGCTTCCGGCTCGGTGTCCTTGCCTGTGCAGTTATTGATAGTTACAGAGCAGACAGGACAGGCGGTGTTGACTTCGCCCGCCTTGCATTTCTCGGTACAGTTGCAGACAGCCGGGGGCTGTTCGGTCTGTTCCTCCCCGATAATCGCCATAAGGTCGCTTTCGTCTACTTGATTTAGGAAGTGGACGGAATTTTCCCCCTCGGCTGCCCGGTCAACGATAATGTAAAAATAGTTGCCGCCTTTGCTTTTCACGACGATAAACTGTTTATCCTCGGCAGCGTCCCCGTCGATGTCGTCCACAAGGGTCATGTTGCCCTCCGGGGTAAGGGGCTGCGGTTCGGTTTCCACGATCACGCCGCTGTCGTCGGTTTCTTCCGTCGTAGGTGTCTGTGCAAAGGCGGTAACAGAAAAGCCGCCCATGAGCATAAGGGCGGCGCAAAGTGCGGTAAGGCTTCTAAGAATTTTATTCTTCATCTGCATTGTCCTCCTGTTCCTCATAGTCTGCGGGCATAGGGGCAATGCCCGGAATACCTCCGCCCGCAAGCATAGCGGTAAGCTCCTGCGGGGTAAGGCGCATAGAGCGCACAAGCTGAACGATTTGCAGATTTTCCGCTTCGGTTTTCTGTGCTTCCAGTCCGCGCAGCCTGTTCTGATACTCCGTGATTTTCTCACGGGTCTTTTGGATTTCCTTGTCAATTCTTTCGATTTTACTCATTGCCATAAAATTTTTCTCCTTTCGATTTTCAAAAAATGTGTCAGTTCCAGTTCATCAGCCCGTACCCTTTGATACAGGCATAGTCAAGGGGATAGCTCTTAATCTTGCAGGCGTCGCCGGAATTGCCCTCCACGGTATAGACGCGGCTTTCGTCCCTGCCGATAACAAGTCCTACATGGTCTGCGCTGCCGTCTAAATCCCAGTCAAAAAAGATAGCGTCGCCGGGGGCAATGTTTTCATAGCCCCGCGCTCCCCATTGTCCGTGAGAAGTAAACCACGGAATACCCTGCGACTGGCAGGCGGCAAAGCGCGGCTCGGAAAGTCCCATTTGCCCGTAGCACCAGGACACGAAACAGGCGCACCATTCCACGCGGGAATTAAAGCCGTACCAGCTCCAATACGGATAGCCGCCCACATTTCCGACTTGCCGTTTTGCAAGGTCAACGATAGCGGTATTGCCGGGGCGCGTTCCGTTTACAAAGTCCACGCCGCTTAAATCTTCCGACGCGGAAGTGTCGGGAGAGCCGCCGCCAAAGATAAGGGGCTTGTTCCCGCTTGTCTGTAAGTACACCCGGTACATTTCCAGTTGTTCCGGGGTCAGATTGTTTTCCGCAATGGTGGATAGTGGGGTATTCGTCAGCTTGACGTTCAAGATGTAATACTCATAAGGCACTTGTACCGTGTAGGTGTCCGTATGCTCGTTGCCGTCCTCATCTGTCCATGTGTCGGTGCGTTCTTCCTCCCGGTAGCGTATTTCCACTTCCTCGGTCAGCGTCAGCTTGTATTGTTGATTGAAAATCCGCTGTAATTCGCTCTGTACCTCGGCGCAGGTGTAGCTTTGGTATTTTGCGGTCAGATAAGACGCTAATTCATGGGGATTGTGTCCGATATTTGCAAGGTCATAGCGGTACTCGTCATAGCCCGGATTGTCGCGCTCGATATTGTCAATCCTGCTTTGCAGCTCGTTTTCCAATCCTGCGTAGCTGTTTTCCACTTCCACAAGGTCGCTGTCCTCGGACGTATAGGACGTTCCAAGCACGCCGTTTAACGTGCCGGAAAACATTGCCCCACAAGAGGACAGCCCGGACATAACCATGATAAAGAGCAGTAGCACCCCGACAGCGATTGCCACACCCGCCGGGTGCCTTGCCACAAATGCTGCGGTCTGCTTCGTTTTCTCGGCGGCTTTGGCTGCCGCCTTGCGGGTGCGTTCTGCCGCGCCCTTGATACCCTTTGCGGTATTGCGGGCTTCCTTTGCATACTGCCGCTTGATTTTCTGCTTCTGCCAAAACCGGGAAATGGGGTTACTGGTTAGCTGCGGGTTCTCATGCAGGGTCTTGTGATACTGAAAGTCCATATTTGCCCGAAAAGCCGCTTTTTCTGCCTTTGCCGCTTCCCGGTAGGGTTTCAGCTTATGGTTGCGGTAGCCCTGCTTGATTTTCCGCGCCCCGTACTTCAATCCCCGTTCTGCGGCTTCCTCGCTCTTGTGTGCGCCCTCCACGCCGGAATTATCCTTTTCGACAGAATGGATTTTGTTATGTACCAAAATCCCGGCTTCCTGTGTGGGGCGGGATAGCGGGTTGTGCTTCTCCTTAAATCCGGGCGGCTTGTCCTTTTCCTCAAAGTGCAGGCGGGTCTTGCCTTTCCCGGTGGTTTCGTCAAAGGTGCGCTCTTTTACCAGTTTCTTTTCTTTGGGGATAGCTGCCTTTGCCTTATCCAAGCGGTCGGCGGCTTTATCGGATTTCTTGATATACTTTTCAAGCTCCGGGGCAGCGCGTTCCTCGTCGGTAAATTGCAGCCGGGAAGATTTCGTCCCGGCGGTAGCTTCTGCCTGTGCTTTTCGTACTGCCTTTTTACTGGCTTTTCGTGTATGGGCGGCGTCGATATGCTTCATGACGCGCTCCGTTTTGCCTGTGTCCGCTTTGGGGGCAGCTCCCGGCACATGGGGAAGCGGGCTTGTATCAGATACCGGGGGAAGCTGCATAGCGTCCTGTGCCGCCTGTTGTTCCGGGGTCTTTTGTAAATCCGCGTCCCGTATGCGGTTGCTGATACGTTCCGTGTCTCCCGTGGTCTGATTTTCTGCGATAGCCCCGTCGCGGGTCATTTTCTGCGTGATTTTATCGCGGGGCTTTAATGGGTCTTTCAAGTGTTACCACCTCCAATCCGCGCCCCTGCAAGGGCGCAATACTCGGCGTTCAGTTCAATGCCGATATAGCGGCGGTCAAGGCTTTTCGCTGCAAGCCCGGTGGTGCCGCTTCCAAAAAACGGGTCAAGGACAACGCCGCCTTTCGGACAGCCCGCAAGTATGCACGTTTCCGCGAGCTTCGGGGGATAGGCGGCAAAATGCCCGCCCTTATACGGTACGGTATTGATAAGCCAAACGTCCCGCTTGTTTCTTGTGGTCGGCATAAGGGCGTCGTCATAATAGCTGCCGCTGCGGGGCTGATTGATACCCTGTACCTTGCCCTGTCCTGGTACTTCCTCGGCGTATTTGTGTCCTGCGCTGCGCCCTTGCCTGTAGCGCGCAGCCGTTCCCGGCGCGATCGGCTCTGCAATGGCGGCAGCGTCATAGTAATATTTCTTTGATTTCGTCAGTAAAAAGATATGCTCATAGCAGCGGCTCGGTCGGTCGCGGCAGCTTTCCGGCATAGGGTTTTCTTTCAGCCAGATAATATCGCTGCGTAAATACCACCCGTCAGAGCGCAGGGCAAAGGCAAGAAGCCACGGAATACCGATTAAATCCTTTTGCTTGCAGCCCGCTTTCATGCCGCTGCCGCAGTATGTGTCTGCGATATTCAGCCAAAATGTCCCGTCGTCTTTGAGTACCCGGCGCAGCTCCCGGAACACTTCCACAAGCCGCCCGATATACTGCTCCGGCGTGTCCTCACGTCCAATCTGCGCGTCAAGCCCGTAGTCCCTTAGTCCATAGTAAGGCGGGCTTGTGACGCAGCAGTTCACGCTTTCGCTCGGAAGCTCCCGCAGGGCATAGAGGGCGTCGCGGTTGATGATTACGTCTGTTTTCATGGCTTGCTCACTTCCTCCGGCTTTGTCGTAAGCAGACAGTAAAGCTCGGTGTCCGTCGGGAAGCGGTCAATGAACGGCAGCACCACATTCCCGTAAAAGATAAGCCCCTCGCCCGCTTCGGTGTGGGTTACATACTTCATCTGCTGCGGGGAGATGTTAAGCTGCTTTGCAAGGATAGCCCGGTCGCCCTGTGCCTGATTGAGCATGAGGACAAAATCGGAGTTTTCAAAGATATTCTCGACTTCGCGGCTGCTTAAAAGGTCTTTGACGTTCTGTGTGATAGCCGTCGGTATGCCGCCCCATTTACGAAAACGCTTCCAAATCTCCACAGAATAGGCTGCGGTCTGTTCCTCTTTCAAAAGCAAATGAAATTCGTCCATATAGTAACGGGTTGCCTTTTTCTCGGCGCGGTTGACGGTCACGCGGTTCCACACCTGGTCTTGCACAATGAGCATACCTAATTTTTTGAGCTGCTTTCCAAGCTGCTTAATATCAAAGCAGACAAGACGGTTTGAAAGCTCCACGTTGGTACGGTGGTTAAAGACGTTCAGAGAGCCGGAAACATAAAGCTCCAATGCCGCCGCAATGCGGGCAGCTTCCGGCTCCGGCTGTTTCAGCAGTTCGTTGTAGAGGTCGCCCAAAATCGGCATTTTTGCCGGGTCGGGGTCTGCAAGGAAAGGTCGGTACACATTCCTAACGGCGCGGTCAATGACGGTCTTTTCCACGGGCTGCAAGCCCTCTTTGCCGCCGATAACAAGCTCGCAGAGGGAAAGGATAAAGTCGGATTTCAAGGCAAGCGGGTTGTCGTCCTCGGAGTAGTTGAGGTTAATATCCATAGGGTTCACATACTGGGGCTTGCCGTCCATGCCTTTTCCGGCAGGCGACAGACGTATCACTTGCCCGCCCAAACGCTGCACAAGGGAAAAATATTCTGCTTCCGGGTCGCAGATAATAATATCGTCGTCGGTAATGAGAAAGGCGTTTGTCATTTCCCGTTTTGCCGCAAAGGATTTACCGCTTCCCGGTGTTCCAAGAATAAGCCCGTTGGGATTTTTCAGTTGCTTGCGGTCGCAGAGTATCATGTTGTTACTAAGGGCATTTAAGCCGTAGTAAAGGGCTGCACCCCTTTGGAAAAGCTCCTGCGTGATGAACGGGATAAAAATAGCGGTGCTACTGGTCGTAAGCCCTCTTTGAATGGGGATAAGGTTCTCCCCAAGAGGAATAGAGGACATAAAGCCCGCTTCCTGCAAATAGTCAAGGCGGGTCAGAGCGCAGTTGTTTTTCTGTGCAAAGCCCGCCGTAGCAAATACGTCATTATCTAGTTTCCGTTTTGTGTCTGCCATGTTTACCACAAGGAACGTCAGCAGAAACATTCGCTCGTTGCGGCTCTGTAAATCCTGCAACAGATTTTTTGCTTCGCTGCCGAAAGTAGCAAGGTCGGACGGAATTATATCCATGTCATACCCGCTGCGTACCGCTTTTTTCTGTTCCTCAATCTTCATCTTGTCGAGGTCGGTTATCTTGCGCTTGATAGTCTTGATTGCTTCGCTCTGGTCGATACTGCGGATATGCAGATTGACGATTATCCCGTTTTCAAGGTCGAGAATGTCCGAAAGCATACGGTCATTCAGCTCCGGCGCAAGGATTTCAAGGAACGATACCGCACCAAGTTTTCGCCCCATGCGGAACGTGCGCCCGTCGCCAAAACGGAACGAGGACGGGGCGATAAAGTCCTTTGTAGAAAGCCCCGACGGCACAAGCCAGTCCCAAGAGAAGCGGAACGGCTCGCCCTCCGGGTGGAAAATCCCATGCAGGACGTTCAAGCGTTCCTGTCCGTTCATGGGGCGGGCGGTTACACCAAGCACCTTAAAATTATTCAGTACATCGGTTTCGATACGGGAAAGGCGGGCTTTTGCCGCCGCAAGATTGTCCGCTTCAATGGAAAAGGTAATGTACTTGCACTTTTCCAGTCCGTTGTTGCCTTTTTCAAGCTGATTTTTCAGCATATCCGCGTACTCCCTGCGGATAGAGTTAAAAGCGTCGTCCTGTGCCGGAATTTCGATAGCCGCCTGTGCCTTTTCCTTTCTTGCGCCCTGATTGATGAAAGAGAGCTGCACCGAAACGGAAGCGTCAAAGTAGTTGAGAAAATCGCACCAGTTTTCAAAAATGGCGGTCTTATCATCTGCCTGTGCAAGCTGATAGTTAATATCTTCAAAGACAAGGCTTTTACTGTATTTCTTTTCCGTTACCCTGCAAATCCCGTCCGGGTACATCTGCAAGTAGGGAATGGTCTGCTGCGCGGTGTGGGGCTTCCCGTCGCCCTTTGCCGCCTGTATCACAGCGGCGATTTCTTTCTTTTCTGCGCGGGTCAGCTTACGCTTCACGGGATTTTTTACCGCGCGGGTCATGGTTTTTCGTTCTGCCATTGACAATAGCCGATACCTCCTTTTCCAGTTTTCGTTGTTTTTCTATGACGGCATAAAAATTTTCCGTCTGATAGGGGCGTTCCTTTGGTCGGATAAACTTTGTCTGAATGACGTTCTTTATCACGACTTCAAGGGGCTGCCCGTGTTTTTCATACATTGCCAAGAGGAAGCAGGGAAGCATAACGACAATCATTGCAAATGCCGCCATGCTTGTTCCCGCGCTGTCTTTGAGCAAAAAGAAAAGCGGTAGTCCCATAGCGAGGGCTGCCGCAAAACATATAATCTGCCGCTTTGTCAGATTAAAAGCGACTTTTGTTTTGATTTTTGATAAGTCTTTGGGTACGGGTACATACGCCAAGTGAAAACCTCCTTTCGGTCTTTAATGGGCGTTAAAGATTGACTTCGCAAGTGTGCCTGTTTTGAATAGGGAGAAGCACAAAATCACGGTGTAGGCTGCAAGGGAGAAAATCGCGCTGTGCAGGTTGTCCGCTACAATCATGCTGCCAACCAAAACCGCATAAATGCCGACGCATATCATTATGAGGAAGCCTTGAAAACCGAGGGCGAACAGGGCTTTTAAGTAGTTGTTGCCTATCTGTCCCCACTCTCTGTTGGTCATAGTTGCAAACGGGATAGGCGATACCGAACAGTAAAGGTAAATTTCTATCATTCTGCCGTACAGGATAACCGTGATAAGCACCGACATGATTTTCATGCAAAGGCTCACAAGGCTTGTTTCCATAACGAGCAGTAACAGTTCGGGGATTTCCATAGCGTCAAGTCCAGCTTGCATGGACCAGAGGGCGGCGTCAACGTCGATATTCGTATCGCCGCCGATCACGCCCGCCGCGCCGGAAACAACGTGCTGCGCCATATCGAACACCGCCATAGTGATAGTAAAGGTGTGGGTAACGAGATACACCGCTACCCACGCCTTGAAAAACCACTTAAAGAACATGAACGTGTCAATATCGTGCATATTGTTCTTTTCCGTTACCATGCTGATAAGCTCCACGCATAGAACGTAGGTAATAACAAGCCCCGCAATGGGTACAATCACATTTTCCGACAAGCTCTGTATCATGGAAAATATGCCTGCGTTCCACCCCTGCGGGGTTTGTCCTACCTCTGCGGCGATAGTTCCGACTTTTTCGTTTACGTCCCCGAACATAGTTGACAGATTACCGTTAATGGCTCCAATGAGGATTTCCTTTATCCATTCGTTAATCGCGTCAAGTATGCTCTGCATAGGCTAACCCCGCCGCTTAACCGAACAGTCCGGCAAGCAGAGGTACGAGGGTGCCGCCGATAAGGGCAACGCCGCCGCCCGCCATGAGCTGTTTCATGCCCTGGCTTTTCGCGCCCGGATTGTCGTTTCCGTAGCCCTCCAAGAGGTTGATAACGCCCCAAATGCCAAGACCTGCTCCGAGAGCGATAACGAGTGTCTGCAAAACGCCTACTGCGCTGTTGAAAAATGCCATAATATAACTCCTTTCTGCCGCTGTGCGGCTGCCCGAAAAAGGGCATAAAAAACGGCGGTCAGTTTTCGATAACTGCCGCGGTCATAAGTCCCCGCGCTGCGTTTGTTGCTGCTGCGCGGCGGTATTCAGTTGTAGGGTGCGGCTTCCTGCCGCGATACGCGCAAGGAGTAGGGGCGCGTACCATGTAGCCCGTGTTTATTATTTTTACTTTAAGCTCCCTCCTTTTCAAAAAGCGGTGTGTAGACAGGCTTAATGCCGTACTGCCGTTCCCGGACAGCTTCGATATACTTGATATAGGAAATACCTGCCTGTCTTGTCCTGCGTTCCTGTTCCCGCTGCATTTCCTCGGCGGCTTCCATAAGCCCGCTGATAGCTCGGATTAGCTGCTGTTTTGCCTTTTTCTTTCTGATACGCTTATTCATTCTGCGTCCTCCTGCAAATCTGCTTCGTCAACTTCGTAATAGTCAAATACCTCGTCCGGCTTTACGATTGCAGGACGGCGGCGCAAGTGCTTTTCCATGTCAAAGGCATTTTTCTTGTCAAAGTCGGAAAGGTACTTGTACTTCGGGTGTTTGGTAATATCGTATTTTTCGGAGAAGAACGGGCGCACCCCGCGTAGCTGCAAGATACATTTCCCGCCGTCCATGACCGCAATTTCATCTTCGCTCATAAGCTGCTTGCCTAATTTCTGATAGTTCAGCCCGTGGGAAAGCTCCCGTCCTCTTGTTTCGGAAGTGTTGAAGCTGTCAATGGTTTCTTTCCCCAAGATTTCCGACATTTCTTTAAGGGTCGTTTTCTCCTTGCCGCCTAAGAACAGGGTCGTATCGCAGTTGCCGACAATGGTATCGGCGTTGTCCTTGTAGATAGCCTTTAGCTGCGACTGGCTCTGCAAGATGATGGACGCGGAGATTTCGCGGCTCCTTATCGTGGCAATGAGTTTTTCAAACTTCGGTATCTGCCCGATATTTGCAAACTCGTCAAGCAGACAGCGCACATGAACAGGCAGCCGCCCGCCGTACACATCATCTGCCTTGTCACAAAGCAGATTGAAAAGCTGTGTGTAAAGGATTGATACAACAAAGTTAAAGGTGTCGTCGGTGTCGGAGATAATAACAAAAAGCGCGGTCTTTCGGTCGCCTAAGGTGTCAAGCTCCATTTCGTCGGTTTCCATCAGCTCGCGCAGCTCCCGAATGTCAAAGGGGGCAAGACGCGCACCGCAGGAAATGAGGATAGAGCTTCTTGTTTTTCCGGCAGACAGCAAAAACTTCTTGTACTGGCGCACCGCAAAATGTTCCGGGTCTTTTTCCTCCAAGCGTTCAAACATGAGGTCAACGGGGGATTGAAATTCCGGGTCGTCCTCGCGGGCTTCCGACGCATTTATCATTTCAAGCAGCGTCGTAAAGTTTTTCTCATTCTCCGGGGCTTCGTACCAGATGTAGCCGATAAGGGCGCAGTAAAAAAGCCGTTCCGATTTCACCCAAAAATCCTCGCCGGATTTTTCCCCGTCGCCTTTGGTGTTGGCGATAATGGTATTTACCAGTTTCAAAATATCCTTTTCGCTGCGCAGATAGGCAAAGGGATTGTACCGCATGGATTTCTTGAAATTGATGGTGTTCAGCACCTTGATTTTGTACCCGCCCCGCTGCAAGAGCTTCCCGCACTCGATTAAAACCGTTCCTTTCGGGTTTTGTCAATAAGGATAGAGAAAAAAGTAAATTATTTTTATGAGGTTACAACATCGGATTGAATAAGGCGCAGTACCTTGTCGGTAAAGGTTTCCCGGCTGGTCTGGCTGAAATGGAAATAAATATCAAAGGTCGTACCGCCAACGGTCTTTACCATATCGGGTGGCGGTACGTCCGGGGCGGGTGAAGCGTTGCCGCCCGCCATCACGGGCAGGGGGATGGCCTTGCCCTCTCTGCTGGTGCTGTCGCTCCCCTCCGGGGCGGGGATGGTGCTGGTGATCGTCATGCTGGGGTCGTAGGTCATAGGCTCTCCTTTCATCATTCATCAAAGTTAATCCACGTGAGCGCCATTTTGCCGCCCACGTTGGAGTGGGGGAAGGGGAATGTATTAGTCCCCCTTTGAGGACTGTCCACAAGCCCCCTGATTGCAAGGCTTTTCAGCCTCTAAATGTCCACGCCTGCGGCGTTCCCGTTCGCTGGCAGCTTTCTTTCTCCGGCGCACATTGGCGGCGCACTCGTCACAGTATTTGCCCCGATTGGAGCGCGGCACGAACATCGCCCCGCACTCGGCACAGGGCCGCGCCTGTCCTCGGTGGAGCAAGGCGGCACACAACCCCTTGTCTGTTGGCAGGACGGCGGCGCGGAACCATTTACAGACCAGGGAATAGGTGATACTCTGGACGCAGACACAAGGCTCCCAGCCGTCATCAAGAGCAAGACAGTTGCCGCCGTCATAATTGCAGCAGTCATGCACCAGCCGCCGGACGGCTCGGTACTGCTGGTAGGTCAGTCGGGGAATGCCGTTCACCGCTCCACCTCCCGGCGTTTCTGCTGGGTCTGCTCCTGCTGGTGTATGGCAGCATCGGCGTTCCGCTTCACCTGTTGAAGCCGCCGCAAATCGTCTTGGATAGGCTTGTACTGCTCATACTCGGCTGTGTACTCCTGGTGAAGCCTCGCCTGTTCCTGTTCCCACGCATGAACGGGGATTTTACCAGCAGGGGAACGGTGCTTGTCCAGCTTCCGGCGGGCCATGTGGAACGTCCTCAACTCGTTCTCATGCTCCCTCTCGAATTTTTCCCGCTTGCCCTTCCACTTGATACCCTGCAACTCGTCATAGACGGGCTTGGTGTCTCGGTAGAGGTCAACAAGGCGAAGCAGTTCCTTCAATTCGTTCAGACGGTCACGCTTCGCTTTCATGGATGTGTTGATGGCCTCCGTTCGTTCACTCTGGGCGGCGATATGGGTCTCTAAATCTTCCAGCGTAGCGATGCCCCTCTCGGTCAGAAAATTGATGGCCTCGGCAAAACCTTTAAGATTTCCAATCCTGGCGTTGCGGCTCCATGCTCCGGCGTTCCGGCCCTCATAGTAGTCGGTCAGCAGGGCGGCAAGGGTCGGGGCCTGGGGCTTGCTCAATTCTTCTTTTATGGCCTTAATCCAATCCGTCAGGCCGGCGATTTTCTTCCGAATATCCCGCAGAATGTTGTTGGCCTTTTTTATCCAGCGGTTCAGATCGCCCTTGTCGGTGGGGATGCCCTTGGCCTCCATCTGGCGGACGGCCACGCCCTCATGGACGGTGGGCAGCAGGTCAAGGCCCTGACGCTCATAGGAGCGGTGGTCGATGCGGCAGGTCAGCCCCTTTTCCTCAAACTTGGCGTTCACCATAGCGGCCCACGCCTCCCGCCAATGTTCCAGTGTTTCCGGGCTTCCCCAGTCGGTAGTGGGAACAGCGTCAAAGAGGGGCTTGCCGTCCTCTCCCATAATGCGGTTCCCGTCCTCGTCCAGACGGTAGCGGCGGCGCTGCTTGCACCCCCATTTGCCGTCTGGCTCAATGGG